>Ga0209169_10000413_pt1 | contig 25843 bp, 23 predicted proteins | sample HubBroMetageWRM4_FD_188346 | JGI IMG/M metagenome (GOLD analysis project Ga0209169, IMG submission 188346) | Warmed soil microbial communities from the Hubbard Brook experimental Forest, New Hampshire - Hubbard Brook CCASE Soil Metagenome WRM 4... | ecosystem: Environmental > Terrestrial > Soil...
TCGGGCTGAAGACGTACGGGCACATTACGAGCCAAACCGCCGGCACGTACGTTGAAAGCGACGTCATCATCCCCGCGATGGCGATCGGCAACGTCACCCTCAACGACATACACGCCCGAAGTTTGCCTTTCACACAATGGACCGATACGGGCAAGCCGATTGCCGGACTTCTGGGATACGACGTGATCCGCAGCGCCGTCTGGCACCTCGATTATGTACGCGGCACGATCGAGGCGCTGCCGGCAGCGACGTTTACGCCGCCCACCAACGCCCGCGCGCTCGTCGCGACGTTCGACGACGACGTGCCAACGATCGGCGTCACGATTGATGGGCTCGCAGGCCCGGCCTTCGTGCTCGACACCGGTGCTGACCGCAGCACGATCTTCTCTCGCTACGGCGACGCGCATCCGCAGGAGCTGCGCGATCGCGGTCTCGGTGAATCGATGAACGACGCCTTCCCTTTTATCAACGATTTCTCCGGCGTCGGCGGCACGGTCGATTATCGCCCGCTGCAGGTTGGGCCAGTCGTGGTCAGCGGCTGGAGCTTTCCGAAATGGCTCTTCGAAATGACGCAAAACGCACCGTCGTTTGAGCTCGAAGATTACGATGGCCTGATCGGTCAGGATTTTTTGCGAAACTTTGACGTCTATCTCGATTATCCGCACGACAAAATCTATCTGGTTCCAAACGATCGGTTTCGCAAACGCTGGGGCGGCTAGGCTTTAGACTTTCTTCATCTCGCATCGCTAGACTCCATCCAGGCGTTCCTATCGGCTGCGCCTTTCACTTCAAACGAAGCTACCGGCCCGTTGAAGAAAAGAGGTTACCATGCGCCGGGTTATCATGATCGCGGCTCTACCGCTATTGCTAGCGGCGTGCCAGGGGGCCAGCTCGGTCCCCGCGTCCACGCGACCGATCGACGCTGACCGGATGAGGGCTTTAAGCCCGACCTTCTCGGAACCCCACGTGCCCAGCGGGAAAGGGCCGCCCTCCGTAGCCTGGATCTTTGTCTCCAACGGAGAGGTGGGAAATGTCGACGTTTATAGCGCGAAAACGCTCAAGATGATTTCGCAGTGTTCGTGCACCGGCATCGGCCTCGCAGTCAACTCGCAGACCGGCGATCTAGCCGTCGGTACAAAGTCGTCGACGGTAACTGTTTGGCACGTGAAGAGTAAGCAGATCACGCTGTTTGCCACGCTGAAGCTGTCACAAGGTCCGTATGCGATAGGACTCGCATTCGACAGAAATGGCGACTTGTACGCTGCTAATGCCGGCGACAACGTTATCGATTTCTTTGAATCAAGCGAGATCGAGACCGGCGGAGGCGCACCCACCCGCACCCTCTTTACATCGCACTTGAACGAGGTGGAGTATTTAGCCGCCGATGCCCACCAGCTACTCGCTGACGGCTATAACAGCTCCGGCCAACCCCTGCTAGTCTCCGTAAACACGCGTACCGGCGCCGACACGATTCTTCAGAACATCGAGTCGGGGCAGTTGCCCGAAGGCATTGTGTTCGATCGCCAGGAGAACCTGATCCTAAATACCGTCGGCAACAGTAACACCCTCGCCGTGTTCAAACGGCCCTGGAGCGGGTCCCCCACGTCAACATTCGTATACGGTTCCGGTGCTCAAAGTGGCTACTATACCGGCATTTCGCTGAATCGCTCGCAAAACACGCTTTGGGCAGCCAGCTTTACTCTTTCGAACCAGTCGCATGGCTACGGGAGCGTGCAGGCCAACAGCTACCCGCTGGGAAGCGTGGGGCGAGCTTCGACGGGTATCGAGTCGGAGTTTTACGATAGCATCGCGGTGGACCCTCAGGCTGCGCCCTAATTTACCGGCGTTGCCTGGGAGAAAACCGCGTGCCAGCGCGCGCCGTCCCACATAAAGTAGTCCGTCCACCGGCGTGCGTGCCTGCCGTCGGGCGAGTGCGTCAATCCGCTCGATGCGGCGAAGTCGCCGTCAAGATAAACCATCACCGATGCAATAGGCCAATCCCTGAAGTTGTGATGGGTGGCGGCAAAGCGTCGAGACTGGGCCAAATCGTGGCTCTTGTCGATGATAGCCTTGGGCGTAACGTAGTGCCACGTCGGATCGTAAAGGCAATCGAGGAAGGCGGCATCGCCCGACGCCCACCGCTTTCCCCAGGTCAAGTCGAGATTTCGTACCGTGCCGTACGTGCGCTCTTGGTGCTCAACGACGTGTCCTTTGCACGATCCAAGGTCGGAGGGCCATTCCATGCCCATGACTGTCGCGAAAGCGGCGAATGCGAGCGATAGTCGCGGCCACCAGTGGCCTGTTTTTCCTTTAAAGGGCGTCACGGCTAGGTTATCTGGTGAAAGTTTGAGCCATCGGGATGCATCAGCGCGATACGGTACCCGTCCTCGGTCTTCACTTGAAAGGCGATCCAGCGGCTGTCTGGCGACCACGCCGGCGTTTCGTTGAGGGCGAACCCCGTCGCAACACTGATCTCGACGGTGCGACCGCTCTCAACGTCGCCGACGACGATGGAACCTACCGTAAAGTCCTTGCTGTCGGCTTGAAATGCTATGAATTTTCCGTCAGGCGACCAAGTCACCCACTCGGCTGCGTCCGATCGGGAAAAGACAATCCGGCGCGCCGATCCGTCGGCGTTCATGACGCAGATGTCCGAGCGCGCCACCTTCGCGCTAGGTGAGTAATCACAACCGAAGGCAATGCTCTTGCCGTCGGGCGACCAGGTGGCTTCCGTATCCCAGGTGCCCGGCGCGGGATGGCTTAGGACGGTCTGCACTCCCGTGTCAAGGTCGAGTTCGGCTACTTCCCAACTCTGCGTAAGATAGAGAACCTTCGATCCGTCCAGGCTTATGCTGCGGCCGCGCGCCCCTGGCGGCCCTACCGATCGAGCTTTGCCTCCGCCACTGGGTATCTCGTAGAACGCTCCGCTCGGATACATCGAGGTCGCGTCGGTCGTCGTGTAGAGCAGGTGCGCTCCATCGGGAAACCACGCGGGGGCCATACTTAAAACGCCGCGCGCCCCCGACGTAATGCGCCGCGCCGCACCTCCATCAATGCTCACAACGTAAATGTCCATCGAAGTCCCCCGCGAGCGTTCGAATGCGATGGAATGAGCGTCGGGGGCAAATGCCGGCCATCGATCGTTAACCTTCGATGTGGGCGCCCCGGCTGCGGGCATTGTCGCGCACAAAAACGCAGCCGCCAATACGAGAAAGCGGGCGAGGTATTTATAAATGGTTCTCAATAACAACAACGATAACTCCGTCCCCTCATGGTAGCTCGCGGTTTTGACCCGAACAAGCGCTCCGGCGCAACACGCAAGTCTGGTTCTAAGGACAGATGCGCCCGTAGCTCGAACATGCTTTGATGCGAGGTACACGTTGAACCAGGACCTTGATACGCTTCAAATGCAACCCGGGCAGTTTTTCGGCGATACGGTCTCAAAGCGTATCGCCGGCGCGATTCTCTCCGAAGTGACGCATCCTGGCTCGCGATGTCTCCCAACGCACGCTCACCAGTGGCCGTATCTCTGCATGCTGCTGCAAGGCTTCTACAACGAAACGGTCGGCACGAAACCGATCTCTTACGATCCGTTCACGGCCGTGTTTCACGGCGCATCGTTGGTGCACGACGACGCAATCGGCGAGGACGGCGCTCGCTTCTTCATCGTCGAGCTCGACGAAGAGTGGCAAAGCACGATCGAGCGTTACGGCGGCGCCCCTCAATATGCGTACGAACTGCACGGGGACGGCGCCTCGTGGGTCGCCCTTCGCCTCTACCACGATTTCGTCGCCGGCACCGCCTCGGATGAAACCGTCGAGGAGTCTCTGCTCGAACTATGCGCGTATCTTCCCGCGTCACCCCCGGGCGACGCGTTCAAGCCGTCCTGGTTTGATGCGGTCGTCGAACGGTTAGTGGAGGACTTTCGCAAGCCCTACAGCCTACGGCAACTGGCGCACGAGGTCGGCATCGACCCGTCGCATCTCGCCCGAACCTTCTACCGGTTTCGGGGGCGCACCATTGGCGATTTCGTCATGCGGCTGCGGGTTCAGGACGCCTGCCGGCATATTCGTAAGCTCGATCGCACCCTGTCGGCCATCGCCCGAAGTAGCGGATTTTCGGATCAAAGCCACATGACGCGTTCGATTCGCCGCATCGCCGGGAATACGCCCGCCGAACTGCGCCGAATCTTGCAGTAAGTGCCGAGCATGTTCTCGGCGTTTGCAGGCGCTTTATTTACATGCCTTTTCGCGATCGCGAGCACGCCGCCGGCGGGGGTCGATGGTTCGTGGGCCGGAGTCGTGCAGCGCGGCACGGATTCGCTCTATTTGGTCGTCACGCTCTCACATGATGCGAAAGGCAATCAGCTCGCAAGCATCGCCTTCCCAAAAGAGGGGGAAAGCAAGTATCCGGCCTCGGCATCCACTGCCGATGGAACGACGACGATCACTGCGGTCAAAGACGGCACCACATTATCTATGGCGGGCGCGCTCTCTGGCGAACGGATACAGGGCGGTTACCGCTTCGGCGCAAGCCAGGGCACGTTGGACCTTTGGCCGCTGCGTAAGATGGGCCGAAGGGATCTGCTTCCGTTTACCGGCGACTTCTCCGACGAGCATGGCCACGACGTCGTCGTCGGCGAGTCACTCGGAGCCCTCTATTTCTTCGATCGTTTGACGGGAAGAACCGGCCGGCTTTATCCGCTCGCCAACGGGGCGTTCTTCGGGGGGCCGTCGCTGCTCATTTACGTTCCGGTGGCCGTAACCGCGCAGTTCAGCTCCTCAGCCAACGACCTCACGTTTGCCGTGGACGGCGCGACGACGATGCTGCACCGAGTCACCGCCGGCAGTCGTACCGACGTCACCTTCGATGCGCTCGGCGCGCAGATCGCGGGAACCCTTCGAAGGCCGGCGGGAGTGGGTCCGTTTCCCGCCGTGCTCATTCTCGCGGGTTCAAACGGACAGCCGCGAAGCGGCTTTTACGCGCTCGAGGATTTCGTTTCGGATCAGTTTGCGCGACTCGGCTTTGTCGTCTTAACTTTCGACAAGCGCGGGGTCGGTGATTCCGGCGGTCCGGCGGGGGACAACGGTGTCGAGCAGGTGGCGGCGGCCGCATTTCGGTTTCTCAAACAGCAACCCGGCGTTGACGCGGCAAGGGTCGGAATATGGGGGCTGAGCCAAGGTGGGATCATCGCGCCAAAAGTGGCCACGCTCGAGAACGGTGTTCGTTTTATCGTAAACGAATCGGGCAGCATCGTCGACGCAAATACCGAGGAGGTCGAGCGTACCGCAAACATGATGCGCGTGGATGGCTTCGACGAACGCGACATTGCCGATGCGGTAGCCTTTCAGCGCCTCAAGTTTCACTACGCGCGCACGGGCCTGGGCTGGAGCGAATACGCGGCGGGCTACAAAAAATATGCAGAGCGGAGTTGGTTTCCGGACCCGTACGTGGGTCCACCGGCATCGAAGAGCTCCAGCGCTTGGAAGTTCTGGCGCGAGTCGGGTTCCATTGAACCCGCCGAGTTCTGGCGGCGTTTTCCGGGATCGGTTCTGTTGTTGTTCGCGCAACTCGATACCATCGGCGATCCCAATGAGAACATCGCCTTATTCGTAAAGACGATGGCCGCGGCCGGGAACAAGAACTATACGATTGGGATCGTTCCCGGCGCCGATCACAGCATGTACGTGGCGCGCACGGGAAGTTGGCGCGAGGATCGTCTGCTCACGAAGCTGAGCTTCCCGGCCTTCAATCTTTTGAATGCCTGGCTTCAAAGCCAGCAGCTCATCGAGACGATTCCCGAAAGCGCAAGACTCGGCGCTCGCAACTAGCTACCCTAGCCTGTGGCGTCGGCCGCATCAAACGAGCGTAGTGCTTCGACGAAGGCAGTGCCATAGCGTTCGAGCTTGACGTCGCCAACACCACCGATCTTCCGAAGCGCCGGCAGCGTCACCGGCTGCTCCGCGCACATTTCGCGTAGAGTCGCGTCAGAAAAGACGACATACGGCGGAACGCCTTGATCGTCCGCAAGACGCTTGCGCAGCCTGCGCAGTCTTTCGAACAGTGCATCATCCTGGACCGCTGGAATCGCCCGAAGCCGGCGGCTTCGAGCTTTCTCCGTCTTGGCAACGAACCGCGGCATGGCAAAAGCGAAAGCACGGTGCTCTTTGAGCGCACGCAAGCCTTCCTCGGTTACGAACAAGGTTCGATGTTCGGAGTCCTGCTCGATGCAACCGGTTCGTATGAGCTCGGAGAGCAGCGCCATCCATTCGCCTTTACTCTGCTCGGCGCCGATTCCGAAAGTCGATAAGCGATCGTGTCCCCATGCGATGACCTTCTCCGTGCGTTTTCCGAGCAGCACATCGACGATGTGGTGCGCACCGCTCGAAAAGCCGCTGTGCTCGCGCACGCGATAGATGCATGAGAGCAGCTTTCGAGCGGCCTCCGTGCCGTCAACTCGCTCCGGCGGCTGCAGGCAGTTGTCGCAGTTACCACACGTGTTGGCGACTGCCTCCTCGCCGAAGTAGCGCAACAGGTGACTGCGGCGACAATGCGTTGTCGCGGCGAAGTCGAGCATTTGTCGCAGAAGGCGCTCGGCCTTCTCGCGTTCGTGCGAATTCTCTATCTGACGAATGAAATGCCGCTGCTTGGCCGCATCGCCTCCGCTGAAGAAGAGCGCACAATCGCTGGCGAGACCATCTCGGCCGGCCCGGCCGGTTTCCTGGTAATAGCTTTCAACGTTCTTGGGCACATCGTAATGTACGACGTAGCGCACGTTGGGTTTGTCGATGCCCATGCCGAAGGCGATCGTCGCACAGATGACGCGGATCTCGTCGCGAATGAATAGCTCCTGGTGGCGAGCGCGCTGCAGCGGCAGGAGGCCTGCGTGGTACGGGCGAGACGAGATGCCCGTCGCGGAAAGCTTCGCCGCCAACTCTTCTGCCGAGTTGCGGCTCTGCACGTAGACGATGCCGCTTTCGCCGGCACGGGCCGTACACCACGACAGCAGTTGTTTTACGGCGTCGGCTTTTTCGAAGACGGCATAACGCAGATTCGGCCGGTTGAAACTCGCAACGAAGCGGCGCGGCTTCCGCAACTCGAGAAAGCGCTCGATGTCGTCGCGCACGCGCGCGGTCGCCGTCGCAGTGAGGGCCAGCATCGGAGCGTCGGGGTAACGCGAGCGCAGCGATGCGATCTGGCGGTACTCCGGCCGAAAGTCGTGCCCCCATTCGCTGACGCAGTGCGCTTCGTCGACCGCTATACGACGCAAGCCCCAACCCGCCAAGCGGGCGAGAAACCCGGCCATTACGGTGCGCTCCGGAGCGACATACAGCAGGCGGTAGGCGCCGCGGTCGAGCGCTGCCAGCCGATGCGCGGTATCCGACCGATCGAGCGAGCTGTTGAGGAACGTTGCCGGAATGCCATTGGCTTCGAGCGCATCGACCTGATCTTTCATCAGTGCGATCAGTGGCGAGATGACCAACGTGAGCCCTGGCTCGAGCAGTGCCGGCAACTGATAGCAGAGCGATTTCCCGCCCCCGGTCGGCAGGAGTGCGAGCACGTCATTTCCGGCTAGCGCCGCCTCGACGATCTCGCGCTGCAGCGGCCGAAACGACGTATATCCGAAATGATGGTTCAGTGCTTCGTCGAGGGTCATGCTCCGCTGTCTTACGCGGTCAGACTGCTGGACTGCCGAACATGATCCGATGGCCGTCGATCGTTCGTATCCCAAATTCAGCCATCCCCCACGATTCGACACGCAACGGTTTCACAACATCGACGCCGTCCACTTCAAGGTATGCAAAGTACGAATGAGCGCCAAGTACGTCGGGCGAGAGCGTATCGCGGATATCTCCCGCCAAGATCACGCAGTCGTCGCGACGGAAGAATCGCCAGCCCGAGTCCGGCATCGGTAACACTTCAAAACCTAAGACATCACGATAGTAGTCTGCCGAGTGCTGTAGGTTTGGAACAGCAAGCACGTATCGGCAATGCCGGATCATTTGTGGCACCTCATACCCTCAAATGGTCTTCTCGTTGCCGGGTCGAGACACCCGTTGTTGAGATGCGATCCGATCCCGAGGCTTTCGAGTACGATGATGAGCAAATCGAACGACCCAGGAGTTCGTTTCGAGCGTCGTTAAACGGGACTCTGCGCGTTTGCCCAGCGTACGACTCGCCGTATCGCGCTAATGAAGATCGAGGCCGCACTCATGAGCGTGGCTGGCGCAAAGTTGATGCTAAGGAGTACAAGTTATGAACGTCCGACGCTCGGCGGGACTTGCAATGTGTTTAGGTCTTACTGCCGCCGCAGTTCAGGCGCCGGTGTCGAGGGCGCCGATTTTGCCATCGCGGCCCGTTGTATCGCTGACGCAGCACGCGCCAATGAGATTGGTTGGGCCGGCTCCCAATCAGTGGGGAAGAAGTGATCTGGGAATCTACGAGAGCGACAATTGGGCCGGCTACGCGGTCGTAGGCACCGCGTTCACGGAAGCCCGGGGATCGTGGACGATCCCCAGCGTGGACTGCACCGTGAACCCAAATGGTGCGGCCTCGTTTTGGGTAGGCATCGACGGCTGGGACAACGACACCGTCGAGCAAACCGGAACGGAATCGCAATGTGACGGCTACAAACTCGTTACTTACGCGTGGTATGAGTTTGCGCCGAAGGGCGGGGTAACAATCAAAAGCATGCGCGTCACGCCAGGCGAAGACATGGAAGGGGAGGTTCGTTACGCTGACTCGAGGTTCGTGGTGACGCTCACGGACTTGGCGACTGGAAAATACTTCAGAACGAGCGCCCTGGTACCGCGAGCGAAGCGGAGCTCTGCCGAGTGGATCGCCGAGTCGAACGGATACGCCGGGCTCCCCGACTTCAATGCAGTGCGCCTTGGCAAGGATTTCACTCGGGCGCTTGGTACGAATTCTGCGACCGACGCCATGACCTCGGGACCGATCGCGGCCTTCGGAAAGCGCGTGCAAGTAGCCATTTTGGGCTACAAAAACATGGACGAAGCGGTCCCCTCGTTTCTGTCGCTTGATGGGAGCAGCTTCACGGTCACTTATTGGAACCCCTGAGGCAAAAGTCGGCCCGTATAGTGTGAAAAAGCGTCTCGCTGCTCGTAGCTGACGCTACCTGAAGGCTAGCGCGGAGGCTTCTGCGACTGAGTTGCTGCGTGTGAATGCCCCCCTTGCCACCGTTGTAGCTTACGTGATTGTAGTCGTTGCGGTGGACGACGGTTTTGTCCACGTAGGTGCTGTGGATGACTGTCCGGTTGACGTTGGTCACGGCGGTGTTGTAGCGGAAATACGCTCTCTATTCGCGATCGGCTAAAAAAACCGGTCACGGCTTCATACAGCATTCGTTCGGCGAAAACGCGCTGAGAGGTTATTCGTTGGCTTTTTTGCCACGAAAGCGTTGCTTTACGTGTCAGAGGTCGCACCGCTAAAGTTTTCAGATCACCTGCGTTATCTCCGATAAATAAAAACGGCAACCTTTTTCAGCATCCTATGTTTTACATAAAGCAGGAAAAGAAACTCAATTGAAAGTTGCATTTAGATGAAGGACCTAACCAAAACCACGCCGCGTAGCTCCAGCGAAATGATGCTCGGCGTCGTTCAGCTCGCGCGCGCGATCGACAAGGCAAAAGCATTAACGCACGGTACCATTGGCGAATACAAGTACGATTGCCCGATGGATCACAGCCTCTTCGAGTACCTCGACATGGACTCGAAGGCGTTCCTCGAACTCGTGAACAACGCGAAGAGCGATTACGAGATCGAAGCCTACGCGAAGAGGTTCGTTGCCAGGAAGGATCCGCGCAATATCGAGGCGTTCAACAAGAAATTCCTCTCCGCGGTTCCGACCGGAGAATCGTTGACGCATTTCGAAGAGCTGCGTAGCAAAATAGCTCCGAGCCGAACCGACGTGGTCTCGTGGTCGGATCTGCTGGATCTCGAAGAAGGCCGCACGGTTCCGCAACGCGAGTTGGCTCGCGCCTAGCAAACCTTAGAGCCTAGCAAGCTTCAGGGAGGAGCGCGGTGTACCGCGCTCCTTTTTAATTGATCGAATCGAGCTTTCGAAGGCTACGCTGTGCTGTGCTCCGCAAAGCGACGTGTCCCGCTGACGAACCTTTCCGAGATGCTTCACCGCATCCGTCGAGCGGCCGGAGGCGCGGTCTTGCGAGCGTGGCGGATCGGGCTCCAATGTGCCGGGGCTGACGCTACGTAAGATCACGACAGGGCGTTCTTTCTGGGCCGCCAAAGCGAGCCAATATGGCTTGGGAGGCACTCACCGGCATAGCGGCGGTCGCGAGCGCGCTAATCTTGCTCGTAGGTTCAGTAGCTGCGATCCTACAGCTGCGCGACTTGCGCTTGGCCAATCAGCTCGGGGTATACATTCAGTTGATCGAGCAAATGCAATCAGCGGACATCGTCGATGCGCGTAAATACATCGAAACTCGTGATTTCAACGATCCCGCAGTTTTGGAGGCGGCCATCTCTCCAAACATCGATCCACGCATTGTTGCGCTGGGCGTGCATCTTCAGTCGGCTTGCCGTATGCTCAACCTTGGCCTATTGGATGACGAACTGTTTTTCATCTATTCATCGATCGCCCCGCAGGTGTGGATCAAGCTCGCGCCGATCGCTCGCGCACTTCGAGAACGTGAAGGCACGCCTCGGTGGATCGATATCGAATATCTCGTGTACCGAGCGTCGAAGAACCAGCATTTGATCAAGATGGGGAAGCGATACGAACCCTCATTTCTCGCCGCGTCGGGACTCGGCAGACAGATCGGAGTTAATCAGGAGCGCATCGATGCTGCGGCTACTTTACCAGGCGTTGACGCAAGAGTGGACCTCTAGGACTTTGAAGTACTAAGCTTCAACTCTCGTCTATTTGCTCTGAAGGCGGGGAGAATGCGTCATGCTTGCCCAAGCCGCTGGGCTGACGCCAGCGTTTCGTCGAGCATGTTACGTTGGAACTCGATCATGTCGGGGATGTGGAGGAAGCGTCGATCGGCGCGGTGTGCGGTAAGGCTGTAGCGTTCGGCGTCTGCGACCAGCGTACCGCGTTTTCGCAGCGTCGCAAGTGCGTTGACGACCGCAGCCTCCGGCGCGCGCTGCAATTCGGGATCGACGAAGACGTTTTCAGGTAGCGAAGCGAGCCGCTCGCGCACCGCGCGTACCGCATCCTGCGCCGCGAATGTTCTCGGACCCTCGAGTAGAAACGCAGCCAGGAGTGCCGAAGTCGTGATCGGCCGCGCTCCGGCGAGCGATGTCCCAATATCGGCGGAGCCGGTGTATCGAAGGACGCGGTACAACATTGGGAGCCGCCCACCCCGGAAGGGGTCGTACGCGATCGCGCAGAGCCAGAGATCGGCGAAGGGCGAAAGCGCTTCGACGATTCCCCCGCGCATCGGATGCATGCGGCCATCGCGACTGAAATCGCCTTCGGGGGTGATATAGAACGTCGCACCCGTCCGCACGCGCTCCACGATTGCAGCGATGTCGCGTTTGGTCACGGCGCGGAGGTTCTCGAGCACTTCGCGCCGGTACGGCTGCTTGAGCTTCGCCACTTTCACCCAAGCGTGGGCCCGCACGAAGTTGGCGGGCTTCCATAGGTCCCCCAGCACGCGCCCTTTGAAGCCCAACGGCTCGAGCGCTTCGTCCGGCAAGATCGCTTCGAGCGGTAGGTCGCCATGCGCGGATCGCAACTCTTCGGCCAAGCTGATGAGCGGCCGCGAGAACAGATGGTTCTCGATCGGCAGGATGTTGTAGGCTGCCCAAAGCCTGCTCAGATTTAAGCCGCGCGTAAACCACCCGGTCCAGGGCATTTGCCACGCAATGAATCCGGTCTCGAAGGTGCGGCGGGAATTGCACATGACCAGAGGCTTGCGCGGGTGCCGAAAAAACGTGCGCGCCGTAACCATTTCGCCTTCATCCATGTGCTGATGATTGGTGATCAGCACCGTCGCCCCGCGCTCCGCCGGCAAACGACCCCACTGGCGGACGCGAATCCTGAAGAAAAGGTAGGGCTGGCGCACGCAGTAGGTGATCGCCCTCAACCAGTTGAGCTTCATCGGGGCGCTGTATTCGGCTTGCGCACCGCAAGCACGGTCAGCGAGCCAAGCAGAAAGCACGCACCGGCCGTGGCGAACAGCCAGCGATAGCCGGTATTCACGGTAGCCCCGCTCGTGATGATCGCAGCGCCGATCGCCGGCGCGATGACCATGGGGAGATTGGAGAGCGTTCCCCAAATGCCGAGATCGCGCGCGACGTCGCCCAACTCGGGGACCGAATCCATGGCAAGTGCCCAACCGACCGCGAACACGCCGCCGTAACCGAGGCCAAAGAGCGCAGCATAAACGAAGATCACGCGCATATCCGGAGCAAGGGCGAAGCCGAGCGCGGCAAGCGTCATCGGCAGCCCCGACAAACAGACGACCAGCCGGCGGTCGAACTTATCGGAGAAGGCTCCGGCCGCCACACTGGACGCAACTGCCCCGACCATCGCCGCCCCCGCGACGAGCCCCGTGTTCAATGATGCGTTTTGGAGGCCGAGCACGTCGTGGAAGAAGTACAGCACGTAGGTATTGAGCAACGTCATTCCCATGATGATCCAGGCGCGGGCGATCAGCGTCACGATTAAATCGTGGCGATCGCGTACACGCGGGCCTTCGTGGGGCTCCGCCGCGGCGAACGCTGGAGAAGCCGGAACGAACAGCAGCGTCAGCGCGCTGACGACGACGCCGCCTGCCGCCGCCAAGAGCGCCTGACGCGGCGGCAATAGCGCGCCTAGCAGGAGGCCGACGATGGTTCCGACCAGCGTCATCGCGCCGCGGTGGCCAGCGGCGGTTCCCCAGAACCTGCGCGGAACGATCTCCGGCACAAGCACCTGATAGACGACCGAGCCGCTCACCAATGAGGTGGTCGCGATGACGGTGGCAGCGCCCAGATCAACAATTGACGAGGCGCGGGCCATCGCGAGGAGCGCAAGGGTGTCGATCCCGAGAACGATCGCCGTCTGGAGGCGCCGGTCCCCGCCGCGCCGGCGAAGGCGGTCCGAGAGCGCACCCGCGAGCGGAGGTACGATTGCGGTCCCAATTGCGACGAGCGTCGAGAGCACCGCCAGGACGTAGGTATGCTTGCCCGGGGCCAACTGCAGCAATAGCGCCGGCACGATGATCGACATCAGCGCCGCGTCCTGGAAGTGCACACCTACCCACAGCGCGTTGATCGCCACGTGGTCGCGACGTCGAAATCGCTCCATCCCCGTCCGTTTCCATAAAGATGTCTTCGCATGCAGAAGCAAGGGCCGCCTGCTCCGTTAGCGAACCGCGTCGCGTGAAGTTTGCGCGTATCCTCGCCGCGGCCTTTGATGTCGCGGCGATCGCAGCGATCGGTTATGCGGCCGTCGCGATCGTATCCGTTGCGCGCTTCCAACGACGCGAAGGTGAGCCGGATACCCTTGACTACCTGCCGGCGGTTAGTTTGCTCGTGCCCTTGCATGGCGCCGAACCCGGTCTCGAGGAAAACCTGCGCGCGTTCGCTTTGCAGGACTATCCTGTTTATCAACTCGTCCTGGGCGTCGCGCGAGCTGACGATCCCGCGCTGGCGATTGCGCAACGCGTCGCGGCGGCGCTTCCCGATCGGAATGTCGAGATCAACGTCGGCGAAGTGCCCAGCGCGCGTAACCCCAAGATCGCGAACGTGCTTTCAATGATGCGGCTCGTGCGCCACAAGGTGTTGGTCCTAGCTGACAGCGACACTCGGGTCGATCCCACCTATGTCCGCTCCGTTACGGCGGACTTATACGAGCCGGGCGTCGGCGTGGTCACCTGTCTTTTCGGTGGCGTTCCTGATGGCTCGTTTTCATCCAAGCTCGGGGCGATGTTCATGAACGAGCAGTTTATCCCATCGGTGCTCGTCAATCGACTCTTCGGCCCCACGCGACACTGCCTGGGCCCGACCAATGCGGTACGCTCCGCAGTCCTCTCCGCAATCGGCGGCTTCGAGGCGCTTGCGTCCCATCTGGCTGACGATTTCATGCTGGGAAATCACATTGCCGCCCGAGGTCTGCGCGTCGTGATCTCGCGTTATGTCGTACGAACTATCGTGTCTGACGCGAGTCTTGCGACGCTCTGGAACCACGAGTTGCGCTGGCATCGTACGATTCGCGGAGTGCAGCCGGCTGGTTACGCCGGGATGTTTCTAACCTACCCGGTGCCACTTGCGCTGCTGGCGCTCATGTTCGGCCCACGGCCAAGGCGCTTAGCGGTGCTTTTCGTTGCGGCGCTCGCACGCATCGCCTTGCAGCGCGTCTCCGCGCGCGCACTCGGTGTCGTACCCGCCCCGGCATGGCTCGTGCTGCCACGCGATCTTTTCGGGATCGCCGTATGGGCTTGTGGGCTCACCGGAAACGCGGTCTGCTGGCGCGGCGCGCAACTGCACGTCGAAGCCGGCAATGTGCTCGCGGACCGTTAGGGCTGGACGTGAAGCAGATGTGCTTTGAAGCCTGACCCGTAGGTGTGCGTGGGGTCGCCGGCATCGTCGGTGATAAGCGACGGTCCCTTCGCGCAGCTAAATGGATTCCACGACCACGCCCAATAGCCGATCGGTGGAGTTTGCGCGTCCGCCCATTTCATCAGCCGGTCGATCTTAGCGTGCCCGCAGTCTGTCTCTCCAAACTCGTCTACTACCACGGGGTAGCCGGCGGCTTCGATCGTGCCAAGTTCTCTGGTCCAGCAGGCCGCGTCTTCGCAGCCCAGTTCGTCAAAGTAGACGTGCGCGCCGGCGATGATCTGGCGATCGGCATCATGTGGAGCATATCGCAGCCAACGAGACAAGTCGTTTGAAAACTTTAACCCGGCGATGACAATGGGATTGCCGGCTCCGGTCGCACGAATCACATCAACGACGCGCTGCGTGCCGACGACCTTCCAGCGGCCAAGGTTTCCGACCGGTGGCGTCTCGCAGCCGCCGTAGCGATAGCAGTTCCACGACTTGATGTAGGGTTCGTTGATCAAATTGAAGATCACCGAGCGATTCGATTTGAAGGTACGCGCGACGGAGCGCCAAAAGGCCGGCGCGTGATCGAGATCCAGCCCCGGGTAACGGTCATTTCGCGGTAGGCCCGATCCGGCGGCGCCGAAGTGCAAATCGACCTCTGCGATCAAGCCGAGGGAGTTGGCCAGACTCGTGAATCGTGAAATCGCGTGCGCGTAGTTCTTCCCGCTATAGCGCTTTGGCGCCCCGTTAATTCCAAGCCAGCACTCTTCGTCAAGCGGCAACCGAACAACGTTGGCGTGCCAGCGCAGCATCGCGTTGACGGTTGCCGCATCGCCCTTGGGATCATCCCAAATCGAGTGCTGTTGCAAACAAGCATATTCGGCACCCGACAAGTTCACACCGCGCAACACGACGGGGATGCCGCGCCCAACGTGTTGCGCGCCGAGCGTGCCACTGGTTGTCGTTATAAGCTCATTACCACGCACCGCAATTCCCGGAGCCCCGCTCGTGGTCGCAACGCCCGAGCGCACCGCCGGCATTGCTGCGTTGCTCAAGCCTCCGCATCCCGAAAGCATCGCGCCGACAAAGCACGCCGCGTGAAGGAGTCGAAATCTAAGAACGCCCAAACGCTTGACCTACTCGTTCGGCCGCGAATCTTCAAGCGCTTGCGCTACCTCGCGCGTTGCGTGGGCGACCAGCTCTGCCTGCGTCAGCACCCAGGAGCTCATCTCGTAGGTCTCGACTTCCGCAGAGCTTAGGGCGCCGGCCGCAATGATGGAGGACCGCTGACTCGGAAGATCGAGCGCCCGCGAGGCTTCGATGATTTTGCCCGTATTGCTAGCCGGAAACGCTTCGAACTGCGCGACGCATTGCGCGAAGAGCCGGCTCGCGGCGTCAACTGCGGGCTGCAAGAAGGCGAAGGTCAGTCCTGCTTCCGCCCGCCGCTGCGCCACGCCCATCAGGTTCGCGACGACGTCGGTGCCGACCGTAGCGAACGTATCGGCACTCACGATCGCCGCGACGAGTCGACGACGTTGCGCGGGATCGAGACTCTCACTTGCGCCGATACGCCCGAGATATTCAATGACCTCTCTGCGGAGTCGCTCGATCGCAGCATCGCCCTCCTCCGTTTGCGGAGGCGTGGCCACCGCGGCACTTAGAGCCGTCGAAAGCGAGGCGCTCACGGCCTGTCCTAACGCGGCGACGCTCTGCCAAGCCACGCCAATCGCCAGCGTAGGCGTCGCGATCAGGCCCGGGTCGAGCGCGTGGGTCGGTTCCTCGCGCGTCGGCCCCGGGACGATCTTGCGCGCCAGTGCCGCCAGCTGCGGCGTAAAGGGCAAGAAGATCAACAAATTCACCGTGTTGAAGAACGTGTTGGCGAATGCGAGTTGCGTTGCAACGGTAGGTGCAACGCGTTCGGCGATCAACGCTAAGAAGGGAATCAGGAACGCCCATAACCCCACGCCGAGTACGTTGAAGATCACCTGCACGCCGGCCACGCGCTTGGCCTCGGCCGACTTATCGAGCGAGGCAATGATCGGCATGACCACCGAGCCGATATTGGCGCCCAGCAAGATCGCGATGCCACCATCCAGTCCGAGCAAACCGGTGCTGGCGAGCGTAACCGCCATGCCGATGGTCGCCGTCGAGGATTGGACGAGGGCCGTTATAGCAAAGCCCAAGGCAATGCCGACGAGCGGATGCGACGTCGCCGCCATCAGTTCCACGAACGGATCCCACGACCGAAGCGGATTCATCGAGTCCTTCATCAGCTCCAGACCGACCAGGATCAGGCCGAGGGCGATGACCGCCGAGCCGATGTGGTAGATGCGTTGCCGCTTCGCAAACTTGATCGTCACGAAACCGATGACAATCAGCAGATAAGCCCAGGGCCCAATGTCTACTGAAGCGAGATAGGCGGTTGAAGTCGTTCCGACGTTTGAGCCCAGCACGATCGGGATCGCCTGTTCGAGCGTCATAAGATTCGTCGAAACAAAACCGATCGCGATGGCAATCGTTACCGCCGAGGCCTGCAGAATGGCGGTGACGACCACACCCGTGAGTGCCCCGGAGACGGCGTTCTTCGAGAGGCGTTCGAGAATGTTGCGGATGCTGTCGCCGCCGACGGCCTGCAGCGCCCGCGAGATTCGGTCGACACCGAACAAGAAGAGCGCTAAGCCACCCAGCAGACCCGCAACGACGGCAAAGACGTTCATCGCAAGCCCTTTGGTGTGGCTCTTTGCATGTCCTGGCCTAACGAAACGTCGGTTTCCATCAGCGCCTTCGGATCAAATCGGCTTGATAGTACTTCGTGCTTTACGCATGGACGCTGCGCCAGTCAATAAACGCCGCAATCCAATTCGGTCCGATAGACGCTAGGGGCTTGGGGCTACGCGCCGGTACGCCGCAACGGCGATATGGACGGCGTCGACTGCGGTGTATGACCACCCCTTCGGTAGACGGGTCGGTTCGATGTCGTCGCTGGTCTGCGCGTCCCAGCCTTCGTCGGCCATCGTGAACTCGTTGAACTGGTGCACGATAAGGAACGTCGGCTGCAACTGCGCCGCGAGCTTCATGAAGCTCTGCAGCGTCACGTACATCGAAGGGGTGTGGCCGTAGCGCAGCGAGGCATCCACACAGTAGCGTGGTTGCGGACATCCCCAGCCTTTTCTGCCAGCTACTGCGATCGAGACGGTGAAGTTCTCAGGGCGGGTGGGATTGCCGGGCACGGTGCTGTACGTCGGATAGATACCGTAGGCGGGCTTGTACCGGTCGACCCAGCTCCAAAAACCGTACCGCGGAGCAATTTCGATCGGCCCGTCGGGATGCTGGGAGGGACTCTTCCAAAATGGCCACTGGCTGTCGAGGTAACCGGTCAGGAATCGAAAGGTGTAACGCTGGGCAAAAGCGTGCATACCAATCACTGCACGGCACCGCTGGATGATGCGGGGTGAGGCGGGTGTTCCGAGATAGACTAGCATGAGCGGATGCCCGCCGTAGACGACGGAGAGCCCGGGATACCGTCCCATGAGGCCGCCGAAGTACTCGATCGCCTTTTGAAAACCGCTTTTTCCAGCAGGGTCTCGCACGACGTCGCGCAAGTCTTGGCAGCCGAGAAACGGGATTACCTTCAGATTCGTGCGCAGCGCCGTCCAGGCTGGATAAAGCTTCGCGTCGTTGGCGAGAATCGCGCGGTTGTTCGCGCGAAATGCTCTTGACGCCGCAACGCAATAGCGCGGCGACGGCGGCCCGGTTGAGAAGATGCAGCCGACGTTGTTCGAGAGATCGACCATCGCCGCGTCGACGCCCATGTACCGCATCCAGTCCACGTGTTGCTTGATGACGTGCGGATCGGCGCTGTCGTAGCCGCCGCCGAATGGTTTCATATCCGCCGATTGCAAGAGCGGCATCGCTTCGGCGTCGGAGAAGTTCTCGGCTTTCGGGCCGAACCACGCTTCGTATTCCAAAACGACGACGTGGTCGCTCGGACCGACTACGAGCGGCGCACCGAAGACCGCTCCGCTGCGCTCAACGACGGGCGCCGTTCCCGAACATGCGGCCAGCGAAAGCAGGAACCAGAGCGACGCGAACTTCACGCATAGGTCTTTTATGTCGCCGTCTGCCTCCCCGCCTGATTCGAAGCACTCCTTAGAGCCTTAAAAACCTCTTAATGAGCTTTTCATACAATGGGACGATGCAACACTTTCTCGGCGCACCATCGTTGGGAACGCTGGTTCTCTTGGCTGGCGCGCTCCTTCTCGCGTTTTCCTTTGAAACGATCAACGGGTTTCACGATACGGCCAATGCCGTCGCGACGGTCATTTACACGAATACGCTCAAGCCGTGGATCGCCGTCGTGTGGTCCGGCATTTGGAATTTTACCGGCGTTCTGCTGTCGAGCGGTGCGGTCGCGTTCACCATCGTCGCGTTGCTGCCGGTCGAGCTGGTCATTCACGTCGGCACCGGAGCCGGGTTCGCGATGGTCTTTGCGCTGCTGTTTGCCGCATTGATTTGGAATTTCGCAACCTGGTACGTCGGCATACCTGCCTCGAGTTCTCACACGCTGATCGGGTCGATCGTAGGCGTTGGGCTGATGAACTCCTTCCTTAACGGGCGTCCGTTCGGCGATGGGGTTAACTGGGGCAAAGTGCACGACACGTTTGCCGCCCTGCTGATCTCTCCGATCATCGGATTCGTCGCGGCCGGCTTGCTACTGCTGATCATGAAGTTTCTTATCCGCAATCCGAAGCTGTACGAATCGCCCGAGGGTGACACGCCACCGGTGTGGTGGATTCGCATCCTGCTCGTGCTCACGTGCACGGGTGTGAGCTATGCACACGGTTCAAACGACGGCCAGAAGGGCATGGGGCTCATCATGCTTATCATGATTGGCATTCTGCCCGGTATCTACGCCATCAACCCAGCGACCAGCGCGGACCAAATCGCCAAGATGGTTGCAACGAGTCACTCCGTGCAGGCGATCCTCGACGCAAAAGCCGGAAACGCGACGATTTCAGCGCCCGAGGCGGAAGCGGCTCTCTCCGATTTTCTAAAATCCGGCGCGAAGGCTGTTGACGCAACGTTTGTGGCGTTGGCGTACGAAAACCGCCAAATTTCGACGATCGTGTCCTCCGCTCCGACGCCGAGCAAACTCAACGATGCCCAACGCAAGGATCTGAGGACCAAGGTATATCTCGTCGGTGCCACGATTACGAAAATGACGAAAGGCGGAGCGATTTTCACCGAGCCGGCTCAGGTAGCGTTGCTCAACGGCTATGCGAAGCAACTCACTGCGATGACGTCATACATTCCGATTTGGGTGAAGTTCGCGGTTGCACTGTGCCTGGGCATCGGGACGATGATCGGTTGGAAGCGCATCGTCGTAACAATCGGTGAAAAGATCGGCAAAGCGCATCTGACATACGCGCAAGGGGCCTCGGCTGAAATCGTCACGTGGGCGACCATTCAAAGCGCCGACGTTCTGGGATTACCGGTCAGTACCACACACATCCTCACATCAGGTGTCGCCGGAACGATGGCGGCCAATGGCTCGGGCCTGCAAGCGCAGACCCTCCGGAACATCGTGCTTGCCTGGGTACTGACGGTTCCGGTAACGGTCTTCCTCGGGGCCGGCCTCTTTGCTGCAGGTCTCGAAGTCGTCCTGCGCCTCTTCGGCGTGAAGTAGGAGCTAAGGAGACTCATGGAAACCGTAGTCGTTACGTTTGAAGGGCGACAGCTCGAATTTAATCTCGATCACGCGACGCGAAAATGGGCGCCGGTCGAGGCTTCGACACTCGCGCTTCTTTCGGAGAGCGAGTTTCCGCTGATCGCCAACGCGAGCGGTAAGCGCTATGAGATCTACAGCGACGGGACGTTCGCCGAGGTTGAGAAGTAGGCGCGTCTCGCAAGGACTCCGGAGCGTGCTACGTTGGGCGTTAATTTGTACGCGAAGCCTGAGTCGAATATGCTTTTCATTCCCGAATGATCCAGGTGGGACAACCGGCCCCCGAACGACCGTCTTGCGCTGACTAGGCGCTACCGGCGAGAAAGGGCGGCTTCGATCTCGCCCAGCGAACCGCCGTTCTGACCACCCTCGATAATTCCGTTGGCACTCGGCTCGATGAGCCAGTACCGGCCGTAGTCGCTTGCATCGGGGTTACGTCGCCGAGCCTTCTTGAGTATCAACCGTTTCTGCTTGGCCAAACGCCGAACGCGATCTTCGTGGGCTCTTTCTTGAGAATCTCTCATGTGAGTGACCTTACTGAACGTTATGCCGCGCACCTTGTTCCTCGGCGACCGGGATTCACCGCGGTTGGCGGGTCCACCAAAGTGCGCTTGCGCGAGGAGCGAGTACGAGCCGGCAACGCCGCCACACTTATGATGCGTCCAATCAGCAAAGGGGTGCAGGCGGAATACGCATTTCTGCCGCGTGGCCTTGCCAGGTCACACGAACGTGTGCGTTTAACGCAAACGGGCCGATCAAAAACGTTGCAATGGGCTTCCAGGAGGTTGGTATGATTGAACGCCGGAGTTTCTTGGTTGCATTAGGTGCGTCCGGACTGGTGCTGCCGCTACTCGGCGCATCCGCGAATGACACCACCGACGAGCCGCTAGATCGCACACTGGTGCTGAGCGGAGGTGGCGCACGCGGCGCATACCAAGCCGGGCTTGTCGGGGCGCTCGCGGTCGTAGGGGGAGTGAATGACGGTGCGCCGCTGCTACCCTATGAAATGGTCTGCGGAACCTCCATCGGGGCACTCAACGGCTGGTTCGTCGCAACCGGCCAATATACGAAGCTTCGCGAGCTCTGGTACGGTATCAGCGGTCAGAATCTGATGCACGCGAAGCCCCAGTATGCCGCCCTGCGCGATCCCGAGAGCGGGGTACTAAATCGAGCCGCCGCGCTAGTCAGCCTAATGGGTCTAACGAAAAACCAGACCGCGCTCTTGCAGAGCGAACCGGTCTACGACTGGATCTCTCGCAACATCGATCCGGCGACGCCGCTGCTGATGCCGCTGGTCTTCGCGACGACGAATCTCACGCTCCAACGGCCCGAATACTTTTACGTACGACCGCAGAATCGAGACCAAGACTTACCGCAAAGGGTCGTGCACGCGCTACAAGTGTCCCTAGGGCCGCACACCGTCGTGCGCGAGGCTACTCCAGAGTTATTGCACCGCGCGATCTTTGCATCGGCGGCCCTTCCGCTCGTGTTCGATCCGGTCGAGATTCCCAATCCCGACGGTACCGTCAATGAGTATTGCGATGGCGGCGTCGCGAGCAACTCGCCGGTCGGGATCGCGCACGCGATTTCGAAAGGCGCGGACGTGATCTTGATGGACCCGCCGTTCGAGCCCAACACGAACTACGCGGATGCGATAGAGATCGCTTTCGGTGTCTTCGGCACGATGCAGCGAAAGATTCTCGAGAGCGAGATGCGCAACGCCTACTTTCAATCGATCGGCAAGCGTGCATTTAGGAGCCTGGAACCGACCGAAATTGCGCGCCTAGCGCAGGCCAACCCTCTGCTCACGAAGGTCATGCAAGCGGTTCCGATAACCGAAGTGCGATATATAAGGCCGGAGAAGGTGCTACCGGTGAGCGTCGCCGGATTTAACGACGGAGCCGGGATCAGCAACGCCTATAGGGTTGGCTGGGAGGATGTCGGCCGCGGCTTCACGGCATACGACTGGGAAACATTCGGACTTTAGTACAGAAGCTTGGCCATAGCGAGAAGCCAAACGCCTTCGCGCGCCGAAGATCGTTAGAGTGACGTTTTGTGGTTTGCTTCTGGCGGGTAGCCTCGCAGCTATCACACAGTCCGGGCTGGTCGTTACGTCAGCGTCGAATCCCGCCATCAGTCTGCGCGTCGCCGACGGCTATGTGCCACAACCCCCGGTCGCACTCTCGCTTGAATCCACCGACGTAGATCGCCGAGTCTTCGTTCAAGCCGACGGCGCGAACCACATCCAACGCCTGATTATTGTTCAGTTTGAACACGTGCGATCCGGCGAAACCTTCAAGTTTGTTTACGCGCCAAAACCCGCGTTTACATTCGGCACGGAAGTCTACCGAGTCGGAACATATGTGTATGATGACTCCGCCGAATCTAAGGCGTTTCCGACTCGCGAAGCCGGCGTAACCAGAGCTGCATTGATGAAAAGCGGCTACGTCGTCCCTCGGCTTTTTCGGACAGCGCGTTTGGCGCGAGTCTCAGATTCAAATGGTACTAGCGAGATCATACTGTTTTACATCGAAAACGCCGATGCGGAATATCCGAGTGGGGTCCTGCCGGGGGCCGACCAAGATGGCGACCTCGTGCTGACGGGTCAGGACGCCAACGCGTTGCTGCAGCGTATGTCGACGGTGCTCTACACGTTCAAAGGAGGCGGCGCGGGAGACGGCGATTCCCCGCGAGCGGGCCTCGTCAAGGTCGCCCAGTCGAGTGCGTCCTCCAGCGCCTCTTCACCCCAGAACAGCTCCCCATCGACGACGCAATTGGGCGCTCCAAATATGCCAAGATCGATCGCGATCTCGGTATTCCGCCGAAGGCTCCCTCGAAATTCGGGCGAGGTTGCTTTTTCTGGGAAGCCTTCCGGCGCACCGACCTCGTCGAGTAAGGCCGCGAGTATCGAGGGGTCACCGATGTCCAGATCCTCGCCAAAGTTGCCAACGAACACGCGTCTGATGAAGTCACCGCACCAAGTTTGGGCGTCGGCTGCGCAAGCAATGCGAGCTGCCAATACCGAGTTTCTCGGAAATACGGACGGCTTACGCCAGGGCAGGTTCCCCTTCTTCGCGAGTCGTTCCATATCGCGCCACATGTAGGCTCCACGCCGCGCATTGAGGTTGAATGGTGAGTCATCCCACCCTTGCATTTGAAAAATCGGCCCGAGCGCGAAGGGCCTCCACTCGAGATCTACTTCTCGCTGACTGCACAATCCTTGGATCCTCATTGCTGCGACGTACGAATACGTGCTCGCAAAATCGAACCAGAATTCGAGTCGCTTAATCGGTTGCACTCTCATCGATCGTTCTTACTTTCCCCATACGGCAGCTAGGCCCTTACCGGGCCTTGAGGGCCCTTCGCTTGCCGTCAACGGGCGAATCAGTCAGCTTTGCGCCTAAGGCGCTTCTTGCAACACGAACAATGCGCATTTAAACAGGCGAACCGCTTTGAACTAGTTCGTCGGCAATTCCGCTTTTGCCTTATCGATCGCTCGTTCTAGTTCACGGTACCGGTCGGAGTCTATACTGAGGCCGTAAGAAGTAGCTATTTCGAGCTCCTTCGTAGCGACGAGGATATAGAGCTTGGCGTCCTTGAGGTCGCCAAGTTCGGCATAAGCGTGAGCAGTGACTGCGGCAAAGGTTACTGTGGCCTCTTCCAAACCCAGGCGGTCAGCTCTGGAAAGGCCGGACTCAGTAGTTAGTATGTCGCTTAGATTTCGAACTAAGCCGGAGCAATCGTCAGCCGCCTCCGGCCACGTTTCCGCTTTTACGGCTGCCCCACACCGCGCCTCCGCGTCAGTGATCGTATCTGTGGCGCCGGCTGGCGACGGCTGCCAAAGGTATAGGAAAGAGAGTATCGTTGCGACGGCAACAAGGTGGATGTGCGACTGACCTCGGAGACGTCGGATCATATTCTATTCCTCGCCGTTACCGGTTGCGTCGGTGCGGTCTCATGCGTGTGTTCGATTGCGCGTCCCGGCGGGGCCTTTACGCCGCAGTGTGACCAAAAGCGGGCTCGATTTGATGACCGGGTTTCACTTCGGCGGAGGTCTTAGCGGCTCACGGCGTTCTTACCCCCACGCACGAGAAGCTGTACGGTTCAGCGTTCGTTTGGGAGAGGTGTGCTCGTAAGAGATGCGCAGTAGGACAGCAGCTTGTCTTGCAGATCCGTCCCCCGTGCAGCGGGATGGACGTGGCGTAGCTTCTGGTGGTAGAAATACTGACCCGTAACTCTCGCCGCCGGATCATCGCTCACCGCCAACCAGGCCTGGGTAACCGAAGCCAGAGATAGGTCGTCCGGCGCGCTCGGACCGCCCATCTTCGTCGGTACCCAGCCCGGCTCGAGTGCGTTCGAGAGCACTCTTGGCCAGTGGCGAGCTACTGCGAAGGCCAGTGCGACATCGAACAGTTTGCTGTCCGCATAGGCTTGTGCCCCATTCCAACGACGCACGTTCCACTGCGGGTCGTCGAGAGACGCATTGCCCCGGGTGTGCATTCCGGAGCTCAGGTAAACCAGCCGTCCCGGGGGTGTGATCAGGGCCGTCAGCAGATATGGTGCGAGCACGTTGATCGCAAAAACGTGTTCGAGGCCGTCGGCCGTCTCGACACGGTGCGGTTCTCGATATCCAACCCCGGCGTTGTGGATCACCGCGTCGTACGTGCCCAACGTGTTGATGCTTACGGCGAGCCGCCGCGTCTCGGCAATGCTCGACAGGTCACCGACGACGACCGCCTCGGCTGCCGGCAGCGAGCGACGCGCGTCCGCGGCGCGCGCATCGTTCCGGGCATGCAGCGTCACACGATGGCCCTCTCCGGCGAGAAGTTGTGCGGCCATCAAACCGAGGCCCTCGGACGATCCGGTAATGAAGATGCGAGCCATGAACGTTTCCTCTACTCGGCGGGCGACTGTTCGGTCAACGTGCGAAGAAACGTTTCGACGTCGATCGTACCCTTCGTCGAGTTCGACTCTCGGTGCTCGAACAAACCAGGTCGCGAGCACGATCGCTGCGGGGGCGCCGAGCGCGTAGCGTCTGCCCTATCGCTATTCCTTGATTTCGGGCGAAGAGGCGATACCGACGGGGTTGCTGATGCTCGTGATCGTCGAGAAGGGTGATGTCTGACCCTTTCTATATCCGACGACGTTGTCAAACTGATTCACTTGAAAGAAGATCTCGGATCGCGTGAACGCGTTGAAGGTCGGGCCATTTTGCTCGATCCCGTTGGTAATCGAGCCTGACGGGGTCTTCGAACCATACGTATAGATTTCAACAGCCGACGGGGTAGCTGCGAAGTTGGCGACGTAGGTCACGTCGCGTTTACCGAATGAGATGCCGATTGGCCCGGCGACGTCGCTGAAATTCGAGTTCTGCGGCTTCGAAGATCCAGCGGGAATGATATAAATGGCGTTGGTGGAGTCGCAAGCGACCCAGACGTTATTCTTGCTATCAGCAGCGAGGCCGACGGGTTGGCCGAGATTGCTGAAGTCGATCGTTTCAAACGGCGAGGTCGCCCCGGCCTTGTAGCCGACCACGGTATCATCGCCGAGGTTGGTGGCGAAAACATCGCCCTTCGAATCGACGGTCACGCCATAGTTTGAGTCCAA
>Ga0209169_10000415_pt1 | contig 25820 bp, 26 predicted proteins | sample HubBroMetageWRM4_FD_188346 | JGI IMG/M metagenome (GOLD analysis project Ga0209169, IMG submission 188346) | Warmed soil microbial communities from the Hubbard Brook experimental Forest, New Hampshire - Hubbard Brook CCASE Soil Metagenome WRM 4... | ecosystem: Environmental > Terrestrial > Soil...
TCGCTTCTCCGATCCGTTCGGACGATTTCTTGAAAGTTCCCGACTGCCACTCCGCGCAAATATTATGTTCTCCCGGATCGACCTGAAAAAAGAAATACGACTTCCCATCATTCGCTCCCACCCACTTTCCATCGACCCCAATGCGCATCGTTGGAGCAGTGATAAAGTCTACGAAAAAATAGACCAGCGCCTTGCCCGGTTCCGGCTGTCCAACGGGATGCTTCTGGTCCGTCGTCTGCACATTGAACATCTCCGCGCTCGCACCACATCCCGCCGCAGTTCGCGCCACCGCCGAATCATCCTGCGCGAGAACCGGCAACGCTCCCAGGGAAATAGCCAAGCATAAAACGTACCAACGTTTATTCAAGGTATGCCTCCATTAACAGTCTCCGACGATCAGGCGATCAAACGATCAAAGTTATCGCCACAAGCGACTAATCTTAGCTTCTTCACAGAAGTTTTGTAAGTCAGACTGTAACTGCCAATTAGATCGGGTGCTCACATCAAAGCCTCCGGCCGGCTTCAATCAGTGTAATAGGCGATCTTGCGACAACTGAGCGCGGTTTCTCTGATGACTTTCGTACTCTTGTCCGAAAGTCTTGGGAACACGACCATCAGCGGTGGAGTCTAAATCCAGCATGGCGATACCACCCAGAAGATGGGTCGGATACGCATTCGTAGTCGCCGGTCTGTCTCTACTGTTCGACACGTATACCTTTCTCCGAACGAACTGGTCCCCATTGCATGTCCCGATGTTTGCCGCAACCGAGATCGCGCTCGGGTATTCGTTAGTGGCGGTGGGGGCGGCCGTACTCTTAGTGCCGGTTGTCATTCGGGTGGGAGATAGCTGTGCGCCAGACGCTTCCGTGAAAATGGGAGAACGTCTCGCGCACGAATCAGTTGAGCTGCGCCGTCAACGATGCAGACGGAAGCTGACGCTGCGAAGACCGATTTCGGGCCTTCCCGGCTTTGGGATTGTCGGGAAAAATGATCTATGCGCTTATTGCCATAGTCATGATGATCATGACGGTGGCGTTTGTCTACACGCCACAGGGCCTGTGGGTGCGCCTGCTCAAGCCGGGAGCAGTGCCACAAAATAGCGGCCCCTACACTGATCCGCTGGTAATTTTGGCGAAGGACGGAGGGCCGGGGCAGAGGCCCAATTTATATGTGAATTCGAAGCTGGTGTCCCGGGAAGACTTTGATTACGTCCTCAAGCAGGAACTCAGCAGACGGCGAGAGTGGATCGTATACGTCGGCGGAGACGATGCGGTGGCGTGGCAGGACGCTGTGAGCCTGATTGATGCGGCCCACACAGACCAAGCCACGGCTTACTTGATCACGGGAACACAAACTCCATAACCGGGCGTAAATACGGACTTGGAGACCAAGCAGGGCAGCTGTTGTAATCAGCCCTCAGCACTCGCATCTGAAAACGCTTCGACTCGTTTGCCATTTGCGGATAGTTGTTGTCAAGAGAGCCGCGCCAACCTCAGTCAAGCGCGGCGGCCACGGTCACTGAGACCCGTGGTAACTTGCGTTTAATTCGTCAAGTGAAGGAAAGTTGCGTAGAGCGATTCGCATTCGCAATGCGACTGAGGCGCCTACCATGAGCAATTTTTCGCGTGGAACGAATCGTCAGCCAGAAATAACGACCTTGTTTGGGTCACCGAAAATAGCAGATGAAACGCAGCCGTCACCGCCAGATGAGAGATTCGCAATCACTCGAAAATCGCTGGGTAAGACGTTGGTTGTTCTGGCTGCAATCCCATTTCTGTGGGGCGCATATGTCGGCGCATACCGATACTGGCACCCGGCACCGACGCTCTGGACGCGGACCGATGCTAACGTGCTGGATGGCAGAATCCAAAACACACGCGACCTTTGCCCTCCGGGGTGGCATTCGGGAACCGTGGGGCACCTGGTTCCCCACTGCGATTACTATATTTTTCGTTTCGGCGTTTCCTATTTCGTCGGGGGAGAATCGCGGCAATCGAAACTTGACTCGCCTCTGTTTACCCAAAAGCGCGAGGCAGAGGCTTGGGCCTCGCAGTTTGAGCCTGGCCGTCAACTGACGATTATTTACGACCCATTGGATGCAAGCCGGATTCGCCGCGCAGATGACCCTCCACCCGGCCAGTATGCCGCAGGACCGTCGATTCGCTATTATCCATTGGGTATGGGTGGCCCCGACGTCACCGTCGAGTCTGCCGCAGTGCCGATGAAAGCCGCGCTTTGCCTGCTGCTGCCTGGAATCCTTCTGATTCTGAGTTCGCGGTCGGAGCAGCACAGCCTGTAACTATTGTTATCCGACGGATTTCACCACCTGAGAGTGCTGTCGACGGAGGTCGCTTCTAAATCGTCACCAACTGCGAAACAATCCAAAACAGCGAGGCGTGTAAGATATACCGTGTAATATCTATACGCTTGTGCCCGTTTAACCACAATGACAACTGAGCGTTATCAATAGCCTACAAGGGTGCTCCCTCGGAAATTCTGCTCTTCCTTGCCCGAAAACCCCGGTCAAATCATGTTTGTTCGTCGGCTGTTCGCTGTCTCCCTCTCGATAATGTACCGTTTCGACATGCTATGTTGTATGTACGATATCATCCATATAATAACAACAATACAAATGTTCCACGTGGAACATTTGTACATACAATCATCCCCAACCAGCATGATTTCATCAGCTTCCAATTCGACGCGCTCGATAAGAATAGACCACGGCCAGCAACGGAGGCGCGAGCAGAAATCCCCAGAATGGAATCACAAATCCCAGCACCAGGGGAGCCAGAATCGAGGCCCACATAGGCACCCGCGCCACCCGCCGCATGATATAAGGCTGCAGCAGCAAGCCATCCACAACCACGATAACTGCATAAAGAATAAGGACATACAGCGGATGCTGCCAGTCATGCCAACGCAGCGCCGCAGCCAGCACCGGCCCCAGCAGCCCAAGTACCGGCCCCAGGTGAGGAACCATCTGCACCATCGCGCCCACCACCGCCCACAGCGGAGCCCAAGGAACCCGAATGATCCAAAGCCCGATCAACCAAAGCAGCCCAACCGCAATGGAATCTTGTATTTGCGCAATAGCCCAGCGCTTAAGCGCAGAAGCCGTAATCCGAAAATGATCGCCCGCCTTCACGGTGTTGTAGTCGAAAATCTTTTCGCAAATTCTATCGGCAAAGCAGGAGTAGCTCCCGCCTGCGAGCAGACAAACCGCGCCACGTCATTGGCGATATCGTTGATTTCGTCCAAATCCATTTTTCGTAGTAACCCCAGAACCAGCGCCGCTGTAAATGAATCGCCGGCGCCCACAGTATCAACAACATGCACCGGACGAGACGAACAATCCGACCACCGTATTCCGTCTTCATTCTTTTGATAAAGTAGACTGCCGTTCGCGCCCCGAGTTAAGGCAATCAAGCTGAGGCTGAATTGCCGCGCCAGGCGCTCGATTTGCTGTTCAGTCGAACCGGCCACACCAAACATTTCCGCGAGGATCGGCAGTTCTCCATCGTTCAGCTTCAATACGTTGGCCAAACCTAGCGACTCTTCAATTACCGGGCGCGAATAGAAGTTTTGCCGAAGATTGATATCAAAAACTCGCAGCGCATCCCCCCGCGCCGCGGCCACCAGCGTCAGTATTGTGCCGCGCGATTGCTGACAGCGTTGCGCTAGACTTCCGAAACAGATTGCGTCCGCTGCCCGCGCGACCGCAATCGCGTCCAGTGTCGCCGCAATGCAGTCCCAAGCCACATTCTCTTGGATAGTGAAATTAGCCAGCCCATTGCCGGAGAGCTCGACCTTCACCGTCCCCGTGGGCAAAGTGTCATCTGTTTGCACGGTGCTGTCCGGCAACCCCATCTCACGAAATCGCCGAACAATTTCTCGCCCGTAGTCGTCACTCCCCACACGCGTGATGACTTTAGCCCGCGCCCCAAGGGCGTGCGCGTGATACGCGAAATTTGCTGGAGCTCCACCGAGCTGCGGTCCAGTGAGAAGCAAGTCCCACAGCACTTCTCCGACGCCGACGACATTACAATTCATAGCGGCTCTATTCGATGCCCAGTTGTTTCTGAATTTGCTCCAGAGGCACACCCTTCGTCTCCGGAACCATTGTCTTCACCCAAGCCAGGTGGACAACCATCATGAACGCGAAGAACGAGAATACGTAACCGGGCGCGAAGACCGACACCATCTTCGGAAAGAACGTTGTAAGCAAGGCAGCGAAGATCCAGTGCGTGAAGCTGCCAAGCGTCTGACCCTCCGCCCGGTGACGGTTTGGAAATATTTCAGAAATAAACACCCAGATCACAGCTCCTTGACCGATCGCATGTGCGGCAATAAAGGCAAAGATGCATGCCGGAACGATCGCATAATGCTCCGTAAAGAAAGCCCAAGCCACCAGACTGAGCGAAGCGATGTATCCGAAAGACCCGATGAAGAGAAGTGTGCGGCGGCCTAGCCGGTCAATGAGCCACAGACCGACAAAAGTGAAAATAAGATTGGTGACGCCAATGCCAATGGATTGCAACAGCGCAGCTTTCGCACCCAGCCCGGTCAGTTCAAAGATACGAGGCGCAAAGTAGAGAATCGCATTGATGCCCGAGAGTTGGTTGAAAAACGCGATCAAGATGGCCAGGAGGATCGGTTTACGAAGACGACGGGTCCAGAAGTGCCCCGATGAACCTTTCTCAGAAGACGCAGTGATAATCTCATTCGCTTCGGCTTCGATCTCGGCTCTTGAGGCTTCCGGTTGAATGCGTTGCAGAACTTTCAGTCCGCCATCGCGGTCGCCCCTCCGGCTCAACAGCCAACGCGGACTTTCGGGAAGACCCAAGCAGAGCACAGCATAAAGAAGTGAAGGAAACGCAGCCACACCAAGCATCCAGCGCCAGGCATTTTCGCCCACGCCCGCAAGCAATGCGTTAGATACGAAAGCGATCAGGATGCCAAAAACGATGTTGAACTGAAACATGCCGCCAAGTCGTCCACGGTACTTAGGCGGCGCAATTTCCGAGATGTATAGCGGAGCGGCCACAGTGGAAATACCGATACCCAGACCGCCGATGACGCGCGCAAAGATGAAAACACCGACATTAGTCGCCAAGGCCGAACCCACGGCTCCAACAAAGTAAAGAATACCGATCCACAACAAAGTGGCTTTACGTCCGAATCGGTCAGTAGGCCAACCTCCGACTAGCGCTCCTACGACGGTGCCGTAGAGGGCGGAGCCCATCACCACACCGTGCCATCCAGGACTCAGTCCCCACAAGGACTGAATAGTTTTCTCTGCGCCAGAGATAACGACTGTGTCAAAACCGAAAAGGAAACCGGCAAGCGCGGACGTGAGCGACCAGAAGAAGACACGAACATTCATAGATGAAGGACTGTATAAGCGAATCACAAAACGATAAACGCATCGTGGATAGCAAGCAAATGTGAGATTCGTACTCCGATGTGAGGTCTGTACTATTTGGTCCAACGCAGAGATACGATCACCGGCAAACCGGCGTCATGGGCCGAATATCAGTGGCTGAAGCACCGGTGAACTTGAACAGCCTCGTTTGACCGTGTATCGTGTATAGAGATTGACGGAGCACAGTGCCGAGCGGTATTGGGCTTGAACCGAAGCAGTTTCAAGTTGCTCTCGTCGCGTGCTATGCAGACCAAGGTCGTCCCTCAAACGGTCTGCAAAATATAGATTTTAAAGCGGAAGTGGTGGAACTGGCAGACACACCATCTTGAGGGGGTGGCGCCGAAAGGCGTGGGGGTTCAAATCCCCCCTTCCGCACCATCAGATTAGCTGCTTCGCGATCAAAAAAGCATCGAATTCGAGCTTCGGCTCTATTGGAGTTTTGTGCATGTGGGTAACGGTCTTAATCACCATCGTTCATGTAATTGTTTGCTTCTTCTTGATCGCAGTCGTGTTGCTTCAAAGTGGAAAGAGCGGCGATCTTGCCGCCGCTTTCGGCGGACAAGGTAGCCAGACAGCGTTTGGCCCGCGCGGCGCCGCATCTGTTCTTTCGCGCGCAACCACTTGGTCCGCGGTAATTTTCATGATGACGTCGATCATCCTTTCAATTTATGCTGCGCGACGAACCGGCCCCACCTCCGTGCTTTCGGGAGTAAAGGCAACACAGACTAAGTCACAGCCAGCGACTCCAGTCGCACCTTCCGCGCCGCCAACCGTCCCGCAAAATCAGGCGCCGACACAGAAATAGATTTGCTAGTGGAGAGCCGGGCGTCCCGCCCGGCCACACTTAACTGTGTTCGGGGCAAGTTCCTAGTACGCTCGTTGTCCCACTCTTGGGCTGATCTATTGCCTAACCAGGAAGGGATTCTCTTCCCTTTCCTCGCCGATGGTTGTTCGCCGCCCGTGGCCCGGAATCACGACAGTGTCATCAGGTAGCGTCAAGACGCGATCGTGCAGCGATCGCATGATCTTCTGAAACGATCCTCCTGGAAGGTCGGTGCGTCCAATGCTGCGCGCGAAGAGAGTGTCGCCGGCAATCAGTAATTTTTCCGCCGGAAAATATAGGCAGACACTGCCTTCTGTGTGTCCGGGAGTGTGGAGTACGTTCGCCTTCAAGCTGCCGGTCTGTAATTTCTCGCCATCCGCGATACTGGCTTCGATGGATACTTCTCCGGGCGCAGCCATACCAAGCCAAGTAGCTTGCACATCCAGCATTTTCAGCAGCGCATAATCATTCTGATTGAGCAGGATTGGCGCGCCCGTCAGCGCCCGCAGCTTCATCGCTCCGCCTACGTGGTCGATATGGGCGTGGGTAATAACGATTTGCTTCACATCCAGTTTGTGCTGACGGATGACCGCGAGAACATCGTCGATATCGTCGCCAGGGTCGATGACCATGGCTTCGTGCGTGGTTTCATCGCCGATGATTGAGCAGTTGCATTGCAGCGGACCAACGGGGAGGACCTTGTGGATCATCCCCACATTCTCGCTCAGGCCTTAACAATTCACCACCGCGGAATATAACTTCCTACCACTATGACGCTACCGCCATCTGTCCCGTACTCTGATCAGAGCGGAAGCGCAGCAAAGCCGCAATATTTCCGGCGCGATCCAGTCCATCGTGCTCCTTCAGATGGAACAGTTCTATGTTGCGACGGATGGCGATAGGAATGATGGCGTCACAAACATCGGAGAGTTCTCGAGTGCGGCGTCCGCAAGCCACGCACGCCGCGATCAAGTGCGCGTCGATGTGGCCGCAGTTTGGGCACTGGACAGCTTGAGCAGAATAATTCTCGCCCAGAAAAATACTCTGTACCTCCCCCGTTTCCAACGCCTGCAACACGCGGCGAAGTCCGGTGACACCACGCCCATTAGCCTTAGCAAACTTGAGGGCTTCGCTAACCTTTGCTGAACCGCGTTCTCTGACCCATTGACTGAGAATTGCGTTGGCACGACCGGAGATCTCTTCATTCGACACGCTGGCAACATCGGCCGAGAAGCGACCGATCAGGCGCGTTTTAACGTAAGGATGAAGCTGAGACTCGAACTCCGTCCAGTTTGCATCCAGGCAACCGACGATAAGCCGCTCCCAGATGCCTTTCTCGAAATCGATCCGCAGTCTCTCCGAAACTCCCTTGAAGTGTTGAAGCGCCTCCTCGGACACGCGGCGTTCGGCGTGGCCCGCTTCGTATCCGTTGTAACCGTAGCTCGAAGCGCTGCGCGAAAGCATATGCACAATAGCTCCTCGTTCGCGCAAATCATCCAGTCGCAGATCAAAGAAACGAGCGCGCTGACGGTCGACAACTGCCACGCAAAGCGCTGGTTGTGCTCCCAATAAAGCTGCCAGTGGCTTCAACTGAAACCGAGACTGAAGATAAATATTGGTGCTTCCTAAATGTGGAGGGAGTTCATATTCCCTCCAGAACTTCTGAGCTGAACAAGCAAAGACTGCCTTTCCCCGAGCATTACCGCGCAGGCTCGTGGCCAGATCAAGGACGCGATCGAGATCGGCATGAAGCGACCCGTTCTTTCCCCGGGCAGCAGCACTCTTCAGCGCCTGCTTCACAACATCTTTGGCGACGATTGCCTCACGGCGATGAGAACGATCCTGCGGAGGATCAGGCTGAAGGTAAAAGCTCAGGGCGCATGCCCCTTTGGTTTCGTCCGCTTGAAAGGCTGCTAATTCACGGATTTCATCCCGGGTCATCATCTCGACTCTCCTCGATACTGAGATGTCCTAACAGTGAGATGCTGCAACTGACTGAAATGTTTAGGCTCGAGTTTTGACTAAGAGCTCACGATGGAACTCTCCCGCCAGGGAAGGTGCGTTGCGAACGCAGTCGCGTGCACGATTGACAGACTCGCGCACGGCCTCCAGATGCCGGCCAGTGATGCCGGCAATTTCGTCAAATGAAAATCCCTCGATGCCATACAGAAGAAAAGCTTCGCGGTCTGTGCGATCAGCGCCGCGGAGCGCGGCATGCACCAATGCAATCACTTCGTCAGAATAGGCAGCTTGCTCAGGACTGGAGACACGAAGATCAGCAATCGTACTTTCGCGAGTCCAACCTTCGTCAGGCTGGTGAAATTGCAGCCCGGGCTCGTCAGAAGCTTGCACATTCTGCCGGCGACGGCTGTCTTCGAGATGCAAATGGACTTCGGGCTCCAGTTCATGAAGACGTATCGTCATTTGCTTCATGGCCTGCAGCGCTAGGTGGTAAAGCCACGGTTCCAGCGAAAGCTTTTCCGGACGGTGGTGGTCGCCAAGCGCCCGAGCGATGACTTCATTTACGACCTCGGGAGTAGAAAGACCATCCTCAGTAATCTCTTCGTCAGCACGACGGAAGTAGAGTTCGCGATCCACAAAGCGCTCAAGTCGCGAAAGATTCGCGTTCACATAGGAGCCGATGTCATCCGCGGAAATAGTAAGCAGCGGCACGGCTGCCAGTGTCTGTTCGAATGGCACACCGGGCTCGAGAGACTCCCGTGAACCACCGCGCCAATGACGCCACTTATGGCTGGAGCGAAGCAGTTCCTTGTGCCGGCCGATCTGCTGGATAAGCTCGTCAAACGCAGCCTTGATAGCCGCAGTAGGGCTCGAAGCTTTCTCCTGCGCCGCCAGTTGGCCCGAGGGCAGGCGCAGATTCAAGGAGACGTGCATTCCCTCGCGCGCCGAATTTTGCTCGATGATGGCTTTTAGATGAATGAGTTCCGGACGAAAGACATGAAGGCGCTTCTGGACTTTCTCGATCTGGTGGCTGATCTCTTTTTCGATGTCGGGAGTTTTGTGAACCTTGAAGCTGACGTGAACGTTCATTTGTCGCGCCTCGAACGCGGGGAAAAAACCCGTGAAGCTGCGGTCCTGACAAAAGAATTGTACACCCGCAGTCGAGACGTGAAAGTAAAGTTTGCGACAGGTTCGCCCTTCTTATTTCACGTAGACGGAATCCTTCGTTAATTCCTCTGGCATTGCAATTGGAAACGGCGGAAACTCATGCGAAATTCCTTTAAACAACGAAACCGTAACTTCGGAGCGCCTGGTACCGTCGTGCACCGCGATCGTATGGGGGTTCCCCGCCGAATATCCCTCCCACAAAGAAACGCCAGCGTAAGCGCCGTCCTTGCGCAAAATGTAATAGATCATGTCCATCAAATTGAGCTTCGTCATGTCGTTGTTGTAGTTACGGACAATGCGCTTGAGCGCGTCAATACCGGCATCTTGCGGCGACATGCCGCGCCGCATGTTCTCGACGATGGTATGCGCTCCGGCAACCTTGATATTTTCTTCTCCGCTGCCTGTGGCGCCCGCCGAGCCCACGTCTTGATCGGTATAGCAACCAGCACCGATGATCGGCGAATCGCCGCAGCGTCCAGGAAGTTTGAAGGCAAGGCCGCTGGTGGTTGTGCACCCCGAGATCTCACCCTTATCATTGAGCGCGGAACAGTGAATAGTGCCCGTCGGTGGAATCAGAACACGCCGTACGGCGGTCATGCGAAATTCCGGCTCGATGCCAAGCTCAGCCGCGCGCTCCGCAAGGCGTTGTATGCGCTCTTTCCATAACTCCGCCTGCGGCGTCGTCGTTGATGGTGCCGGAGGCTTCCAGTGTGGATCAGCTAACCCCGGCCCCCACCAATCGTCGGTAGAATTATTTTCTTTCCAGAGCAGCCAGATCTTGCGCGAACGTTCGGTGAGCAAATTTTCACGCGGAAAGCCCAGAGCGACAGCAAATCGTTCCGCGCCCTCGCCCACCAGCATGACGTGGCCTGTGTGCTCCATTACAGCTTTGGAGACAAGCGAAACATTCTTGATATTGCGAACACCCCCCACCGATCCGACGCGACGTGTAGGCCCGTGCATGCAGCACGCGTCGAGTTCAACCACTCCCTCTTCGTTCGGGAGGCCGCCGAGGCCGACCGTATCGTCGTTCGGATCGTCTTCCGGTCCCTTGACGACGCGCAAGGCGGCGTCCAGCGTATCGCCGCCACTTTTCAAGAACGCGAAAGCATCGTCGAGATAATTGACACCATTGTGGGCGCTGATGATGATCGGGCGCTTGTAAGTTTTGGAGGAGTCAGAGGAGCCAGGGGCAGCGTTCTTGGCTTTTTCTTGCGCGCTCAAATCCGGCGTATTTAAACCCGTGGCCAGCGACGCAGCAATTGCGGAACCTAAAAATCCGCGACGGTTAATGGACATGAATTCTCCCGACTCAGGAAACGGCGAGAAGAATATCACGAGAGAGAGCTGGCCTGGCACGGCGATTCGCGCTCACGACGCAAAAACGCGCAACAAGCGAGTAACTCCCTCCCGAAAATGCGCTGGCTCCGTGATTAGGCTAAGCACGAGATAGCCTTCATTCGGAAAGTCGTAGAAGTGGCCCGGATGAACGCTCACATTCGCTTCGCGCAACAAACGAATGGCCAGATCCTCATCACTCCCGAGCACCGGAACGCGGAGAACCACATACCAGCCGCCCTCGACCAGCAGTCGTGTGCACGCCGGGCAGCTCACGAGTTGGCGGTCGAGTCCCGCAAGATTCACGCGCAGTCGATCGAGCAGAATGGGCTGGATCTGCTTGCGTTGATCGAGCAATACCGAAGCAGCGAGCTGTACGGGAGCATTCATGGAAAGGAAAGTATCGGCAATGATTTCGAGGCGAGCTCCACTCTCGACGATCTTTTCATTTGGTCCGCTGGCAGCCACCCAAGCAAATTTCATCTGTGGGAGCGCGGAAATCTTGGAGACTCCACTGAGAGTGAAGGTTAGCGAATCGGTGTTCGTTACAAAACTGGCACGCTGCGCACCGTCATGCGAATAATCGAGAAAAACCTCGTCCACAATCAGCGCGAGATTGTAGTCACGGCAAAAGACATTGAGGGCAGCGGATTCTGCGGCAGAAACATAAGACCCGGTGGGGTTATTAGGATGAACGAGAATCACGGCGCGGGATCGCGCGCTTGCTGCTTTGTAGAGCGAATCGAAGTCGATTTGCCATCCGTGATCGTAAAGCAACGGATACGTTATGAGCTTAACGTCAGCGAGATCGGCAAGAAACTCGAACAACGGATAGCTCGGTTTTGGCATAAGAACTTCATCGCCGGGATTGCAGAGCAAACGAAATACGTATGAATAAGCTTCACTGGTGCTGGTAGTCAGTATCAAGCGTTCGGGATCGAGATCAAAAACCTCGTGTGACTCGCGGTAGTAACGGCACACCGCTTCACGCGCTGCGAGCAGGCCCCGAGGCTGGGGGTCGTAGTGCATCGCCTCCGGATTCTTCAACGCAGAAAGCACAATTTCAGAATCGGGACGGACGCCAGCCTCTGTTGGGTTTGAGATCGTGAGATCCAGAATTTTCTGTCCCGAAGCGCGCGCTTCTTCGAGTGCACGCGTGAGAGGATTTGCACTGAGCCGCCAATTTGTACGCTGCGCGAACATAAATATTTGTGGAGAGGCAAGCGCCCTCACCGGCCGCCGTGTGACGTGAATCGCTACTTCAGGAAAAATCCCAGCTGCTCCGGAGGAGGCAGAGTCTTCGTTGTCCAAAATTGACGCTGGGCGGCTTGCACGGCCACGATTTTCGCCTGCACCTCCAGCGCGAGATTGTCATAACGCACCAGAACATTGTCCAGCCAGTAAGGCTGATTCTCGCGTGCCCAACCCGCCGCATACATTGTGCGTGTCTCTGTAATCGAATCTCGCAGGCTCTGTAATCGCCCGTTGATGTCAACGATTTCGTCGAGATCACCCTGCGCACGCACTCCGTCTGTCTGATTCTGATAGGCATCCCAGTAAAAGTGGCTGATTTCGGATGTGAACTGAATCTTCATGCCCAGCGTGTCCAGATGCCAGGCGGCAAAGAGCATATCGTCGAGCGTCTCAGCATGGAGATGTGCCTTCGCTCGATTATGCATAAGTGTCTCGGTAGCGTGTTCAGCGCTCATGCGCAGATCGTGCGTAACTGGCTGCGCGGTGGCTGCAACATTAGCGCCAGCCTGGCTGAATGGATCAGCCCAGAAGAGTTCGTGACTCGCGTTGTCCAGTTTCACGCCGCCAAGTAAAGAATTGGGGCGATCGAGATTCTCAATCACACCGGCAAACGTGCTGTCATCATTGCGATAGAAAGCCCAGTCATAGCTATTCTTGAAGTCGTCGATGCTGGACTCGCCCTGCTGCCAACTGGCGGCAGCGCCAAATATCAGCCCCGGCCAAACCATATCGACCAAAGATTCGCCGTCGTCGTTCCAGGTCGTGTTCAGTGTTCCGATAGCCTGATGCTTTTGCCCATCGCGGACAAAGTTTCGGATGTTCACAAAAGCACTGTCGAGGTCAGGCCAGATTACCCGCCAGTTACCGGCTCCGGGGGCGACGACGACGCGCAGACCGGCGTTAGTGTATGGAGTAATAATGTTTTCATAGCTCGGCTTAGGATCGTAATCCCATGGAACCGCAATCATGTCTTTGGGAAGAATGGTGAGCAGCTCAGGATATTTAACCGCGATATCTCCCCAGAACATGAGCTGCTTGTGATAAGGCTGCATAATCTCGAAAACTTTCTGAAGATGTTCGAGATAAACGCGGCCGAGTCCTTGCTGAGACGCAAGAGCTTTGGTCTGCCCTAGGCCAAGTTCGAAGGTTTCGTCGGAACCAATATGAAAGAACGGCCCGGGAAACAATGGAACGACCTCGCCGTAAACCTGACGAATGAAATCGTAGGTCTTGGGATTGGTTGGTGTGAGCACGTGCCCATGAGGCGTTTCAGCAAGATCAGAATAAATTTCGTACTTAAGAAATTGATGTAGATGCCCAAAGGCCTGCTGCTCAGGCAAGAGCGTGATGTAGTACTTGCCAGCGTAATCGGCCAATTCTTTAATCTCGGCAGGAGTCAGGGCCGCTTCTTTCGGAGAAACCAACGGCTGGGTTTGGAAATCGAAAACGTGTTCCATGTTGAACCCGAGCAGGTTGATCTTGTACTCGGCCAACGTGCGAATCTGCATCTTCAAGTAATCAACCGTAGGGATTGGGCCGCGGCTGATGTCGTCGCTCACTCCCCTCCATTCCATGCTCGGCCAATCACGGATGGTGAGGGCAGGGATGATCAGTTGTTCGTGTGGTGCGGGCACTCCTGCCCGCGAAGCGAGGACGGCAATGTTTGCGCTCGTTCCTCCCTGTTCTCGAAGCAACTGGCGCAAGGTTTGCACTCCGTAGAAAAGTCCTTGCGCGCTGCGACCGGCGACGATCACGCCGGAGCCGCTCACGCGGATAACATAACCCTGGCTGCCAAGGTCGTCTCCACCTTTTATTCCCTGGGATTCAAGATAAGCCCGCAAACCGCGGTCGGTCAGCCGTCCAAGTGAGATGTTCCCCGTAGTTTTCGGAGCCGCAGTCACAAGTTCGATCGCCAGCTTCATGCCGGTGCGATCGTGAATCTCTTTTTGCAAAGTTTCGGCGGCGACCCGGTCTTCAGCGTTACCGATAAGGATGGTAGTCGAGGACTTGATTACGATTCTGCCTTCGCCCATGCGAACCTCCTTCGGCGCAGGCAAAATCTTGAGCGCGCGCACGGCGTCGGTGACCTGAGCGTGAGAAACGAGCGGCAGACAGGCTAGGCAGGCGAAAATCCATTTAATAATCTTCATGGCGTAGGTGAATGGCGAGAGTAGCAGGTGAGAACACGACCCGACAAGCTTGGAGAACGCACAGGCGTGCCTACTTAGCGAACGCCTCTTTATTCACCACATACGGCATCTTGGCAATATCGCCACCGTAGTTCCCTTCCAGCACGTCGATCAGCCCCTGCACACAGCGTCCAGCCATACCTTTATTGGGATCAGGCGACAGGCGCGTAACGCGCGCCGCGCTGGCAAAGTGCGGTAAGAGGCGGCAGCGATCAGCGATGGCAGGATCGCGCAGCGGCGAATCGGCAGGCAGCGGCTCTTTCTCGTAGACATCAAGAGCGGCGCCAGCAATCCAGTTTTCGCGCAACGCTCGGGCGAGAGCCGCTTCGTCCACCACCGGACCACGCGAAGTATTGACGACCATCGCTGTCGGCTTCATCATGCGCAGCGTAGCTTCGTTGATCAGATGATAGGTGGGCGTGGCGCTCTCCCCCTCGCGCAGCAGCGGGACATGCAGGCTGATGAAATCCGCACCGCTTAAAGCTTCTTTCAATGTCGTGTAACGAATAAAAGTCTTCTCGCAGCTGATGCCGCGCTCAAAGCGCAGATCGTTCGTCTCTTGAATGGCTTTGATGTAATCGAGGTTTTCATAAGCTGGATCGAAGCACAGGATGTTCATGTCAAACCCGGCGCACTTCTTGATCATCGCCAGGCCAATTCGCCCCGTGCCGATAATCGCGACGGTTTTTCCGGTGACCTCGTCGCCCAGAAATGGCAGGTAAGGATGCCAATATCCCCATCGATTTTCGCGCGTCAGATGTTCGGCGGGCCAGAGTTTGCGGGCGAGCGCACCCATCAGAAAGAAGGCAAACTCCGCCGTCGCTTCGGTCAGGACGTCGGCTGTATTCGTGAACGGGATTTTGTACTTGTTGGCGTCGGCGCGGTTGATGTTGTCGAATCCGACCGCGAACTGTGCCACCACTCTAAGCGTGCCATTTCCGGCAGCGAAGACGTCGCTGTCGATTGGATCGCGCAGAGTGGTGATCAAGCCATCCACTCCGGACTTCACTTTTTCGATGATCAAACTCTTCGGAGGAGCTTCTGGGCGGGGATAAACCTCTAAGTCGTATCCCTTCTGACGAAGAATGTTGAGGGCGTCTCCAATATCGCAGGTAGCAAAAACGCGGATTCTCTGGCTCATCGGAGATCAGTGTATCGCAACCGCGAGACCTTACTGGTGGAGAGCCGATCAACCCACCAGGCTACGTGGCAGACGGACGCGACGCCCCTCGCCGCACCCTTAATCTGTTATGGCTCGCGTCTTTCCGTCCGAGCGGCGGAAGCTGCCTGCGCATGATGGCGGACGTCCGCTCCCAGTACCCAGAAAATGACATCCTCGGCAATGTTGGTGGAGTGGTCCGCGACGCGTTCGAGATTGCGCGCCACTAGGAGGGCATCCAGCGCCTGCTGAGTCACTTGCGGCTCTTCGTTCATCTTTCGCACGAGCACAATAAAAGCTTCGTCCCGCATGCGATCAACCACGTGATCCATTTCGAGCACGGCCTGCGCCAGTTCCGCCTTGCCCTCGACAAACGACTCCAAAGCGCGCCGCACCATGGCACTGACAGCCGTGGCCATGCGAGCAATATCAACCGGCAATTCGACAGCCGGCAATTCAATCAAATCCATCACCCGCTCGGCGATATTCACGGCTTGATCGCCGACGCGCTCTAAATCGGCGTTGATCTTGGTCACAGCAAGAATAAAGCGAAGATCCACCGCCGCCGGTTGCTGCGTGGCAAGAATGTCGAAGGCGAGCTCGTCGATCTCACGCTCCGCCGCGTTGATCAGACTTTCGTTTTCAAGAACTAACTGACAACGCGTAAGGTCGCGTTCGGTATATGCCTGCGTAGCTCGATCCACCGCCAATTCCGCAAGACCGCCCATGCGGAGCAGTTTCTCCCGTAACTCCTCCATCTGCTGCTGAAAGCGCGTACGCATTATCCGAACCTTTCTTGTAAGTTCAGAAATTCGAGGTCAGATTGCAGATGTAAAATCTCGAGACCGGCACCAACATTTACCGATTGGCTCTTAACCTCTGCGATCTGACCTAGAACTGCTGACCTCATTACTATCCAAATCTGCCTGTCACGTAATCTTCCGTCCGTTTGTCGGAGGGATTCGTAAATATCTTTTCCGTCTTGTCGAACTCAATCATTTTGCCCAGCAGAAAAAACCCTGTGAACTCCGCCACCCGGGCGGCCTGCTGCATATTATGCGTGACAATCACGATTGTGTATTGCTCTTTTAATTGAAAAATCAGCTCCTCGATCTTACCCGTCGAGATAGGATCAAGCGCCGAGCATGGTTCATCCATGAGCAGAACTTCCGGTTGAACCGCCAAGGCGCGAGCGATACAAAGACGCTGCTGCTGACCGCCAGAAAGACTCGCTCCTGACTTCTTGTGGAGATGATCTTTCACTTCATCCCACAGCGCGGCGCTTTGCAAAGACTTGTGGACGATCTCCTCCAACTGTTTGCGGTTGTGAAAGCCATTAAGCTTCAAACCGGCAGCCACGTTGTCATAAATCGACATCGTCGGGAAGGGATTCGGCTTCTGAAATACCATGCCCACGCGGCGGCGCAGTTGGGTGGCGGAAGTTCCGTTATAAACGCTCAGTTCGCCGATGCGCACTTTGCCATCGACCCGCGCCTCCGGAATCGTCTCGTGCATGCGATTCAGGCAGCGAATGAACGTGGATTTCCCACACCCCGAAGGCCCGATAAGCGCCGTAGCGTGATTGGCGAGCACGGTGATGTTGACGTCGAACAGCGCCTGCGTCTTACCGTAAAACGCATTCAAATGTTCGACTGTAATTCCGACGCCCATAACTGCCTACGCTCCCGCTAAAGTTCCGTGTCGTACCGCGATCCGCACCGCTGCAACCGCCCCTACAATAAGGATAATCAAAACCAGCGCACCCGCCCAGGCCTGCTTGTGCCACTCATCAAAGGGCGAGATAGCATAAGTAAAGATTTGCAGAGATAGCGCAGCCGTCGGTTGATCCGTCTTCCAATTCCAGTATTGGTTTCCAAATGCCGTGAACAACAGCGGCGCGGTTTCGCCGGCAACGCGGGCGAAAGCTAGCATGACTCCAGTGATGACTCCCGAGGTAGCTGTGCGCAGTGTGATCGAGAGCGTAGTGCGCCAGCGCGAAACACCCAACCCGTAAGCGGCTTCGCGGATGGCCTGCGGCACCAATAGCAACATCTGCTCCGTGGTACGCGCGATGGTCGGCACCATCATGATAGCCAGTGCGACACCACCAGCCAGCGCGGAGAAATGTTTTTGGCGCACCACGACGAGCCCATACGCGACAATGCCAACCACGATCGAAGGCACACCGTTCAGCACATCGGAGACAAAGCGCACGATATCGCCGTAACGATTGCGCCCGTACTCAGAAAGAAAAATACCCGCTCCAATTCCAAATGGCACGCCCAGCAGACTGGCGATGCCAAGAATCACCATCGAGCCAGCAATGGCATTTGCCATGCCGCCGCCAGACTCACCGACCGGCTTCGGAGTCTGCGTGAGAAAAGCAATATTGATGGAGCCGATACCTTTGTAGACGAGGTAGGCAAAGATCGCGAAAAGCGGCAACAACACGAGGACAACCGTGAGTACTGCAACTCCAGTCATCACATGGTCTGTGATACGCCGTCGCAGGCTGATCGGCGGGATACTGCTCCGCGGATCCATCTCCGCAGCCGAATTTGAGGTCGTATCAGGCATCGGATGTCACGCCATGCTTCGCGCCGGTTGACCGCGAGTAACGCTCCACACCATAAGCCGTGCCAGGGCGTTAACCACGATGGTGACAAAGAACAGAGCCAAGCCAATCTCGATCAACGCAGAAAGATACAAGTTGCCGGTCGCTTCCGTAAACTCGTTCGCCAGAACGCTGGCCATGGTATATCCAGGGGCAAATAACGACTTGGCAATCTCGGGACGATTACCGATCACCATGGTGACCGCCATAGTTTCGCCGAGCGCTCGACCCAGGCCCAAAATGATTGCGCCCACAATTCCAGCGCGCGCATTCCGCAGCACACCCATACGGATCATCTCCCACCGCGTTGCGCCCAACGCCAGCACCGCTTCACGCTGGTGCTGCGGAACCACGGTCAGTACCTCGCGTGTGATCGACGAAATAATCGGAATAATCATGATCGCCAGAATCGTGCCCGCCGCCAGCATCCCGATGCCGTACGGCGGTCCGCTGAACAACCCCGTCCAGCCCAGTGTCTTGGCTAAGAGCGGCTGGACATACTCGCGCAGGATCGGCACCAGAACGAAAATCGCCCAAAGTCCATAAACCACACTGGGGATGGCCGCTAGCAATTCAGTTGTAAAAGAAAGAGCGCCGCGCAGCGCAACTGGGCACATTTCAGTGATAAAAACTGCTACTCCAATGGATAGCGGCACAGCGATGACCAGCGACAGCAGCGAAGACACGATCGTTCCAAACACGAACGGCAGCGCGCCGTACTGGTCCTCCACCGGATTCCAGTCCGATTGGCCAAAGAACTTCCAGCCAAAAGCATGCCAGGAGAGTTGCGATCCCACCGCCAGTTGATAAACGATCAGGCCGAGCAGCGCGACCACCGCCAGGCCGCAAAGGCGCATCGTCCAGCCAAACACAATATCGGGGATTTCACTGACCTTCCCCTGTAACACCGGCGTCGTTCGGGCTTCGATTTTCAGGGCGGCCTTTGATCCTTGCTTGGATGGCCCCCGCTCCGGTTCGGGAGCGTTAAAACGCGGCCGGGGCAAGGCTTGATTTGACATTCAGCTTTAGGCTACCAGAGGCTTGTTACAAATCGATGAAAAACCCTAGGAGGTGGTGTCTGAAAGTGGGTTGCTGGAGGAGCTGCCAATTAAAGGCCTTAATCATCGGCGTTTTAGGGTGCATTCAAGCCACGTTTTGGCTTGAGTTGGCGCAGTTCCATCCGGCGTGTTTTGCTGGATCAAATCTGTGACGTCTGAACATCCCAAATCTGTCATGCCGACCGGAGGAGATCATCGCGGAATGCGATGATCTACCGAGCGGAGGCACCTTGTGTTTAGTATTAACCCGCCCAGCAGTGACACATCTCCACTCCAAAGCCGGGCTAACTTTTTTTGTTTTTCCTGTCGAAATAGTCCCGCCGTATCCGTCATCTAAACAGAGGCGGCTCAACAGCAAGTCTGCCACCGAGGAGGTAAGTGATGTGTCCGTTCTGTTTCGCAACCATGGGATTAGTCGTCGCCGGGGCGGTATCCACCGGTGGTCTAGCAGCATTGGCTGTAAAAGTTTCTCGCAAAAAGAACGCATTGGAAGAAACCATCCCAAATCTGACTAACAAGGAGAAATAAAATGTCGACGCCTAACGAAGACACGAAAAAGCACCTCGCAATGAAGACCCCCGCGATCGTGTCGCAGCAGGAGTGGGAGACTGCGAGGCAACAACTCCTCGTGAAGGAGAAGGCTTTGACCCGCTCTCGAGATGCGCTAGCCGCCGAACGTCGCCGGATGCCGTGGACCGCGGTCGAGAAGAAGTATGAGTTCGACGGGCCCAAAGGCAGGGTGAGCCTCCTAGACTTGTTCGAGGGACGCCCGCAGCTGATCCTTTATCGCGCCTTCTTCGATCCCGGAGTTTTCGGCTGGCCCGAGCACGCCTGCCGCGGCTGCTCCTTCGGCGCCGATCAGGTCGCGCACTTGGCCCACTTAAATGCCCGCGACACGACCCTCGCCTATGCCTCACGCGCGCCGCAGCCGGACATCGCGCGTCTGAAAGCTCGGATGGGCTGGGAGATGCCCTGGTACACCATCACCGATAGCTTCGACAAAGACTTCGGCGTGGATGAATGGCACGGCCACAACGTATTCTTTCGCGACGGCGAGCGTGTGTTCCGCACATACTTCATCAACAACCGTGGCGACGAGGCGATGGGGAGCACATGGAGTTACCTCGATCTCACTCCGCTCGGCCGTCAGGAAAAGTGGGAGGACTCGCCAGAGGGTTACCCTCAGAGCGAGCCCTACAAGTGGTGGAACTGGCACGACAACTACAACGCCGAGGCCTCGCCGAATCCAAAGTGGGTCGATATCATAACGGATCCAGCAGGAGCTGCTGCCCGAAGACGCAACGAAGAAGAGAAAGCAAGTTAAAGAAGGACGACCACTTCGCAATGGCTGCTTGTGGCGGACGGCGAGCGATTCTTCTTATAATCGAGCGTGATCTCTTCGGCCGCCGGTTCCGCCACAACGCCTGAAGCATATTTTGGAGTTCTGCTGCGCCAGTGGCGCGCTGCTCGACGCATCAGTCAGTTGACCCTGGCACTCGATGCCAATATCTCGACACGTCACTTGAGCTGCGTTGAGACCGGCCGAGCGCAGCCAAGCCGGGAGATGGTGCTGCGTCTAGCCGAGGCGCTGCAGATCCCCCTGCGCGAACGGAATACGCTGCTGCTGGCGGCCGGTTACGCACCGCTCTATCGCCAGACCAGCCTTGACGCACCGGAGATGGAGGCGGCGCGCCATGCCATCGATCTTCTCCTGAAGCAACTGGAGCCGTATCCAGGAATTATCATCGACCGATATTGGAACACGCTGCGGATGAATTCCGGAATGCGGCACTTCCTAGGACGCTTCCCCATCTGCGATTCTGTGAAGCCACACAACGGAGTCCGCTTCGTATTTCATCCTAAAGGGCTCCGGCCATTCATCGAAAATTGGGAGAGCATCGCAGCCCACATCATTCAGCGGGTGCATCGTGAGGTTGCCGCTAACCCGTCGGACGAGACGATGAAATGTTTCCTTGAGGAGTTGCTCAGTTATCCGGCCGTTCCCAGCCGCTGGCGGGCTCTGAATGTTGACGATTCGCCCCCGCCATTTTTGACCATCGACTATAAATGGAACAACTCCAAGCTGCGATTTTTTTCTACCCTTACAACCTTCGGATCGCCGCAGGACGTTGCTCTGCAGGAAATGCACATCGAAAGCTTTTTCCCTGCCGATGAAGCCACCCGCGTGGCGCTAACGGCAGCTCAATAATCGCGGAGGAGTGAGCCGCTTACGAGTTGCATGATATGACGGGACCTTCCGGTTCGCACCCAGTCCTCCCCCTGGCCCTCCCATGACCTCAGAGGTCATGGACAACGTTTGTCCCTTCTCGGATACTGCGGGCGTAGCAATGACCAATGACTGCTAAGGAGACACAAATGAAAAAGAGCGTTCTCAGCCAGTGGTTCGTAGTGTTGTGTTTGTTCTCGGCTTTCGTATGGTGGGCGAACGGTAGCATCCGGGAAGCATCGGCAATGGGCAAGGGCAAGAGCGCCCCTGCTAGCGATTCGACCGATGTCGACGCTATCAAACAAATCGGACAGGATATGGGGAATGCAATGGTAGCTGGCGATATCGAGAAGCTCAATCAGATCTTCGCTGACGACTGGGCGACCGTCGCATCCTCGGGCAAGATTGTCACTAAGGAGACCATGCTAACCGATTTCAAATCCTTCCATGACAAACTTGAGTGGTTTGAAAACGGACCAATAGACGTGCAGGTGTACGGAGATGTTGCCGTGGCCAATGGCACTGTCAAGGAAAAGAGGTCCCAGGACGGGAAGGATACCAGCGGGGAGTTTGTTTATATGGATCTCCTCAAGAAGCGCGCAGGCAAATGGGTAGTGGTGCGCAGCGCAGGCGCGAGGCTGAAGTGAGGGAATTAGATTCAGAGCACGGCGCGAGAACGGTACTGAGTTTTCTGAAGCGAATGGATATTGATAGCGGGTGGCCCACACAAACCTTTTTTTGGCTTGAGTGGGCCACCCGCCCATGCTCAATAGGACGAGAAAATTTACGAACTGGTGACAAACATATGACAATTCCGCGCCCCGACTCGGCCTACGATCACAAGCCGAGCAGGTCAGAGAAGGTTCCGTACCCAGTCGCTCCCAGCGGTGGTTCGACCTCCTTCTGCTCCTGACTCCCCTTAGGAGGGATTAATATGCAGGTTTCCAGGACCGCAGTCGCTGCTTGCCTCGGGCTGCTTCTTCTCATGGTTTCGGCCCCGTCCAATGCACAATATCGCCTCACAAACTTAGTTTCGAATCAAGTCCACCAAGCCCCGACCATCGATCCACTGCTGGCCAACGCTTGGGGACTAGCTCGGAGCGCCACATCGCCTTGGTGGATCAGTGATAACACCACCGGATGGTCGACGCTCTATGATGCAGCCGGAAAACAAGTGCCACTCAGGGTTTTGATTCCCACCGCCGGAAACGGACCCGTCTCGCCGACAGGCCTAAACGGCCCTGGCACACCGACGGGAATCGTTTTCAACGGATCATCAACCGATTTCCAGGTTCAGGGCTGGTCATCAGTTTTCATTTTCGCGACGCTGGATGGCACAATCAGCGCATGGGCGCCGGGCCTGAACGCCAACATGGCGACGATCGCTGTGGACAACTCGGCCAACAAAGCGATGTACACGGGCTTGGCCATCACCAGCAACCCCTCGGGGAATTTCCTCTATGCGGCGGATAACACGAACAATGTAATCGATATGTACGACGGCAACTTCAACCTGGTGAAGTCGTTCGGCGATCCGAACGCCCCAGCAAACACGTCGGTGTTCGGCGTCCAGGACATCAATGGTCTGGTCTACGTCGCGTATGCTGTCCCGAACATCGGTGCCGGCGGTGTCATCGACGTCTTCACAGAGAACGGTACCTTCGTGAAAACACTGGTCCAAGGATTGACACTCAACCAGGCCTGGGGCATGGCCGCGGCTCCCGCGAATTTTGGACCGCTGAGCAACACTCTGCTGGTTTCAAATAACTCCGTTAACGGCACCATCAACGGGTTTGACCCACTTACCGGGAAATTCGTGGGTACGATCAAGGACCAGAACGGAAAGACGATCGTTCTGAACAACCTCTGGGGAATCGCTTTCGGAGGCGGCAACAAGACCAATGGGGCAACAAACGAGTTGTTCGTCACCGTGGGTCAGGGAATTGGCACCGCCGAATTGGCAGGCACCTTTGCATCCATCGTCTACAAGCCATAATTAACAAAAGGCTTTAGAAAAAAGACGTAACCAGGGCCGCCTGAACAGGCGGCCTTTCTACTTGGACCGGTGACCCATTCTTTTGGCTTGCTTGGGGCAGTTCAACCGCTGGAAGTATCCCCCTGCGGTTCGCTGGATAGCAAGTGAATATGCTCCGGCATGACCACGTACCCATAAACCTGAAGCTGAAACTGCGCAGCAGGCGGTCCAAAGCTGACTCGATCTTCGGGACGATATGCTTTCGAAATTGCCATAACGGCGAACATAGCCATACTTAGGCCGAAATGAAAAATAGGCTGGAACTGGTCCATCCAGCGAATGGGCTCAATAGTTTCTTGCGCAGTTTTATACGTCGGTCAATTTCCCTCGATCAGAGGGGGATGGGGTACCAAACAGTAAACAGCGGGCCGCTCGCACACATTCTTGACCTTGTGAACACCAACCCGTGTGTGAGAATAGTGACGATTCACTTTCAAACGTCTCTCGATGCCCACCTTTGCCGCCATCGATATCGGATCAAACTCAGTTCGTTTGAAAATCGCGCGCCTGCACGCTAGCCGGCTGAAAGAAATTCATGAAGACCGCGAAGTCACTCGATTAGGGGAAGGCGTTTTCAGCGCTGGATTGCTCTCGCCCGAATCGATGTCCGAAACCGTACGCGTGTTGCGGCGCTTTCATCGCGCGACGCAAGAGTGCGGTACGGATTCGGTGAAGGTAGTGGCAACCGCGGCTCTACGCGATGCCCGCAATTCGCGCACATTTCTGGAATGGGTTCGTTCGACGACAGGTTGGACAATCGAAATCATTTCTGGATTGGAAGAAGCCCGACTCATTCACCTGGGTATTATTTCCGCAAGTCGACTCGGCGCCGGCAATGTCCTGATGTTGGACCTCGGAGGAGGCAGTTGCGAGCTCACGCTTTCGCGCGATGGGCACCTCCGGGATACTGTGAGTTTGCCGCTTGGAGCAGTGCGCCTGACCAGTGAATTTCTGCAGCATGATCCGCCGCGCAAGAGCGAATTGAAGCAGCTCTCCGGATTCGTAGCGCGAGAGGTAACTCGTATCCAGGACCGGATTAAGTCGGCTCGCGTCGGTGCGGTGATAGCTACCTCAGGCACAGCAGCCGCACTGGTCGGCATCGCCAGTCATCAGGCGCGACCCAAGAAGCATCGGCCTGCAACTTATGCGACACGCGAGATGATCCGCCGGATCGCCAAACAGATCACGCGCCTGCCCTTAGAACAGCGCAAGAAGGTTCCCGGCATCGGTCCGCGCCGCGCTGAGATTATTTGTGCCGGCGCAGTCGTTTATGCGGAGCTACTGGAGCGCTGCCATCTTCCCGGCTTTCGCTACTCGCCGCTCGGGCTGCGCGATGGCATCCTCGCCCAAATGGCCGCGGAATATGATCGCAGCACAAGATCGGGCCGAGCGATTGAATCGGAACGATGGGAGTCGATCAAGCGTGCGGTGGAACATTATCGCGTCGACTTGAATCATGCGTTGCACGTGCGCGATTCAGCGTTGCTGCTGTTCTCTTCTTTGAAATCTGTACATCAGCTTCCCTCGGAGTATCGCGAATGGCTATCGGCCGCCGCGATGCTGTATGAAGTTGGAGACTACGTGAACCGTAACGGCCATCATCGACATACCTACTACATCATCGCGAACTCGGAGATTTTGGGCTACACACCACAACAGCGCCGCATCATCGGTTCCATTGCGCGCTATTTGGGAAAATCGAGGCCCACGCCTGGCGATGGACCCATGAGCGTATTGACTCCCGAGGAGCAGGAAAACGCGACCAAAGCGTCCGTGCTGCTTCGCATCGCACGAGCTTTGAATATGGGAAGAATTCAATCCGTCGGGAAAGTTGGAGTTTCGGCCCGCAATGGACGAGTTGCAATGAAACTGACACCGCGTGGAAAAGCAAGTGTGGATCTGGAAGTATGGGCGATCGAAAAAGATAGGACTTACTTTCGTGAGGTTTTTGGGCGCGAGCTTTCCGTAGCCGCGGTGTAAAGCGTGCGCAGAATGCGTGGCGTGATACACCAGCTCAACGAACCGGAATTCCGGCGCATTTCGACTTTGGCGACGGCACCTTTTTTTAATTCGATAACGGCTTCGCATCCACTTTCGCTGATGACGCGTCCTAGAAATTCTTGCAGGTTGGGGTTGTGTCCCACTAGCAGCACGGAATCCTGTCGCGCGTACTTTTCGAGCATCTTTTGGAAATCTGAAAAGCTGGCCTGTGGACGTAATCCGCTGTCAGTCACCAGCTTGCCTTCATGCCCCATCTCGTTGCCCACCAAAGCCGCGGTTTGCGTGGACCGCTTCAACGGACTAGAGACAATGATTTCCACCTGTACACCCAGCGCAGCCAGGGCTCGACCGATATATCCACATTGTTCAATCCCATCTTTATCGAGGCCGCGTTTTTCGTCTTTCTTCGCAGTACTCAGCCGCTGGCCAGCACTGGCATGACGCAAAAAATAGAGAAACATTTCGGGGTATTATTCCTTTCCGATTACAGCTCGTCCAAGCACGGCTCGTCCGGCATGTGAAAGCCGCCGCGGAATGGACGCGGGAATTTCCTCGGGAGTCTTGACGC
>Ga0209169_10000416_pt1 | contig 25802 bp, 23 predicted proteins | sample HubBroMetageWRM4_FD_188346 | JGI IMG/M metagenome (GOLD analysis project Ga0209169, IMG submission 188346) | Warmed soil microbial communities from the Hubbard Brook experimental Forest, New Hampshire - Hubbard Brook CCASE Soil Metagenome WRM 4... | ecosystem: Environmental > Terrestrial > Soil...
GTTTGGGATGCCGTTTGGGACGCCGAGGCGGGCGCGGCCTTTCGTAATTGCCCGGGATCGCCAGTTTGACCGTAAACAAGAATCGAGCTAAGGCAGAGAGTGGACAACCAGACAAGAAGAGCTATCTTTCGCGAGCGCTGCATGGAATACCCCGGGGCGCGCTCCCATTATAAGCGATCAAGCAAGGGGAGCGCCGGGTTCATTCCAGTTCAGGGCCGGCTTAGGGGCCCATTCAGGATCGAGAAGGCTGGCTTACACGCTCTCCGGCCCACGTTTCCTGTGCTGCTGGCACTTCGTCATGATGGCGGAACGGAGGCGGGTACGGAGGTCTTCGGGAAGTTCGTAAAGCTGGGAGTCGCGATAGATCTCGATGGTCTTCTTCGTCGTGTCGCAAACCACATAGCAGTTGTGGCACCAGGAAAGATGATTCTCTAACTCGACCTTTGTAGGTTCGTCGAGGACGCCGTCCAAATAGTTGGTCAGCTCGTGCAAAAATTCAGAGCATTTCACTGTTCGCCATCTCCACTCTCGCGTTTCTGGAAGAACCGGCCGAGGCGCTCGCGAAGTTGCAGGCGAGCCCGCAACAACCGCGACTTCACCGCGGGTACGCTCAGTTCCAGCGCCGCCGCGGTCTCCTCGGTCGAAAGTCCTTCCACGTCCCTCAGTACAAACACGGTCCGGAACCCTGGGGGCAAGCCCTGGATCGTCTTACTCAAAATCTCCCGCAGTTCCGCCTGGTTATACTGCTGCTCCGGATTGGGGCTCCAATCCGCGATCTCACGCGGAAGAGAATCATCTTCCGTCTTGATGTCTTCGTCGAGCGAGACCGTACGTTCAGGCTTCCTGCGGCGCAACTTCATCAACGCTTCGTTGACGGCGATGCGCACCAGCCAGGTGTAAAACTTGGACTGCTCCTGGAACTTCGCCAAGTTGCCGTACGCCTTCAGAAAAGCTTCCTGCACCACATCTTCCGCATCCTCGCGGTTTTGCGTGATGTGTTGCGCAATCCTAAAAACGTTGCGGTCGTAGCGGCGAACCAGCTCTTCAAAGGCTGAGTCGTCGCCCTTCTTGGCGGCCTGTACCAGGGTCAGTTCATCACTGACAGGCCCTTCTAGTTTGTTTTGGATGGCTCCCATTCTCTTGGCGATGCAGTATTTTGCGAGTCCGAACCTCGGCGCTGAAACTGAACTGTTATTCTACTTGGTAACCGAAGTGTTTGCCCAATCCTGTTTCAGGTTTCGGCCAGGATGATATTTGCGATAGAGTCGAGGGAGACTCATGGTAAGACTCGAGGTACGCGGTCGAACACGTCCTTGCGTACTCTGGGGCAGCCACACAAGTGCCGTATAATCAGCACTTAGGGCTCGGCTCGGACCGGTGTTGCTAGCGGTGCGCGATTTCGAAGGGATTAGGATTCTCCAGGCATGGCGCGACAGAACGAGAAACAGAAGGTGATCGAGCAGAGCGAGGTACGGCAGGTAGTCGAGCATGCCGTGGCGCAGGTGCTTCAGGCGCAGATCCCGCAACTGCAGTCGCAGATTGTGCAGCAGGTGCTGGAAGCGTTGCCCGCTCGGGCGAGCGAAGGTTCTGCCGCCGGCGCCACTCATGACTCCAGCGGCCTCGTTCATGCCGTTTCCAATATCCATGCGGGATCGACCCAGAAAGAGATCCTGCGGGCCCTTCTGGACACCGGCAGCGCATATTGTTCGCGCATCGCCCTGTTCGTCGTGAAAGCAGGAGCCGCGTCGGGATGGCAATGCCGCGGTTTCGGCGATGACGAACTGGTCAAGGATTTTTCTCTCGACCTTAGTGCCGGTCCGGTGGCGCACACTTACCAGAACCGCGTCGCAACGCCCGGCAACATTGCCGAGATGGGCCGGCGCTTCGTGCAACAGTTCGGCGGCCCCGCCAATGAGCAGGTGCTGGTTTTGCCTCTGGCGCTCAAGGACAAAGTGGCAGCCCTGGTTTACGCCGACGGTGGCGACAGCGGCAAGCTGGATCCGGATGCCCTGGAATTGCTGGTGGTCGCAACCAGCGCATGGCTGGAAGTAACGTCGCTCCGCAAGCAGGCAGCGGCGCGGGAAGACAACGAACCTGTGAGCCGGGTTGAGAGCGCGCCGGTGCAAACGGTTTCTTCGTTTTCCGATCCCTTCGCGTCGCACGCGCCCAAACATGTGCCCGCGAAGGTTGTCGAACCCGAACCTGCCGCCGAAGTTGTGGAAGTGGCGTCGGCACACGTCGCCAGCGCAGCCGCACCGGCTGCGGCCACCGATCCCCTGGCTGGACTGTCGCCGGAAGACGCCGACGTCCATCGCAAGGCGCAACGGTTCGCCCGCCTGCTGGTGGATGAAATCAAGCTCTACAACCAGGCGAAAGTGGCAGAGGGCCGCCGCAACAAGGATTTGTACGATCGGCTCAAAGAAGATATCGACAAGAGCCGCGGTACGTTTCAGAAGCGGTACGGCAATACGGCAGCCGCCAGCGCGGACTATTTTCAGAGCGAGTTGCTGCGCAGTCTGGCTGAAGATGACATTTCCATCATGGGTTCAAATTTCCGCCGCTAGAGTTGCGGCATCATCTGATAGTAGAAGGTTCTGGCAGTAGCGTGTCTCCGCAAAAAACAAACGTAGTGCCATCAGGTTCGAGGTTGTGGACGCTCGCGGCCCTGGCTCTGTGCGGCTTCGTCGGCGTTCTACTTCCGCCGGCAGAGGCCTTGCAGCAACCTGCGCCCAGTTCCGTTCCGAGCCCGGCTGATACGCCTCCGCCGAAACCAGCTGCTCAGGGTGCCGCGAGCAGCAACAAAGCCACAGACAGAAGCAGCGGCCCGACTACGCAGGCGCCCGCCGGAAAGAAGCCCGCAACGCCGACACCCGGCGCCGTGAAGCGCCACCCCGTCAACACCCGAAAGCCAAGGACGATCTCCCCGCGGGTCCGGCGTATGCGGCAGGCCTTCGTGGCTTCTGCCAGCTTGCGGCCCATGGCGCAACAGCTTCTACAAGATCGCTCGCTCCAGGCCTACGCCGGAGTTGAAGCCTATGCCCGGGCTCACGCCAAAGAAGATGCCGGAGCTCTGGCCTGGCTGGTAGTTGGCTACGCGCACGTATTGGATCGGAACTTTGCCCAGGCCATCGACCCGCTGAACCGCGCCAAGGTTCACGCCGGCGACCTCGGCGATTATGTCGACTACTATCTCGGAACCTCGTACCTTCAAACCGGGCACACGGCAGAGGCGCTGGCAACATTGGCGGATTTTGCCAAAACCCATCCGGATTCATTACTGGTGCGGGATGCCCATGTCAGCTATGCCGGGGTACTTCTGGCGGAAGGACAAGCGGCGGAAGCGGCAACTTTGTTGGAACAGGACCGCTTGCCGGTGCGGTCTGACCTGGAGCTCACCCTCGGTCGGGCGTACGCCGCCGCGGGCCAGAACGCGAAGGCCGCCGAAACGCTCGCGAACATCTATTACACAATGCCGGCCAGCGCCGACGCGGATGCGGCGTATCTCGAGCTGAAGAAGCTGCCCGGCGTGCCGCCCCCGACTTTCACACAAATTAAAACCCGTGCCGATGGATTGATGAGCCGGCATCGCTACGCCGAAGCGGCGGACGAATATCGCACCCTGGTGAACGAAGCCGGTGCTGATCTTCGTCCTTCGATTCAACTTTCGCTGGCCGAGGCGCTGCATCACGCCACCAAGAACCGCGACGCCAAGTTGGTGCTCGCCCTGCTCACTGGTGAAGGCGGCGAAATCAATGCGCATCGCCTGTATCTGCTGGGTCAAATTGACTTCGCCTCCAATGACAACGACGCTTTTTACCGTACCGTCGATGAACTGCGCCAGGCTGCACCGACGAGTCCGTGGCTCGAACAGGCGCTGCTTTCTGCGGCCAATCTGCACCTCGTGCATCACGAGTACGACCAGGCGCTCGACGCTTTTCGTGAGGCCCAAGTGCGTTTTCCTAACGGCCCGCGCGCTTCCTACGTGCATTGGAAAGCCGCATGGCTCACTCTGCGGCAGGGACGCAACGAGGAAGCCGAGAAAGCTTTCGAAGAACAGATTTCGCTGTATCCTACCGGCTCGGAAACCCCTGCGGCTTTATATTGGCGCGCCCGCCTAGCTGAGGAAGACAACCAGCCCCTCATGGCCCGCGCCTTTTATCAGAAACTTTCGGACCGCTATCGCAACTTCTATTACGCGGAACTGGGACGGCAAAGGTTGGAGCATCTCCCAGGGGCAGCCGATGCAACCACAACCTTCGCTTTGCTCGACCGCGTGCCGCCCCTGGACATCAGCGGCAAAGTGGCCGACTCGGAGCCACCGTCAGATGAGTTGCACGTGCAGAAAGCAGAGCTTCTCGGCAATGGCGGTCTCGTCGATTTTGCCGTGCGCGAACTACAGGCCGCCGCTGCGGCCGTCGGTGGCAGTTGGGGCCCGGCAGAAACTGCGCAACTGTACGACGAGACTGGGCACTACGACCAGGCCATCGAGGTCATGAAGCATTCCGCACCAAATTATTTCGCCCTCGACATTCCTGACCTGCCGCGGAAATACTGGGAAGCGCTTTTTCCCAGAGCCTATTGGACCGATCTGAAACGGTCAGCGGCAGCCAATGGATTGGACCCCTACCTCATTGCCTCGTTAATCCGGCAGGAGTCGGAGTTCAATCCCAACGCGGTCTCGCGGGCCAATGCCGTCGGCCTGATGCAGTTGCTGCCGAAGACCGGCAAACTCGTGGCCAAGGAAGTGAAGCTGAAGCGCTATACCGCCAGCCAGTTGTACACGCCTGCGGTAAATCTGGAGTTGGGCACGCGCTATTTCCGCGGCATGGTTGACAAGTTCGGCGGATCGCCCGAATACGCCCTCGCCGCCTACAACGCCGGATCAGACCGTGTCGAAGACTGGCTGAACCAGGGCAAATATCGCGATCCCCAGGAGTTCGTGGAATCGATTCCCTTCACCGAGACCCGCGAGTACGTTCAGGCCATCATGCGGAATGCCAGCGTGTACAAGCAGCTTTACGGCACGCCGTAAGGACCTGGCTCCCGCAAGAACGTCCGGCAAGAACGCCAGTCTGCTTTCTCTACACGATTCTTTTTTTACAAATCTACACAACTTCCGCCTGGGTCGAGGGTTTGAGTCAAACGAAGCTAGACAGCTTCCCGGATGAGATCTCAGTAGAGTGAAGCCGTGAATTGCTCTGACGCAGCCGTCCTACGCAGAGGAGCAGTTCATCCCCCAAATCAGCACTGAACCATGAAAACTTTAAGGAGACTTATGAGACTTCGCACACGTGTCGTTTGCCAACTTGCAGCTCTTTGCTTTGCTCTGGTCGCGTCCAGCTTCGCCGCCGACAATGCGTATCTCTACATTGTCCACGGTATTCCCGGACGGGATGTCGCCGAGAATCTCAACCCTGCTTTCCCGGTCGATGTTTTGATTAACGGCGACACCTGCATCCCGCGAAACCTTGGGTTCGAAGATATCGCGGGACCGTACAGTTTTTCCCCGGGCACGTATGAGGTGCTGGTCAGTGAATCGAACACCCTGGCGCCCTGCACGAATCCACCGATCATCGACTCAAAAGTGACTCTGACCGCGGGCGCTAGCGTATCGGCGGTGATCGCACTCAGCAGCGGCTCGCCGGCTCTGCTGCAGTTCACCGACAACCTGTCGATCGTAGCACCCCGCGACGCGAGATTCGTCTTGTCTAACGCTGCGGACAGCGAATTGCTCGCGACATTCACCCAGGAGGGTGTCACGAGTCCCAAAACCTTTACCGTAACCGCGAAGCCGGGTGCGGAAGGAACGGTCACCGTACCAGCAGGCACCTATCTTGTGGAGGTCACTCTTGACGGCACTACGACCGTAGTGGCAGCGGAGACATTCGGCGTGGGCAGCCAGTCCGCAACCTTCTTCTACGCCGTTGGCCAGTCTGCCAATAAGTCGTTAAGGCTGATCAAAAGGAGAGTGCCGGACGTTCTCTAGCACAGCAGTTGCAGGAAGGGCCGCGCTCGCGCGGCCCGATTCTTTTCTTGCCTCTCTTTTTTCGAGCAGCTGGTTCCCGAATTCAGTTCAGCAACGATTCTTCAGGCGCGCTGGATTTGTGAAACAGAATCTCCAGCACCAGCAATCCCGCCCCGACCACAATAGCGCTATCCGCAAGATTGAAGACCGGCCATTGATAGTGCTTCACATAGAACAACAGAAAGTCGACCACCCGACCGCGGGCCAGGCGATCCCAGAGATTCCCCAAAGCTCCGCCCATAATCAGCGCCAACCCAACGCCGGTAACCACGTGAGCATGGTTGTTTTTCCAGAGCAGAACCGAGACCACCAATAACGCGATCACCGAAAAGGCGATCAGCAATCCCGTTTTCCAGGGCAACGTCGAGTCGGCGAACAAGCTGAAGGCCGCGCCAGTGTTCTCGGTATGCGTGAGTTGAAAAAAGCCCGGGATAACCTGGATATGAGCATAAAGCCGGATGCGCTGAGCCACGACATGCTTCGTCCAGCGGTCAAGCAGGAGAACGATGAGGGCAATTAAAAGGTAAAAGGCGCGTGCGGAGTTCTTCGTCATCCGGAGTTTGGCTTGCGCAGTCCAAGCCAGAGAACATCTTAACCTGTTTGCGGTTTCGATTCTTTTCTCAGCAATCTTTCATTTTCGTCTATGCCGCACACGGGCTCCCCATGTATTCTGTTGCCGCCTTGAGCCAGCCTGCGCGCCCGGAATCGTAGAGTGCAGGCCTGTCCCGGGTTGTTTTAATTCTTATGTCGGCGAATTACTCGCATGAAGCTTTGGAAACGCTGGAGAGGCCGGACGCTGTTGTTCCTGGCGGTAGTTGGACCGGGGATCATCACGGCGAACGTCGACAACGATGCCGGCGGCATCCTGACCTATTCCCAGGCCGGAGCGCAATACGGATTTCTCCTGTTGTGGACCATGATCCCGGTCACGCTGGCGCTGATTGTGGTGCAGGAAATGAGCGCCCGCATGGGCGCGGTTACAGGCAAGGGCCTGAGCGACCTGATCCGCGAAGAGTTCGGGCTCCGCATCACCTTTCTGATGATGCTCGGAATCCTGATCACCAACTTCGGCAACGTGGTCACCGAATTTATTGGCATCGCAACCAGCCTGGAATTGTTCGGGCTTTCACGCTATGTGACCGTTCCGGTTTGTGGCCTCATCGTTTGGCTGATCGTGGTGAAGGGCCAATACAAGAGCGTTGAAAAGGTTTTCCTGGCAGCTTCGTTCTTCTATATCACCTACATCTTCGCCGGAGCGCTGGCGCATCCGGCATGGAAAGTCGCAACCGTGGCGACCTTCAAGCCGCCCGAGTGGGCCAGGTTCCGCGAACAGGCCTACTTGTATATGGTGATTGGCGTGGTCGGGACCACGATCGCGCCGTGGATGCAGTTTTATCTTCAGTCCTCGGTCGTGGAAAAGGGCGTGACCCGGCGCGGGCTCAAGGCCTCGCGCTGGGACGTGATCGCGGGCTGCATTTTTACCGACGTAGTGGCGTGGTTCATCATCGTGGCCTGCGCCGCGACGCTCTACGTGCACGGATACCGTGACATCAAGTATGCCGCCGACGCTGCCCAGGCACTCAAGCCGCTGGCCGGGCAGTACGCTTACATCTTGTTTGCCGTCGGGCTGTTCAACGCCTCACTTTTCGCAGCGTCCATTCTGCCTCTTTCCACGGCTTATACCGTGTGCGAAGGGTTGGGCTTTGAATCCGGCGTGGACAAGAAGTTCGGCGAGGCTCCCGTCTTCTACTGGTTGTACACGTTATTGATCGTGGCCGGCGGAGCCGTTCTTCTTATACCGGGACTGCCCCTGGTAAAAATCGCTGTATTGTCCCAGGTCGTGAACGGGGTGGTGTTGCCATTCGTACTGATCTTTATGCTGCTCCTGATCAATAAGAAAGAACTCATGGGTGAGTACGTGAACACGCGTTTATTCAACGCCATCGCGTGGCTGACAACGATCGTCATGATCGGGCTGACGATTGCGTGGTTCTGGACGTTGAGAAGTGGCGGTTAGCGCCGAGCTTTAGGAGATGGGCTATCCGCACGTCACCCCGCCTAAAGAAGCTTTCCCGCTGCTAAATCCCTGACCAGGGAAGCATCGGCTTCGAGAAAGTCATACGATGCCAGGTCCTTCGGAGCCGACCACTGCAGATCGCGGAAGATGCGATTCTCGATTTCGCCGTTGTATTCGCGAACGATGAAGAATCGCAGTTCAACCATGGCGCCGTTCGGGTAGGTATGCTGCAGGCGCGCGATCTCGTCGCCGATCGTGGCATCGATTCCTAGTTCTTCGTCCAACTCCCGTCGCAGGGCATGGCGGGGCTGCTCGCCTTCTTCAATTTTTCCGCCGGGAAATTCCCACTTGAGCGGCATGGTCTGATGTCGCGTCCGCTGGCACACCAGCAGCTTGCCATCCTTTTCGATCACCGCTGCGACGACCCGTTTCATAGACTATCGATTGGAGAGAGTGGCAGCATGCGTCGCGCTGGCGACAGAATTCAGCCCGACGCGCCTGATCTCGCACACCCCAGCCTTGACCTTCTCGAAGCTCACTTAGACTTCTCAATCTTTTTCCCTACAACCTCGGCGCAGTACTGGACCAGTTTCTGGTCCTCAGCGCCGAACGCAGCGGGGAAATGACTGTCGATGTCGAGTTCGCCGGCGACCTGGCCCTTCACGAAAATAGGCACAACGATTTCGGATTTCGTCTCCAGGGAGCATGCCAGGTAGCGAGGATCTTTGCTGACGTCGTCTACTACGATCGTCTTCCCGCTGGAAGCGGCCGCTCCGCAAATGCCCTGGTTGAGCGGAATTCGCGTGTGCGGAGTCATGGCGCCCACGAACGCTTCAAGCACCAGCATGGGTGGTTTGGCGCCTGGTTCGAGCATGTAAAAGCCAACCCAGTTGTACTTAAGCATGCGCTCGTTTAAGAGCTTGCAGACCCCTTGCATCAGATCCTTAGCCGAAGGCGCCGCTTGAGCGAGCGCCGCGATTTCGTTGCGAACCTCTTCGATTCTAGTGGTGACAGGCATGAGGAGAATCTTAACTCAGAGTGGGAGATTCGCGGCTGTGGAAGATCGAACCCAGGTAATCTGGCGGATTCCTTTCGTGCAGGCAAAAAGTTCGGGGTGAATCGCAAACGCCAGCGCGTCGAGGCCTGGCAGAAGCGTGGGAGCCGGCGTGTTGAGGTACTCGTCTCGAATGCAGTAAACACGGGACGTTAGAGCAGCGCGAATTCCCTTCCATCCGCGGTCGGCGATGATTTTCTCCAGCGGGACGCGGTCGCCCGCTCCGCACCAGGCGGCAATCAGGACATCAGGATCCATGCGGCCCACTTCTTCGGGCAAAATCTGCCGTCCCGGTACGCCCAGGAACTCGCCTCCTGCGGCCTCCACCAACTCCGCCACCCAGGGTTGCGACGTAATCAGCGGCTTGCCCCATTCTTCGCAGAACACTCTTGGACGAGCTAACCCCCTGGTTTGAGCGCGGACCTGTTCGATGCGCCTCTCCATGCCGGCAACGACTTCCTCGCCGCGATCGCTCGCCCCGACCGCTCCGGCGATGATGGCAATATCAGCGTAAATATCGGTCAGACTCCTGGGCGCAAGCCCTAGAAACGAAGTCCCAGACTTGAGTATTTCGATGACCGCTTTCTCCTGGTAAGGGACCGAGGCAATGACGAGGTCGGGCTGAGTTGCGACAATCTGCTCGGCATTGGCAGTCCAGGAGTCGGCGAGGATAGTCCGCGCCTGCGCTGTGATTTCGGGAACCACATCGGCGCAATATTTAGTGCAAGCTACCACGCGGCTGAGCTCCCCAAGGGCGGCAAGAATGACGGTTGCGCTGGGTTGCAGGCATGCAATGCGGCGCGGTGTGTGCGAGGACGGCATGAATCTTGAGCTGCTTCTAGCCTCTAGCTTACGACTCCTCGTAGACTGATTGCAGATTAGCTTTCGCAGGCAGCTAGAGCCCGCGCGAACCTGTGCCCTCGGGAAAATAAATCCGCCAGCCTCGTTGCCGGGCTGCAGACTCAAGGTCCGGGTTCGGGTTGATGGCAAACGCTTGCTTCGCCATGGCCAACATTTCCGTATCCCAGCGGGAATTGCCAAACGCGGCCTCGATCTCGTTCTTCGCCACCTCGCGCAGGGCCTGCGGTTTACGCGCGCCGGAGGGTACGCGGATCAGGCGATCGGTAATGATGCCATTGTCGACTTCGGCTCTTGTCGCCAGGACATGGTTTTCAGGGATGCCGAAGTGCTTCATGCCGGCGCGGATCACCCATTCATTCGAAGAAGACACCGCCCAGACGTCGCATCCGTTTTTCCGCAGGCGGCGGACGAGTTCCCGCATCTCAGGAAAGATCTGCGCGACGAAAAACTGGTCGAAGAACTGGGCAGCGGCGTCCATCATCCTCTGCTCTGAAATGCCCCGGTGCATCGTCACCATTTCGCCGCACATCACGATTTCATCAACCTCGCCGCGCCTGTAGGCGGCGTAACGCTCTCGCAGGGGACGAACCATGATCTCCGGAATGAGCTCGCCGGCTCTCAATTCCCATTCGAAGAAGCGCTCCCCGACATCGCCGGACCACAACGTGCCATCGCAATCAAACGCAGCGACACGCGGCTCAAGACGGAGAACCGAGTCGAGGAATTCGTTGGTGGCGGGAAGAAATGCCTCTGCCTCTGCGGTCATCCATCGACCATAACTTGCTTCGGGGGAAGCGCGCAACGTCGGATATTGGCCAGACGGATACGGCCAGCGGATGGTCTCAAAAAAATTCACCGTATTCTCAATTGGGAATTCCGAATCTGGACAAGTATGCTTGTGTCTGGATCAAGCTCATAGGAGATCGTTATGAAAGCAGTTCGCATTCATCAATTTGGCGGCCCGGAAGTTTTGACTTATGAAGAGATCGCCGATCCGCAACCGCGCAAGGATCAGGTGCTGGTACGGGTGCGGGCGTGTTCGCTGAATCATCTGGACGTTTGGGTGCGCAAGGGCTTGCCGGGAGTGAAGCTGCCTCGCATTCTCGGTAGCGACGTGGCGGGCGAGATCGTGGAGGCAGGTGAGTACGTCGGCGGATTCAAGTCTGGCCAGCGAGTGCTGCTCGCGCCCATGCATTATTGCGGACATTGCGCAAAGTGTGTTGCCGGGCTGCAAAACCAGTGCCGCGAATTCACCGTTCTGGGCAATGGCGTGGATGGAGGGAATTGTGAGCTCATTTCCGTGCCGGCGGCGAACGTGATTCCGATTCCAGACTCGCTCGATTTCAATCAGGCAGCCAGCGTGCCGCTGGTGTTTGTGACCGCGTGGCACATGCTCGTCGGCCGTGCCGGCATTCGTCCCGGACAGACCGTGCTGGTGCTCGGGGCCAGTTCCGGTGTCGGCATCGCGGCCATTCAGATCGCCAAATTCTTTCAGTGCCGCGTGATTACGACCGCGGGGGATGAAACGAAGCTGGCCAAGGGCCGCGAACTGGGCGCCGACTTTGGCATCAACCACTACCAGCAGAAGATCTCCGAAGAAGTTCGGAAGATTACAAACAAGGAAGGCGTCGACATCGTGGTCGAACACGTGGGCGCCGCCACCTGGGAAGAGAGTGTGAAGTCCCTCAAGAGCGGTGGCACGCTGGTGACTTGCGGGGCAACGACCGGGCCGAATGTCGCGCTTGATCTGCGGCATCTATTCGCCCGGCAGTTGACGCTTCTGGGCTCCTACATGGGAACCATGGGCGAGCTGCATGAAGTGTTGCGGCACGTCTTTGCCGGACACCTCAAGCCGGTGGTGGATCGCGTGTTTCCGCTCAGCGAGTTGCGGGCGGCGCACGAGTATTTGGAGAAGAGCCAGATGTTCGGGAAAATCGTCGTGAATCCCTAAGTAGTATCGCCTTTGATTCCCCGCCCTCCGCGCAGTGTCTATACTCTTGCTGGTAGACACTGATGCTCACTCCGACGGCCAAGCACATCCGCCGCACGACCTGGGCAATCACCAGTCTGGAAATCGGCGCGCTGCTGTTCGTCGCTGGTCTGCTGGCGCTTTACCTCAATCCGTTTTGGCATTTTGACGAGGGCGGGTTCCTGGATTGGCGCCTGCGCTGGTGGAACGCTGCTGGCGAACTACTCATGGCCGCGGGGTTCGTGCTTGGGGCCTTAGCCCTGGTTGGCTTGGCGGCGGTCATTGTATCTCGTTGCGTTGGCCGGCGATCGTGGCCCTACCTGGTTGCGGCTTTGCTGGTCGTTTGCACTGCGCTCTGGATTAGCCCCGGCGGCTTCGCTCGCAATCTGGATGCCCACTTTGAGTGGAACCAGGCCGACGGCTTCAGCGTGTTTCGGTTGCAAGCTTGGGACGAAGCCACAGGAGTCTGGCGCCCGGTGGGGCGTCCAGCCTGGCAGTCGACGGTTGAGATTCAGATTGAGCCTCTGTTGCGCGGTTATTTCAGGCTCAACGACTGGCAGAAGATGAATGGCGACATCGGAGTCAAGGTGGTCCGGATCATTCCGATCGCCTGGCTGATCGATCTCGGAAGCGGTGGCGAAACTCTTGACGATCCGGACGAAACCGACCTTATGCGGGCTGCCGCGCAGGAAGACTTGAAGAAGGTGCAGCAGCTATTGTCTGCGGAAAAGGGCGCCAACGTAAACGCAGTAGGAGTGAATGCATTAGCCGTAAATGCTTTGGATCAAACCGGGCAAACAGCGCTGATCCTCGCCTGCCGAAATCCCAAGGCCAACCCGGACGTGGTCAAGGCACTTCTGGCAGCGGGTGCAGACGTAAACCTGCGCAGCCGGAGCGGCTATACCGCCCTCACGTGGGCCCAGGTCCGGAACAACAACGAAATCGGCCGCGTTCTGCGCCGGGCTGGAGGCAGGCAGTAGCAGTTCCCCGCGTAGCCTTCGAAAGTACCTGACTTTTCGACTTACCTATCGTGCACCGTTACCCGGCGAGACGACCCGGCCATATTCCGAGGCACGGCTGAGACGGTCGAACATCCGCCATGCCGCGAGAGAGATCTTGCTGATCGCTTGTTCGCCGGCGCGTTCGTTGGCCAGGAACGCGGCCATCACGCAAATCACGTAAGGACGCCCTTCGACGAACACGATTCCAGAATCATTTCGCACGGCTTCGAGCGAACCTGGCTTGTCGGCGATCTTCACACCGGCGGGAAGGTCCCGGGGAATCCACGAATCTTTGTTGGTGCTTAGCACTTTGAAGAAGTCCTCGGTCGACTCTTGATTCAGCAGCTTTCCACGGTAGATGGCCGCGAGCAGGCTCATCATTTCTCGCGGAGTGGAAACATTCTCCCGGCCTTGCTTGGCGGCATCGAGATCCATCATTTTGCGGCGCAGGCGAGTGTGCGCGAGTCCGAGGGAGTCGAGCATCGCGTTGACGTTCGCCATGCCCACGCGGTCGATCAGTACGTTGGTGGCGGAGTTGTCGCTGACCGCGACCATCATGGTTGCGAGATCGCGCAGGGTGATGCGTGTAACGCCAGGGGTCAGCCCGCCCATGATGTCGCTGTCGGGGACAAGGTCGGAAACCTGCACCGTGTAGAGATCGGTGAGCTTCAGCTTGCCTTGCTGGGCCTGGAGATACAGGTTGGCGAGGACCGTGATCTTGATCGAACTGGCCTGGGCAAAAACTTCGTTTTCTCGGAGAAAGTACTGGTCGCCAGTTTTGAGGTCTTCGATGGCCACGCCCATCACGCCATCAAGGTTCTGGTCAACATCGTGAATGGCAGACTCCAGCTTTTGCCAGAGAACTTTCTGTTTTTCCACCGAAGGTGCACCCGTCGGGGCATTATTGGGAGTCTGGGCAACGGATACCGCCGCTATAAGGAGCAACACCGCGCAGAGTATGTGTCTCAACTAGGTCTCCCTGAATTTTTGCTAGGCTTTGCAGACACGCATGCCTCAACCATCAATTCTGGCCTCCCGCAGCTGTTTCACTGCGGTCTCGGAGCTGACCGGCGAATAATAAACCTCCTTGAAAGTATAAGACCGGGCCTTGGTAGCGAGGACCGGCATGATCTCGATGTGCCAGTGGTAGTCGTCGTCAATGGTCTTCCAATAACCAAGGGTCTTCGAAGGATGCAGGCTGTTGGGCGAAGTGTGCAGCACGAGGTGGAAACCTTCCGTAACGGTTCGAATGCGCTGCAGAGTGCGGCGTAGAAGTGCCGCAAGATTCACGCGCAATCCCGGCTTCGACAATCCCGTGCGCTCGAAGGAAGCGTCGTGGTTGCGAGGGAGAATCCAGGTTTCGTAGGGAACCCGCGGCGCATATGGCCCAAGGGCAACATAATCGCCGCGAGCCTCGATCACCCGCGAGGCCTGCCGCTCTTCCTGATTCAGAATGTCGCAGAAGACGCAGCGCTCCTTCTCCGTGAAGTATTCCCGTCCCGCCCGCAATTCGTAGAGCACGCGCCGCGGCACAAACATGGTGGCCGTAAGCTGCGACGTAGGATGAGCGAATTCCTGGCCGGCGTTGGGCCCGTAGTCCTTGTAGAGACTGACGTACTTGATGCGCGGATCGCGTTTGAGATCGAGGATGCGTTCGGCGGCGAGGCGTAGGAATATCCCGATTTCATCGTCGCTCGCACTCCAAAGCTGGCGGTCATGGCGCGGATTCTCAACCAGCACTTCATGCGCTCCGACCGAGTTCATGCGGTCATAAAGGCCGTCGCCGCGACGTCCGGGCTCGCCTTCGATGTGGTAGAGCGGAACAGGATGCACCATGGCCCGCGCCGACCAGCCCGCCGAGCTGGGCAAAGCGGAAATGACCTGCGTCGCGTGGGCAGCATCCGGGCAAAAAAGGCAGGCGGTTTCAGGGCGCAGAGCGTGTTCAGCCGGCTCGTCCCCGGTCATGACCCAGGAGCGAGTGATGGGATCTTTACGGAGTTCCATGTATTAGGTAAACACTGCGGGAGAAGCCGCGTCAAGCAAGGTCTCAAAATTCAAAGTTTCAAGGTTTCAAAGTTTCAAGGTTTCAAAAACAGAATACAGTCTAACGTCGGTCTTATACGTTGAAACCTTGAAACATTGAGGCCTCGCTCCTTGAACTTGTTATAATCCGCGCCAAGCCCTCTGAAACCGAGCTGCCGAAAATGTCCGAGCCGTCCACTCCGCTGATGCGCCAATATGCCGCCGTCAAGAAAGAACATCCTACCGCGTTGCTGTTCTTCCGCCTGGGCGATTTCTATGAGCTTTTCTTTGACGACGCCATTGTCGCATCCAAGGAGCTGCAGATCACCCTCACCTCGCGCAATAAAGAGAAAGGCATCGCTGTACCCATGTGCGGAGTGCCTCACCATGCGGCCGAGGGCTACATCGGGAAGCTCATCCGCAAAGGCTTCAAGGTGGCAATCTGCGAGCAGATGGAAGATGCCCGGCTGGCCAAGAAACTGGTGCGGCGCGAAGTGACTCGCGTGGTCACTCCCGGGACGGCGGCGGATTCGCTGCTGGGGTCGGAAGAAAACAATTTTCTGGCCGCTCTGGCGCAGGTTGGCGAGCGTGTGGGGTTCGCCGCGCTGGATCTTTCCACCGGCGAGTTTCGTGCCACGGAATTTTCAGGAGAAGGAGCACTGCGGCGGGTTCAGGAAGAACTGGAGCAGCTACGCCCGAAAGAATTGTTGTATGCGTCGGCGGCACCGCTGTTCGAGGTAAGGGGCAGTCGATCTTCGCTGGCCCCCGTGCCTGGCCTGACTCCTCAAGTGACACCGGCACCAGCACCGCAGCCTCGGGCCGCTGGGGCCACTTGTGCGGAGACTCCCCTCGACGACTGGATCTTCGCTCCGGACCACGCCATTCCGCTGCTGGAAAATCATTTCGGAGTGTTATCGCTCGAAGGATTTGGGCTGGCCGGCAGGACGGCCGCCGCGGCGGCCGCAGGCGCGATTCTTTACTATGTGCGCTCGACCCAGCGCGGATCGCTCGATCACGTAGACCGCATCGGCTGGTATGAACGGCAAAACTGCCTGGTGTTGGATGCGGTTACCGTCCGCAACCTGGAATTGATTGAGCCTCTCTTCGCGGGGACTGATGCGGGCGTTACCCTGTTCCGCTCCATCGATGCCGCGGCGACGCCCATGGGCAAGCGGCTGCTGCGGGCATGGTTGCTGCGGCCCTCGCTCGATGTTCTGGAGATCAACGCGCGACTGGATGCGGTTGAAGCGGGCGTGAAGAACACTATCGCACGCGAGGAGTTGCGGCGCGCGCTCGATGGCGTTCTCGACCTGGAGCGGCTCTTGAGCCGCGTCACCCTAGAGACGGCGAATCCGCGGGACGTTCTGGCGCTCGCGGCGTCACTCGCGAAAATTCCAGCAGTCAAGTCCGCGGTCGCAAGGTTAGCCTCGGATCGCCTGAAGACCTTGCACGGATCGCTCGACGAACTGGGAGACCTGCGCGGGCGCATCGAGCGGACCATTGTGCCAGAGCCTCCGCTCAGCTTTGCCGATGGAGGCGTGATTGCGCCGGGCGTGGACCGTGATCTGGATGGGTTGCGCGAGCTCTCGCGCAACAGCAAGCAGGTGCTGGCACAGATCGAGCAGCGGGAACGCGGCCGCACCGGGATCGGGTCGCTCAAGGTGAAGTTCAACTCCATCTTTGGTTATTACATCGAGGTCTCGAAACCGAATCTGCACCTAGTCCCGCAGGATTATGAACGCAAACAAACTCTGGTGGGCGCAGAGCGCTTTACCACGCCTGAGCTGAAGGAGTACGAAGCCAGGATTCTCGATGCACAGGAAAAGATTGTCGAGATCGAACGGCGCCTCTTCACCGAGTTGCGCACAGCAATTGCATCCGAGGCGAAGCGGATCCGGCAGACTGCGCTGGCGCTGGCCGAGGTAGACGTGCTGGCCTCGCTCGGCCACATCGCCGCGCTGAGGAATTATTGCCGGCCGCAATTTGTTGCCTCCGCGGACAGGGCTTCGGCGGAAGCTGACGCGGGTGAACTGGAGATCGTCGAGGGCCGCCATCCCGTGATTGAGCAGCAGGAGATGGCCGGAGGCAGCGAGCGTTTCGTGCCTAACGACCTTTACCTGAATTCGTCCACGCACACCATTCTGCTACTGACCGGACCGAACATGGGCGGCAAGTCCACTTACTTGCGGCAGACGGCGCTGATCGTGATTCTGGCGCAGATGGGCTCGTTCGTTCCGGCGCGCTCGGCGCGGCTCACCGCGGTCGATCGTGTCTTCACCCGCATCGGCGCCAGCGATAATCTCGCCCGCGGGCGCTCGACCTTCATGGTCGAGATGACGGAGACAGCAGCGATCCTGCACACGGCGACGGCGCGGTCTTTGATTCTGCTGGATGAAGTGGGCCGCGGCACCTCCACTTACGATGGACTGGCGATTGCATGGGCGGCTGTCGAGTATCTGCACGCACGCGTGCGCGCCAAAACTCTGTTCGCTACACACTATTTCGAGCTGACGGAATTGGCCGAGCAGCTTGCGGGAGTGAAGAACTATCACGTCTCGGTGAAAGAAACCGGTGGCGGGATCGTTTTCCTGCGCAAGGTTGAGCCCGGAGCCGCAGACCGCAGCTATGGCATTGAAGTAGCCAAGCTGGCGGGGTTGCCGAATGAAGTAATCATACGGGCGCGCGAGGTGCTCGCTGAGCATGAATCAGCGGAACGCGAGTTGACCGAGCATCTTTCGCCCGGCGCTGCGCCTCCGGCGACCCAGCTGACGATTTTTACTCCGTTGTCAGAGCCGGTCCTGGAGAAGCTGCGCGAAGTGGACTTGAACCGGCTTACGCCGCTGGAGGCGTTGAATTTGCTGGCGGAACTGAAGAAGCAAATCGATTGAGGCTGCGGACCATGACCTGTGTAGAGAAGCTTCTTTCGATCAGTTCGGAGCCGTTGGCTCCCGGGCCTACGGCTCTGCCGAAAATCCTTGAGCCTTACCCGGCTGGTCTCGAACTTTTTCACATGTTGGAATGCAAGAATGGCTTCTATGCCTTCGAGTCGGCGTTACACGTCTTCCCGCTCACGTCTGCTGTCGGGATGAGTTTGGAGGAATGGAACGCTGACTCCCTTTGGCGCGGCGGCTACCGGGATCTCGCTGAAGGCCTCCTCTTTTTTGCCGAGGATGCTTTTCAGGACCAGTATTGCCTCTCAGCGAAGGGGGTGCTGCACTTCCACTCAGAAACTGGAACAACGGGAGCCGTGGCCGATTCGATAGAAGGATGGGCGGAAAACATATTAGGCGACTACCAGTGCAAAACTCGCTGGACACTTGCCAGCAAGTGGCAGGCCGGGAACGGACCACTGCCGATCGGAAAGAGACTTATGCCGAGGATTCCGTTCTTCCTCGGTGGCGAGTATTCGACCGATAATCTTTGGGCTGGCGATCCGATTGAGGGAATGCGTTTCAAGACAGACCTTGCTCTCCAAACGAGAGAGTTGCCTGACGGGTCCGGCGTTAGACTAATCATCGGAAAAGATCCTCGCCACCAGTGAGTCGACTTCGATGTTAAGGCGAAAAACGAGTCTGGATATGCATCGCTCCATCGGCCAGCTTCTGATCGTCGGCTTCGACGGCGCGGAGATGACGCCGCACCTCACTTCCCTGCTTAAGCGACTGCAGCCGGCGGGAGTGATTCTGTTCGCTCGTAATATAAAGAGTGCCGAGCAGACTTGGCGCCTGCTGCGCGATTGCCAGAAATATGTTTCGACGCCGTTGTTTACCTGCGTCGATCTCGAGGGCGGCCGCGTGGATCGATTTCGCGACGTGCTGGGGCCAACGCCGGCAGCAGCCGAGGTGTTCGCGACGCATAATCGCAAACTTTTCCGCAAGCATGGGCAGTTGATCGGAGAGAACTGCCGTGCCCTGGGATTCAACGTCGATTTCGCTCCAGTACTCGATCTGGCATTTGAAGCCTCCCGCAGCGTAATGAGTTCGCGCTCGGTTTCGGCAAATCCGCGCGAAACAGTTGCCTATGCGCGTGAGTTTCTCGCGGGGCTGAGGACGGCGAACGTGTTGGGCTGCGGGAAGCACTTTCCCGGCCTCGGCGAGGGCACACTCGACAGCCATCACGAGCTCCCGCTCATCAAGAAGCCCATGAAAGCGCTTTGGGCCGAGGATCTGCTCCCATACCGCATCCTCCGCGCGCAGATGGCGCTGGTGATGGTCTCGCACGCGGCATATCCACTGGTCACGCGTAATCAGACACCGGCATCTCTCTCCAGAGTTTGGATTACAGATATCCTGCGCAAGCGTATTGGCTACCGCAAACTGGTCGTATCAGACGATCTCGAGATGGGTGGAGTTCTGTCGGCGGCTTCAATGAGGCAAGCCGCGGTTGAGTTCATTCGAGCTGGCGGAGATTTGTGCCTGATCTGCCATCGCGCGGATCACATCACGGATGCCTACGACGAGTTGGTAAAGATGACAGAGCGCGACCCCAAGTTTGCCAGGCGTGTAGCAGAGTCGGTAGGCCGCGTGCTCGCGTTTAAGAAGAAGTCGGCGAAGATCTTGCACCGAACGAAATCACCTTCTCCCGCAACGGTCGAAAAGCTCTCTCGCAAGCTCTGGGAATTCGGAGAACAGGTGCGGATGGAAGCTCTTAGTCGCGAGAAGAATGGGCGGACCCCGCGAACATGAGCCCGGCTGACATGAAAAAGAAACGCATGATTGTAGCCGGCGTAATGAGTGGGACCTCCGCTGACGGTATCAACGTGGCATTAGTGCGTATGGGAGCGAAAGTGCGCTCCCGGACCAGCCTCGAGTTGCTCGGACATGCTGAATACTCCTACCCGAAGAACGTGCGTCAAGCTGTGCTGCGAGCGATGAACGCTCCGCGGGCGAGCGTGGCTGACCTGGCCCGGCTGAATTTCCTGTTGGGTGAACTTTATTCTGAAGCGGTGCTGGCCACCGAAAGAAGGTTCCGCGTGCAAGCGGATCTTGTGGGCTGTCACGGCCAGACGCTTTATCATCAAGGCGAGCTGCAAACCTTTCTCGGGCGTAGGGTGGTCGCCACGTGGCAGACGGGTGAGGCGGCGATCGTCGCAGCAAGGGTAGGCGTGCCGGTGGTTTCGGATTTTCGTCCCGCCGACATGGCGGCCGGAGGCAAAGGCGCGCCCCTGGTTCCCTTTCTCGACTACCTGATGTTCCGCGATGCGCGGCTCGGGAGAATCGTGCAAAACATCGGGGGGATCGCGAACCTCACAGTAATCCCCGCCGGCGCGGCCGCCAGCGAGGTAGTCGCGTTCGATACCGGACCCGGAAATATGGTGATCGACGCGGTCACCGAGAAGATGTTCGGCTTGCCGTTCGATCGCGGCGGGAAGATCGCGGCCTCCGGGAAGGTGTTGGAGTCAGTCATCAGCAAACTGCTGCGACGGACGTTTTTCAAGAGGGAACCTCCCAAAACCGCAGGGCGCGAAGAATTCGGCCGCGAGTTTCTGCGCGAGTTTCTGCGCAGCTGCGGGCGCTGCAAAAAGCAAGATGCTGTAGCAACAGCCACGGCGCTGACAGCGAGGTCGATTGCAGATGCAGTCCGTCGCTTCGCGGCCGGGAACTCAGGGTCTACTCGAAAGCGGCAGTTTCAGGAAATGATTCTGTCTGGAGGAGGAGCGAAGAATTCAACCCTCATCGCCATGCTAGCCGCAGAACTTGAGCCGCTCGGCTTGCGGCCGCGATTGTCCGACGAATTCGGCATACCCTCGGCGGCGAAAGAAGCCGTGGCGTTTGCGGTTCTGGCACACCAAACATGGAGCAGGCGGGCATCGAATATCCCCTCGGCGACGGGGGCGAAGCGCGCCGCAGTGCTCGGCAAGATCTCCCACCCTTAAAACCTATGCCTATTTACATTGCAATGCTCCGCGGAATCAACGTTGGAGGAAACAAGCGCATCAAGATGGACGACTTGCGAAAATCGTTCGAGGGCCTGGGCTTCGAGCAGGTGAAGACCTACATCCAGAGCGGAAACGTAGTGTTCAAGGCCAGCAAGGCTTCCTCCGCTGCGCTGGGCAAGAAGATCGAAGCCATGATTGTCAGCGACTTCGGCTTTTCAGCCTCCGTGATTGTGAGAACCGGCGCTGAGTTGGCCGAGACCATCGCCGCCAATCCCTTCCTGAAACAACGAGGCATTGACCCCGAGAAACTTCATATCACCTTTCTTTCGGACATTCCCTCAACTCCAGCCCTGAAGAAACTAGCCGAGTTTACGGTCGCTCCCGACCAATCGCAGTATGTAGGCAAGGAAATCTTTCTCTACTTGCCAAACGGATTCTCCGCCAGCAGCCTCTGGAAAGCTCCGTGGGAGAAAGCACTCGCCGTGGTCACCACAACCCGCAACTGGAAAACCGTGAACGCCCTACATCAAATGTGTCAGGACTGCGAATAATGGCGGACCGAGCCAGTTCCAGCGTCAGAGGTCAAACTCCAGATCTCGTCGCGGCGCTCGTCTTCTTCGCGCTCCTGTTCCTCGCGTTCCTCCCCCTATTTTCGTGCTCCACTCAGCCTGATCCCAACACGCTCGTGATGGTGATCGAATCGAGCCCCACGAATCTGGACCCGCGAGTAGGTCAGGACGCGTTTTCGGAACGCATCGACAATCTGATTTTCGACGACCTGCTCTCCCGTGGCGACAACCTGGATGTGGCGCCGGGTTTAGCCGAACGCTGGGAGATTCCCGACCCACTAACCTACGTTTTTCATCTGCATCATGGAGTTCACTTTCATGACGGACGCCCGCTCACTTCGCGCGATGTGAAGTGGACCTTCGATTCCCTGCTTCAAGGCAAGATTCGAAGCACAAAGACGGCAACTTATCGCTTTGTCGATCACATCGACACCCTGGATGATTTCACGATCGTTTTTCACATGAAGGAACCAGACGCCGCGCTGCTATGGAACATCTCCGACGGTGCGATTGGCATTGTGCCGTACGGCAGCGGCGATGAGATTTCGCGCCGCCCGATGGGCTCGGGGCCGTTCAAGTTTGTAAGCGCTGAGACCGACAAGGAAGTCGTGATTGAACGCAACGACGACTACTGGGGCGAGAAAGCCAGGCTCGCGCGCGTGCGTTTTTCCGTAGTCCCCGACGCAACCACTCGCGCGCTTGAATTACGCAAAGGCAGCGGGGACGTGACCATCAACGCGCTCACGCCCGATACCGTCCTCACTCTGGCGCGCGATCCGTCGCTCGCGGTCGAGCGGGCTCCCGGAACGGTCCTGGCCTATCTGGGTTTCAACCTGCGTGATCCCATCCTGCAAGATGTGCGAGTACGGCAGGCGATTGCCTATGCCCTCGACCGCCGTCCGATGATCGAGTATCTGTGGCGCGGCCAGGCACAACCGGCACGCAGCATACTTCCGCCGCAAAGCTGGGCATACAACAGCAGCGTTCCGGCCTATGACCACGATCCCGGCAAAGCCGAGAAGTTGCTCGATGCTGCCGGCCATCCCGCAGTGAATGGCGTGCGCTTTCACATCACCATGAAGACTTCCACGGATGAGAACACGCGCCTCATGGTCGCCGTCATGCAGCAGCAGTTGCGCGAGGTCGGGATTGCACTCGACATTCGCAGTTTCGAGTTCGGCACGTTCTTCTCCGACGTAACCCATGGGTTGTTTCAGCTTTACGGCCTGCGCTGGGTCGGCGGTAATGAAGATCCCGATATCTTTTCGTTTTGCTTCAGCTCATCGAGGTTCCCTCCGAATGGCGCGAACCGCGGCTACTATTCGAATCCGAAGGTGGATGCCCTCATCGACCAGGGCCGCCGCGAAATCGATCCCGCCGTGCGTAAGCCGATCTATGCCGAGATACAGCGCACCCTGGCTGAGGACCTGCCTGCCATCGACCTGTGGTATCTGGATAACGTGCTCGTGCACAACAAGCGCGTCGTGAATCTGAAGCTGAATCCTGCCGGAAACTATGACTTTCTGCGCACGGCTGAGCTGGCGCCAGCAAAGAATTAGGCCGCCGAATCCGCGTGTTACCATCGAATTCGGTTCTTCGATATGCGAATTCTCTTCATCGGCGACATCTTCGGGCGGCCCGGACGGACCATCGTCAAGGACCGCCTGCCCGGCATTGTCCGCGATCAGGCAATCGATCTCGTCATCGCCAACGGGGAGAACTCAGCGGCTGGTTTCGGCATTACTCCCGCGCTCGCCGAAGAGCTGTTTGAGCTCAACATCGACGTTATCACCACCGGCAACCACGTCTGGGACAAGCGCGAAATCCTCGATTACTTTCGGATGGCTGAAGGCAATGGCCACGGGCCACAACGCCGCGTGCTTCGTCCCGCGAATTATCCCGCGGATATGCCCGGCTGGGGCTTGTATCAAGGTCACAAAGCCAAGATTCCCTATGCCGTGATCAACCTGCAGGGGCGGGTGTTCATGGCCTCGAACGATGATCCGTTTCGCATTGCCGACCAGTTGTTGCAGAAGATCACAGCCAAGGTCATCTTCGTTGACTTCCACGCCGAGGCGACCTCGGAAAAGATTTCCCTCGGCTGGTATCTCGACGGACGCGTGACCGCCGTGGTCGGTACGCACACGCACGTGCCCACCGCCGATGAGCGCGTTCTGCCCGACGGAACCGCATATGTAACCGACGTCGGCATGACCGGCCCTTATGATGGCGTGATCGGCGTGAAGAAAGAGCTGGTCGTCAACAAATTCCTCAACGGCATGCCGGTGCGCTTTGAGCCGGCCACGGGCGACGTCCGCTTGTGCGCGGTGGTGATCGACAGCGATGAGAAGACCGGCAAGGCGCGGGATATTAAGCGGCTGATGTTGACTGAATGATATGGTTGCAAGAAAGCGACACGTCCCCGTTCTCACCTATGCTCCATCCCTCCCCCGTTACAACCGAAGGTACGGGGCCTATTAGCTCTCGGCGAGGATGAAGCCTCAGGTTAAAATCAAACCAATGCAGCGAGTACGGATCATCCTGGCAATTGGTCTCGTGGCGGCAATGCCGGCTCTCCCGGCGTTCGCTGCGAACGATGCCACCATCGACACTCCGATCATCTCCTGCGGCAACGGGATCCCCGGCGGCGTTTACTGCGCTCCCACCAAGAAGGATGAGAAAGAAGCCCGCAACTCTTACGCGCACGGATTGAAACTGGAGGGTCAAGATCGCCTGGAAGAGGCTCTTGCCCAGTTCGACAACGCTTCGCGGCTAGAGCCGCAAGACCTGGCATTCCTTTCGGCGCAGGAACACACGAGGTCGCAACTGGTGTATCAGCACACCGAGCGCGGCGAAGCTCTCCTGGCCGACGCCCAGCGCAACCCGGCTGTGGCCGAGTTCCGCGCCGCGCTGAAACTCGATCCTGACAACGCCTATGTGGAGGAGCGGCTCACTGAGGCGCTGTATGATCCGGCGGCTTCCAGGCTGGGCGGAGTGTCCGCGATGCTAGCCGACCAATCCAGTGAGATCGAACTTCAGCCCAAGGCGGAACACGCGACGTTTCACTACCGCGGCGATGTTCGTGGCCTGTTCAACGAGCTCGCCTCGGACTATGGCATAAGTGTTCAATTTGACGACTCGGTTCCGGCCAAGACGGTGCGCTTCTACGTTGACGATGTTGACTTCTATACTGCTCTCCATTTGGCAAATCGAGTCAGCAAGACGATGTGGACGCCGCTGGACGCGCACGAGGTCCTGATCGCGGTGGATAATGCGGAAAATCACAAGCAGTTTGACCGCATGTCGCTCGCCACTTTTTCCGTGCCCGGAGCCAGCACGCCGCAAGAGATAACCGAACTGGTCACGGCGCTGAAAAACGTCTGCGAATTTCAGAAGATCAGTTCCGGCCAGGGTGGAACTCTGGAAGTGCGCGCCCCGCAATCCACTCTGAAGGCGTGCACGAAGCTGATGGGGCAGTTGACCAGTGCCCGCCCGCAGGTGGCGCTCGATGTTGAGGTATACCAGATCAGCCACAACTTCACGCGCGAAATCGGCATGCACGTTCCGAATACCTTCAATGTCTACAACATCCCGGTGGCGGCCGTGGCAGCAGCCATTGCGGCTCTGGGCGGACAGAACATTCAGTCGCTTGCCAACCAGCTGATTTCTTCCGGTGGCATTAACTCTGCTGGGAGTTCGGCGCTGTCCGGCCTTCTGGCGCAACTACAGAGCCAGACAAGCGGCATCTTCAGCCAGCCCCTGGCGACTTTCGGTAACGGCCTTTCGTTCTCTGGAGTCAGCCTGGATCACCTTACAACCGTGCTCTCCCTCAACGAATCGTGGGCGCGCAGCCTGAGTCACGTTACGATGCGCGCGTCCGACGGCAACGAAGCGACCTTCCACCTGGGAGAGCGCTATCCCATCCTGAACGCATCCTACGCACCCATCTATAACTCTTCGGCGATTTCAGCAGTGCTGGGAAATCAGAGCTACGTCCCTCCTTTTCCTTCGGTCAGTTACGAAGACCTGGGATTGATGCTGAAGGCCAAGCCGGTTATCAACGGCGACGGGGCAGTCAGCATGTCGATTGAACTGCAGGTACGCTCCCTGACCGGGCAGAGCGCGAACGGTGTCCCGGTGATTGCGAACGAGGAATACAAGGGCAGCATACGTCTCCGCGATGGTGAGCCAGCAGTAGTAGCGGGAGAAATCACTACCAACGATCAGCTTTCGATGGCCGGCATTCCGGGCATAGCCGCTATTCCTGGCCTAAATCAGGCGGTAAGCGACAACACCAAAACGAAAGAAGAAGATGAATTGCTTATCGTGATCACACCGCACGTGCTGGCCAACCGGAACCGGGCTACCGATGAGATCTGGGTCAGCGAGAAGTAGCTCAGCGAGAA
>Ga0209169_10000417_pt1 | contig 25798 bp, 12 predicted proteins | sample HubBroMetageWRM4_FD_188346 | JGI IMG/M metagenome (GOLD analysis project Ga0209169, IMG submission 188346) | Warmed soil microbial communities from the Hubbard Brook experimental Forest, New Hampshire - Hubbard Brook CCASE Soil Metagenome WRM 4... | ecosystem: Environmental > Terrestrial > Soil...
GTGCTCGTGCGTGGGATCGAAGCGGATGTCGAGATCCCATTCATCCTGCCGCCACGCGTCTTCGCGCCACCAGTCGCCCGAAGTGCGCCACGGCCCTGACGCGGACATCACATAGCCACGCAGCCCGCGAAAAAATACGCGCGCAGGGCTGCCTTCGCGCAACTCCACGCGCGCTTGCACCGCCGGACGAAACGCGCGGAACGCCGTAGTCGGACGATGTTCCTGCGCTTCAGCCTCGGCCAGCCGGACGCCGTGCGCGCGGCGCCCCACGCTCGCCGCACGAGCACGCTCACCCGCGACCGACGCGAAGCGGATCATGCGAAACGCGCCCGGGCGATGCGTATCCACAATTTCCGCCGAACCGACATTCTCGCCGCCCACAATTTTCGCGATGCGCGCCAGCACGAGCTCCAGCTTTTCCGGGTCCGGCAAGCTGGGCACAAACAATCCGGATTGCGCAAAGCGCTGCCGCGCGGGATCGGCGGCCAGCGCGATTTTCACGATCGAGCCCGGCGGCGGATCGCCTTGCAGCTGCAGCCGCATCAATTTCAGCAGCAGCTTCGAATCGCGCATTGCCACAGGCAGCGTGAGCGTCTTGCGATAAGTTTTGTCCCGGGTTTTGCCCACATGCGGCGCCGTCACTTCCGGCGCAGCTTCGTACTCGAATAAATCGCCGAGATCGAAACGCAGATGAATCGCGGACGCCGCGAGCGAACGCGCCTCCAGCCGCGCGCACAATTCATCAAGCAAACGCCCTAGCAGAAACGAGAGCGGCTCGAGATCCTCCACCGCTTCATCCAATTCCATTTCCTCTTCGAAAAAAGTTTCCGCCTGCGCGAGCACGAGCGAACGCACGCTCGCACCACGCGCCTGCGAGTGCAGGCTCATACCCTCCTGTCCGAGGCGCTCGGAAAGTTGCAAGGCAGGCAGCGCCGCCAGCGCCGCGCAGGTGCGAATGCCCCAATTTTCTAGAGTTTCGCGCGCGTCTTCGGAAGGCAAAAGCACTGCAATGGGCAGCGCGCCGATGCGCGCCGCTTCCGCGCCCGCGTCAATCACCATGACGCCCGCAAATCCACGCGCGGCGTGAATCGCTACATCGAGATTCGCGGCGACGGCGACATGCGCCAAAAGGCTGAGCGACGCAGCGCGGCGCTCGATTTCGTAGGCGATGCGCTCATGCGAACCAAACAGCTGCTCCAAACCCGCGAGATCCACCACAATTTCGTGCGCCGCATGATCCTCGATACGCGGCGAAATCGACCAGCCCAGATCGAGCAGCGCCGCATGCGCAGCTTTTTCCTGGGCACGCGAGCGATTGTGAATCTCGATGCCGGTAAATTGCTCGACCTGCGATTTTTGCATGCCCACTTGAATTCCCGCCCGCAGCGCCGCCGGATTCGCGGCGACGACTTTCACCAGCGGCGGCACGCCATCCACCAGCGCAATCGCGCATCCGCGCAGATGCGCGTGCATCCGCACAATCGCCTGCACCGGAAAATCGGGGATGTGAATCGAAGCGAAGGCCATGAGCGCGTTTTTTCCAGTTCCCTCTCCACCGGTGGCAGGCGATGTCCGTCATTTCAGGCGAACCAGCGCGGGCCACGCTGCCGGTGAATCCCATTTCATCTGCGCGTGGAACACAGCTTCTCCCGCCACGCGGTCCACGGAAACTGCGGCGCGTCCGGCTCCCGCTACCGCTCGCTGCACGCGCGAACGCAGCAGCTCCGTACGCGCGCCAAAACTTTCGAGCACGAGCCCAACGGAAAGCGGCACGGGATTCACAGAGGCAGACGTTTTTTTCCAGTGCGCGGGATGCGGCTCCATCCGCAGCACCAGTGACGCGCAAGTTTTCGCGTTCGACTCCTGCCCGAGCAGCATCAGGATCGTCGGCGTATCTTCCACGGTGCGGCGGAAGCGGAACCACGAATCCAGCGGCACCTGCCGCACCAGGCGCGGCGCAATCTCCGTGAGATCGACGGCCAAAAAACCGAACCCGCCGCTTTGCAGCAGCAGATCCGCCGCGCGCAGCGCCTGGTCCACAGTCTTGCAGCGTACCCACAAAACTTTTTTCAGATCCACGCCCGCGGCTTCGGCGGAGTGCGGGTCAAACGTGTCGCCTGCATCGATCAGCGCGCAGGCTTCCCCATCGGCTGTGCGCGCGGCCAGCGCCGCAGACAGCAAACTGGCGCGGCCCGAGCACGGCGGCCCGAAAATTTCGGTGAGCGCGCCGCGCGGCAAGCCCCCTGCGAGCGCGTCGATTTCCGCGATGCCCGTGGGCACGGTGGGAACGGCGTTGCGGTCGCGATAATTGAAAGGAGCGGCGACGCGGCCGGCAAGCGCGGACTCGATGGAAGAACGAAGGGTGGCGACGTTGGCGGACATAGGCTCGAGAGGCGAATCTCAGTTTCGCTTTTTCTTCGCCTATGGAGATTTTCGGCGAAACGGGCTGCTAATGTCAACAGCGGACCTTTGAAGTTGTGGAAATCCTGTTATCAGCGGAGGGTAAAACTGAAAGAACGCGCCGACGAGCATGCGAAGCGGCGCAGCGCTCGTGACGACCAATTAAAATTGAGGGAACAACAAAACTCTCAACGGTCGCGCGAAGCGGCGCGCAGTACTTCCCTGCACCGCAAATTGCTTCCAAGAAAAATTTGCAGCGGCAGACAACCCGAAACGAAAACCGGTGGCACTCACAACAGTAATACCACCGGCGCCGTAGAAACCTAATTCACCACGAGCGTCAGATAGTTCGGATACGTCTGCACCTGGCCATTGAACGTGGTCGTCAGCGTCAAAGAATAAGTGCCAGCCGGCGTAGCGCCATTCGGTCCCTTCGGCACGCCGCCGCTGCACGCCGCGCCGCCGATCACGATCAACGCGATCATCGCAACAGACAACGCAAGCCGCGGATTCCGCCGCCGCGCAAACATCGCAATTCCCATCAGCAACGAGAACAGCGCGACCAGCACGATCCCCATGCGATCGCCAAAACCGCCGAAATCACCGCCGCCACCGAACACCGCGCCATTCGACGTTGTCGTGCCCTGGCAATACGTCTGCACGCCAAACGCAACTTCCGTCGTGCTGCCCGGCGTGAGCGTCACGGTGCCGGGAATCACAGAGCACGTGAGCACCGGCGACGACGGCGTGCAGCCGAGCGTGACGGTGCCGGTAACGCCCGGCGCTGCAGTGAGAATCAATCCGTAATATGCGGTGCCGCCGGGAACGGACGTCGCCGTATTCGATCCGCCAGACGGAATCGTGACGACCACAGCCGCCGCGATGCCAGTGCCGGAAAGCGCCACAGCTTGCGGGCTGCCCGTCGCATTGTCCGCGATGCTCAGCGTGGCCGCGCGCGCGCCCAGAGCCGCAGGCGTGAAGTTCACAGCTACCGTGCAACTCGCATTCGCCGCGAGCGTGCCGGTTGCATTGCAAGTAGAGCTCGAATCGAGCGCGAAGTCGCCACTATTTGCGCCGGAAATGGTGAATCCGGCGAACTGCACGGTGGCTGTGCTCGTGTTCGTCACGGTGACGCTCAGCGGCGAACTCTTCACCGAAAGCGTCTGCGACGGGAACGCGAGCGACGTCGGCGCGACTGTAACCGTCGCCGTGCCGTTCGCGCCCGTACCCGTGAGTGCGACTGCCTGAGGACTGCCAGTCGCGTTGTCCGCGATGCTTACGCTCGCCGTGCGCACGCCGGTTGCCGTCGGTTTAAATGTGACGCTGATCACGCAATTTGCGTTCGCCGCAAGCGTCGCCGGAGTCACAGGACACGTATTCGTCTGCGCGTAGTCGCCCGCGTTCGTACCGGTGATCGTGAAGCCGGTAATCGTCAGCGCTGCGTTGCCGCTATTCGTCAACGTGACCGACTGCGCCGCGCTCGTGCTGCCCACATTTTGCGATGCGAACGTGAGCGAGGTCGGCGCGAGCGTCACAGCCGGCGCATTCGTCGCTGCTCCCGTACCGGCAAGACCTGCCGTCTGCGGGCTGCCGGTCGCATTGTCTGCAATGCTTACGCTCGCAGTGCGCGCACCAGTTGCCGTTGGTTTAAACGTGACGCTAATCACGCAATTCGCATTCGCCGCAAGCGTCGCCGGCGTCACCGGGCACGTATTCGTCTGCGCGTAGTCGCCCGGGTTCGCACCGGTGATTGAGACGCCCGTAATCGTGAGTGCCGCAGTGCCAGTGTTTGTCAGCGTGATGTTTTGAGCCGCAGTGGTCGAGCCGATCGTTGTGGATGCAAATGTGAGCGACGTCGGCGCGAGGCCCACGAGCGGCGTATTTGCCGCCGCGCCCGTGCCGGCGAGGCCCACAGTCTGCGGGCTGCCCGCGGCGTTGTCCGCCACGCTTACGTTCGCCGTGCGCGCGCCCGTTGCAGTCGGCTTGAACGTAACGCTGATTACGCAGTTCGCATTCGCCGCAAGTGTTGCCGGGCTCACGGGACATGTATTCGTCTGCGCAAAATCTCCCGCATCGGTGCCAGTAATCGAAACACCAGTGATGCTCATCGCCGCGTTGCCGCTATTGGTGAGCGTCACGGTCTGTACCGGGCTGGTTGTGCCCTGCGCCTGCGAAGTAAACGTCAGCGACGTCGGCGCAAAACTCGCCACCGGAGCCGTGGTCCCGCTCGAGGTGTAAATTTCGGTACTCGCGAGCACCGTGTAGTTCACGTTCGTTCCGTTGAATCCGCCTTCGGCGAGAACTGCGCCCGACGGCAGCAGCGACGCCGTCTGATAGCCACGCCCGAAGTTCAAACTCGGCGCAAATGAGAATGTCTTCGACGTCGGGTTGTAAATTTCGACGCTCGAAAGCGCCTGGAACTCGGCCACCGTCGGGTCGCTGGAATTTCCGCCGCCCGCCAGCACCACAGTCCCGTTCGTAAGCAAAGTTGCCGTGTGATACGCGCGCGGCACAGACATCGTCGCCGTCACCGGCGTGATCGTGTTCGTCGTTGGATTGTAGATGTCCGCCGTGTTCGTAACAGAGATCGTCGCAGTGTCGGAAATTCCGCCGCCGGCGAGCAGTACCGTGCCGTCCTGCAGCACCGTCGCAGTCTGTGCGGCGCGCGGCGAGCTCATCGTTCCCGGCACCGCCGTGAATGTTTCAGTCGCCGGATTGTAAAGTTCCGCGGTGTCGAGGTAGTCCGTGATCGACGATCGACCGCCCGCGATCAAAACCATCCCGTTACTGAGTAGCGTAGCGGTGTGGTTGAAACGTGCGGTCGTCATATTGCCCGTCGTAGCGGTGAATGTTGCGGTGGTTGGGTTATACAACTCAGCGGTCGCGGTTAACGCGCCACCGCCCGTCGTAGAGCGGCCGCCGGTGATGAGTACCTGACCATTTTGTAGCGTGGTCGCCGTGTGATCCACGCGCACGATCGTCATATTGCCCGTCGTGGTGAATTTATTTGTAGTCGGATTGTAGAGTTCCGCCGTACCAATTACGGTCGCGGTGTCGGCGAGATATCCTCCAGCGACGAGCACGTCGCCCGCGTTCGTGCCAGTGGTGAGCAATGCCGCGGTATGCTGCGCCCGTGCGCCGGTCATCACGCCCGCGGCCGAGAACGTTCCTGCGGTCGGATCGTAAATGTCGGCAGTCGCGGTGGAAACCAGCCCGTCGGTGGGATTACCGTTCGCGCCGCCGGCGATCAGAATCTTGCCGCTGTTAAGCGTCGTCGCGGTTTGTTCCGCGCGGCCGACAGCCATACTCGGCCCGTTCGTCCACGTCGGTCCAGTGAGCGGAGTAATCGTTGTCGAATCGTTGGCGGTTGCGTTGGCCGAGCCACCGCCAGACACCGTCACCGAGTTCACTTGCGGCGTGCTCGCGCTGCCGCCCACGTTGACAGTCACTGTGATCGCCGGATAGCTCGCTCCGCCAGCCAGCGCGTCTGTGCGCGTGCAAGTCGGAATCACGGCGCACGTCCAGCCCGTGCCCGCCATCGACACCAGCGTGAGGCCCGACGGAGCGTTTTCCGTCAAAGTCACCGTAGCGTTCGTCGCTCCGGCGCCTGCGGCGTTTGAAACTGTCACGGTGTAAGTCGCGTTGGCTTGGCCCTGCGTGAAATTACCGGTGTGCGCCTTCGTTACCGACAGCGTGGGATTGCCACCGCTCGCGGAGGTGCCCGTACCGGTCAGGTTCACCGTCTGCGTGCTGCCCGTCGTCGGCGCATTGTCCGTGATCGTCAGCACGCCGGTCAGCGCGCCGGTCGATTTCGGCGAGAACGCTTCGAGAATCGTGCAACTCGCGCCCGTCGTGAGAGTTGCCGCGCAGTTGTTGGTCTGCACGCCGAAGTCGCCGATCGTCGCGACGTTCTGGATTGTGAGCGGCGCGTCTCCGGTGTTCGTGAGCGTCACGGTCTGCGTCGCGCTCGTTGTTCCCTGCGCCTGATTGCCAAACGCGATGGTAGCCGGCGACGCGGTCGCGCCCGGAGTCAGCGTCACTTTGCGCACGCGGTTGTTGAAGATGTCGCCGACATACAAGTCGCCGGAATTGGTAACGACCACTCCCGTAGGACTAGCGAAGCTCGCCGACAGCGCAGGCCCACCGTCTCCTGCAAATGCGAACTTACCGTTGCCCGCAAACGTTTCAATGATTCCCGTTGCTGCATTCACACGCCGGATCACTTGGTTGCCCGAATCGGAAATGAAAAGGTTCCCTGCAGCGTTCACCGACACACGGTCCGCATACGCGATCGTCGCCGATGTCGCTGGGCCGCCGTCGCCTGAGTAGCCGGGCTTGCCGGGAGTGCCGGCCACGGTGGTGATGATGTGCGTCGTCCCGTCCACGCGGCGGATTACGAAATTGTAGTAATCCGAAATAAATAGGTCGCCCGCCGCGTCCACGTCGAGTCCGATCGGGCAATTCAGCAGCGCGCTGGTAGCCGGGCCGCCGTCGCCGGAAAATCCGCCATTGCCGCAGCCTGTCGCTCCGCTGCCCGCCACCGTGGAAATATTTCCGTTGGTATCCACCATGCGGACGCGATTGTTATACGCGTCTAGAAAGTAGAGGTTGCCCTTCGCGTCGTACCCGCCGCCCCAGGGATAGCTCAGTTCCGCCGATGTCGCGGCGCCGCCGTCTCCGGAGAATCCGTACGTGCCGTTACCTGCGATCGTGCTCACGACGCCATTCGTGACTTTGCGCACGCGGCTATCGTTCGTATCCATCACCACGAGATTTCCGGAATTATCAAACGCAATTCCGCGCAGGCCGTAGAACGATGCGTCAGTGGGCGATCCGCCATCACCACATACAGCCGTCGGGTATGCGCACGGAATTTGGGTGCCCGCGACGATGTTGATGGTTCCATCGGAATTCACTTCGCGCACCACGTTGTTCTGCGTGTCGGTGATGTAGAGATTTCCGCTGGCATCGATCTTGGGCGACCGCGGAAAATGCAAGCTGGCCTGTGTCGCAGGACCGCCGTCAAAGATCGATCCGTTTCCGATAATCGTGTTGATCGTCAGGTATGCAGCGGTGTTCGGAGTCGCGTCGTAGAAGCGGATGCGGCCGTTCCAGTAGTCGGTGAGCCATACGTCGCCGCTGTTATCCACAGCGATTTGAAACGGGTTGGTCAGCGTCGCTTGCAACGCCGGGCCGCCATCGCCGCCAAATCCGTATCCGTTATTGCCGATGATGGTGTTGATGATTCCATTGGCGTCCACCTTGCGAATCACGGCGTTCACCGTGTCGGAGACGTAGATATTGTTGTTTCCATCCAGCGCAACGCCAAACGGCTGGCGCAGGCCGGCTTGGTTCGCGGGGCCGCCATCGCCGCTGTACACGTAAGCTCCGGTTCCGATCACGGTGGAAACAAGCTGTGTGGTCGCGTTGATGTAGCGAATGACGTTGTTGTAAGTGTCGGCCACGTACACGTTGCCGTTCGCGTCCGCCGCGATTCCCTCGGGCGTGTTGAATGTCGCCTGCAGCGCCGTGACGTTGTCGTTGTAGCCGGAGGTTCCCGCAACTCCCGCGTACGTCGAGATCACGCCAGCCTTCGTAATTTTGCGGACCACCGAGTTCACGCAATCCACCACATACATGTTGCCCGCGCCGTCAAACGCGATCCCCTGAGGATTATTGAACTCCGCGCTCTTGGCTTGCCCGCCGTCGCCCGCATAGCCGCAGGTCCCGTTACCCGCGAACGTGGTGATCACCTGGGTCGTGGCGTTGATCTCGCGAATCACGCAATTTCCCGCATCGGAAAAGTAGAGGTTGCCGGCGGCATCGAGCGCACCCATGAACGGTTGATTCAGCAGCGCGGATTTGGCGGGGCCGCCATCACCGGAGTAGCCTGCGGTAATCGCTCCGGCATACACCGTCAGCGTGTTTGGCCCAGTCGTGCCCGGCGTCCCCTTATAGATGATGCCTTGATCGGTGAGGACGAAGAGATTGCCGCTCCCGTCGATCACTAGGCCGTACGGACCTTCAATGGAGGCCGTGGCGGCGGTTGTGCTGCCATTCAACGGATTGCCGCCCGCGACGGTGCTGATCGTATTCTGCGCGTGAGAGGTGAAAGCAAAAATGGCGAGCAGGAACAACGGGAAGAGTACGCGCTTCATGACATTCCTCCGATACGGGGCCGCGATTCAGGGACCGGGAAAAACCGGGGCCGAGCGCAACGATGCGCTAGCGAATGCACCGCTCGTGGAGGCGAATTCGGATCGAATACACGAAGCAGAGGGGGCAACGGAAGGATAGTCACTTCAAACGGGCAACGCAAGTACAGCGCATGCGGGCGGGCGAATTTCGCTGGGGCAAAAAAAAAGGGGCGGGTGATCGCTCACCCGCCCAGACAACTGAAAGTTGAAGATTACGCGCGAAGCGCCTTGCGCGTGGAGAAGAGCGCAAGCGCCAGCAAGCCGGAACCGATCAAAAGAATCGTGCCAGGCTCAGGCATGCCCGACGTCGTTTCCTTTGCGTAACTGTAGTCGAGACCGCCCCAACCATCCGCGCCCCAGAAATTCAATCCCGAGAACGTGTAGGTGATGCCGCCATCCACGATGCTGAACGAATTCACATCGCCGAACGCGCTCGCGAGGAAAAGAGCGAAGTAGTCTCCCCCGTACGTGACATCCACATCCACTTGGCCTGCTCCAGCGTTGAATCCGCTCAGGGCCAGCTGCGAACCGTCAACGTTGAGCGTCCCGCTGTCCGCCGACGCCGTGGGCGCCGTCGCGACAAACGCGATAAGTGCGAAAGCTGCAATCAAAACTGCCTTGGTGGTGAACCGGATCATTGACGCTCCTGCCTAGCTGGGGCTTCAACACAACTCGGATAGACCTCTCCGAGCGTTACGTTTATAAAGAAGCGCCGCGTCGGCGTCAAGGGTCAAAAGGGGTACTACGAGTAACATTTTAAAGGGCTTACAGTGAATCCTGTATGCCGTATCGGGGCAGTTTTTCGAGGCTGGGAAGCCAGATAGCAAATATGGACAAGCAGTGACACTTTTATTCCGTCTTCAGTTCCACTCCGGAACAGTCCCAAATCGGGAATCGAGCCCCGAGGCCGCACCACATAATTCGGCGTCGGCTTAGGCTAGCTCACGATGCGTGCCAGACTACGCTTTCTGTGCGGCCCCAGCCGCGGCAGGCGCGCAGAACCGGTCAAACGCCGCCGTCAGATCCGCAGCGATCGAGAACGGATCTCGCCCCTCGATCTGCCTCCGCTCAAGCATGAATACGATCTTGCCCTCGCGCATCAACGCGATCGACGGCGACGACGGTTGATAGCCCGTGAAATAGGACCGCGCGCGATCCGTGGCCTCCGCGTCCTGTCCGGCAAACACCGTCGTCAACACGTCAGGCCGCGCCGCATTCTTCAGCGCCATAGCTACTGCTGGGCGCGCCTTCCCCGCCGCGCAACCGCAAATCGAATTCACCACCACCAGCGTAGGCCGCGTCTCGGTCTTCAACGCCGCATCCACTTCCTGCGCCGTGCGCAGCTCGCGAAAGCCAATGCCCGTAAGCTCGGCCCGCATCGGTGTAACAAACTGTTCGGGATACATCGTTCCTCCTGAATTGCCGGCGCCCCATCGCAAGGCAGCCCTAACTTCATTATGCCACGTCCGCCGCCCTCGCGCTTCAGCATGCCCAGGCCACGCCTCACGCCGCGCCGCGAAAATCCAGGGAACAATTCCGCGCGAGCCTTCGTAAGTAGGAAGGAAGCGCTCCCCTTGACATTCTACCGGAGCAAGGTACGCTTCCCCTAGAATGACTACCCGAGAGCAAGAACGCATCGAGCTGTTGCAGGGCACACTGGACCTTCTGATTCTTCGCACCTTGCGCGTCGGCCCGGCGCACGGCCACGCCATCGCACGCGCCATCGAAGTCACTTCCGACTCCGTCTTGCAAGTCGAACAGGGCTCGCTCTACCCGGCCCTCCATCGCCTCATCAAGCGCGGCTGGATCGTGGCCGACGAAGGCACCTCCGAAAATAACCGCCGCGCGAAGTATTACCGGCTCACGGCAAAGGGCCGTCGCCAGCTGACCGTAGAAACCGGCAAGTGGGACAAGCTCGCCGCGGCGATCGCGCGGATTCTGCGCCCGGCGAAACAAGAAGACTGAAAGCACGTGAGCTGTACCGAGTGAACCGATGACCCGTCGCGAAAAAATGCTCCGTGAACTCGAGCGCGACATTCGCGAGCACATCGAGCGCGAAACGCAGGACAACATCGAACGCGGCATGCCGCCCGACGAAGCGCGATTCGCCGCCATCCGCAAATTTGGTAACACCACGCGCGTCGCGGAAGACACGCGGGAGGTTTGGAGCATGGTCTGGCTGGAACAGCTCGCGCAGGACGTGAAATTCGGCATTCGCATGCTGCGAAAAACGCCGGGCTTTACCTTCGTCGCCGTGCTCACGCTCGCGCTCGGCATCGGCGCAAACACCGTGATGTTCTCGGTGATCAACGGCCTGCTCCTCAAACCGCTCCCCTTCCACCAGCCGGACCGCATCGTCGCGCTCAACGAAACCGAATCTTCTCCCGGCTCTTATCCCCTCAGCGGCGCCGACTATCTCGACTGGCAGGCGCAAAACACGACCTTCGCGGCGACGAGCCTTTTCGACTACGGCGCCGGCTTCAACGCCAGCGGAGACGGAAGCACGGAACCCGCGGGCGCAACTTCGGTTCAGGCAAATTTCTTCGACGTGCTCGGCATTTCACCGATACTCGGCCGCAGCTTCGATCCGGGCAGCGACGCCGCCGGAAAAAATCACGTCGCCGTATTGAGCTATGGTTTTTGGCAACGCCACTTCGGCGGACGCCGCGATGCCGTCGGCTCTACGTTGCAACTGAACAACGAAAGTTACTCGGTGATCGGCGTGATGCCGCCGCGCTTCGATTATCCTGCGGGGACCGATTTGTGGACGCCGCTCGACATGTCGCCCAAAGCGCTCACGCAACGCGGCACGCACCAATATCCGGCGATCGGTCGCTTGAAAGGCGGCGTCACGCCCAAGCAGGCACAAGCCGACCTTTCCGCCATCGCCGCAGGCATCACCAAACAATTTCCAAATACCAACGACCGCGTCGGCGCAGTCGTCACGCCGCTTAAAGACGTTCTGGTGGGCGACTCGAGTACTTCGCTTTGGATTTTGCTCGGCGCCGTTGCGCTCGTGCTACTCGTGGCCTGCGCCAACGTCGCGAATCTGCTGCTCGCTCGCGCCACTGCTCGTGCGCGCGAAATCGCCATGCGTGCCGCGCTCGGCGCAGGACGCCGCCGGATCATGCAACAATCGCTCACCGAAAGCTTGCTGCTGTCGCTCACCGGCGCCGCGATCGGTTCGCTCGGTGCCATGTGGATCATCCAGTTCGCGCGGAAAGAATTTGCCGGCCGCCTCCCACAAGCCGCCGCGATTCAGCTCGACGGCTGGGTGCTCGCCTTCACCGCCATCGTCAGTATTCTGGTCGGCATTATCTTCGGCTTGGCACCCGCGTTTTACGCCGCGCGAGTGAATCTGAATGACGAACTAAAAATCTCCGCCGGCGTCGTCGGCGCTTCCGGCAGCCGCCATCGCCTGCGCAACATTCTCGTCGCCGGTGAAATCGCGCTTTCGCTCGCGCTGCTTCTCGGCGCGGGCCTGCTGCTCCGCAGCTTCTCGAATTTGCGCAACACGCAGATGGGCTTCGATTCCACAAACGTACTCACCGCCGTAATTTCGCTGCCCGAAGGCTCCTACAAAAATCTCGAGCAGCGCCGAGCCTTTTACGACCAGCTTCTGCAAAACGTAAAAGCGCTACCCGGCGTCGAGTCCGCTTCCGTCGCCATCTCAATTCCCTTGCGCGGCGGCCGCAATGGCACCGTCTCGACCGATGGCCCGATGGCGCCTGGCCTCGAATCACAGCTCGTCGAATTCAATAGCATCACTCCGGAATTTTTCCGCTCCTACGCGATCCCGCTGAAAAGCGGACGAACCTTCACACCCGCGGACATGGACCTCACCGCCGCGATGAATCTGCGCGCCGACGCGCTCACGCCCGAACAACAGCAGCATCCTCCCGCTGATCTGCAATTTATCGCAGTCACGAACGAGTCGATGGCGAAAACCTTCTGGCCCGGCCAGGACCCGATCGGCAAAGTAGTTCATATGGGCGTCATGAACGTCACCATCGTTGGCGTCGTCGGTGATGTAAAAGAGTGGGACGACATCCGCCACAAGCCGCTGCCCGAACTTTACTTCCCATCGACGCTCGTGCTCGACAACGCCACGCCGATGTATCTCACCGTGAAATCGCGCATCCCGCCAGCGCAACTCGAACGCGCGGTTCGCGGCGAGGTGAGCAAACTCGACAGCCGCCTGGCGCTCTTCCACGTGCTCACCATGGATGAGATCATCGCGCAATCGATGCGCAACACCACGGTAGAAACGACATTGCTCGCGAGCTTCGCGGCCCTTGCGCTGCTGCTTGCGGCAATCGGAATTTATGGCGTGATGTCGTACGTCGTCTCGCAGCGCGAGCACGAGTTCGGCATCCGCATGGCGCTCGGCGCACCGCCGTCGAGCGTTTCCAGTCTCGTCGTAAAAAATGGATTGCGGCTTGCACTTATTGGCGTCGCTGTCGGCGTTCTCCTCGCCGTCGCGCTCGCGAAATTGATGACGTCGCTCGTCTTTGGCATCAGCGTGTGGGATCCGGCGACGTTTCTCGCCGCTGCCGTGGTGCTAACGAGCGTCGCGCTCGTCGCGTGTTACATTCCGGCGCGTCGCGCGATGCACGTGGATCCGATGATCGCGCTTCGACATGAATAACCGACACGAATAGCAATTTCCGTAGCAAAGTGGCGGCATAGGCGGTGTGAATATGTTGAATCGGCGCACACGGATGCTAAGCCAGCTCGACGGCGAGATCCGCGATCACATCGAACGCGAAACCGAAGACAACGTCGCGCGCGGCATGTCCCCCGAGGAAGCCCGCTACGCCGCAGTGCGAAAATTCGGCAACGCGCGGCGCATTTCAGAGGACACGCGCGAAATCTGGTCCATCGCGTGGCTTGAAAATTTCATGGAAGACGCGCGCCACGGCCTGCGCCTGCTCACCCGCAATAAATCCTTCGCGCTCGCCGCCATCCTCACGCTCGCCGTTGGCATCGGCGCAAACACCGCGATCTTCAGCGTCGTCCACGCAATTCTGCTCAAGCCGCTTCCCTATCCCAACGCCGATCGCCTTGCGATCATTTGGACCGGCCTCGCCGAAGAGCGCCGCGCGCCCGCGTCCAGGTACGAATTGCTTCAGATGCGCCAGAATTCAAAAGCCTTCGACGAAATCGCGGGCATCTGGATCACGAACGGCGCCGTGCCCGGCGATGGCGCGCCCGAACAGGTGAAAGTCGCATTCGTCACCACGAATTTTCCGTCGCTGCTCGCGTCCGAGCCCGCCGCCGGCCGTTTCTTCATCGACGACGACGCAAAACACGAAGACGGGCGCAATATTCTGATCTCCTACGGCCTGTGGCAGCGCCGGTTCGGCGGCGATCCCGCAGTTCTCGGAAAAATTCTTCGCAACAAAAATGGCGACAACGACGACGGCATGACCATCGTCGGCGTCTTGCCTCGCGATTTTCGGCTGATCCTTCCGTCGAGTTCCGCGCTCTCCGATAGCGTGGACATCTATATGCCCGTTAGTTTCGCCGAATCGCCCATCGACGGTCCCGGCTACCTGAAAACCATCGGCCGCCTCGCACCCGGCGTCACGATGGGACAAGCGCAAGCCGAGCTTGACGGCGTGGCCGCGCGCCTTCGCGCCACAGTTCCCGATTTCGCGTCGCAGAAAATGTCGCTCTCCGTTTTCCCGCTGCAAGCCGACGGCGTGCGCGACGTCCGCAGCGCGCTACTGCTCCTTTTCGCCGGCGTCGCGCTTGTGCTGCTCATCGCCTGCGTCAACGTCGCGAATCTTCTCCTCGCGCGCTCCAGCTACCGCCTTCGCGAAACATCCATCCGCGCGACGATCGGCGCCGGCCGCGGCCGCTTGATCCGCCAGTTTCTCGCCGAGAGCCTTGTGCTCGCGCTCGTCGGCGGCGTGGCCGCAATGGGCGTCGCGTGGCTCGCTGTGAAAGGTCTGGTCGCGCTGCGCCCCGAATCGTTGCTTCGCCTCGGCACGATTGAACTCAACGGCACCGTCTTCGCGTATGCGCTGCTCGTCTCGCTTATCACTGTGATCGTTTTCGGATTCGGCCCCGCCGTGTCCGGCAGCCGTATCGATTTGAGCGGTGGCATGAAATCCGGCGCAGGCATCGCACCGCGCGGCGCCGCCAAATATTCGCGCGCGGCGTTGATCGCCGCTGAAGTCGCCTTGAGCGTGGTCCTGCTTTCCGCCACGGGCCTCTTGATGCGCACATTTGCCGCATTGCTTCACGTGAGTCCCGGCTTCACCGCTGAAAACGCTCTCACCTTCACCACCACTGCCGGCGGCTACAAATACGTCCACGAAATCCAATCGAAGCTGCTCGAAATTCCCGGCGTCCAGTCCGTTTCCGCCTCTTCGCACCTGCCGCTCGATTCGAATTACGCGAACTGGTACGACGGCTACTACCAAGAAGGCGCGCCGCCCGAAGACCAGAATACGAATCTCGCCGATGACCGGTCGATTCTCCCGAATTATTTTCAATCCATCGGCGCCACGCTCATCGAAGGCCGCGACTTTACGGATGCAGACGACGCGTCGCATCGGCACGTCGCCATCGTCGATGACGAACTCGCGGCAAAAGAGTGGCCCGGCCAGAGCGCGCTCGGAAAAAAGCTCAACATCTCCGACACGCCAAAAGGTTTCTACGAATTCGAGCGCGATTGGGTGGTGGTGGTCGGCGTGGTGAAGCACGTTCAATATCACTCGCTCACTTCGAGCGTGCGGCCGCAGATCTACGTTCCGTTCCAACTCGCGCCGCGCCCAGTTTCGTTCGTCGTCCGTGCGGCCGGCATTCCCACAGCTGCTTTGCGCACCGCGATTCGCGCCAAGCTCGATGAAGTGGATCGGTCCGCGCCGATGGCTCGGGTCGTCACGCTCGGCCAACTCGCCGATAAAGCGCGCGCGCAAAATCGTTTTGTCGCGTATCTGGCTACGGCGCTGGCGGGAATTGCGTTGCTGCTCGCGTGCGTGGGGATCGCAGGCGTCACTTCGTTCAATGTGGCGCAGCGCACCAACGAAATCGGCCTGCGCATGGCGCTCGGCGCCACTTCCGAGAATGTTCTACGAATGATCGTGGAGCGAAATCTCACTCCGGTGATCGTAGGGCTCGCCGTAGGACTCGCATTTTCGCTCGCGCTCGCGCCGCTAATGGAATCTTTGCTCTTCGGCGTCCCCCCGCAAGATCCACTCACGCTAGCAGCCGTCGCGCTCGCCGTAGCTGTCACTGGCATTGCCGCCTGCTGGCTGCCAGCGTTGCGCGCCACGCGAATCGATCCCATGATCGCGCTCCGCCACGACTGACCGCTCGTGGGCCTCGCCGACTAGTTGAGATTTATATTGATCGTCGTGGTTGGCGCGGGCGTCACTCCGGCTCCGTTGAACGTTATCGTCACGGAACCTCCTCCCACGGGCGTACCGGGATTCGCCACACAACCCTTGCATCCGTCTCCACCGCCGCCACCGCCGCACGAACTAAACGTCGCGATCATCGCCAACGCGAGCACCGCGAATGCGATCTTCCGCCGCCGCGCTGGCATCTGGCCCGCAGCGAACGCAACGAGCACCATCGCAAACGCCGCGCCCAATGCAATCATCAACAGCCTCATCCGATCCGATCCACTCGGCCCCGCCGAAGGAACCGACGACGACGGCGCCGTCGTGGTGATCGTCAGGTTCGCCGTCGCAGTTCCCGACGATCCCACCGTCACAGACGCCGCGCCGAATACGCACGCCGCCTCCGAAGGCAAACCCGAGCAGTCCGCCGCCGTCAGCGGAATCGTTCCCGTAAAGCCATTCGCAGCCGTGAACGTGAGCGTCGTGCTTCCCGATAGTCCCGGCGAACCGATGGTCACCAGTGCGGGATTTCCCACCACGCTGAATGTCGGCGCCGCCACCACATTTTCGGCCGTGGTGCCCGTGGACCCATTGAAATTTGCATCGCCACTGTAAGTCGCTCCTACGTATTGCGTGCCCGTTGCGATCGCTGTGGTGGTCAATGTCGCCGTGCCGTTCGTCAACGTGACCGGCGAGCCGACCGAATAAAGACCGCGGTTCAGATACGGTTCGTAACCGAACTGCACAGTGCCGGTCGGCGCCGGACCGCCTGGAGTTGCAGGCGCCACGGTCGCCGTCAGCGTCACGCTCGTCCCCTGCGTGATCGACGCGTTCGACGTGCTCACCGCCGTGTTCGTGCCCAGCAAGTTTACCGTTTCCGTGAAATTCGCCTGAAAACTCTGATAGTTCGTATCGCCGCTGTAGAACGCATACACAAACACTGTCCCGCCCGGCAGCGACGACGTCGTCACCTGCGCCTGTCCGTTCGCCAGCGTCACCGGCCCGCCGATGTTTCCCGAGTTCGTCGAAAACTGCACCGTACCTGTCAACCCCGGCCCACCCGGCGTCGTCGAATTCACCGTCGCAGTGAAAGTTACAGAACCTCCATGAGAGATCGTCGGGCTCGACGACGTGATCGTCTCGTAGGTTCCGTACTGCACATCCACCGCCGATGCCGCGGACGCACCCGACCCCGAGTAATTCGCATCGCCCTGAAACTGCGCCGTGATCGAGTGATTTCCGCTTTTCGTCGGTGTAATAGTAAAGGTCGCCGTCGCACTCACTCCGGTTCCGGACTGCGAAGTTTGATAGGAGATCGGTCCTGTCAGCGCGGTTCCGTTGTCGTAGAACACCACGGAGTCCGCCGGAAACGCCGAATTCGGTTCTCCGCCCGGCATGTAAACGCCGCTGGCGGTGATCGTCGCGTAAGCCGACACCGAATCGCCGATCAGCAGCGTCGAGGGCACGCCGTTCAAGTTGATCGTCGTCGCTGCCTTCGTCACCGTAATCGCCGCCGATCCCGCGCTCGCGTTGAAACTCTTATCGCCTCCGTACGACGCCGCAATCGTGTGCTGCCCGCCACTCAGAAAAATAAACTGATCCTCGGCGTAGCCTTCTGGATTGAGCGGAAATGCTCCGCCGTCCAGCGCGCTCGTCGTTCCGTTATACGTATCCTTCACGGTAAGCGCGCCCGTCGGGCAGTCGTACAGCGCAACGTCATTCGGCGCGCACAAATTTCCGGTCGAATTCGTCACGTTCGTGCGCAGCAAGTAGAGCGAACCGTAAACAACGCTCGTGGCGTTCGAATTGATCGTCTGTCCGGTTTGCCCGTTGTATGTGACCAGCACACTTGCCGTCTTGCTCGCCTCCGGATTCACCGTCACCGTCACCGGCGTCGAATCCGCCGGCGCATACGTTCCATCTCCTGAGTAGTGAGCCGTCACGCTGTACGACGTTCCACCCGGCAAAAACGTAGTCGTCGCGCCCGCCGCCAGCGAGCCAGCCGTCAGCGCCAGCGACTGCGGGGCGACAAGCTGTCCACTCGCGCTCGTCCCGTTATTCGTCTCCAGCACGATCGTCCCCGTCGGCGTTCCCGTTCCCGTCTGCGGCACTACCGTCGCCGTCGCCGGCATCGCCTGACCGTGCGTGATTGTCGTCGGCGGCCCCAGCGTGAACGCCGAAAACTTCGAACCCTTGAACGCGCCCGAGTACGTGCTCCATTGCGTCACCAGGTTCGCCACATTCACGCTGCCCAGCCCGGTGGCCAGGTCGTATCCGCTCGTCGTCGCGTATCCCGTCAACACTCCGTATGCATCGCCCGATTGGGTCGTCTTGCAATTCACGCTGCCCGTCGCGCACGGCTGCGCGATCGTCGATCCGACTGGAATGTCGTAGAACACGCAACTGCTCGTCGGCGAATTCGAATTGCAGCTGTTCTGCGCCGTGCCGGCCATCTTGTAGAAAACGTAGTTCGCATTCCCCTGTCGCTCGCCCGTCTTCTGCTCGATCAGCGCCATGATGCCCGCCCACGCCGGCGACGAAACCGAAGTCCCGCCGTATCCCTGGATGTTTCCGTTCAGGTCGCAAGCGTCGGGAGCGGCGTCCGATTGGCAGATGATGTAGAAGGTTCCGTTGAACCCGTTTGACGCAAACAGCGACACGTCCGGCAGGTCGCGCTTGCCGTCGCTTGGCACGCCCGTTCCAGTCTGCCACGCAGGCTTTGCGTAGCCGCCCGAACACGTCCCGGGCGTCTGCCCGGTCGACTCCGTGCAATTGCTCACGCCTCCGCTGCCGCCCGCCACTGTCAGGAGATTGTTCTCCTGCACTTCCGCGTTGTTGCAGCTTTGCTCGGCGTTGCTCACTCCCGCCAGCGGAAACACCTCCGCATTCGTGCAGGAGTCGTTCCAGGTCTCCTCGGGAATGTAGCCCTTTGCGTTTGAGGAATTCGTCGTGTTGTTCGTCGTGTTCCAGTATTTCGATGCGGTCGTGCCGTCGTTAAAATCCGTGCCGCCGACCGATACGTTGTAAGGCGTCGATCCAAACCCGTTCACCGCCAGCCCATTCTCCGCGTAATACTCATCGCGATCGCACACCGCCGAGCCTTGATCACCTGACGAAATAAAAACAGTGATGCCCTGCGCCGCGGCCTGCTGCCACAGCGTGTTGTAGAAAGTGTTGCCCGAAGTGCCGATGTACAGCTCGCAGATCCCGTAACTTTCGCTCATCACTCCGGCGATGTTGTTATCCACGATGTATTCCGCCGAAAGATCCACGCCCAGCGTCGTTTCCGTCGCCTGTGATTCCACGTAGTCGATCGTCGCGCCCTTGGCGACCGCGCTCGACCACTGCGTGTCGATGTCCGCCTCCGGTTCGTCGCCCACAATTCCCGGGTCCGGGCCATTCACGATGATGTTCAATTTTCCCTTCGGCTGAGTGACGCCGAACATCGACCAAAATGTAGTCCAGTCCGCCGGGTTGATATCCGTCTCACCGGAGATCGCGATAATCTCGCCCGTGCCGTCGATTCCCTGGGTGGTCCAAGCCGGTGTGATGTTGTAAATCGTCGCCAGGTCAAACGGCCCCAGCAGTTCGCACGGCCCTCCGTTCAGCCCGCACTCATAAGGTCCAGGATTAAACTGCGGTATCGGAAGCGGTCCCGCATGCGAAACGCGCCCAGTGTCCGGATCGCGGTGAAAAACTCCCGCGGAATGATTCAGCGCGCGCGCCGGAAAATTGTGCAGCGACCGCACACCCGCCACCACCTGCGAAAGCGCCGCCGGAATCTGCGGGTCCTGCGCATTTGCGTAGTAGCTCTTACCCTGCAGCGCGTATTTGTGAATTGGCGTGTGAAACGCCTCGGTCACCTGCGCAGCGGTCCCGGTGAAATCAATCAGGATTCCGCCCTGCGCCACGCTGTTGACTTTGAACCCGTGGCCCATCAGCCAGAACGTCACGGTCTGAATGTCGTCCTGCGATGGCCCGAACTGCGCTCCAAATTGCTGCGGCGTGAGCCACTGGTGGAAATTCGGCGACGTCTTGTCCTGCTGCTCTTGCATCAGCCCTTCGAGCGAGGCTTCCTGTGCCGGGCTGCGCTGGAGCAGCAGCAGCATCCGGTGCATCGTGAGGGCCGGATCTACAGCACCCTGATCGGCCGCAGCCGTCGCATACGGGCTCGTGTTTCCGTGCAGCGTCACCAAATTCGAATCGTCGATCGGCAGCGCGATTCGCGATTGCGTAGTGGTGGACTGGCAAAATGACGGCGCAGCAAAACACCCCGCGACGCAGGCGATAAGGCAAAAGTGCAGAAAAAGAACGGAGAGAGCAGGAAAGGCTAGGGGTTTCCTGGTCATGAGGGCCTCGTTATGTAGGGCAAATCTATGTTCTTAGGCGCTAGGCGGAAGGCACATTCGGACCACCCGTCCGAAGTGCAAGAATTAAGAGCGGCCCGCGCCGGAAGGCACTATGGGCCGTGTATCCGAATCCGTCAAGTACATTTGGGGGCAGGGTAACCTTTGTGCATACCCGAACCCCTTCCCGAGGCGCTTCTAGCGGTTTTGCACTACGGGGTGTCTCAAAATCAGTACGTTACGCGCCGAAATCGAATCCAAGGCTAAGGTCACGCGGGTACACCAGCTTCGCCTGGGCTTCGTAGTCCTCAGGAGTACCGCAGCCACCGCGCCATCTCGATCAGGCTCGGCCGCTTCCCGTACATCAGCACGCCCACGCGGTAAATCTTCGCCGAAAGCCAGATCATCACGATCGTCGTCAGCACCAGTAGCCCCAGTGACAGCGCAATCTGCCACAGCGGAGGTGTCTGCAGCGAGATCCGCAACGACATCAGCACCGGCGCGAAAAACGGTATCTCCGAAAGGATCACCGCCATCTTCGACGAAGGGTCGTTGAGGATCACGCTGTAAATAATCATGCAGAAAACCAGCGGCCCCATCGCCAGCCATTGGAGCTGCTGCGCGTCCTGTTCATTCGAGCACGCCGCGCCCACCGCCGCAAACATCGCCGAGTACAGGAAATATCCGCCGAAGAAAAACAGCGTCGCGTACAAAATCAGCGACGGCGGCACATGCACGCCGCTCAGCATCGACTTACCGCCCATCCCCATCGCCGCCAGCGCGCCGTACGAAAAAAGCAGCGCCGTCGAAGTCATCCAGATCGCAAATTGCGTGAACGCCGCCGCCGCGACGCCCAGAATCTTCCCGGCCAGCAGCTCAAACGGCCGCACCGCAGAAATCAGCACTTCCATCGTCCGGGTGGTTTTCTCTTCAATCACCGAACGCATCGTAATAATTCCGTACATCAGCAGCGACGTGTAGAGCAGCACCACCAGCGCAATCGCGATCCCGATGCTCTGCCCCTTCTCTTCAGCCTCGCCGCGATCGCTCACCTTCAAAAGTTTCAGGTCCGCGCCCTTCAGCACAGACTTCAAATCGTCCACATGCACGCCCTGCTGGCTCAGCCGCTGCGTGATCACCGACTGGTCCAGCGCGCCCGAGAGCGGCCCGATCTGCGAAAAATTGTCCGGGTTGCGCATGTGCAACTCAAACGAATCCGTGTTCTTCGCCGGAATCAGCAAATACGCATCGAGCGTGCCCGCGTTGATTTTGTTGCGCAGGTCGGTCTGCACCGCATCCGAATCCGCGGGGCGCACAAACGTCTGCTCCACCACGAACTCCGGCTTGCCATCCTCGAGTTTGCTGTTCAGCCCCTGCACCACCGACTGCGAAAGCCCGTCCGAGTTATCGACGATCGCGAATCGCAGGCTGCTTTCGGTTTTGTGGTTCACCAGGAAAACGATCATCAGGCAGAACGCCAGCCCCAGCAGCGGCACCGCCAGCGTCCCGATCACAAACCCTTTGGTTTTTACGCGCGTCAGGTATTCGCGCTTGACGATAAGTCCAAGCTTACGCACGGGTGGTCCTCTCGATGAAGATCTCGTTCAGCGTCGGGTACATCAATTCAAACTTCGTGATATTTGCGCCGGCTTGCAGCGCGGCGCGCAAGACTTCCTGCGAATCGGCGCCCGGCTTCAATTTCGCTTCCGCGCCGTTGCCAAGCCGCGTGAGTTTTTCGATCGATGGCGACTTCAGAAATGTGTCCGGACCGGTGAATTCAAACTGCACCGTGTTTTTTCCGTACGACTCTTTGATCGACCGGATGTCGCCGTCCAGAATGTTCTGTCCCTTGTTGATCAGGCAGATCGCGTCGCACATCCGCTCGATCTGGTCCATGCGGTGGCTCGAAAGCACGATCGTCGCGCCTTTGCCCTTCATCTCCATGATGATTTCTTCAATCGTCGCGGAGTTCACCGGGTCAAGCCCCGAAAACGGCTCGTCCAGAATCATCACCGGCGGCTCGTGAATCACCGAAGTGATGAACTGCACCTTCTGCTGCATGCCCTTCGAAAGATCCACCAACTTCTTCGACTTCCACTCGCCGAGTCCCAATTTATCCAGCCACTGATCCGCGCGCCGCCCCGCCTCCGCTTCCGTCAGCCCGTGCAGCGCCGCGAGAAACACGATGATGTCGCGCACCTTCATCCGCGGATACAGCCCGCGCTCTTCCGGCAGGTATCCGATCAAATCGCGCGTCTCGTCGCTCACCGGCTTGTCGAGCACTTTGATCGAGCCTTCGTCGGCCACCAGAATGTGCATGATCATTCGAATCGTGGTGGTCTTGCCCGCGCCGTTCGGCCCCAGCAGCCCAAAAATCGAGCCTTGCCGTACGCGTACGCTCACGTTGCTCACTGCCGCAACGGAGTCGTAGGATTTCGATACTTTTTCGAGTGTGATGGCGTCCATAGGTTGGTTGTCGCGCTCGCAAGCTACTACGAAGGGGCGCCCGGAATATTACACGACTTCGCGCTTATATAAATGAAAGGTGGAAAATATCATTGCGTGAAATATTGCGGATCGCTATCAAAATGCGCGCTTTATAGCCACCCGCGCTCACGGTAGAGGTTTGCGCCGTGCTCGACGGCGCTGCGAATATCATCGAGCATCGGTGGCTCGATCGAAGTGATGTGGAAGCACGTTTTGCCCTTCAGCAACTTCACGAGCGACGGCGATATTTTCGATTTCAACGCGGGCTGAATGTAGAGCGGCATCAGGTAAAAACCCACCGACGCGCTCTGCGGAATGATCGCCGCCACTTCTAGATCGACCGGCTTCCCGCCGTAAGCGCCCGGCACCACCACCGCCACAGGCACGGTGAGTTTCGTCTGCGGCTTCGCGGAGGTGCCCGTCACCACCAACCTAAGCGGCGGCGCAAACAGCGACAAAATTCTCGCAACCGCCCCGTAAACCTCCGTCAGATCCGCACCACCTTTACGCGCCGCTGCTCTGATGCTAGCTTTCTTCGCCCTCGGCCTAGCTTTCGCCGTCTTCTTTGCACCCTTCTTCATATGTCGATGCTATCTCGATTCATCATGCCTAGGCGAGCGCAGCGAGCTGTAGCTTAGACTTTCGAGTCTGAGCGGGACCAACTCTCAATTGGTCCCGGGTTCAGCCATTTACACTGCAGACATCACTCCAACTTCTTGCCGCCCACACAATAGTGAAGCCAGTCCGTGGCACAGGCTGGAGTTCGCCTGTGTGCCTTAGCTCTTGCTCTTGCTGTTGGCTTTGCCTCTACGCTTTTGACGTCATCCAGAGGCCGATTCATCGGCCGAAGGATCTCTCCCCTCTTCTTACCCGATTCGTTCCATTCCTCCCCCCCCACATCCCTGGAACTTTTCCGCCCCGCATACGTACTTTCTGTGTGCCCTTCTCATCCTTAATATCCCGTCATTTTGCCGTCGCCGTTCTCTCCACTCTCTTCATCCCCGCCCATCCATCCGCCGCCCAAACTCAAACCCAGCCTCCCCAAAAGTCTGACTCCTCCACCGCCTCCCACATCCTCCACTCCGCCGAAAAGGCCGCCGGCGGCTCCAAAGCCCTCTCCCTAATCAAAACCATCGTCCTCGAAGGCTCAATCCTCTCCAAAGATTCCACTCCGACCGGCACCTTCACCTTCAATCTCAAACTCCCCAACCGCTACTACATGGAACTCGTCGCCGGCGACAAAAGCTTCATCGACTCCTTCAACGGAAAATCCGCCTGGCGCCAAAACGCCGCCGGTGAAATGAACACCCTCGTCGGCACCGAAGCGCTTCAGCTCGAAGCCGCCGGCCTCTACTGCAACTCGCATTACGTGAACCTGAAGAAGAACAAACTTGCCGTCACCTACGTCGGCACCGCAAAAGTACACGATCGCGACGCCGACGAAATCGAAGTCACTTCATTCTCGGGCGCCAAGCGCCAACTGTTCTTCGACGCGCAAACGCACCTGCTCGTCGAAGAAGACGCAACGATGGGTGGTCCAGACGATAAATTGGTGCGAAAACTTTTCTACTCCGACTATCGCGCCGTGAACGGCGTTCAACTTCCCTACAAAATCTGGCTCCAGCGCGCAAACGACGGCTTCGACATTCAAATCACCCGCGCCGCCCTCAACGAACCCGTCGGCGAACGCGTCTTCGACTTCCCGCGCAAATCGCAGGTGATCCTGCCCGACATGAAAAAGCTCTTCGCCGAAGTGGACGCGCGGCAGAAGGTCAACGACCAGCTGCAAAAGAAATACGCCGGCACAAAAATCGAGAACGAAACGCCTCTCGATAGAAAAGGCAATCCCACCAAACCCGAAGTCACGGAAAGTTTTTTCTTTTATTACAATGGCGGGGAAGTCGATCGCGTCCTGAAGAAAAACGGCCAGCCACTCACTCCCGACGAGCGCAAGGCCGAAGACGACCGCTTCCTGAAAGCGATCGCCGATCTGAAGAAACATCCCGTGAAGGATTCCGACGCCAACGCAGAGGCGGACGACAAGAAAGATTCAGAAACATCGAGCAACGATTCTAAGGATAAGGACGCGACGAACAACTCGGCCAACTCGATCGGCTCAGCAGAATCCGACGAAGACGTGAAAGACAGTGACTTCTCCGTCGATACCTTCCTACGCGTCGCGCAGTTCGTGAATCCGCGCCGCGAACGCTACCAGGGCCAGGACGTGCTCGCATTCGACTTCGAGCCCAATCCCGAATACAAAGCCCACGGCCTGGTCGAGCACCTCGTCCAAAAACTCGGCGGCGTGATCTGGATCGACGAACGCACCAAAGACGTCGTCCGTCTTGATGCTTTTTTCGCCAGCGACATGAAATTCGCCGGCGGCCTGCTAGCCGACCTCGAAAAAGACACGCGGGTGATCATCATGAACACCTACGTCGGCAGCGAAGCCTGGCTCCCGGAGTATGAAGAAGTCCGCATCGCCATCAAGCTGCTCTTGGTCAAAACCTACCGCATCGACGAATCCACAAAATACTTCGACTACAAAAAATTCGACCCGTCCATGCTCGAAATCCCCGCCACCAAATAGCGTGGGGTAGTCATTCGTGACTGAGCAACGCCGCCCACACCTCACTGATCTGTGCAGCCACGAATTCGACCGGAGCACGCCTCAATTTAGAGTGCGGGAGCGAAGCTACCGCTTTGCCTTCGTACAAACCCCTCGCAACCAATCGGCTCGATCAGCACCGCTACTCCGGCAACTTCACCTCACCTTTCACCGTATAAATCGCCGGCGCCGTCGTAGATTTCGTAGTCGGCTGCGTCCCACCCACGTTGATCACGTAAGTCCCCGCCGCCACCACGCGATCTCCATTCTCATTCACAAAACTCAAATCACGCGGCGTCAAATCAAAATGCACATGCTGCGTCGCCCCCGCATCCAAATGCACGCGCTTGAACCCACGCAACGCAATGTTCGGCACGCCAGGAATCCGCGGAAACGTCAAATACA
>Ga0209169_10000418_pt1 | contig 25792 bp, 19 predicted proteins | sample HubBroMetageWRM4_FD_188346 | JGI IMG/M metagenome (GOLD analysis project Ga0209169, IMG submission 188346) | Warmed soil microbial communities from the Hubbard Brook experimental Forest, New Hampshire - Hubbard Brook CCASE Soil Metagenome WRM 4... | ecosystem: Environmental > Terrestrial > Soil...
GCGGGCGGCGGCGGCACGGCGTCGAACCCCTACACCACGTTCGGTGTGGATGCATGGCCGATCACGGTTGGTTCGACGGGTCAGCGCGGTTTCTGCGCCGACGAGTCGGGTGTGATCCGCTACAACACGTCTGGTGCGGCGATCGGCACGACCGATACGGCTTGCCAGGCGATCACGAACGTCCTGCAGTAAGCTCGGTAGTCTCGGCGGGAAGGAAGCCCAGCTTCCTTCCCGCTTTTTCTTAAGTAAGGGGCCCACGGGGAATAAAAATCCAGCGGAAGAAGTAGAAGCGAATTGTGAACTGCGAACCAGCGAACGAACATGCGCACAACACTCCAATCCGGAATGCAGCCCAAGCAAGAGCGGCAAGACGCGGGCTTCTCGCTGATCGAATTACTGGTAGTCGTCGCGATCATCCTGATTCTGGCGGCCATCGCGATACCGAATTTATTGAGAGCGCGGATGGCGGCAAACGAATCCTCCGCGGCCACCACGGTCCGCACGTTTACGACGGCGGCTGTGATTTACAACACGACCTGGGGCAATGGTTACCCCCCGAACATCGGCGTGCTGGCCGGCCCGAGCACGGGAGCGGCATCGTGCAATCTTGCGGCGCTGATGGATCCTACGGTGGTAACGGCGCCTTATCAGAAGAGCGGTTACACGTTCGGGTTCAACGCGCAGGGTTCGGTGGTGTTGCCGACGCCATCCGATTGCGGAACGCCGGGTTCAACCGGTTTTCTGGCCACTGCGACACCGAACATTCCTTTCATCACCGGCACGCGTAGCTTCTGCGCGGACGAAAATGGAACGCTGCACTACGATACGACTGGGGCAACGGCAGCTTCGGAGACATCCTGCAACGGTCTTACGACGTTGCAATAAACCGGTTGACGCGAACGCCAGATTACTGATGGACGAATCGAATACGTAAGGCCAATCCCGCGCTCTCGCGGGATTTTGGCTGTTAGGGCAAAGTGATTTAGGCATTTGGCGCCGGGGGCGGGCGCGAGTTCGACGTGGCGACAACGGACACTGGTGCGAATTCGCTTGGGGGCGCGACGACGGAACGCGCGCCGGCTGAGTCGCGTGCGTTTTTCGATGCTTCACGGTGGATCTCCTCTGCAAGATTTCTTGTCGCGTGGATTTTTCCTGCCGCGCTCGCAATCTACCTGAAGTGGTATTTGATGACGGAGCAGGAGGGGTTCACGCGCGTGGCGCAGTCAATGGGGCTGCGCACGTTGAGCGTGTTCGACAAGCTGGCGTTTTTCCGCGGCGAGATTTTGGTGGGATTTTTTGCGGTGCCCGGGGTGCTGCTGGTGGTGAACCGGTTCGGGCGGCCAGCGATTGCGGCTGCGGTGACGGCGGTGGCGAGTCTGGCTGCGACGGTGGTGCTCGGCGCGCAGATCTTGTCGTTGAAAGAACTTGGGCGGTACAGCTCGGTGAAGATGCTGGAGGTGGCGGCGAGTTGGGGAAGGCACGAGCCGGGATCGAGCGTCAAGTACTTGTTGTCCGGGCAGGCGCTGCTCATTGTGGGCGCGCTCGTGGGAATTGTGATCGGGGCGGTGTGGGCAGCGCGAAGCGCGCGGCATCCGGCTTCGGACCGGACGCTCGCTGCGACGAAGACGGCGATCGAGGTGGTGTTGTTTTTTGCGGTGGCGGCGGTGCTGCTGTCGCTGCGGTCGGAATTGCCCGGTTCGCCGTACAACGAGAATAGTTACACGCGGGCGGCGAGTTCGCTCTGGAACGAGAGCACGGTCGAGAGCGCCACGGACGACGCGCTAAATCTCCACCGGAATTCGGGGCTCGAGACGGCGGACCTATCGAGTCTTTCGAGCAGCGAGCTGATCGGCCGCTACCGGGCGCTCGCGCACACGCCGACGTCTGACACTGATGCGCAGTATTTCGGTAAAGCCGCTGGCGCGAACATTCTGTTCATTGTGCTCGAGACGACGCCCGAAAAATACCTACCCGCCGGCGCGGACATGAAGCAGCTTCCCAATTTCAACGCGCTGCAGCACGACGCGTTTGTGGGAACGCGACATTACACGACGTTTCCCATTACGCGAAGCGCGATTTTTTCGGTGTTTAGCGGGTGGTATCCGATCGACGATCCCTCAAGCGCGTTTGAATCGCCGAGGTGGGATTCTACGGATGGATTTTTGAAGCGGCTGGGCGCGAACGGTTACAAGACGGCGGTGTTTTCGCCGTTGAAAGAGGCGGGGATTCCAGACGCGGCGCTCTACAACGCAGTGGGATTCGCGCAGCAGTTTTATCCCGATTCAGCGGTGGCGGATTACGACAAATCGCCGAGCTGGCAGAAGCAGCGCGTGCAGGCGGACGTGGATACCCTGCATTTGCTCGAAACGCAGATCGATCGATGGACGAAGCATGGCGACAAATTCGTGGCGGCGTTTCTACCGCAGATCGCGCACTGGCCTTACCCGGACGACGGCCAAGGCGAATCGGCGGCAGATTTGCAGCGGCGTGGGCAGGCGATTCTCGCGCAGGAAGACGCGTGGGTGGGCGAATTGATGGCCGAGCTGCAGCGTGACGGAGCGGCGAAGAATACGATCGTCGTGGTGCTGGGCGATCACGGGTTGCGCGCGCTGACCGAAAATCCCAACATGCGGCGAGGAACGATCGATGAGACGGCGTTCCACGTGCCGCTGATCGTCCACGCGCCGCAAGCGCTCGATCACACCGAGAATATTTCGTGGCTTACGTCGCATGTGGACATCGTCCCGACGTTGCTGGACCTCTTGGGTGTGAAGGACGGACGTGAATCTGAGCAGGGAACGGCGATCTGGAATCCGGCGCTGGCCCAGCGCACGACATTCTTCTTCGCGAAGCCGATGTTTGGCGCGGACGGATATACCGAGGGCGGAAACGAATTCTTCATGTGGCACTACTTTTCGGGAACGGTTTACGAGAAGACGAGCGCCGAGTTCGATCCGAGCGACATCGTGCCGCGGCGTTCGCCGGTGGCGGAGACGGTCACGTCGCAAATCACGTCGATGGTTGCGCTCGAAAAGGCGTGGCATAAGAAATTTTCCGCTGCCGCTGGGGTGCTGGCTGGATCAAACGCATCCGCGAAAACCTCCGTAGGGAAGTAACGGTGCGGCTTCCCGCGCCGCTGGTGCGCGCTCTGATAGACTGATCAGGTGAAAGCTTTCGCGCTGACATTGGCCGCCGTGTTCTGTATTTCTCCTTCCTTCGCGCCTGCAGCAGACAAATCCGCCCGTGATGTGGCGCGGGAAATCGAAGTCCGCTACCACCGTGCGGCGACGCTGAAGGCATCGTTCTTTCAGCGCTATTCGGACGGCAACGGCGGAATCTCGGCGGAATCGGGGACGGTCTATTTTTCGCGGCCGTCGCGCATGCGGTGGGAGTATCAATCGCCCGAGAAGAAGTTGTTTCTGGTGGACGGGGCGAACGTATGGTTCTACGTTCCGGCCGATAAAACCGCAAGCCGCGCACAGGTAAAAGAAAGTTCAGACTGGAGAACGCCGCTCGCGCTACTGACCGGCAGAGCGGACTTTGCGCGACTGTGCAAGACGCTTGATATCGTCGATCCGGCCAAAGCGACGATCGCCGTCGAAAAACCATACGCTCCGGAGAACACGGTGCTGCGGTGCGTGCCGCAGCAGGCGACGGCGGACCAAGTGCGGGACGTCTTGCTGGAGAGCGATCCCGAAGCGCGTCTGGTGCGAGTGGTGATTCGCCAGCCGGGAAATCTGGAGACGGAATTCCGATTCGGGAATTGGGAAGAGAATGTGCCGATCTCCGAGGTGAAATTCCATTTCGACCCACCGCCGGGAGTGGCGATTGTGGACGAGCAGTCGCTGGCCGATTCGATACACTGAGCGCATTTCGAGAAACTGCTCTGTTTGTTACTACAGCATAAATTTGCTCCACCCCTTACCTCACCTGATTGGCTTAAAGCGGGTATGCTAAACTTTTATCAAGACGTTGCCGCAAATGGCCCGTCTATAACCATATGGCGCAGTACGTTTGCAAAGTCGGCGACGCTAGCGGCCGTATTTTTCAGCAGTTAGAGACGGCTCAGACCGAGGGCGAGGTGCGCCAGAAGCTCTCGGACCGCGGCTTGATGGTGCTTTCCATCAAGAACGACCTGAACCTCGCGGGACTCTGGGGCCGCGCGAAGGGGCAGAGGAAACTCAAGCCCAACGATTTCCTGATTTTCAATCAACAGTTCAATACGCTGATCAAGGCCGGTCTGCCGATCCTCAAGTCTCTCGATCTGCTCGCTGAGCGGGCTGCGGCGCCGAGTTTGCGGCCCGTGCTGCAGGACGTGCGGCAGCGAGTGAGGGAAGGTGCGTTGCTGTCTGAAGCGCTCACGGCGCAGGGATCGTTTCCGCCTGTGTATGTGACGTCGATCACGGCGGGTGAGCGGAGCGGCAGCCTATCGGGTGTAATCGATCAGTACGTCGCGTACTTGCGCGTGACTGCGGGATTTCGAAAGTCGCTGATCACCGCGCTGATTTATCCGTGCATCCTGGTTGCGGCAGTAATCGTTATTCTGAGCTACCTGATCACCTTCGTGATGCCGCAGTTTGCGCATCTTTATTCCGATCTAGGCGTAAAACTTCCGGCCACCACGCAATTCATGCTGGATCTTGCAGGTCCCGCGCGTTCTTATTTTCTGGTGGGGCTGGTGTGTATCGCGATTCTGGGCGCGGCCATTTTTCTGTGGACGCGGACCGATCGTGGCGCACTCGCGATCGATCGGCTTAGGCCGAAGGTTCCCGTGTTCGGGGACATCTGGCTGAAGACGCAGATTGCACGGTTCGTGCGCACGCTTTCGACTTTGCTCGCAGGCGGCACGCCGCTGGTGACGGGCCTCGAAACGGCGTCGCAATCGATCGGCAGCAAATTGATTTCGACTTCGATTCAAAAGGCCGCGGGACGCGTGCGCGAAGGAAAAACGCTGCATGAAAGCCTGGCCGAGACGCGGCTTGTGCCGCCTCTGGCTCTCGAAATGATTGAAGTAGGCGAAGCATCGGGTGCGCTGGCGGCAATGCTCTCCAGCGTGGCTGAGTTTTACGAGGAAGACGTGGCAACCCGGCTTCAGAGGACGTTGATCTGGGTCTCACCGGTCATACTCATGTTCATGGCCGTTGTGATAGGCTTCATTTTGATATCCCTTTATCTGCCGCTGTTCTCCCTCCAGGTAGGTACGTAAGCACCGGGGGCAATCATCGATGGCAACTTCTACGAACAGTCCGGTCATTCCTGGCATTCCCGACGATAGCGGGGAGCGCGATGCGGCCCGCAAGCTGGCGGAGCGGTACCGCTGCCCGTTTATCGACCTGAAAGAACAGCGCATCGATCCCGAGCTTTTCCGCAGTATCCCGGCGGAAATGATGTTCCGGTACAAATTCGTTCCGCTCGAAGCGCGCGAAAACACGCTGATCGTTGCGATGGCCGATCCGAGCCAGCTGCAGCTGACCGATGAGCTGTCGCTGCTGCTGGGGAAGCGACTGCAAATTAAAGTTGCTACCGCGCGGCAGATCGACGATTTGCTGAAGCGCACCGAGCAGTCGCAGCGCGTGCTGGATCAAGCCACCGAAGGTTTCACGCTGCAAGTGGTGGACGACGAAGACGACAGCGAAGAAAACATATCGATGGACAAGCTCACACGCGACAGCGGCGTGAGCCCGGTGGTGAGGCTGGTCGATACGGTGATCTTCACGTCGCTCGAGCGGCGCGCAAGCGATATTCACATCGAGACGCGCAACTCCGAAGTAGTAGTGAAGTACAGGATTGACGGCGTGCTGCAGTATGCGATGCAGCCGCTGGCCAAGGAATGGCACGCAACGATTCTTTCGCGCATCAAAGTGATGAGCGAACTGGATATTGCCGAGCGCCGCGTGCCGCAAGACGGCCGTTTCCGCGTGCGGTACAAGGGCCGGTTCGTCGATTTCCGCGTTTCGATCATGCCGTCGGTGCATGGTGAAGACGCTGTGCTTCGCGTGCTCGACAAAGAAACGTTGAGCGAGAAATTCCGCAACCTGACGCTCGACGTGACGGGCCTGGACGAAGAAAACAAGGCGCGATTCCGCCGGTACATCCACGAGCCGTACGGCATGGTTCTCGTGACGGGGCCGACGGGATCGGGCAAGACGACGACGCTTTACGCCGCGATCAACGAAATCAAGAACGACGAAGACAAGATCATTACGATTGAAGATCCTGTGGAATACCAAGTGCGCGGAATCACGCAGATCCCGGTGAACGAGAAAAAGGGACTCACGTTCGCGCGCGGATTGCGGTCGATTCTGCGGCACGACCCGGACAAGATCATGGTCGGCGAAATTCGCGACATGGAAACGGCACAGATCGCGATCAACTCGGCGCTGACGGGGCATTTGGTGTTCACCACGGTGCACGCGAACAACGTGACAGACGTGATCGGCCGCTTCATCAATATGGGCGTCGAGCCGTACAACTTCGTTTCAGCGCTGAACTGCATCATGGCGCAGCGACTGGTGCGTACGATCTGCGAGAATTGCAAGAAGCAGGTGCAATACAGTGCAGACGTGTTGAAAGAGTCCGCGCTCGACCCCGACGTTTGGTCGAAAGTGGCGTTTTATGAAGGCACCGGGTGCCTCGAGTGTTCGGGCAGCGGCTATCGCGGCCGGTCCGCGATCACCGAGCTGCTGGACCTTTCCGATCGCATCCGCGAAATGATTATCAATCGCCGGCCCACATCTGAAATCAAGCGCGCCGCGCGTGAAGAGGGAATGCTGTTCCTTCGCGACGCGGGCCTTTCGAAAATCCGCGCGGGCGTAACGACGCTGCGCGAAATCAACAAGGTGACGTTCCTTGACTAGCAGTACAAGCCTGGCATCGCAATTCTTCGAACTCGCACCGGTAAAGCGCTTTGAGCGCTGGATGAATGCGATGCCGCATCCATCGCTGGTGGTGGAGATCGCTCCGGCGCATGTGGCCGTGGCGGGGTGGTCGAAGAGCGGCCGCAATTTGGAAAACTACGCAGTCGAGCCGCTGCCGGTGGGCGCGGTGATGGCGTCGCCGGTGGATGCGAACGTGGTGCAGCCGGAAGCGGTGAAGGCCGCGCTGCGCAAAGCGCTGGGACGCGTTCCGATACGCGGCGGTGCGCCGGTGGCGCTGCTGATTCCCGATCCTGTGGTTCGCGTGTTCATTCTGCCGTTCGAAACTTTTCCGCGGCGCACGGACGAAGCGCTCGGGATGCTGCGCTGGCGGCTGAAGAAAAGCGTGCCGTTTGACGTGGATGAGACGGCGGTTTCGTGGATGCGCCAGATCGGCAAGGATGGCGCGCTGGAAATCGTCGCTGCGGTAGCGCGGCAGAGAATCGTGCGGGAGTACGAAGAGGTTTTGGCGTCGTTCGAGACGAACGCGGGCGTGGTGTTGAGTTCCACGCTGACCACGCTTCCACTGCTGGAAGACGAAGGCGCGACGCTGCTCGTGAGGATGAGCGGCAAGACGATGATCACCGTGATCACGCAGCGCGGCGGATTGTCAGTGTATCGTTCGACGGAGATGGCGGCCGAAGCTGGAGCGCTCGATCCGCAGGCGATGCTCGATGAAATTTTCCCGGCGATCGCGTATTTCCAGGACACGTTTGACGTGACGCCAGACCGCGCGCGGATGGCGGGATTCGGCTCGCGAAGCGGAGTGTTCCGGCAGGCGCTGTCTGCGGAATTGAAGTGCCCGATCGCGCCGCTTTCGGAATCGGCGATCGCGTTGACGCTGGATGAAAGTTCGAAGGACCTGATGAATCAGGATCTCGACGCGCTGGTGGGCTGGGCGCTGAATGGAGCATCCTGAGCGCCGCGTGCGTTCACTCGAATCATGAAGGTTCAACTCAATTTATCCACCGCAGCGCTTGAGAATAAGCGGCCGTTCCTTGTGGCGGCCGGAGTTCTGGGCGGAATCGGCGTGATCACGCTGCTGCTCTACGGGCACGCGGCGTTTTCCAGCTGGCGCTCGAACCGGCAGATCCGCGGCGAAATTGCTACGTGGCAATCGAAGGTGAGGGAATATCAGCAGCGCCAGACCGCGCTTCAATCGTATTTCCAAAGCACGCAGGCGAAGGAAGTGCTAGATCGCGCGAAATTTCTGAATGGCCTGATCGGAGAGCGCAGTTTTCCGTGGACCAAGATTTTCATGGACCTGGAGCCGACGCTTCCAGCGGGTGTTCGCGTGGTGAATATCGCGCCGAAGTGGCAGGACGGAAGCGTGTTGATCGACCTGACGGTGGGCGCGGGCACGGACGAGCAGAAGTTGAAATTTATCGAGGCGCTCGAAAAGTCGAAGGCGTTTTCGGATATTCGACTGATCGACGACCGCCACACCGAAGAGCCAGGCAAAGACAAAATTGAGCTGAAACTATCGGCCGTGTTTTCGACGATCTAATATGAACCAACCTTGGAGCGTACTGAAAAAGTGGATCACGGGCGCGATCGTCGCGCTTTTCCTGCTGGACTTTGGCTTGGTCTATATCTCGTGGCAGTCGTCGCCCGAGGCCGTGCAGGCGTTGCGCGAGCAACGCGACCGGCTTGAAACGCAGTACAAGAAATTGAAGGGCGACGTGGAACGCGGCGATCGCATCAAGACCACAGTTTCGAAGGGCCAACAGGACTACGACTCGTTCTACAAAGCCACGTTCTTGAGTTCGCAGGACGGCTACTCATCGATCGAAACCGATTTGACGCAGCTTGCGTCGAAGGCCGGGCTGCGGACCGTGGGAATACAGTTCGAGCAGAAAGAAGTGAAGGGGCGCGGCGTTACCGACGTGGGAATCACTGAAAGCGTGGAAGGGAACTACAACTCGGTGGTGCAGTTCATCAACGGGCTGGAGCGCTCGAAGTATTTCTATCTTTTGAAAGACTTGAAGCTCGACCTGGCCAACGGCGGGCAAGGCGTGAACAACGGAACGTTGCGGCTGCATCTGGAACTGCATACGTACTTCCGGACTTAGCGGATGAGCAAGCAAGTTCAAATTTATCTTCTTGCCGGGCTGCTGGTCGTTCTGGCCTACGTGCTTGGACATGCCTATCTCGGCGGATCGGGCCCGAGCGGAGTGCAGGCGTCCGACACGAATTTCACGCCGCTGAATGTGGAAGAGCCCGAGCTGCGGCTCGATCTGATTGATGATTTGAAGAAGCTGGAATATTCGGGATCGCACCGCGACATTTTCAGCGCCGTGGCGCCGCCACCCGCTCCCTCCGCGGCCGCCGTGGCGGCAGCGAAAAGAGCGCAGCACGCCGATTACAGCGTTCATCCACCGCCGCCACCGCCGCCGGTTCAAGTGCCTGGAACGCTGTACGGCTACGCCGCGATGAAAGATAGCGGTAAGAAGGTGGCGTTCTTCCAGGAAGGCGAAGACATTCTCGTCGTGGAAGAGGGCACGGAATTTCTGCACAACTACCGGCTCATTAAAGTGGGACCGGATTCCGCGGACGTAGTCGAAATCTCTTCGAGCCGCCATGCGAGCGTGCCGATGACGCAGCCGCCGGCCGCCAGCGCCGGACCGGGAGGCGATAACGGCGGAGGGCCGCAGTGATCCTCCGCGCCGCGCGCGAGAGAATCTGGCGCACGCTCAATGCGCCGATATTGGGAATAGCGCCGCGGAGACCACGCGCGCTACGCGACCGCCAGAGTGGATTTGCCTACATCATGGCGCTGATCGCCGTGATGGTGATGCTGGTTGCGACGCTCGCGATTTTCGAACAGGGCGCCACACTCGCGCGCCGCGACCGCGAAGAAGAAATGATTTGGCGCGGCAATCAGTACAAGCGCGCCATCCGGCTGTACTATCACAAGACGGGAAAGTACCCGCAGACGATCGACGACCTCACCAAAGGCCTTCCGCAGCTTCATTTTCTCCGCCAGGAATACAAAGACCCGACGAATAAAGCGGACGGCGCGTGGCGCTTCATTTACGTGAATGCGGCGGGCAGCATCATCGGCAGCACAAAATACGCGACGCTGCAGCAGATGCAATTGCTCGATATGAACGGCGGAGTGATGCCAACGATACCGGGCCAGCCAGGCGTACCGGCGTCGTCGCTCGCCAGCGGGTCACAGCCCTCGGGAATCAACAGCACGAGCGGCAACGGTAGCGACTCGAGTGGACAATCTTCTGGATTCGGCTCTGGTTCTGGTTCCGGCCCCGCCTCCGATTCTGGCTCCAACTCCGGTTCGACAGGAAGCAGCGGGGGACAAAACGGCTTGCCGCCGGGAGTGCCGCCGGGCGTTGCGGCGATGCTACCGAACGGCGCGAATTCCACGCCGGAACAGATTGCCGCAGCGCTATCCGCGAATGGCATCGACCCATCGCAGGCAGCACAGTTCCTGCAGAACGCGCAAAACTCTCAGAATTCGTCGCAGAGCGGATCTGGCAGCAACTCAAGCGGCTTCGGCAGCAACTCGAGCGGATTCGGACAAAGTCCGAATGGGCCGGGTTCTTCTAGCATTTTTGGCCCCGGCGGATCGAGTCCGACCGGAAGCAATCTGAGTTCGTCGAACATGCCCGGTGCAGGTATCAACGGTATGCCGAGCATGGCGAACCTCGCAGCGCTCGCGCAATTGAAGCCGACTGGACCCGTGGATGGGCCCGTGCTGGGAGGATTTCTGACGGGAGTGGGCGGCAAGGTGGACGCGAAATCCGTGAAGAACTACCACGGCGCGAAGAAACTGAATCAATTCGAATTCATCTGGAACCCGCTCGAAGACGCGGCGGCCGCGCTGCAGAATCAGATGAACAACATGCAGAGCAGCGGGATCGGAACCGGCATGGCCGGGACGAACAGCACAAGCCCGAATGGCGCGAGCGGCTCGTCGGGCTTCGGGTCCACTTTCGGTAACAGCGGCTCGAATCCCAGTTCGAATCCTCAGCCCACACAACAGCCCACATCGCCGCCGAACCAGTAGCGCCAATTCAGCAGAAAATTAATTTTTCAGGGTGATCGCAGCGAGCGTCGGGGTTGCGCTGTCGCGCGAGAGCTTTTCGGTGATCGCGCGGACGTACTTTTGCGTTTCGGGGAACGGTGGCACGCCGCCGTAGCGCGTGACCATGTCCGGCCCGGCGTTGTATGCGGCGAGCGCGAGCTTCACATCGCCGCTGTATTTCGCGAGAAGATCTTTCAGGTAGTGCGTTCCGCCGTCGATATTCTGCGCGGGATCGAAGACGTTGCCGACGGAATATTTTGCGGCGGTGGTGGGGAGAAGCTGCATCAGCCCTTGGGCGCGTTTACGCGAAACGGCTTTGGGATTGAAATTCGATTCCTCGGCGACCACGCGAGTGATGAGCTTTTCGTCCACACCGTGTTTTTGCGCTGCGGCGTGAATCAGGTCGCCGAAGGGAGCGGTGGAATCCGAAGGTTTCGCGACGATGGCCGCGAATTGATCTTCCGGCTCGACGCTCACGAGTTCGTCCGCTGCGATTTCGACCGAGCCCCCTTGCACGGTGAGGACGACGTGGTCGCCGACGTGTTCGTAGCCGGTGATGTGCAGGCGGGCGCCGGAACGGAGCACAGCGTAGTCGGCACGCACAGCGGGCGAGGCAAACGCGCTCGCTGCGCACACCGAAACCAAGGCTACAAATTGTGAAATCCGCGTTTTGTGCTTCATCCGAAACCGAAGCGCAGCCATTCGCAGCTGCGCGCTAATGCAATTATAGCTCAGTCGAGTGCGTAGCGGCGGATCGCATCGGCCAGGCCGGATTGTTCGTTTGGACCCGTGATAGGCCAGCCCTTCGCTTTTAGTTCGTCCACCGCGTTTCCCATCACTACCGGTGTGCCCGCGTACTCAAGCATCTCAAGATCGTTGAAATTGTCGCCGACGGCCATCACCTGTTCGCGCGCAAAGCCGCGTAGCGTGGCCCATTCCTCGAGCGCCATGCCTTTGGTTACGCCCGCCCGAAGCACATCCAGAATACTTAGATCGCGCTCGGCGTATTCGGTGAGCGAGAGCGCGTAGCGGTGCGATTCGGCGTGCGCGGCGAGCTGCTGCATCGCGCGGCGCATCGGGGCGCAATTGCCTGTGAAGCCAACTTGAATCGGGTCTTCGCCGTTGAGGCACTTTTCGAGCGGCGCTTCCTCGGAGAGAAACATGCTGTTCTTGCGGAAATAGGCGGCGCGCAAAGGGTGCGACCAGTCGATTTTTTCGAGAATCAGCTGGCGCTCGGCCGGCCGGTCAAACATCACGGAGGCGCAGTCGCGAAATTCCCGCGTGGCCGCGAGCGCAAGCAGCGCCGTATCGACGGGCAACAGATGCCGCGCAAGCGTTTCGCCGCCGAGCGATTTCGTGAGCGCACCGTTATTTACGATGAGGTGCAGATCGCACGGGAGCATCTCGGCGATCGGTAGCGCAAAGTGGAAGCGACGTCCAGTGACCAGAACGATTTCGATGCCGCGCGCGGCTGCCTCGCTGACTGCGTCGGCGTTGGCGGCGGAAAGATGACCCTGCGCGCTGAGCAGGGTGCCATCGATGTCCATGGCGAGAAGGCGAATCGGCACATCACAGTCTAACGCGGGAGGCGGTTTGGGCCGCCTCCCACATTGGACCGTAACGCCGGTGCTGTGCGTGCCGCTACTGCTGCGACTGTTGAGTGACGTTGAGCGTGAGCGGAAGCGTGTGGCTCACTGTGCCAGACGTCGTGGTTACGGTGAGCGTGTAGCTTCCCGCCGTGGTGCCGCCGGTTCCGCTGCTGCCACCTGAACCGTTGCCCGCGCATCCTGCGGCGATCATCGCGATCAGAATCGCGACGCCCGCGAGAGGAAGTGCAAGCCGCGTCTGACGCCCGCCGCGGAAGAGCGCCGTCCCAAGGATCAGGAGCAGCACGCCCATCGCGAAGATCGCGATTTTGACCGGCGGTTGCGGCGTGCCGGTCGATCCCGGAATCGCCGCCCCTTTTTTCGCGGTGGACGTCGGAGCTTCCGTCGTCGCCGTGATGGTGAACGTGCCCGGCGTCGAGGGCGTGACGGAGACCGCCGACCCTGGGCCGCTGCAAGTGATCGTCGCCGTGCTCGACACACAGGAGACGGTCACGCTCAGTTTGTCGGTTGCAAGTCCGCCGAGCATCGAGGCTTCGAGCGAATACGTCGCCATGCCGCCCGGAGCGACGGTTGCGGTGGTGGCACCAGTCGGTGCCGCGGTGTCAGAGAAGTCGAGGCCGTTGCCGGAGAGAGCCGCGGTCTGCGGGCTACCTGTCGCGTTGTCTGCGATCGAGAGAGTCGCAGCGCGCGCGCCGGTGGCGCCGGGTTTGAACGTCACAGAGATGGCGCACGTGGAATTCGCCGCGACGCCCTTGACGCACGTGTCTGTCTCAGTGAAATCCGACGCGTTCGCGCCCGTGAAGGTGATGCCGCTCACGGTGAGCGCCGTGCTGCTGGAGTTGGTGACGGTGATTGATTGCGACGTGCTCGAGCTTGCGACGAGCTGGCTCGCAAACGTGAGCGTGTTCGGTGAGAGCGACGCGGTCGGAGTGGCTGCGGCGGCGCCGGTTCCGGCCAGTGTTACGGTTTGCGGGCTGCCAGTTGCATTGTCCGCGACCGAAAGGGAAGCGGACCGCGCGCCGCTGGCCGCCGGCTTGAAGACGACGCTGATGGTGCAGGTCGTGGTCGCGCCGATGCCCTTGCCGCAAGTATCCGTCTCCGAGAAATCCGAAGCGTTCGTTCCAGCGAAAGTGATTCCGTTGATGGTAAGCGCTGTGCTGCTGGAGTTCGTGAGCGTGATGTTTTGAGCTGTGCTCGCGGTGTTGAGAGCCTGGCTCGCGAAGGTCAAGCTGGTCGGCGAGAGGGAAGCGGTCGGGGTGCCCGCAGCTGCACCCGTGCCGGTGAGCGTGATGGTCTGTGGGCTGCCGGTGGCGTTGTCCGTAATTGTCACCGCTGCTGATCGCGCGCCGGAGGCGGTGGGCTTGAACGTGACGCTGACCGTGCACATCGACGAGACGGCAACGCTTCCGTTGCAAGTGTTCGAGACGCTGAAGTCGCCTGCGTTCGTGCCGGTTGGGGCGATGCTCGAAATCGTCACAGCAGCCGATCCGGTATTCGTGATCGTCGCGGTCTGTGCGGTGCTGGTGGTGTTTACGGTCTGGCTCGCGAACGTGAGCGTGGTGGGAGCAACCGTGATCGTCATCGTTGCCGCAGCGCCTGTGCCAGTGAGTGTGACCGTTTGCGGGTTGCCCGTCGCATTGTCCGCGATCGAGAGCGTGGCGGAGCGAGCGCCGCTTGCCGCAGGTTTGAACGTGACGCTGATCGCGCAGCTTGTGTTACCCGGGATGCCGCTGCCGCAAGTGTTTGTTTGCGCGAAGTCGCCTGCGTTAGCGCCGGTGAACGAAATTCCGGAGATCGTGAGCGCGGTCGCATTGGTATCAGAAAGCGTTATGCTCTGCGCGGTGCTTTGCGTATTCAGGCCCTGGCTCGAAAATGTGAGCGAGGTCGGAGATAGGGTGGTGGTCGGCACGGCAGTGTTGGAAATTGTGATAGTCAGAGTAGCCGACGACGAAATGGTGAAATTTGCGTCGCCGTTGTACGTCGCAACGATCGAGTGTGCGCCGAGCGCGAGTGTCGTGGTGGTGTAGGTCGCGACGCCAGAGCCGTTAACGGTTCCTGTTCCGAGTTCCGTGCTGCCGTCAAAGAAACCGACCGTGCCAGTCGGAGCCTTCGTGCCGGATGCTGGGGTCACGGTCGCCGTGAATGTGAGCGAAGCTCCCGGCGCTGCTTGCGACGCGGACGACGTAAGCGCGGTTGAAGTATCAACCGTGGTGCCGAGGAGCGGAACCGCGGGCACATTCAGCGCCGGGGAAATTCCTCCGCCGATCGTAACGATGTCTGGAAACCCGTCGCCGTTGAGGTCCGCCATCGTGATTTCAAACGGCTCGCCCGGCACTTGAATCAAACTCGGCGAACCAAATGTACCGTCGCCGTTTCCTTCAAACAGAATCAAGTCGGTGTCGAGCGATACCAACAAATCGACTTTGCCGTCGCGATTGATGTCGGCCGAGACGATCTGGCCATTGAGGCCGAGACCGGGCGTCACGACGGTCTGCTTCTGAAACGTACCGTCGCCATTGCCGAGAAACACTTGATAGAAACCCTCATCAGGGTCGAGCTCATCCGTGTCCGGCCCTGTCTGCTCGTCTCCACCAGCGACGATGTCGGGATGGCCGTTGCCGCGAAGATCCGCGACGGCAAGACCGAGTTCACCGTCAACAGAACCGTATTGATTCACGTCGAGAGCGAACACCATAGGAGTCTTGAACGTGCCGTCGCCGTTGCCGATGTAAACCTTGATGATTGGGTTCAGGAAGTCGAAGTCGCTATTGGGCGTGCCGGAATCTGCGACCACCAGGTCGAGCTTTCCATCGCCGTTGAAGTCCGCAGCGATGATGTACTCGGGGGTGATGAGCTTCGAATCGATCGCAACCGGCGCAGCGAATGTGCCGTCGCCGTTGCCAGCCGCGAATTGAAGAGTGGCGTTCGAGTCGTTCACATCCGCGGAGAAAAAGACGGCGTCGGGCTTGGTATCGGCATTGAACTTGCCGACGATCATTGTCGCGAACACGCTAGGGCTGTTGTACGCTCCGCCGCTGGGAATGCTCGTGTTCACTTCCGTGTTGAAGGTTCCGTCGCCATCGCCGTGAAGGGTGACCAGCGTCGATCCGGAATCCGTCAATTCGTCGGTCAGGAAAACCAAATCGGGTTTTCCGTCGCCGTCCACGTCGGTGAGGCTCACCGAGTTTTGCGCGGGCAAAGCGAAATTGGGAGTGCTATTGATTTGCGCGCCGTAGAGAACGTCGCCATCGGATAGGCCATTGTATGGACGAGTCACCGCGAACCAGTGGCCGTTGCCGGATTCGAAGCTCACGAGATCCGGCTTGCCGTCGCCGGTTACGTCCGCAACGAAGACGCCTGAGTTATAAGCTTGCGAATCGCCGGCGGCGATGTCGGCTGCGCTGGGTTGATATGCGAGCGGCCCGGCAAACGTGCCGTCGGAACGGCCGAGCAGGAAATATCCAGTGAGCGTGGAAAGTCCATCGGGCAAATAGAGGCCGCCACTGCACACGCCGACGACGATGTCGTAGTTGCCGTCGCCGTCGATTTCGGAAGCGGTGAGGTCGGTGGTGTCGTAAGGCGCGGCATAGACGTTGCCTGGCTTGAAGCTGCCGTCTCCGTTGCCGAAGAAAATATTGATTGTGCCGGGGTACACAGCCACTGCCAGGTCGGGCTTTCCGTCGTGATTGAAGTCGGCCGTGGTGATTCCGGCGCCGGCGTTGCCGACAATTCCGAGCGTGGTGGGAGCCACGGTGAATGTGCCGTCGCCTTTGCCGAGCAGAATGTCTCCGGTGGAGGCGATGATGTCGAGATTGCCGTCGCCATTGAAATCGCGCGCGATCACGTGAACCAGGGCATTCAGCGGAAGCTGCGAGGTTTCCGCATCGACGCTGGGAAATCCCGTTGGGCCTTCGATGGGCGACTGAAATGTGCCGTCTCCCTTACCGAGGAAAATTTCCATTCCTTGCTGGCCGCCGTTCGTGGCCGGCGTTCCGATCACGATGATGTCGAGAAAGCCGTCTTTATTTAGATCGGCGAGGGTGACGCTCACGGGAAACACCTTCAGTGAGAGGTAGCTGGGCGTGCCGACCGCGCCGTTGCCGGTGTTCAGCAGAATCGCGAGCGCGTTGTTGCTGCTGGTGCCGCCCGAGCCGTTGCTTCGATCGAGCAGCGGCACCACGATGTCGAGATTCTTGTCGCCGTTGAGATCGCCCACCACCAAATCGCCTTCGACGGTGACGGCGGAATTGGGATTGAGCGTCACGGTGGACATCAAAGACGTTTGCGAGCTGACCGGATTGCCTTGCGTGTGAACAAGCGTCAGCTGGTTCGTGTATTCGAAGGTCGTGGCGTCAGGCTCCGCGACCGCCGCGTAGAAATTCCCGCCGCTGTCCTTGCCGTAAACGACGCCGGGCTGAGACGGCACTCCCGTCACGGGGTCGGTGCAGCCTTTGGGATAGACATCGACGGGCGTCGTGAGCAGCGCTACCTGGTGCAACCGGTCTTCGTACTTCTCAATACGCTGCGAAGTCTGAAAAGTATTGGTGTCTGAGATTCCAGCTTCCAGGGTGCAGTCGGAAAGGCGTCGAAGCAGGGGCGACTGGGAGACGAGAGGAACCAAGCTTTCGATCAGTACACCGTCAGTGGTGCCGCCGTAGAAGGGATCTCCGAAGGAGAGACCGTCGCCGACGGGCGAGAAATTGGCGCTCGACGATTCCTTGTGCGCGTTCAGGCGATTCGCAAAATTCTGAGCCGCTTTTTTGCGGCTGGTTTGCAGCGCCGCCTTCGCGTTTGTGGCCGACGTCGGCGCCGACGCGGACGTCTTTGCCGTGGTGTTGCTCCGAGCTTGCGCCGACGCCGAGCCAGGATTTGACATCGCGGCAGCGAGTACTAGAACAGCGACTCCGGCAAACCCAACGGCCTCTCGCACAAACGAACGCACCAGCGCGGGTACACGAAGCATCAAGGAAGTCCTCCGCCCGATGGCCGGGCGATTTAGATGGAAACGGGGCTGACTGCCACCACGCGGACCAGGAAGACCGCAGGGACCTGCACAAATAGGTGAGCGGAGTTTCGCGTTTCGAGCGATTTCAAGCAAATGGCATAATCCGACACGAAGGGACATCGCGTGACATGCCCGTGGATGTCCTGCTGATTGATGGAGTTCAGGACCGGATTTGGGATGAGCCGGGTGTGGGTGGCGGCGAATCGAAAGGAGTGGGAGCGATTCCGGGTTCTGAGCCAGAGGAGGCTACCGTGGCTAAACTCACAACGAAGAAGCGCAAAAAGCTTGCCGCAAAGTCATTTGTTTTTCCGAAAACGCGCAAGTTTCCGATCGAAGACAAGGCGCACGCACGAGATGCGCTGTCCCGGGCGGCGGCCAAGGGCGGTTCGGTAGAAGCCAAAGTTCGAGCGGCGGTGAAGAAGAAGTATCCCTCTATAGGTAAAAAGAAGACAGCTGGCGCGGCCCGCAAGAAGAAAAAGCGGTAGGGTCGGTCGGCCGGAAGCCTCGGCGCCTAGGCCGCCTCGTGCGTTCGTCGAGAGGCGGAGCGTGCTGTGGTACTCTCGGCGTCCCAAATCAATCAAGGACGTCGCCGTGACCGAGCGCCTCTACTACCACGACTCATTCCTGAAGAACTTCGACGCGAATGTGGTCCGCTGCGAGCCGGACGGCGACCGCTGGAAGGTCTCGCTCGATCGCACCGGGTTCTACCCGACCTCGGGTGGGCAGCCACACGACTTGGGCACCCTCGGCGGCGTGCAGGTGGTTGAAGTCGCCGACGCCGAAGAGCATGTGGTTCACTACACCTCCGCCGAACTACCGGCTGGGCCCGTGAAGGGTAGCATCGACTGGGCGCGCCGCTTCGATCACATGCAGCAGCACACCGGGCAGCATTTGCTTTCGGCTGCGTTTATCGAACTTTTCCACCTGCAAACCGGTTCGTTTCACCTTGGCGAAGAAATTTGCACGATCGATCTGAAAGCGCAGTCGCTCAACCAACAACAACTGGACGAAGCCGAGCGGCGCACGAACGCGATCATTTTCGAAGATCGCATTGTGGAGATTCGCTTCGGCACCGCGGAGGAACTCGCCGCACAGGGCGTGCGTAAATCGGTGGAGCGCGAAGGTGTACTGAGGGCGATTCGCGTGGAAGGATTCGATTTTCAGCCCTGCGGCGGCACGCACCTCGCGCGCACGGGCCAGGCTGGGCTGATCCTGATCCGAAAAATGGAAAGGCGGCGCGACTCGATTCGTGTGGAGTTTGTCGCAGGGGGCCGCGCGCTCGCCACGGCGAAGCGCGATTTCGCGATGCTCACAGAAGCGGCGACGATCCTTACGTGCGGGCTGCCGGAGGTGCCGGCAAGCGTTGCGAAGCTCAACGAGGAGCGCCGCGAGCGGCAATCGGCCCTGAAGAAGCTCGAAGACCGGCTCGCCGATCTTGAGGCCGCGAAACTCTTGACCGAGAGTGCGGCTCAGAACGGGAACGGAGTGAAAATCGTTACGAGCAGTATTGATGATTCGTCGCCGTCCTATCTGGCGCTGCTCGCGGCCAAGACGGTCGCGCGAGGGGAATCGAATTCTCCCGTCGTCGCCGTTCTGGCAGGCTCGGCGGGGCACGTGACTCTCGCGCAAACCAAAGGTGGGCCGCATCACATGGGCGTTGCGCTACGCAAGATTCTGGAAAATTGCCCTGGGAAGGGAGGAGGTGCGAAGGATTTCGCGCAGGCCACTCTTGCCAGTCCGTCTCAAGGGACGGATTTCTTAAAGCTCGCAACACAAGCCGTAGCGGACTCGCACTAGCGGATGCGCGCAGCTCAATCTTATCGTCATCCCAACACGTTAACAGTGCATTCTCCGTGATTTGCCCCTGGTTCGTTTATAATCCTTCATCGGATACGCGCTCCCGGAAATTGCTCCGCGCCTGCCAAGTCGGCGCCGCGTTCGGAACCGGATCTCACGGTTCTGGTGCCGTCTGTCTGTAAGCTTCATGTGCTTCCGGCTCAGTTAGGAGAACTTCCAGCAAGATGAGGAGTGCGATGAGATTTTTGGGGACGGAGCGCGTGGCCGTTGCGCTGGCCCTGTGCGCGGCTTTTGGCGCTGCCGGCTGTGGCGAGAAATCCGCGAGCGATCCTTCCGCGGGCGCGCCGCCACCGGCGCAAGTGGAAAACGTCGCGAATGCCAACCTGGTGCAGGTGGACGATCCCAAGCAATTTCCACTGGCCACCGCGACTGCCTTCCAAGCCCCATCCCAACTCGTTGCCAACGGGGTCGTCAGTCCGGACGTGGCACGCACCGTGCCGGTGATTTCCATCGCGACGGGCCGCGTCGTCGAGATCAAAGCGCGCTTGGGTGACACGGTGAAAAAGGGCCAGGTGCTGTTGCGCGTGCAGAGTGCGGATATCGCGACGGCATTTTCCGACTACAAAAAGGCGGTTGCGGACGAAGCGCTCGCGTCTAAGCAACTTGATCGCGCCAAAGGCCTCTACGATCACGGCGCAATCGCGCTGAACGATTTGCAAGTGGCGCAGGATACGGCCGCGAAGGCGCAGGTTGACGTCGACACCGCGACCGATCACCTGCGTGTGATGGGAGCCGATCCGAGTAGCCCGTCGCCGGTGGTAAACATCGTTGCGCCGATCAGCGGTGTAATCACCGACCAGCAAGTAACCAATGCGGCAGGCATCGCCGGCCTCGGCTCCGCGAACCCGTTTACAATTTCCGATCTCTCCGATGTGTGGATCGTCTGCGACGTTTACGAAAACGATCTTCCCGCGATCAAAGTCGGCGACACGGCAGACATTCGGGTGAACGGCTATGCCGACAAAGTGCTGAAAGGCCGCGTAAGCAATATCGGCGCGGTGCTCGATCCGAATTTGCGTTCCGCAAAGGTGCGCGTCGAAGTGCAAAACCCAGGCTTCTTGAAAATTGGGATGTTCGTGTCGGCGACGTTCGTTGGGCAGAAGAGCGAGGCGCACGCCTCCATCCCTGCGACCGCGATTTTGCACCTGCACGACCGCGACTGGGTTTACGAGCCGGCAGGCGACAAGAAATTCAAGCGCGTGGCAGTTACAGCCGGCCGCTCGTTGCCGGACAACATGCAGGAAATCATCTCCGGCGTGAAAGCGGGCGACCAGGTGGTAAGCAACGCGCTGGTTCTTCAGAATACCGTGGAGCAATAGCCAAACCTTGAGCGGCACAGGGCAAAATCGGTAATGCAGAGGCTCATTGATTTTGCGCTGAACAATCGCTTCATGGTGATTGCCCTGGCGCTTTTGCTTCTGGTCTGGGGTGGAATTTCCTTCCACAACCTGCCGGTTGAAGCTTATCCCGACGTCGCGAATAACTACGTCCAGATCATCACGCAGTGGCCAGGTCGCGCCGCCGAAGAAGTCGAACAGCAAGTCACGATTCCCATTGAAATCCAGATGAACGGTCTGCCGCACCTGGCGCATCTGCGCTCGGATTCGCTGTTCGGGCTTTCGAGCGTGATGCTGATTTTCGACGACAGCTCGGACAACGACTGGAATCGCGTGAAGGTGCTTGAGCGGCTCTCACAGGTGACGTTGCCGAACAATTTGCAGCCGCAGATGGGAACGGACTGGAGTCCTGTCGGCCAGATTTACTGGTACACGCTGACCAGCACAAACCCGAAGTACGACTTGATGGATTTGAAGTCGATCGAAGACTGGACGCTCGAAAAGCAATTCAAGTCCGTCACGAACGTTGTGGACGTTTCGAGCTTTGGCGGAATAACGCGCGAGTATCAGGTGCGGCTGAATCCAGACGCGCTGGTTTCCCATGGGTTGAGTCTTGCGCAGGTGGAGCAGCAACTCGCGGCGAACAACGCCAACGCCGGCGGCAGCTTTGTTGAGGCGGGGCTGCAGCAGATCAACGTGCGCGTGGTCGGTCTCTTTACGAGCATAGATGATATCGAGCAGACGCCCGTGTCAGTAAAGAACGGCGCCGTGATTCGCGTGAAAGACATCGCGACCGTAACGCAAGGCTCGCGCATCCGACTCGGCCAAATCGGAAAGGCTATTCGCCGAAGCGACGGAAAGATCATCGACGATCCTGACGTGGTGGAAGGCATTGTGCTGCTGCGCAAAGGCGCGAACGCCGATGAGACGCTCGCGGCGATCCATAAGAAGGTGGAGGAACTCAACGACCACATCCTGCCGCCCGGTGTGAAAATTGTTCCGTTTCTCGACCGCAGCAATTTGCTTCACCTCACTACTGGCACTGTGATGGAGAACCTGATCACAGGCGTGTTTCTGGTGTCGATCATTCTGTTCTTCTTCCTCGGAAATACGCGCGGCGCGCTGATTGTGGCGCTCACGATTCCGTTCTCATTGTTGTTCGCCTCAATCTGCCTCGACTTGAATAAGATTCCCGCGAACCTGTTGTCTCTGGGCGCGCTCGATTTCGGAATGGTGGTCGATGGCACGGTCGTAATCATTGAAAATATAGTGCGGCATTTCGGGCTGCCGTCGAACGCGCAGAAGACGCCGCTCGAAAGGGTCCGCGACGCCGTGATGGAAGTGATTCGTCCGGTGTTCTACGCGCGCGCGATCATCATCGCGGCGTACCTGCCGATCTTCACGCTGCAGAGCGTTGAGGGCCGGCTGTTCAAGCCGATGGCCTGGACGGTTTCGTTCGCGCTGCTCGGTGCGCTGATATTCGCGGTAGTGATTGCGCCGGTGCTCGCGCTGATTGTGTTCCGTCGCGGAGTAAACGAGTGGCACAACCCGGTGATGGCGTTTTTGACCGTGAAATATCGAACCGCGGTTCGGTGGGCGATCGAGCATCGGAAGATTACGTTACTTTCCGGCGCGGCGGCGTTTGCGCTTGCAGTTTTCTTCATGGTTAGCGGCGTGATTGGCTCGGAGTTTTTGCCGCACCTCGATGAAGGCGCAGTGTGGGTTCGCGGCACGCTCGCGCCGAGCACTGGGCCCACCGAGGGCGTACGCGTTGCGAACCAAGCGCGCGTCACACTCGCATCGTTTCCTGAAGTGAACGTCGTAACCAGCCAGGTGGGCCGCCCCGACGATGGCACGGACACGACCGGCTTCTTCAATACCGAATATTTTGTCGACCTCAAGCCGAAGGACAAGTGGCGCCCGATTTTCCACCAAGACAAAGACGCGCTGATTCAGTCCATGGATTTCGAGCTGAGCAAGATGCCCGGGATTCTTTGGAATTTTTCGCAGCCGATCGCGGACAACATGGAAGAAGCCGTAAGCGGCGTCAAGGGCGAACTGGCGATCAAGCTTTACGGCGACGATTTGCAGGTGCTGGAAGAAAAGGGCGACGAGATTGTGAACGTCATGCGCGGCGTTCGCGGTGTGGAGGACCTTGGCCTGTTCCGTGTGCTCGGCCAACCGAATTTGAATATCACGATCGATCGCCCTCAGGCGGCGCGCTACGGTCTGAATGTGACAGACATTCAAGATGCGGTGGAGACAGCGGTTGGCGGTAAGGCTGTGAGCCAGGTGCTGCAGGGCGAACAGCGCTACGACACCGTCGTCCGTTACCAAGCAAACTACCGCGACACGAAAGAAGCCATTGAAAATGTGCGGCTGCTCGCGCCAACGGGCGAGCGCGTTTCGCTCGCGCAGCTCGCGCACATCGAAGTGAAAGATGGCGCTTCCGAAATTTACCGGGAAGAAAACTCGCGATACGTTGCGATCAAGTACGGCGTCCGCGGCCGCGACCTGGGCAGCACGGTAGAAGAGGCAATGAAGCTGGTGAAAGAGCGCGTGAAATTGCCAGTCGGCTACCACATCGACTGGGCGGGCGAATACGAAAGCCAGAAGCGCTCGCAGCGGCGGCTGATGATCGTAGTGCCAATCACGCTGCTCGTAATTTTCATCATTCTCTACACGATGTTCAGCTCGGGAAAGTGGGCTGGCTTGATTCTCGCCAACGTCGCGATTGCACCGATCGGCGGATTTCTCGCACTGCTCATTACGGGAACGCATCTGAGCGTTTCGTCCGGCATCGGGTTTCTCGCGCTGTTTGGCGTGTCGGTGGAAACGGGCGTGATCATGCTGGAATACATCAACCAGCTCCGCGTGCGCGGCCATTCCATCGAAGATTCGGCGATCGAGGGCGCTGTGCTGCGCCTCCGCCCGATCATGATGACGATGCTCGTCGCGATTCTCGGTCTGTTGCCCGCAGCACTCTCGCGCGCGATTGGGTCGGACTCGCAGCGGCCCTTCGCGATCGTCATTGTTGGCGGCCTGATCTCCGCGCTAATCATGGGCATATTCCTGCTGCCTGCGATGTACGTCTGGGTGGCGCGCGATGGCGACAAATTGCCCGAGCTCGAAGGCTCCTTCGAGTCGTAGCCTTTCGCCGTACTATTACTGCGCCCGCAGCGCCTGACGCACCCGATTTTTGTCCGTGCATTCATCGGCGATTCCGCTAGAATCCCCGTAGAATCGGGCCGGCCACCTCGCCGATTCGCGGAAGGGAACCGTGACCAAGGACGAAGTTCGAGCTCGCATTGAGGCAGTTGGAATTATTCCCGCCGTGCGCGTCTCCTCGGCCGAAGACGCGATTTTCGCCTCCGAAGCCGTTTCTCGCGGCGGCATCCCGATCGTTGAAATCACGATGACGGTTCCGGGCGCCACCGAAGTGATCGCGCGCTTAGTAAAACACGCGCCGCAGATGATCGTCGGCGCGGGCGACGTGTTTGACATGGAGATCGCGCGCGAGTGCCGCGATGCCGGCGCTGCCTTCCTCACAAGCCCGGGGCTCGACGCAAAAATTGTGGAATTCGCCGGGCGCGAAAATCTCGTGATTATGCCCGGCGCGCTCACGCCCACCGAAGTGATTGCTGCGTGGAAAGCCGGCGCGGATTTCGTGAAAGTGTTTCCGTGCGCGCAGGTGGGCGGAGACGGCTACATACGCGCACTGAAAGGGCCGTTTCCAAGCTTGCCGCTGATCGCAGCAGGCGGCGTGAACCAGCAGACCGCTTCGAAATTCGTTCTCGCGGGAGCGGCGGCGCTGGGCGTCGGTGGCGATCTGATTCCCAAGGAAGCGATTCGCCTGCGCCAGGCCGATCGCATCTTCACTCTTGCGCACCGCTTCGTCACATTTGTGAGACAAGCGCGAGCGCAGATGGAACCGCAAAAATTCGAACCGCCAAAACGGCTGTGGCAGAAAGCAATCTAGCGCAAGCGCCCGCGAGCGCAAGCGGCCACGACCTAACAAATCTCGATATCTGTGATCACTCCGCATGCAAATATGCGCCGAAGAGGATTTGCGCCGCTTCAACTATTTGCTAGAATTGTTAACGCAGTGGGCGTGTAGCTCAGCTGGGAGAGCGCGTCGTTCGCAACGACGAGGTCAGGGGTTCGATCCCCCTCACGTCCACCAAAAATCCCCGCATTGCTTGAATTGACCCTCAGTCGTCCAGCCCAAACTCTCCTCCGAGTGCGGTTTTAGCAAATACTGACACGCGCCAGGGAATCTAGGGTTTTCGCTGTATCCCCTATATAGGTAGAAAAGCCGAGTATGGCGGAATCGGCATGTTCTGTCTTGGGCAGAGAATCTGCACGAAAACACAGGGATATGGAGTACCCGCATGGAAGAACCTCGTCTGCGAATTCTGATCGTTGACGATCACGAAATTTTCCGCCGTGGATTGCGCACGGTGCTGGAGACTCGACCGGATTTTGAAATTTGCGGTGAGGCTACCGATGGTCTCGACGCCATCGAGAAGACCAAGGATCTCGATCCAGACATTATCGTGATGGACGTGAGCATGCCGCGCGTGGATGGCCTGCAAGCGATGCGCATCATTCGCGACCAATCTCCTCGCAGCAAAGTGCTGATTCTGAGCCAGCACGATTCCACATTCATGCTTGACGCTGCTGTGAAGGCCGGGGCCGGTGGGTATGTGACGAAGTCGCAGGTCGCTCGCTGCCTTTTGAGCGCGATCGATAACCTGAGCCACGGCAAGCCCTTCAGCTGGAATTCCGAAGAACTTCCCTCCGTCGCCACGAATGGAATCGAAGGCGGCCTCGCGAAATGACCTTGAGCGCGAAATGAAAAAAACAGTCGAAGAAACGCGACCCGATCCCGGAGCCGAATCGCTGAAGCTCAGCCTGAAGAAAAACGGCCACCGCCAGACGGCCGAGCTCGGCAGCGACGAACTCAAATTGATTTTGAGCACGCTCCAGACGATGCGCGACGGCGATTTCTCGACGCGCCTCCCGGG
>Ga0209169_10000419_pt1 | contig 25765 bp, 22 predicted proteins | sample HubBroMetageWRM4_FD_188346 | JGI IMG/M metagenome (GOLD analysis project Ga0209169, IMG submission 188346) | Warmed soil microbial communities from the Hubbard Brook experimental Forest, New Hampshire - Hubbard Brook CCASE Soil Metagenome WRM 4... | ecosystem: Environmental > Terrestrial > Soil...
ACGAATATGATCTGCTCGCTCGATGCCATCGACAAGGTGGCGGGCGCAGCGATTCTGCCACGCCGCTCGGGAGGTGCCCAGTTGATCGCGTGCTCCGCGGCGCTGCGCAATCCCGGCCTCGACGACCGCGATCTCGTGTTGCCACGTCTCCAGGTCGCGTTCCGCGTCGAGGACCTTGACACGGTGCCCGTGCTCCTTGCTGCGCAGTGCCTGTTCCTGCTCAAGTTCCCGGTCCAGGCCCGTGAGGTTGGCGATCGCGTCGAAGATCCGTGCCGTGCTGAGGTCGTTGAGCGGCTGGGCGAGCAGGTTAGGAGTCGGGCTGGACCGCACCGAGGTGGACAGGAATGACACGCACCGCGCGTTGCCGCCGAACAGGACAGCCGAGAGTCGGCTGGCGTGGAAGTCGGTCCGTCCGTTGCTGAACGGCAGGGACTGCCACATCGCGTCGACCCGCTCCGCGCGCTGCGCCTCACTCGTCCCGTAAGTCACGTAGAGGCCATCGCGCCAGCGCAGGTCGAGGTAGGGCGCCTTGCGGTTGATCCGGAGCCAGACCGTCAGGGAGCTTTCCTGCAACTCCGCGATGGTGGCCGCGCCCGGCGCGGCGAACACCCCGATGATGTAGCCGTGGTCGGCGTTGGAGTAGCGCGTCTCCTGCGCGGCCAGCTCGGCGGTGAACAGCAAATCGGCGGCCCCGGCCGCTCCGCTGGCCAGCTTCCACTGGTCGTCGGCATGCAGCAAACTCAGTCCGGCGATGAAAGAGGACTTGCCTGCGCCGTTGGAGTCTTTCGGGCCCTGCCCTGCCACGGTGATCAGGCCCTGGCTGATCACCGGAACGGGATGGGCAGACAGCCGCGAGATGTCCACCATCTGCGTACCGACGAGGACCCGGGAACCGACGATGTCGTGAACACCGCGGTTGGCTTGAGGCAGGTCCATGCTCATGCCGCTCCCGGCCGGTCTCGCCGGGCCCGGATAGCGGCGGCCACGGGGCTGCTGGGTGCTGCGGCCAGGATCAGCTCTTCCTGGAGGCGCCGCCGGGCCGCCACGCTGAGGCGGTGCAGTTGCGGGCCGGGGAGGTAGGCCGCGCTCTGTCCGCTCCCGGCCCGCTGCGGCGCCAGCTGCACGAGGCCGGCCGCGCGGAGATGCCCGAGCGCGATCCGTACGTCGGTGGGCTGGAGCCGGCTCGCCTCCAGTAGTTCGCTGGCCATGGTCGGCTGGCCTGAGGTCCACGTGTCGCCCTGCAGCGTGCCGCGGCTGCGCGGGATCGCCACGGAATGGATCAGCACCAGGACAAGCACGGCCCGGTCGATCGCGGGCAAACTGTGCCAGCCGGCCCGGGCCAGCTCCGCGGCGACTTCGTCCCGGTATCCCGACGTCCATGACGTACCGATCGGGACGAGGGTCCGGCCGACGCGGTGAAGCAGATCGTCCAGGCTCCGACGCAGGGTGGCGTCTCGCAGCGCGAGCAGCTGGGCCTCCGGGACGGGTTCAGGACTGTGCTCCACAGCGGCGAAGGCAGACATCACCTCATCACGGTGGCGTTCGCTCAGTTCGGCCAGGACCGGCTCGAAAATCGGGTTCATCCCGGTCAGCGTGGTCATGCCGGGTGTCCAGGAACCTCGCCGCCGGCCGACGGCATCGACCGGCACATCTCCCGCAACGTGCTTAGCTGCGCCGCGTTCCACGCCGCCACCCGCGGCCCGAGCCGGATCGCCGGTGCCCCTTCGTCCCATAGCAGCCAGCCGGACCTGGCCAGCCGGCGCACTCCCGCAAGCAGCGCGCGGTGCGAGACCGCCTCTTCGCGGCCGACGATGGCCATGAACGCCGCGGCCACCTGCTCCCATGGCGCAGCCACGCCAGGCCAGAGCGGGCCAGCGGGGTCCGCCCAGCAGCACCTTACGCATGCGGCCAGGACGCGGGCGGTGTCGTTGGGATGCTCCAGGACGTGGCCGGGCAGTCCCAGCTCGTCGAGGACTGCCGCACTGGCGCTATCCGGGAGGACCGGTAGCAGCCACGCGCCGGAACCGTCGGGCTCGGGCAGCCGCAGCATGCCCGCGGGAGTCGGCCCTCCCGGCGGGATGCGCTGTGGCCCGGCCGCCCGGGCCCTCGCCCACCACAGCGCCGTTTCGGCCTGGTTCACTGGGGTGCCTCAGCTAGCCGCCCGAACCATCCGTCAGAGACCCACGACGGGAACGATTCCGCCTCGATGCGCAAACCGTCACCCCAGCGCAGCTCGAACCCCAGATCCGGGTGATGGTGGATGGCGATCATCTCGGCGGCCAGCCTGCGGCCTGTCGGCCAGTCGCCGGCCTCGTCGAGCAGTTCAGCGACGCTGGCCGCGCCGCGGTCACCCAGCAGCCGTTCGGCTGTGGCCTGCAGCTCAGCGGTGTCATCGGTCGGCATGAGATCTTTCTCGGCAACGTCCTGGCTATCGTCGGGTCGTGGCGGGCGGGACCGGGTGCCGCCGGCTGGGCGCGCTGATTCTACGGCCTCGGCGAGCGCCTGCGGTGACAACCAGGGTGCCGGGGCATCGAAGACGAAAGAGTCCAGGACCGCGGCCAGCGTCTCGGTATCCGAGCGGCGGGCGAAGCTGACCCACGTCTCCGCCGACAGGAACCCGAGGGCCCGGGTAGCCCCCGCCTGCTCGATCAACCGGCCCGCGGCCGCCTCGATCGCGTCGCCGTAGGCGGCCAGGGAGATACGCAACAGCGCGCACTGCGATCCCAGGCCCGGCCAGCGTCCCAGGACCACCGCATGCACTTCCTCGGCCTGGACGATCAGCGACCGGTTTCCCCACAGCAGCTGAGCGTTCTCCCGCAACGCCTCCGCGGCACCTCGCTGTACGAGGCTGGTCAGCTCGTTGGCCAGCAGCCGGAACACCTTGGTCAGCCGGCTTACCGACGCCTGGCCATCGCCGGCCACCGCATCTTGGTGGCTGACGTTCAGATGCTCCAACGTCAGCAGCTGATGCAGTTCCGACTGCCCGCCCCGCTCGGCCAGCCGCCGCAAGAACAGCAGCATGATGTACGGGGCGAAAGCGGCCCTGTAATGCTGTGCGTTCGGCCGGTCGACCACCTTGCTGATCGCCCGGTAGTCGCGGAGCACGCCGAGACGCCTTTCCACCACGCGCGCGTCGAACCGGTGGCACGCGGCGACCACCTCGGCGGCCGTCAGCCCGTCGCTGCCCGCCGCCGCGAATGCCTCCAGGATCGCCTCGTCGACGTCGATCAGGTCGGCGTCCAGGATCATTGCCCCGGCTTCGCGGGCCAGCACGGCAAACGCCTGGCGGTACACGCGCAGGACCGCGGCTTCGGTGGTCAGCTCATCCAGCATCGCGTCCACAGGCTCACTCACGAATACAAAGGTAAGTAAGGCAGCGACATTGTGCGGGCTCTACAGCCGTGCCGGGTTCGGCGACTGCCTGTCGGCACGGCGACCGGCGGCCGCGCTGCTAGATGATCGCGGTGCCACCATCTGGGGTCTCGGTCGCGGCTGCTGGCTGAGCGCGTCAGCCGGTCGTGATGGCCGGGGTGCGGAATGGCGCTTCAGGTGCAGCGGCCGCGGCTGGGTCCGGAAAGCGCCCAGGCCTGATCGAGCTGGACGACCTCAGTCCGGGTGAGCCAGCCGATTCGTACCCGGAGGCTCAACTGGTCGATTCCCTGTTCCGAGCCCTTTTCCAGGCAGGTGGTGGACGTCCAGAGCACCCGCAGCGCCCGGGTCTGATGCGGCGGGATCGAGCCAGGCAAGGAGTAGCTGAGAGGACGGAAAACGCCGCCACCAAGCTCAATACTGAGATTCCATCCGGCTACGCCAATCTGAACATCCGGCCCGCCGGGACCGGTAAAGTCCGCTGCAGGCCCGAGCACTGTCTGCGTCCAGTCGCTGGGGTTGTAAACCGTGATGACGAAACCCTGCTGCTGACCCGAGCGGATCGGCACCGTGGTTTGCTGGCGGCCATCTGCCTGTGCGCTGACGGCCCGCGCGGAGTCCTGCGCGTACCACCATGCGGAGGCGTCACCGAGCTGGATCGGTGCGGCTGTCACCACGGCGATGCCGTAGCCCGCGCCCACGGCGACGGCGGCAATCACCACCCCGCCGCGCCACCCTGGCCGGCGCAGCCGGAACCGCCGCCGGTGAGACACCGGCGCAACCGCAGCGGCCGGGACCGGCGGCGGCGCCGCTTCAGCGGCCAGATCAGCCGGCGAACCGAGCCGCTGCAGCGCAGCAGCCACCTCCTGGTCGCCCGCATCGGCCGGCAGGGCGTCGTCAAGATGCGCGGTAATCTGCTCCGTGAGCTCGCGGGCCCGCCCGGGTGGCAGTACGGCGAAGGCGGCGTCCAGTTCGTGCAGGTAGTCGCGCACCAGAGGATGCTCCAGTGCCGTTCCGCTCATGACCGTTCCTTCCGTCCGGGACCGACCGCACCCGAGCGGTGCTCCAGCACACCGCCGACGGTCTCCGAGAACTGGGCCCACTCGGCGCGGAACGCGGTCAGGCTCCGCCGCCCGGCGTCGGTGATCGAGTAGTACCGCCGGGCGCGCTGGCCCGCCTCATCCCGCCACTCACTGGTCACCAGGCCCGCGTCACGCAGCCGGTTCAGCAGCGGATAGACAGTGCCCTCACTTGTCAGCAGCCCATCGGCTTCAGCCATGTCGCGGACAAGTTCCAAACCGAACCGCGGCCGCAGCTCCAGTAGCGCCAGCACGCACGGTCCGAGCACGCCCCGGCGGAGCTCGGTCAGAGCCCCCTCCCCAGTCATGCCTAACATGATGTCTTCTCACGCAAGACTTGTCCAGGGCAGTGGCCCACTTGACCGCACCCAAGCTCGTGCACGCGATCCACGGAGGGCGCTGCCAGATCGCGGACCGCGGTGCCCCGCGGGTAGGCGGCCCGCAGATACCGCAGGTCCGGCACGGATCCGGCCAGAGCCCGCGAGGACAAACAATTCAATGGCAGCCATGGGCCAATGCTCGGAGTGGCCGGTGGTCTGTCAATTCAGGTCGGCCCTCGCCGTACCCCGGCCGGGGTCGCGGCGACCGGGGCCGCCCGCACCCTTTCTTTGGGGACCGAACGGCACTGGTTTCCCGCCGCGGTTCCGCTCGACGTGACCGCCGGGATTGCCGCGGTCCTAGGGCCGTCGGCCCTTGCTGGCTCACGGCCGCGCTGGCGCGCTCAAGCCACGAGGGCCGTAGCGGCGGAACCGAGCGACGCCGCAGTCTTGGCGATCCGCAAGCCTAACAGCCTACTAGAATGCATGCAATCACCATGTACCGGAGCCGTATTTTGCGCCAATACCGAGCAAAACAGCACGTTGACCTCGATCTGCAGGCATGTTAGCATTCCACAATGCATGCAATCGCTAGCCAAGCTCCTCTCTGGCTCGGGAAGCTCTAGTGGGTTCGTCGGTTGACGAGGAAGCGACCTTGGCGGCACGCCGACTCCGCGACCTCTACCCTCCGTCCTCCGCGGCGGATGCCGCAGTTGCGGCCGACGCTGATCTGAGCACTGCGCAATTGGCGATACGGGATCACGCTCGCAACTTCGCGATCAACAACTACTCGACGCGCGCGCGCGAATGGGATGCCAGCGGCAGTGCGTTGCCAAGGGACGAACTCGCAAGAATCGCAGGCGTGGACTTGCTCGGACTCACGCTTCCTCCGTCTGTGGGTGGCCTGGGGTGGCCGCTACTCGATGGGCTCATTGCCCTGGAAGAAGTGGCGAAGGTATGTCAACTTGCAGCGTGGCCGATCTTCGAGGCTTGCACCGGCGCAGCGCGAGTGATCGACCTCCTCGGGGATGAGGAACAGAAGAGGCGATTCCTGCCCGCAGTTGTGCGTGGGGAGGCGGTCATCGCCCTGGCGATATCGGAACCCGACGCAGGTTCGGCCGCGACGTCTCTTACCACCGTTGCCCGCGTGGAGGGGGACGAACTTCTGCTTCGAGGTACCAAACGGTGGTGCTCGGGCGCCGGCCGTGCCGATTACTACCTTGTGTACTGCCGGCTGTCTAACGATTCGGAAGCGGCCGGAGTCGGAGCCGTTGTCGTGGAGGCTGAGGCCGCAGGTCTGAGCTTCGGCGCTCAAGAGAGGCTCATGGGGTTTCGCGGCATTGGATCTGCCGACATTCATCTCGACGATGTGCGAGTCAGCAAGCGGAACCTCATTGCGTCGGCAGGCTCCTTCCGTCAACTCTTCGAAGCTTTCTCCATCGAACGTCTCGGAAACGCGACCATGTCCCTGGCGATCGCACAATCGGCACTTGATCGCACGAGTCGGTATGTGCTTTCGCGCCAGCAGTTCGGGCGCGATCTCGCGGACTTTCAGTTGGTGCAGGCCGCCGTGGCCGACATGGTCATGCTCACCAGCGCCGCAAGACTTCTGGTACACAGCGCAGCCAGACAGGCAGGCACAGGAACACCGTCAGCCTTGACCTCTTCAGTCGCAAAGTGTTTCGCCAACGAAAGCGCGAAGCGCGTCTCTGACCTGGCCATTCAGCTACACGGGGGCTACGGCTACGCGGAGGAATACGAGCTCGAGCGCTTGCACCGGGATGCCCACGGCTGGGCAATTGCGGGCGGGACGGCAAACATGCAACGGATTCGCATCGCGTCGGCTTATCTCGGCCGCCGGTTCGATCAGCGCCAGCAAGCTTCGGGAACCCTGGCCACGCCAGGCACGGGAGGCAACCGATGACGGCTCCGTCGGCGCGACCCGAGGAAGCAGTTTCCTGGCCAACCGTGCCGCAGAACAAAGGCCGTCCGCTGGCTGGCGTTAAGGTGCTGGATCTTAGCCGAGTCCTCGCTGGCCCCTTCTGTTCCATGATATTGGCCGACCTCGGTGCCGATGTGATCAAAGTGGAACCGCCAGGCGGGGACGAGATACGGCGTTGGGGACCGCCATTCCACCCGTCCGGTAATGCCGTCTACTATCTAGCGGTTAACCGCAACAAGTTCAGCCTGTCTCTAGACCTGACGGTGACCGCTGATCGCGACCTGCTGTTTGCGCTCTTGCGCCAGGCGGACGTACTCATCCATAACTACACGGATCGCGTGGCCCAGAAGCTAGGACTCGTGGAGGCTGACATCGCGAGGGAGAATCCTCGGCTTCTGATCATGCATATATCTGGATACGGGCAAGCCGATCCAAACCGTCCCGGCTACGACGTCACGATTCAGGCAATGTCGGGTTTGATGTCTGTCACCGGTGCTGCCGAAGGAGATCCGATCAAAGCAGGCGTGCCGATCGCAGATCTCGCTGCTGGACTATTCGCTGTCAGTGCGGTAACGGCAGCGCTGTACGAGCGTCGCAACCCGTCGGGGGCCGGTGGGCCAGGAGGCAGGCGGCTCGAAGTTTCTCTGTACGATTCAGCACTGGCGATGCTCACCAATCAGGCCATGGGTTATCTGGTTGCCGGGCAGGTGCCGACGCGTCTCGCCAACGATCACCCCAACGTCTGCCCGTACGGCGCGTACCACGCTCTTGACGGCCTCATTGTGCTGGCAGTTGCGACGGATCGGCACTTCCGCGAACTCTGTAATATCTTGGGGCTCGAGCACCTCGCATTGGACGGTCGTTTCGCGGACAATGCCAGTCGAGTACAGCACCGGGCGGAACTGACCTCCCTATTGGAAGAAAGGCTGCGGGAACGCTCGATAGAAGAATGGCGACGGGACCTGGACCTAGCCGGGATTCCCAACGGCCCGGTCCGGTCAGTGGCCGACGCGCTGCACGCCAGCGAGGCGATGACGGTGACGCAGGTAACTCATCCGAGCTATGGAGACGTCCCGCAAATCCTTTCACCTATTCGCATTGACGGAGACTACCTCAGGCCCTACTCCGCGCCTCCGCTGGTAGATGAGCACGGCCGTCTCATACGGGAGTGACTGGTAATTCGCGGGCTTGTGCCGTGAGCTGACCAAAAGAAGAGAAACTGAGAGCTTGCATATTATGGCGATCGTCTAAAGGAGGAAAAGCATGATCCGGCCATATTTCAGGCACCTGCTCGCTGCTGCAGGTGCCATGGCACTGGTGTGTGCCGCTGCTGCATGTAGCTCCGGGACAACGACATCGACAACGACAGCGACAGCGTCGGGAAGTGCTGCTGGCTCAGGGACCAGCGCCTGCGCGGCGAACGCCCAAAAGCAGGTCACGACCAATGAGCAGCCGGTAACGCTTCCGATAGCTCAACTTCCAAAGCCAGTCAGCAGTCTTGCCCTCGGCGGCAAATCGGTGGCATTCATCGGGGACACCTCGGCTGGCGTGATAGCTGATGCCTACGACGGGTATGCCGCGGCCGGCAAACTAGTGGGCCTGAACGTAAAGCTATTCAGCGTCGGCTTTACCATTCCGGCGGTGGACGCGGCATTCGAAAGCGCTATCAGCGAGCACGTCTCTGCGATAGCTGTTTCGGCGACAAGCTTGCCTTCGCTGACCACGGCACTGCAGAAGGCGGCCGCGGCTCACATACCAGTTATCTCGCAATTCGAAACCTTTACCGACGGCTCCTCGGCACTCGGCTCAGACCCGGTCGCCTCGGTCAAGGGATTCACCACGATCACGACCTGGCTCGACGGTGTCAAGACCGCGGAATACGCGATGGCGAAGACTAACTGCAACCTCACGTTTGCCTTCCTAGACTCCTCGAGTCTTCTTGGACAGGCTCAGATCGGAAATTACGTTCAGGCCTTGTTCAATAGCGACTGCCCGAAGACCTGCCACTACGTCGAAATTCAGATGACACCGAACGACGTGTCGAGCACTCAGGTTATACCGCTGGTGACGACCGCCGTGGAGCGGAATCCGGGCATTCAGTACATCTACGCGGACAACGGTGCAGAAGGAGCGTGGGCGCTTCAGGGACTGAAGGCGGCGGGCAAGCTTGGTAAAATCGGAGTTCTGTCCGAAGGCGGGACATCGAACGTCGTCCAACAACTTAGCGATCCGAGCAGCGGATACACCGGAGCGATCGACCCTCCCACGTACTACATACAGGGATGGGCACTCATGGACACGACTCTGGAGGTCTTCGAGGGCGTCAACCCGGCGATAATCAACCTCCCGCAGCGCCTGGTCATAACGGGCTCCGCCGCGGCGAGCAACCCTCTCCAGTCGGAATCGAACTACGAGTCCCGGTACGCCACAGCATGGGGTGTGTCATCGTGAGGCGGCCACTCGGGTGAGTAGCGGGATGAGTGGCGAGGAGGGGCAGCGGAGCCATCTGGCGCGACAAAGCGAGGCTCCGCTGTCCCAGTCGGACCCGGACATATTGCTCAGCGTGAACTCTGTGCGGAAGACGTTCGGCCGAACTCGCGTGCTAGACGTGGACTCGATTGCCCTCCAGCGAGGGCACGTCTACGGATTGCTGGGCGCTAACGGGTCCGGCAAGTCGACGCTGGTCAAGATCCTTACTGGCAGCCTGAATCCGGACGCAGGAGCAAGCGGGACAATCGGTCAAGCCGCGATTCGGTGGCCGATCAGGGCAGGCGAGAACGGGTTCGCGGTCGTGCCCCAGGAGATGTCCCTATGCCCGAGCCTTACGGTACTGGACAACCTGCTCGTCACTCGTAAGCGGCGCAGTGGCCTGCTCAGCAGAATTAGGTGGAGAGAAGAGCGACTGCACGCGGCCGAGCTCCTGCAACGCGTGGGACTCGACTGCAGCGTCAGGCAGTTGGTAGGCAACCTGACCGCGGCGGAAGCCGCGCTGCTGTGCATTGCCCGGGCCGTGGAGGACCTGGATGCTTCGAGCAGCACGACGAAGCTGCTCATCCTAGACGAGCCCACCAGTGCGCTGAGCGCCGAGGACGCCAGCAGAATATTCTCCGTCAGTCGGTCTCTGGCGGCGGAGGGCGCTGCCGTGGTCATCGTCAATCACCGCCTCGGCGAGGTTCGCGCCTCTTCGGACGAGGTGTTTGTACTGCGTGATGGGCAGGTCGCCGCTCGCGGGCTGCTTGATCACCTGGACGACGACTCGCTGATCGAGGCGATGTTCGGCACCCGCGTGTCCGCCGCGAAACCGCTCCGGCAGACCGAAGGCGCCGAGGGCGGGGTCGCATTGCCTCGTTCCCAGGCCCCGGATGATGTTCCGCTACTGCATGTGCGGCGCCACCTGTCGGATGGCGGGCAATCCCTCCTGATGGCCTACCAGAACCAGACGGTGGGCGTGACCGGTCTGGCCGGCATGGACCACGACAGGCTGCCCTATCAGTTTCTCGGCCTGCCTCCGAAATCGCAGTTCTCCGTCGAAATTGATGGCGTGGCGGTAACGCGCAGCCCGCGGGCGATGCGGGCGGCCGGCGTGAGACTTCTGCCGGCCGACAGAGCAAAGGACGTGTTTTGGTCGGCCGGCACCGTCTCCGAGAACTACACCATAACCGAGGTCAGCAATCAAAGCAGAGGGCTTAGCCTGAATCGGAAGCGCTTGCGCTCGATCACGGCTCAGATGATCTCAGACTACGATGTCAAAGGCCCTGGCATTGACGCCCCGATCAGCGCATTGAGTGGCGGGAATCAGCAAAAGGTAAGTATTGCCCGTGCCATCGCGGCCGGCCAGTGGCGGATCCTCCTCGCTCACGAGCCGACCGAGGGGATCGACGTGGCAACTCGATACGAGATCCTCGGCCAGTTGAAGAATCTCGCGACAAACGGCAGGGCGATCGTTATCTTCGGCGCCGACTATCACGCGCTGGCAAGCATCTGTGACGTTGTATACGTCTTCACTCCGGCAGAAGGAATACGGGTGCTCACAGAAGATGAGATTTCTGAGGTAAACATCGGACGCGCTGCCATGGCCACCATCTCAGGCGAGGATCTATGAGTCTGTTCAGGTCTGCGGACACAGGAGAGGAAGCTGCCGCAGCTCGCGAAGGTAAGCCGAATACGCGACTAGCCTCGGTTCTCGGCTGGCGGCCTCTGCCCGTCGAGCGGGCCTCAGGTTCGGGACTTTTCGCCCGCAGCGCCTTGCTGATCTTCTTCCTGGCGGTGATCGGCCTGTTCTCAGGGCTTGAGCCCCACACATTCCCGACGTCTGCCACGTTCATAACGATCGTGACGTCGCAGACGGCGCCGTTGATGCTGGCTCTGCCCCTCATGATCACCTTCCGTCTTAGCGACCTGGACATATCATTCGCCGCGGTAATGATCCTGTCGAGTGCCGTCGGCGCGATTCTGATAACCGCGCACCATGTACCACTCGCCGCGGCAATCCCCATCATCCTTGCGATTGGCCTGGTCGCGGGCTTGGTTAACGGCTGCCTCGTGGTTCTGCTAAAGCTGCCAGCGCTCATCGCCACGCTGGGGACCTTGAGCCTTTGCGAGGGAGCTGCACTCGGCATAACTAACCAGCAAGTAGTATCTCTGTCGCCAAAGTCACCGCTGGTTCAGGTACTGAGTAACGGTCCAGGCGGGATCCCGGTGGGCTCATTGATCGCATGGGGAATATTCTTGGTCGTCTGGCTCACCTTTGAGTTTACGCCATTCGGGCGCTACCTCCTCTTCGTCGGAGGCAACCGGCGGGCCGCCGAATTGCTAGGGCTGCCAGTGACCTATCTTCGCATGCTCGCTTACACCGTCAGCGCTCTGCTGTATGCAGCGGCTGGCATAGTACTGATGGGTATGATCGGCACCGTAGACCCGACAAGTGACACATCGTATCTACTGCCGCCGCTAGCCGCCGTATTCCTTGGCACGACTGTATTCCAGGTAGGACGATTCAACGCCTGGGGCACTATCCTCGCAATCTATACGCTCGCCGTGATCACCACTGGGCTCGAACTATTCGGACTAAATGCCTGGGTAGGCGACTTGTTTAACGGCCTGGCGCTGATTGCCGCAATCCTGCTCGCCCGGTTCCTTACCCGAGGCTCGTCGGCGGCGGAGCTGCGGCTTTGAAGGTAGGTGGAAACCCTTTGGTATGTGGAGGCCCCTTGAACGTAACTCCAGAAGCAAGCAGCGGATTGCAACTTGCCAGCAGGGAGGTGCCCTCTCGTGCCGGCTAGTTACCGCCTGTCCGGCGACGAAGGGGTGGGGCTGTTCGAGCCGCCGACAATACATCCAGCCGACTTCGATCGCTTGGACCAGAAGACCGTGGAGCGGTTGAGCGGCTTCGCCGGCCTCGCCGCAACGGTTTCGGATGTGCTCGACGAGCTGGGCTGGCAAACGTCGGTCTCGGCGAGCCTTCTGGTGCCGCGCCATGATCGTGGTCGCCGTATCGTGGGGCACGCGCAAACCCTCTCGTATCTGCCCTCCCGGCGCCATCTTCTCTATCCTGGCTATGAGCAGACTCCGCCACAACTGGCGCATCACGTAGTGTTTCGGCAGGCAGTCCCGGGTGACGTGCTTGTCGTCGACGGCACGACCGAGACTCCTATCTCGGTCATGGGCGGAATTGCGGCGGCAACGGCTGCGGGGATCGGGCTGGCAGGCGTGATAGTCGACGGGGCAATCCGCGACGTGGACCAGGTGTATGCCTCAGGACTGCCGGTCTGGTCGCGAGCCGTGACGCCACGCTGCGGAAAGGGCCGGATGGAGGCCGTGAGCGTGAACACCCGCATTCGTTGCGGCGGGGTCCAGGTCGTGCCTGGGGACTTGGTCATAGGCGACGACACCGGATTGTGCTTTATCCCGTCACAGGTACGAGAATCGGTGCTCGCCAGGGTGTTCGAGGTGTCTGCGGCCGAGCTCCGGCAGAGCGAGAGAGGAGCCTGAACGATGGAAATAATCGATGCCCAGATTCACTCTTGGGCCTCCGGCGGCCACGCACACTGGGCTCCGTCGTATCGGCCGCCGTCTGGCGTGACCGACTGGCCTATCGAGTCGGTCCTCGTCGCGATGGAAGCGGTCGGAGTGCGAGCGGCGGTTCTCGACGCACTTCCGACCGCAACGACGATTGCCGCAGACGGATCCGAACGATATGCAAACGATTATGGCGAAGCGGCCGCCCAGCGATACCCGGGCACGCTGGCGGCGACGACGAGATATGACCACCGTGCCACGGACATTGCTGACCAGGTGGCGAGTACTCGTGCCGTGCCAGGAATCGTCGGGATTCGTCTCGTTATCCGTACAGACGATGAGGCTGCGGCCTTGGAAGCGGGGGAGTACGAGGCGTACCTGGACGCCGTAGAGCGCCATGCGATACCCCTGTTTGTCTTCGCCAGCATGCATCTGAGCGTGGTGGACCGGATCGCTCGTAGCCACCCCGGCCTGCAGCTGATCGTTGACCATCTCGGCATGCCGCAACCTCCCCTTCGTACCCTGGACACGCCACCCTTCCGCCGGCTGCCGCTGGTGCTCGACCTGGCGAAGTACCCGAATGTCGCGGTCAAGTTCTGCGGCGGGCCCGCGTACTCCGCTGAACGCTATCCGTTTGGCGATGTATGGCCGCAGCTGCGCCAAATCGTCGACGCGTATGGCGCAGAGCGCCTGATGTGGGCAAGCGACCTAACGAGGCTGCGCGGCTTGTTCACATATTCGGAACTGCTGACCTTCATTCTCTACAGCCCGGCGCTGACGGAGACCGAGAAGGAGTGGATCTTGGGCCGGACCGTCCGGCGCATCCTGGGGTGGCCTAGTGTCCCCGACTAGACCGCGGAGCGCGCCCTCAAGTACCATCCCCGGGCCCAGGGAAAGAACGCAATGAATAGTGACCCGGCGACGCGGACGAGCGGCGGCCATCGACTAGCACGATGGCTCTCCGATCGAGGCATATCTCATTTTTTCGACGTTCCAGGCGAGAGCTTTCTCCCCGTGCTTGACGGGCTGCTCGATGCCCGGGATATCCTGGTTGCCACTACCCGCCATGAATCCAGTGCCGCCTTTGCCGCCGAGGCCTACGCGAAGGCGACGGGTCGGCCCGCGGTCTGCATGGCGACGCGGGGGCCGGGGGCGAGCAACCTCTCAATCGGCGTCCAGACGGCGTTCCACGATGGCACGCCGCTACTCGCGCTGATAGGGCTGGTTCCCCGAATAGCCACCGGTAGCAGTGCGTTCCAGGAGTTCGACCCCACCCAGCTCTACAACTCGATTGCCAAAAGGGTATTCGTCGTGACCGACAGGGCGGCCCTGTGCGGCGTGCTCGATCAGGCGCTCGACATCGCTACGGCGGGACGGCCGGGACCCGTTGTTGTTGGCCTGCCTTCCGATGTCCTCGAGGAGGATGGCGATGACGATCCGCCGTCGCCTGGAGGCACCCCCGCACTAACTCGCATGCAGTGGGACCGACACTGGGATCCGGCGGAGCTATTCGAATTGCTGTCCGGCGCCAGGAGGCCCGCCTTGCTGGCTGCTACTGCGCCTGTCCGGGCGGAGGCAGCGAACTCGCTCGCCACCTTCGCGACGCGAACCGGCATCCCCGTATATGGCGCATGGCGCAGATTCTCGGCGATCGATAACGCCCATCCTGGCTATGTCGGTTCGATTGGACTCGGCGCGAGACACTCTGTCATTGAGTCTCTGCAAGACGCCGACGTGATCCTGGTCGTGGGGCCCGGGCTGGACCAGATCACTTGCGATGTCGGCAGGCTGAATCGTTCCGGTCTAACCATTGTTCAGATATCGGAGACGGTCGAGTCAGCTGCGGTAAGACACCTCGGCAAAGCACGGATACTCGGCATAGAGCTCGATCCGGACGAGGGGGCAAGGGAGCTCTGCCGATTCACTGAAGCGCACCCCGAGGCGGCCCGGGCGCTGCACTCCCGCCACGCCGGCAGCACCGCTCAGCTTGTGGCCAGCCAGCGGGACGAAGCGCTGGTCCCTGCCGTGCCGGGACGTGCGCAGGTGTCCTATCTGATGCAGGAACTCAACAAGTGGCTGCCTGACGACGCGGTGGTCACTAGCGACGCGGGCAACTTCGCCCAATGGCTTCTCCGGCACGTCCAATTCGGCGGACGGCGCGTCTTTCTCGGAGCCCTGAACGGCGCGATGGGCTACGGCCTTCCCGCCGCCATCGGTGCGAGCCTGGCCCTGCCGGGTGCGCCTGTCTACTGCATAGCCGGAGACGGCGGCTTCCTGATGACAGCCGGCGAGATGGAAACGGCCGTGCGGCTGGGTCTCAATATCGCTGCTGTCGTCGTGGACAACGAGGTCTACGGCACGATACGGGCCAAGCAGGCGAGTACTTACCCCGGCCGGCTCCTCGGGACGGGGCTCGGGCCCGTGGACTTCGCGGGTCTTGCGAAGTCGCTCGGCTGGCGCGCGGCGCGCGCCGATGACGACAAGGAGGTCCCCGATGCCCTTCAGGAGCTGGTGCGGCCAGCCAGCGGTTGCCGGCTTCTTCATGTCCGGGTCGATGCCGAGCCGTTGTCAGCCGTCTAGGCGGACAAAATGACGCGTCCACCGCAGGGGTGGCGCCAAGGGAGGTTGACATGACGAACACAGCGTCTGGTACCTATCACGTGGTCGAGAACTGGGTCGAAACGCCTGACTTCATGGCCGATATGCCAGATGTGGCCGACGTGGCCGTCGGCCCTGGTAATGGGGTCTACATTGTCACCCGGCGGCCAAGCCGGATTCTCGCATATGCCCCGGATGGAACCTTTCTCCGCAGCTGGGGACAGGACATATTGAGTGTAAGGCCGCATGGGATCACGGTGGGCCCGGATGGCACGGTCTATTGCGTTGACGAAGGCTCTCATGCGGTCGCACGGTTCCGGCCCGATGGCGAATTTCTGGGCTGGATTGGCATACCAGGACTTCCAGCGGATACCGGGCTGGACGCTTCGCTCGGGCTCGCGGCGCAGGCAGCCAGCATTCAGCGCGCGGGACCACCCTTCAACCGACCGACCCAGCTAGCCGTCGGTCCGGACGGAGACCTCTACGTGAGCGACGGCTACGGTAACGCGAGCCTCCACCACTTCGACCCAACTGGCCGATGGTTGAACACCTGGGGTGGTCCGGGCTCGCAGGCTGGCGAGTTCCGATGCCCGCATCACGTCGTCGTGTCTGCAGACGAGCGGGTGTTCGTCAGCGATAGGGAAAACGGACGAGTGCAGATATTCGATCCAGCGGGCCGCTTGCTCGACGTTTGGGAACTCCAGCGCCCAGCCGCGATCGCGATCTCGACGGCGGGCATGGTCTTCGTCGCGGAGATGGGCCTGCGCCCCGGCGAGAAACTGTGGTCGCGGGGCCCTGCAAAGGAGGCTGAGCCTCCTCGTATCACGGTCCTCGACTCACGCGGCCAGCATGTGGAGCGGTGGGTCGGAGACGGGGATCCATGCGCACCCGGCAACTTCGTGCTTCCGCACGGGATTGCCGTCGATGACTCCGGCAGCGTCTACGTGGCCGAGCTGCGCTGGAGCTACCGGACAGCCAGGCAGGTCGCAGCCGGCCAACGGCGCCTGGACGATCCGTCACTCACCGAGGTGGATCGTCTGACCGTGTCTCGGTGGGGGGATATCGATAGCTCACCGGTCCCGACTTCCTCACCGAGCCTGCAGAAGTTTGCACTGGCTGAGTGACAATCCGCCCCGCTGGCGGAACGGCACGCTATGTATAAATCGCATCCGACGGGAGTAGCGAAATGACGACCAAGAGCTTTGACATCGTGATCGTTGGGGCAGGATCGGCCGGCTGCGTGCTTGCTGCTCGACTTTCGGAGCGTTCAGATCGCAGCGTATTGCTTATCGAAGCCGGCACGGACTACGGAGATATCACCAACTACCCGGACGAGCTGGCCCGAGCGGGGACCATAGGTGCGGCCTTTCCTGGTCACCCCAATAACTGGTCTTTCGTGGGTAAGCTGACCCCGGATCGCGACTACCCGCTGCCCCGTGGCAAGGTGCTGGGGGGCTCAAGTGCAATCAACGGAACATACTTCATCCGCGGTCGGGCCGCCGACTTTGAGAAGTGGTCCGCGCTGGGCAACACGGAGTGGTCTTACGAGAAGGTCCTACCGTATTTCATTCGATCCGAGCACGACTTGGACTTCGACGGTCGCTACCATGGGAGTGAAGGACCCCTGCCGATCCGTCGGCCGCGAGCAGAAGAGCTGCGACCGGTGTCGCGGGCATTTATGGAAGCGTGCGTCGATGCGGGTTTCCCGGAGGAGCCGGACAAGAACGCACCGAGACCTAGCGGGATCGGGCCGATACCTCGCAACTGCATCGACGGCGTTCGGATGAACGTCGCGGTAACCTACCTGTCCAAGGCGCGACGGCGGCCTAATCTGACGATTCAGGCAAATACACTGGTGCGGCGTGTACTGATCGAAAATGGTCGAGCGATCGGCGTGGAGGCAGAGTCAAATGGCGAGGTTATTCGTGTCCATGGAGACCAGATAGTCCTTTGTGCTGGCGGCATCATGTCGCCGACGATACTGCTGCGGTCGGGAATCGGTCCGCCAGACGATCTGCGCGCCGCCGGTATTACGGTCGTCCAGGAAAGCTCAGGAGTTGGCCAGGGTGCGATGGACCATCCTTCCGTCTCCATTCTGTACGAAGTGGAAAATGAGCCGAACCCGTCAAAAGCCTCGTTCATGCCACTGCAAACCTGCCTGAATTACACGCCCGATGGCTCGGCGGAAGAGGGCGAGTTGCAGATCAGTTGTGCGGCTGCATCAATGAGCCGCATGATGCGCCGCAGTGACACCTCACAGGGCTCGCCCTTGAAGCGCTTGCCGATCTACCTGGTTCATCCGATTGCGGCCGTACGAGGCGTCCGGAAGCTATCCGGCCGATATCTCGTTTCACAGGCCCGCACGCGCCATGCACTGCATCTGATGTGCAGCCTCGACCAAGAGGAGAGCAGAGGTAGGATAAGGCTCGGGTCTGCCGATCCGTCCCAGCCGCCTGTCATAGAGCTCAACTACCTGTCGAATGGAGAAGACCTGGTCAAGATGAGGACGAATGTACGGACGGCAATATCGCTCCTTCACTCCAAGGCGTTTGCGCCGATCGAGCCCCGGAGGATCGCACCTCGGGACGAGGACTTGGAGAGCGATGGGCAGCTAGATCAGTGGATTAGGAGCAACCTCGGGACGTCCTTTCATACAGCGTGTACAGCCCGGATGGGCCCGGACACCGATCAAATGGCCGTAGTCGATCAATGGTGTCAGGTGCGCGGGGTGGAAAACTTGCGTGTCGTCGATAACTCGATCATGCCCGTCTTGGTGCGCCGTGGTCCGCACGCGACGGCCGTAATGCTGGGCGAGCGCGCCTCAGCGTTCTTCGGCTGATACAGTTGGAGGCGGGAGAAGCTGCTTGATCGGTGCGACCGGAGCTGCGCCACCCAGTGCGCCGACGCTTGAGTTGCCATCGTCGCTGGTGCCCGCCGTGGCAGGTGCTTAATCCTAACCGACATTCGGGGCCGTGGCTCGTCAGAGAAGGGGTTTGATGGCCGCAATTACGGAAGACGGTAACCGTGCTAGCGGCGCGGTGTCGACAGCGGTTGCGTCAATTCGAGATATGATTCGGCGCGGGGAGCTGTCGCCGGGTGAGCCGGTACGCCAGCAAAACATGGCCGAGCGCCTCCAAATGAGCCGTGTGCCTATACGCGAGGCCCTTCATACTCTTCAAACTGAAGGGCTGCTTCGCCACGATCGTAACCGTGGCTACTTTGTCGTGAAGTTCAACGCGGACCAACTGCGAGAGCTGTACCTCATGCGGGCGCTGCTCGAGACGGCCTTGCTTAAGCACCTGCGGTGGCCGGACGAGGAGCAAATCCGCGCAATTGAAGACATAAACAAAGAGTTGGCCCGGATTGCCGAGCTGGGCCCTATTGCTCGCCTCGCTCAACTCAACCGACAGTTTCATGAGGCGATCTTCAACCTCTCGCCGCTGGAAACGGTGCATCAGGAGATCAGCCGTCTTTGGGAGATGTCCGACTCCTATAGAGCTCTGTACCTTGCTGGTCCGGCTCGCTACCGAACGGTCCTGGAGCACGACGAGATGATCGAAGCTCTTCGTGCGCAAGACCTCGATTGGCTGATCGACTGCGCCGACAAGCATCGTCGGGCATCTGAGCAGGCAGTGGCCCGGATGCTCGACATGCGGTCGGCCGCCGCGGCGCCAGATGCCCCGCCAGCGGTCACAGAATCGTCGGCGGAGACACGTTAGAGAGACTATTGCTGCTTGCGGGAGAAGGGCCCAGACTAAGGAGGAGCCCTGTTTTCAGCTGTTGAGGTAACTCGATTCGGCGGACCCGACGTGCTCGCAATCAGAGAGCAGCCGGACGTTCTCCCTGGGCCACGCGAGATCCTGATAGCAGTGGAAGCGATAGGCGTTAACTATCGAGACATATATGAGCGCACGGGACAACGGATTCTTCGGACGCCGCCGTTTACTGCTGGCATTGAAGGGGCCGGGCGCGTACTTGTGACGGGCTCAGAGGTGACGGGGCTGCGCGAAGGCCAACGAGTCGCCTGGGCATCCGTGCCGGGCAGTTACGCGGAACGGGTGATCGCCCCGGCGGAACGAGTCGTAGCTGTTCCGGATGGTGTTGATCCCGCCGTGGCGGCCGCTATGACACTGCAGGGCCTGACAGCCCACTATCTATCCCACGACTCCTACGTTATCCGTCCAGGCGACGATATACTCGTGCACGCTGCCGCGGGAGGTGTCGGCGGGCTACTGGTACAAATTGCTAAGGCCCGTGGCGCAACGGTGATCGGAACGGTGTCGAGTCCGGAAAAGGAACTGATAGCCCGCGCCCACGGTGCTGACGTCGTCGTCAGATATGATTTGCGTGACCTGCCTGTTGAGATCGAGAGGATCACCGGTGGACAACTCGTCCACTGCGTATACGACGGCGTGGGACGCTCGACCGTTCAAGATAGCCTGGCGTCGTTGCGGCCAAGGGGGTCGCTGGTCCTCTATGGGGTAGCCAGCGGGCCGCCACCGCCGATCGACATCGAGGATCTGGCGCGCGGCTCTTTTCACTTCACGAGGCCGCGTCTTGAGCACTTCATCGCCAGCCCTGCGGAGCTGAGGAGCCGCGCAGAGGACGTGTTTGGCTGGCTGGCAGCCGGCCAGGTTGTGCCCCGCATCAGTCGTTCGTACCCGCTGCCTGAAGCCGCCGAGGCACAAGCGGCCTTGGAGTCACGTGAGACCACGGGCAAGACTATCCTTGTGGTGACTTCCCCCAATGGGGCTGCCCCACTTTGACGGACAGGGCTGCGCGCTAACGTTAAACCACAGTCCGTTCGGGATAATATTTTTTTGAAGATTTTTCCCGAACGAGCAGTTCACGACGCATGCAAGACTACGGCATCGCGTGTTGACCGAAGCAATGCAAGCCCAGATGGCCATTCTGCTCACCGCTGGCGACCAGGCTGGCGAGGCCCACCGCGCGCCGATTCGGCAGGGAGGCTCGCTGCTTGGTGTTTCGGGGTCGTGTGGCTGGCGGTCACGGTGCTAGCGTCGGTGTGCGGCTTGCCTGGCTGTCCCGGCGGGCTGCCGGGAGCGGGAAGAAGGTGCATCGTGGCAAGGCGGTGGCTGTCATCCGGTCGGCCGGATGATGCCGGGCCGGTGGCGGCCAGGGTGGATACCACGGTGGCGCACATCGCCCGGGTCTATGACTACTGGCTGGGCGGGAAGGACAACTTTGCCGTCGACCGGATAGCCGCTGAACGTGTGATCGCGGCTCATCCGGACATTGTCCGCTCGGCGCGCGGGAACCGGGTCTTCCTGGGGCGGGCGGTGCGGTACCTGGTGCGGGAGGCCGGGGTCCGCCAGTTCCTGGACATCGGCACCGGCCTGCCCGCCGCGAACAACACGCACGAGGTGGCCCAGGGCGCGGCGCCGGAATGCCGGGTGGTGTACGTCGACAATGACCCGGTGGTGCTGTCCCATGCCAAGGCGCTGCTGGCCAGCGGGCCCGAGGGTGCCACGGCGTACGTCGACGCCGACCTGCGCGACCCGGAGACGATCCTTGCCGCGGCGGCGGAGGTGCTGGATTTCTCCCGTCCGGTGGCCGTCATGCTGGTGGCGATCTTGCAGCACATCAGCGATCAGGACGATCCGTACGCGATCGTGGCCAGGCTGGCTGCCAGCGTGCCGTCCGGGAGCTACCTGACGCTCTCGCACCCGGCCCGCGACATCCAGTCTGCGGCGATGGCCGAGATCGCGGACAGGATGAACGAGCTGGTCGCCGAGAAGGTCACCTTCCGCACCCGGGCCGAGGTACTGCGGTTCTTCGACGGGTTCGAGCTGGTCGAGCCCGGAGTGGTGCCCGTGCCGCAGTGGCGACCGGCATCGGACCTGGAAGCGGCCAGCCCCACGGTCATGTGGTGCGGGGTCGGGCGCAAAAGCTGACCACCCCGCACCGGGCGTTACATCCGCCCTGAAGTCCGGCGCCGGAAGCAGGTCGCGTTCAGCCCCAGCGGGAATATCCTGGCCACCGCCGACGGCCACCGCCACTGCCGTGAGCGACGTCCGCCCGGCCCGTCAAGCGCTGCTCGAACTGGACGGGCGGCCGCCGTCACCGTGTCAGATCGAGGCCCAGCCGTTCTGCCATCCGAAGTAGGTGGGGCCCGCGATGGGATCGCAGGTGGCTCCCATGCACTCCAGGGTTTCTAGCATCTTCCGGTTGACCATATGGTCGCCGTAGTACACCCATTCGTATGTCTGCGCGGTCGAAGCGTCGCATTCGTAGTACTTGTATGCGCTGCTGAAGCCGTTTTCATATCCGGTGAGGGTGTAGAAGTCGCCATCTCCCTCCAGGTCGGTCCATCCTGACGCCCAGATACGATAAGGGCTCAGGCTGACGGTCCCCTTCGGGTCCGCGAAATTATTTGCGCAGTCACCATTAACGCCGGCGGACACCGCGTAGAGCCGGTAGGCTAGGCCTATGGAGGCGGCATGGGCCGGCCTTGCCGTCAGGCCCATGCCGACGAGGGCGAGCACCGCAATGATGACTGCTGCTGACCTTTTGAACCGCATAGTTTCTCCTTTACTGCTTCCTGAGCGCGGTGGTCACTGAGCCGGAGCGCCTGGGCGTTGCTTTACGGTCCTTCCGTAGTGATCGTGGGATCAGGCGGCTCCGCTTTGCAGGTTTCTCCCAGGCTCTAGACATCGGCTCAAACGTCGGCTGTCAGCCTGTTCCGTACTCTTCCCCGCCGGTCCGGCCGGTTGGCCTGCTGGTACGGACGTCGGCTGGGGGCAGGCGGCGTATGTCTGGTACGGGAACCGCTGTGGAGGTACCGGAACGCCGAGCAGATACGTTCCTGTCCAGACCAGCGGGCGCGAGCGTACCGGAATGTCATAATCGGGACGGATGTCCGCAGTCGCGGGCGCCAGGCGTCTGGACCTGCCCGGAGACACCGGTACTGGCCGCCGACTGGATTGGTGACGGCATGGGTGAGCTCGGCAGTGCTGCGGGCGAGTTGATCCGCGCCGGCCGCCGGAGAGCCGGGCTCACCCAGCGCCAGCTCGCCGACAGAGCGGGCGTCAGCGTTGGCACGGTGCGAGATCTGGAGCAGGGCCGGACCACGCGCCTGCGAGCTGAGTCGGCGCGGCGGCTGGCCAACGTGCTGCGCCTGGATCGGCAGCAGACCAGGGATCTCAGCCTGGCGGCACAGGGGAACGACGGTATCGCCGCCGCGGTGGCAGCGCCAGGAGACGTGGCCAAGGTGCGGATCGGCGTGCTCGGGCCACTGGCGGCGTGGCGGTCCGGCGTGCCGGTCACGCTCGGCCCGCCGCTGCAGCGGGCGGTGCTCGGGCTGCTGGCACTGCATCCCGGCACTGGGCTGTCCCGGTCGGCGATCATCGACGTGTTGTGGCGTGATGACCCACCGGCCACCGCGGTGCCAATGGTCCAGTCGTACATCAGCCGGCTCCGCCGCCTGCTGGGCCCGGTCTGCCTGCTTACCGCGAACAGCGGCTACCGGCTCCAGCCTCTCGCCTGTGATCTTGACCTGGTCGCCTTCGAAAGGCTGGTCCAGCGCGCGCGAGATGCCCGGGCAACGGGGGACCTTGCCGTGGCGTGCGAGACGTACGAGGAGGCGCTGGCGTTGTGGCGGGGTGACCCATTGGCAGATGCGGAGGTACTGCGGGATCATCCTGCGATCGCCCAGCTGCGTCAGCAGCGGGCAGACGCGGTGACCTCCTACGCGGAGGCCGCATCGGCTGCCGGCTCGCCGGATCGCGCTCTGCCGCAGCTGCGGGAACTGGCCGCACGTGAACCGTTCAACGAGCGGGTGAATGCCCGGCTGATGATCGCACTGGCGGCCAGTGGCCAGCAGGTTGCGGCGCTGACCATCTATGACGAGGTACGACAGCGTCTCGACGATCAGCTCGGGGTACGGCCGGGAGCCGAGCTGGCCGAAGCTCACGCTCAGGTGCTCAGCCAGCAGATCCCTGCCGCTCGAGCGTCGCGTGCCACGAGATCGCCGGGCCCGGTCGCAGCGAGCCGTGACGCGCCCCGGCAGCTGCCGGGCGCAGTCGCGAATTTCACCGGCCGGACTGCCGAGCTGGCGGTGCTTGACGGGTTGCTGGACGGGGCCGCCCAGAAGGCGCCAGGGACGATAGTGATCTCCGCGGTTGGCGGGACCGCCGGGGTGGGCAAGACCGCGCTGGTGGTGCACTGGGCGCACCGGGTCGCCGACCAGTTCCCCGACGGGCAGCTGTACGTGAACCTGCGTGGTTACGATCCCGCCCAACCGGTAAGGCCGACCGACGCACTGGCCGGATTCCTCCGCTCGCTAGGAGTAGCCGGCCAGGACATCCCAGAGGAAGAAGCCGAACGCGCAGCTCGCTATCGGAGCCTGCTTGCCGGGCAGCGAATGCTGGTAGTGCTGGATAACGCCGGATCGGCGGAGCAGGTCCGGCCGTTGCTCCCCGGTAATCCACACTGCCCGGTGGTCGTGACCAGCCGCGATGCACTAACCGCGCTGGTGGCCAGGGATGGTGCCCAGCGCCTGGATCTGGACCTGCTACCGCTGGATGAAGCGGTCGGCCTGTTGCGGGCGCTCATCGGCGCCCGGGTAGACGCCGACACTCAAGCGGCCGTGTTGCTGGCGTCCCAGTGCTGTCGGCTGCCGCTGGCGCTGCGAGTGGCAGCGGAGCTGGCCACCGCTCGCCCGGCCGTTCCTCTCGCCGAGCTGGTCGGCGAGCTGGCCGACCAGCAACGGCGGCTGGATTTGCTGGATGCCGGCGGAGACGCCCGCTCCGCGGCCCGGACGGTGTTCTCCTGGTCCTACCGGCACCTGGACGCCGCTGCAGGCCGCGCGTTCCGTCTGCTTGGCCTGCACCCCGGCCCCGACTTTGATCGCTACGCCGTTGCCGCGCTCGCCGACGAAACGGCTGAGCGGGCCGGCCGACTGCTGGAGCAGCTGGCCAGAGCGCATCTAACCCAGCCCGCCGGGCCGGGCAGGTACGGCATGCATGACCTTCTGCGCTCCTACGCCCGCGGCCTCACCGCCGCGCGGGACAGCGAGGAGCGGCGGGCGGCGCAGGCCCGCCTCTTCGATTACTACCTGGACGCCGCCGCTGCGGCGATGGATACGGTCCTTCCCGCTGAGCGCGATCGGCGGCCCCGCTTTCATCGGTCAGCGGCTCTCATCCCACCGTTGACCGATCCGGACGCGGCGCTGGCCTGGCTGGACGCGCAGCGGTCATGCCTGGTTGCGGCCGTCACGCACGCCGCCGCGGAAGGCTGGCCCGGCCATGCCAGCCGCCTGGCCGCGACGTTGTTCCGGTATCTCGACAATGGCGGCCACTTCTCCGAAGCGATCACCATCCACACCCACGCGCTGCTGGCCTCCGGGCGTACCGGTGACCGCATCGCCGAGGCTACCGCGCTGGTCAACCTCGCTTCCGTTGACTTGCGGCAGGGCCGTTACGAGCAGGCCGGCGATCAGCTTCAGTCGGCTTTGTCCTTGTTCCGCGAAGGCGGCGACCAGATCGGCGAGGCTCGCGCACTGGCAAACCTCGGCGTAGCCGACATGCTGAAAGGCCGCTACGAGCAGGCAACTGCCCATCTCCAGCTGGCCCTTCCCCTGCTGCACAAGGCGGGCAACCGGTCCGGTGAAGCCACCACGCTGGGCCATCTCGGCACTGTCTGCCTGCGGCAGGGCCGCTACCAGCAGGCCGCCGACTACTACCAGCAGGCGCTGGACATCTGCCGGGCAAGCGGCAACAGGTCCGGCGAAGCCTACGCCGTTGGCAACCTCGCCAACGTTAACCTGCGGCAGGGCCGTTACCAGCAGGCCGCCGCTGACCTCCGGGAGGCGCTGGCCCTGTTCCGCAAGACGGGCGACCAGGCCGGCGAAGCGCAGGCCCTCGTCCTTCGCGGCGACCTCGACCTGCGGCAGGGCCGTTACCAGCAGGCCGCCGGCGACCTCCGGGAGGCGCTGGCCCTGTTCCGTAAGGCGGGCAACCAGGCCGACGAGGCGCAGGCCCTCGTCCTTCGCGGCGACCTCAACCTGCGGCAGGGCCGTTACCAGCAGGCCGCCGGTGACCTCCGGGAGGCGCTGGCCCTGTTCCGTAAGACGGGCGACCAGGCCGGCGAGGCGCAGGCCCTCGACAGCCTGGGCGCGATGTTCCTGGCCACCGGGCGACCCGCTGATGCCCGTGCCCAGCACGGCGCCGCACTCAAACTGGCAGGCCAGATCGGCGAGGTCTACGAGCAGGCCCGCGCCCATGACGGTCTTGCCCGCGCGTATCACGCCGTCGGCAACTCAGTCCGGGCCCGTCACCACTGGCGGCATGCCCTGGCCTACTACGTAGATCTCGGCGCCCCGGAAGCTGGCCAGGTTCGCGCCCAGCTCGCTGCCGCGGACAATCACGACCACCAGCCCGGATCTCCATGAGCCAGCAAGTCGGCGGAAGCCGCATGACAGG
>Ga0209169_10000420_pt1 | contig 25731 bp, 23 predicted proteins | sample HubBroMetageWRM4_FD_188346 | JGI IMG/M metagenome (GOLD analysis project Ga0209169, IMG submission 188346) | Warmed soil microbial communities from the Hubbard Brook experimental Forest, New Hampshire - Hubbard Brook CCASE Soil Metagenome WRM 4... | ecosystem: Environmental > Terrestrial > Soil...
GGGGGCGGGCTGGTTAGGCCGAAGGGGACAACTGGGGTGTTTGCTGCCTGCGGTGTCTTGCCGTCGAATGCGCGGGGTCTCAGGGTGGTAGCTGTGGCAGGGTCGCGGGTGCGGGATGGGATTCCACTGCTCGTTCGGCATAAAAGGGCTTTTGATCTCGGGTGAGCGGCGTGGACAAGATTCTTGGCTCGGCTGCGGCGGCGGTGGCGGACATCGGGGACGGGGCGTCGATCGGGATCGCCGGGTTCGGGGTGGCGCACAGGTTCCCGTCCAGCCTGATCGTGGCGCTGCGGGATGCGGGGCCGACCGGGCTCACGGTGTACTGCAACGGGCTTGGCCAGCCGGGGTTCCCGACCGCGCACCTGCTCGCGGACAGCCACCAGATCGGGCGGCTTGTGACGTGCTTCTCGGCGCGGCCCGGGGTGGTGTCCGAGGCCGAACGGCAGATTCGGGCCGGGCAGATGACGCTTGAGCTGGTGCCGCAGGGAACGCTGGTGGAGCGGATGCGGGCGGGCGGGGCCGGCATTCCCGCGTTCTATACGCCGACGTCGTTCGGCACCAGCCTGGCCGAGGGCAAGGACGTGCGGTACTTCGACGGGCGGCCTTACGTGCTCGAGCGCGCCATCACCACGGACTTTGCCTTCGTCCGGGCGCACCGGGCGGACCGGATGGGGAACCTGCGGTTCCGCGGCGGCAGCAGGAACTTCAACGTCAGCTTCGCCAAGGCCGCGCGGGTCACCATCGCCGAGGCGGACGAGATCGGGCCGATCGCGCCCGAGGACGTGGACCTGCCCGGGGTGTTCGTGTCCCGGGTGGTGGCGAGCACCACGCAGCTTGACGTGGTCAACCTGCCGATGCGGGTGAGCCGACCTGCCGCCAGCGGGCGCTGCTACAACGGCAAGCCGGGGCTGAGCCGGGAGGAGATCGGGCGGCGGGTCGCGGCGCTGCTGCCGGACGGGGCGGTGGTCAACCTGGGCGCCGGGCTGCCGGCGCTGGTGGCGAATTTCCTGGCCGGACGTTCGGTGATACTGCACAGCGAGAACGGGATGCTGAACTACGGGTCGTTCGTGGTCGGTTCCTCGTTCGATCCGGACCTGCACGATGCGAGCGGGCACTTTGTCACGGTGCGTGACGGGGCGTCGTTCTTCGACAGCGTCACGTCGTTCGAGATCGCGCGGTCCGGGCGGCTGGACGCGGTGGTGCTCGGCGCCTACCAGGTGGGCGCGAACGGCGACCTGGCGAACTGGTCGGTGCCCGGCATGACCGGCGGCGGGATCGGCGGGGCGATGGACCTCGCGGTGGGGGCGCGGCAGGTCATCGCGATGTGCGAGCACACCGACTCGGCCGGGCGGCCGAAGCTGGTCGGCGCGTGCTCGTTTGAGGTCACCGCGCCGGGGTGCGTGGACATCGTGGTCACCGACCTGGCGGTGCTGCGGCGGGTTTCTGGCGCCGGGTCCGGGTCCGGGTCCGGTGCTGGCACCGGCTCGGGCTCCGGCTCCGGCTACGGCTCTGGCTCTGGCTTTCGGCTGGAGGAGGTCGCGGGCGGGTTCTCGGTGGAGGAGGTGCTGGCGCTGACGCCGATGCCGGTCTGCGTTTCCGGCCGAGTGGGAATCATGCAGGAGTGCTGGGGAGACTGAGATGCGAGAGAAGCTGCTTGACCCGACGGGAGCGAGCGAGCGGGCGGTGGACACCACGCTTGCGCCGCGGCTGCGCAGCCTGCGCGGGCTGACCGCCGGGCTGCTCGACAACGCCAAGCCGAACGCGTCGGTGCTGCTATCGGAGGTCGGCCGGTCGCTGCGGGACGGGTATGGCGTGCGGGAGTTCGTGATGTTCCAGAAGGGGTACTTCGGCACGCCCGTGGAGGAGAGCCTGATCCAGCAGATCCTGCACCGGTGCGATTTCGTGGTGGCCGGGATCGGCGATTGAGGCTCTTGCAGCGCGGCCAGTCTGGCCGACGGGATCCTGCTGGAGCGGGCCGGGCTGCCCGCGGTCAGCATCTGCACCGACCCGTTCGCGCTGACCGCGCGGGCGATGGCGAGCGCCTACGGCTTCCCCGGGTTCGAGTACGTGTCGATCCCGCACCCGGTGGCGAGCCTCACGTCCGTGCAGATTCGTTCTCGGGTGCTGGACATGATGCCCGATCTGCTGCGGATCCTGGGGGTGGGGTGATGCGTTGTTCGTAGAGGATGCGGCCTCGGTGCGGGCGGCGATGGAGTACTACGCGGATCAGGGCTGGACCGACGGGCTGCCCGTGGTGCCCGTCACAGAGTCCTACCTGGCGGAGTTCCTGGCGTCGGTGGACAGGGACCCCGGCGACGTGCTGCTGGACATGCCGCAGCTGAACCGTTCGCTGACGGTGCGGCTGGCCGCGATAAACGCGGCGCTGGCCGGGTGCCTGCCTTTGTACTTCCCGGTGGTGGTGGCCGCGTGGGAGTCGCTGGCTGCGGAGGGGTACCCGGTGCGCGGCATCTGGCAGTCGACGACGGGGACGGCGCCGTTCCTGATCGTGAACGGGCCGGTCCGGGAGCGGATCGGGCTGAACAGCGGCGGGAACGTGTTCGGGTCCGGGTTCCGGGCCAACGCGACGATCGGGCGGGCGATCCGGCTCGGCGTGCTGAACGCCTTCGGGCTGCGGCCACACGAGCTTGACCAGGCCACGCAGGGCACGCCCGCCAAGTACACGTTCTGCATCGGGGAGAACGAGGAGGAGAGTCCCTGGCCGGGGCTGCATGTCGACTTCGGGCTTTCTTCGGGTGACAGCGCGGTGACGGCTGTTGTCATCCGGTCCTGCGTGCACATCGAGGCACGGCATACGCGGGTGCCGGAGCAACTGGCTACTGACATCGCGGGGACGATCTCGCGGACCGGGGCGCTGATCCACGAGACGATCAGCGCCGCGGTGGTGCTGAGCCCGGAGCACGCGCGGCTGTTTTCTACGGCTGGGTGGTCCAAGGACGACATCCGGTCGTTTCTGTACTCGCATGCGGTCGTGTCCTGGTCGAAGCTTGCCGCGGCCGGGAAGGAGGCGGTGTCCAGCAAGACGCGGTGGCGGCTGCCGTCCGATCACCCGGACGCGCTGCCCGTGGCCGCTTCTGGCGGCATGGTCCGGGTGCTGAACTCTCCTGAGGCGGTGCTTGTGGTGGTGGCGGGGGCGGGGAACTCAGGGGTTTCTGCGGTGGTGGAGACGTTCGGGCCGCGGGGCGGACCGCCGCCGGTGACGCGGGTTCGGTTGTCAGGCTGAGTGGTGGCTTTTCATGATCGTGGCCAGTTCTCGGCGAATACAGCCTATTTCTGGCCATGATCATGGTCCGCTGGGGGCCAGACGGAGGAGGCGGGCGGCGTTGTGCTTGTAGAGGGCGGGTTTTATCTCGTCGCGGATGGCGGTCTGGTCTAGGTCGCGGCGCCAGCGGTCCGGGGTGAGCATGGGGAAATCGGTGCCGAAGAGGACCTTGTCCTTTAGCAGGGTGTTGGCGTACTGGACCAGGATGGGCGGGAAGTATTTTGGTGACCAGCCGGACAGGTCGATGTACACCTGCGGCTTGTGGGTCGCCACGGCCAGCGCCTCCTCCTGCCACGGGAACGACGGGTGGGCCAGGATGATCGGCATGTCGGGGAAGTCGACGGCGACGTCATCGAGGTACATCGGGTTGGAGTAGGCGAGCCGGATCCCGCCCCCTGCGCGCTGCCCGGCGCCCGCACCGGTCTGGCCGGTGTGGAACAGTGAGGGCAGCCCGGCCGCGGCGATGACCTCGTACAGCGGGTAGGCGGCGCGGTCGTTCGGGTAGAACTCCTGGGCGCTCGGGTGGAACTTGAAGCCGCGTACCTTGTGCTCCTCGATCAGGCGCCGCGCGGCCGCTACCCCGTCGGCGCCGCGGGCCGGGTCCACGCTGGCGAACGGGATGATGACGTCGGCGTTCGCCGCGGCTCGTTCGGCTATCTCCTCGCTGGTGACACGGGGCGGGCGGTCCTTGACGTCGATGGTGAACGTGACCGCCGCCATGTTGCGTTCGCGGTAGTAGCCGGCCAGTTCGTCCACCGTGTAGGCGGCCGCGTCCGTCTTGAAGTACGCCGCCATCGCGTCGATGCCCGCGTCCGTTTCCGGGGTGGCGGTCACGGATCGGTGCACGTGAGTGTGGACGTCGATCGCGTCCAGGGCGCTGAGGTCCACTGGTCGTCTCCGGGTGCTCGGGTGCTCGGGTGCTCGGGTGCTCGGGATTTGGTGCTTGGTTGCGGAGCGCGGCGGCCCGGGGTAAGTACTTAATTGTGCGCGGGCCGTCGGGACGCGGGATGCGGTTTGCGCTACTGGCCGTTCGACAACCCCCAGTTGACATTGACAACCCAGGGTTGTCATAATGGGGACATGAGCAAGCAGGTTGAGACGGCTGAGCACCAGGAGATGGTGGCGCGGCTGAAGGAAGTGCGGGCGGCGGCCATCGCGGCTATGCAGCGGACGGTGGAACTGGCGCGGCAGCGGCGCAGGATCATCGATGAGCTGCTCGCCGAGGGGTTCTCGCAGGCCGACCTCGCGCGGGAACTGGGCGTCACCCGGCAGGCGATCCAGAAGATGATCGCCGTCGGGGCCGAGCGGCCGGGGAAGTAAAGTGCGGCGCAAGGGTGCCTGCTACGACGTTGGCCGAGAGCTTGAGGGGCGGAGCTGGCGACCGGGCCGGTGAGATGCCAGCCGGCTGGTCGTCTCATAGGGTGAGCCCGACACGGTCCGATCGACCTCGGCGGAAGGGGCGAGAGAGTGGAGCAACCGACCGCAGGAGAGGCGCTCCGGGCGCTGGAGCCCCTCGTGGGTGAGTGGACCGTCGAGGCGAGAGGGCCGGATGGGCAGGCATGGCCTGGTCAAGGACGGGCTAGCTTCCAGTGGCATCCGTCAGGGGCGCACCTGGTCCAGCGCACCACCATCGACGTGCCGGACGCACCGGACAGCACCTCGATCATCGGCTGCGATGCCGCCAGCGGGAGCTTTGTCCAGCTGTACAGCGACGAGCGCGGGGTGTGCCGCATCTACTCGATGCGCATCGACGGCAGCGAGTGGATCCTCCAGCGGGATGGCGATCCCTTCCCGCAGCGCTTCGTGGGAAAATTCGGTGACGACGCCGGCACGATCTCCGGCCGCTGGGAGAAGGCCGAAGACGGATCAAGCTTCGCCATCGACTTCTACCTGACCTACCGCAAGATCACATCGCCCCAGGATCGGATTGACTTCTCCCCGGCCTGAAGAACGGGATTCCGGCGGTAACCCTCCGGGTTCCAGTTTCGCCGTGGCCTTGGCTAATGCTCCGCGAGGTGACATCTGATGAGCGCCGAAACACCGGCCAACGGGGCCGCGGTTGCCGGGCTGACCCGCAGCGACCCGCACGGTCCGGGGATTATCCGGGAGCGGGCCGACGGCGGCTTTCGCTACCTCGATCCCTCGGGGGCCGAGGTCACGAGCAGCCAGACCCTGCTGCGGATCGGTGCGCTGGCCATCCCGCCCGCCTGGAAGGACGTCTGGATCTCGGCCGATCCGCTCGGTCACATCCAGGCCACGGGGGTCGACAGCAGGGGCCGGACGCAGTACCGCTACCACCAGCAGTGGCGGGAGCAGCGCGACGCCCAGAAGTTCGCGCACATGCTCCAGTTCGCCGCGGCGCTGCCCGCGCTGCGGACGGCCACCGTGCGGGATCTCGGCGGCCGCCGCCTCGACCGTGACCGGGTGACCGCGGGCGCCGTCCGGCTGATCGATCTCGGCCTGTTCCGCATCGGCGGGGAGAAGTACGCCGAGCTGGACCATCACTACGGTGCGACCACGTTGCGCAAGCGGGACGTGACGGTGACACGGGACGGCGTCGCCTTCGACTACATCGCCAAGGAGGGCAAGCGCCGCACGATCTCGGTCGCCGACCGGTCGGTCCGGACGGTGGTGCGCGCGCTGATCGGCAGCGACAACGGCCTCGACCCGCTGTTCTGCTTCCAGGACGGCGACGACTGGCGGCCGCTTCGCTCACACGAGGTGAGCAGCTACATCGCCACCCGAGCCAACGGCCACTTCACCGCCAAGGAGTTCCGCACCTGGAACGCCACCGTGCTGATGGCGCTGCTGCTGGCGAACGCGGACCCGGCTCCGACCGAGCGGGGGCGCAGGAGCGCGATCACCGCCGGGATCCGCGGGGTGGCGGACTGGCTGGGAGACACTCCGGCCGTGGCGCGCAGCTCTTACATAGACCCCCGGGTAATCAGCCGGTACGAATCCGAGGGACGGCTAGCCACCATCCCCCGGCTGCCCGCCGTGCTGCCGGCCGCCGCGGAGGCCGAGGCCGCCGTCGCCGCGCTGCTCGCCGCCGGGCGCTGATCCGTCCTGGTCGTGGTCGAGCCGGGGACCCACGCCCGGAAGCTAAGCCGAAGATCCGCGCCCAGAGCCGGAATACCTGCGGCCGCACGGGATTGCGGGCGTGAAAACATATGGGCATATACCACCGACAGGAGCCCGGCCGTGGTCTCAGGGGAAGGCGATCGTCTGACGCCCGTGAGCCGGCCGGCCCACGGGGGCGGGCTGGCGATGGCGCTGATCTGCGCGGCGCAGTTCGTGCTCCAGCTGGACTTCAGCATCGTGAACGTGGCGTTGCCGACCATTCAGGCCGACCTGCATATGGTCGCGGCCGAGCTGCAGTGGGTGGTGACCGGGTATGCACTGACGTTCGGCTCGCTGCTGCTGGTGGGCGGTCGGCTGGCCGACCTGCTCGGACGGCGCCGGGTGCTGGTCATCGGGCTGATCGTCTTCGCGGTCGCGTCGCTGGCCTGCGGCCTGGCGCAGTGGCCCGTCATGCTGATCGTCGCGCGGCTGGTTCAGGGCAGCGCCGGGGCGCTGGTGTCGCCGGCCGCGTTGTCGCTGCTCACCACGACCAACGCCGAAGGCGCGGCGAGAAACCGGGCGCTGGCCATCTGGCAGGCGACGACGGCCGCGGGGGCGACCGCCGGGATCGTGGCCGGGGGGCTGCTCACGCAGTACGCGGGCTGGCGGGCGGTGTTCCTGGTCAACCCGCCGCTGATCCTGATCATGCTCGCGCTGATCAGGCGGCTGCCTGCTTCGGCGCCGACGGGAACAAGCCGGATCGACTATCCGGGCGCCGCCCTGGTGACCGCGGCGATCGCGAGCCTGATCTTCGGGCTGAGCTATGGCCAGCAACATGGATTTGACTCACCCGCGACCATCGCGACGCTCGTGCTTGCCGTGCTGCTCGGCGCGGCCTTCGTCCGGGTCGAGCTGACGGCGGCCGTGCCGATGCTGCCGCTGGCTATCTTCTCGGTTCCGTCCCGCCGCGCGGCGGTGGCCGCGATGGTGATGATCGGCGCGGTGCTGGCCGGCTACGTGTACTTCGTCTCGCTGTACCTGCAGCGAGTCCACCACTACAGCCCGGTCCTCACCGGGCTGGCGCTGGTTCCCTCGACGGTGACCGTGGTACTGATGTCCACGCTCGGGACCCGGCAGCTGTTGTCGCGCGTGTCGGCGCGCTGGGTCCTGGTAGCCGGGCTCAGCTGCATGGGAGCGGGCCAGCTGTGGCTCTCCTTTATCTCGTTGCACGCTACGTACCTCAGCGTCGTGCTGCCGGGCCTGATCCTGACCTCGCTGGGTATCGGGCTGGCCCTGCCCACCGCGTCGATCGCTATCACCAGCGGCGTCCGGCGCGAGGACCAGGGACTCGCTGGCGCGCTTTTCACCACCAGCCAGCAGACCGGGGCCGCCGTCGGGCTCGCCGTGCTGGCGACCGCGGCGGCCGCGCGCACCGCCTCGGCTGCGCGCGTTGCCGCCCGCTCCGCGCAGGTGGCCGGATCCCTGGTCGCCGGGTACCGGTTGTCCTTCCTCATCTCGACCGGCATCGTCGTGGTGGCGGCGATCCTGGTCACGGTCCAGCTCCGGCCGCGCGGCGCCCCGCAGGACGCGGAGGTCCATCAGCCTTCCGGTGGCGCCGTCCCGGCCCCGGTGCTCGCCGAGTGCCAGCTGCGCAAGTGCTGAGCGGACAATGCAACGCGCGTTCGCGGCGGGTTCGGCGACTTCGCACTATATACAAATTGTAATCATGCGACTACGTTGAGCAACATGGTGTGACAGGGCCTGCCGTGCCCGGCCCCGCCGCTGCGGGATTAACTCCCGGGTACCAGGGCACGGTGACACAGTCGGGGGCAGGTCATGCACGCACGGCGAGACCATCATGCCGGCACGGGTCATCGCGGCGGCGCGGCGGGATCCCGGCCGTGACACCACCCGGGTCCCGTGTGCGGTGCCCGAGTCCCAGCCGCTTCGGGGCCTGTGCAGCGCGGTCGACGGCACTCTAGGTACGCAAGAACGTACCCAACGGCACATCGACACCGTCTGCGGCGGGCCCGGTCCCCGCGCGGTCGGCGGCGCTTCAGAGGTCTGAGATATCGCGACGGCGCACGACACCGGGGACGACGCGGGTAATCCGGCGGATGGGGGCGGCACGCGAGTACTATTCAGCGCACGGTCACGGTGTGCTTACGGATGATCACGAAAAGTCCGTATATGGCCCGCGGGGGCGGGTTACATGAATTGGGGGTTGTTATGCGGGGCGGGCGTGGTGCACATGGTGGGCGGGTTGCAGCGGTAATGACCGTGGCGGCGCTGTCGATGGGGTTGGGCGGCGGATCTGCCGGCGCGTCCGCTCAGGTGGCGGGGACGACGGGCATGGCCGCGCTGACGAACGCTGGGGCGCTGGGGGACGCGGCGGCAGCGGGGACCCGGACGGCAGCGGGGAACCGGACGGCAGCGGGGAACCGGACGGCAGCGGGGAACGCGGCGACTGGGGGGAACGCGGACTTGGGGACAGAGGGCGGTGTCGGGACGCCGCCGCGGCTGGGGCAGGTTCGGCCGGTGATGGCTTATGTCGCTAACGTCGGGGCGGGCGGGGATGGGACGGTGACGCCGATCAAGACCTCGGCCGGGTCGGCGGGCAAGCCCATCGCGGTGGGCGAGGACCCTAGCGTGATCGCGGTCGCGCCGGGCGGGACCACGGCGTACGTGCTGAACCAGGACTCGGACACGGTGACGCCGATCCAGACTGCCACCAGCACCGCGGGGCCGGCGATCCCGGTGGGCCAGGAGCCTGCCGCGATCGCGTTCACCCCGGACGGGAGGACCGCGTACGTGGCCAACGCGGCCTCCGGCACGGTGACGCCGATCCATACCGCGACCAACACCGCGGGCGCGCCGATCAGTGTCGGCAGCTACCCCAGCGCGATCGCGGTCACGCCGAACGGGCGCACCGCCTACGTGGCCAACTCCGGCTCGGGCACGGTGACCCCGATCACGACCGCGACCGGCACCGCGGGCGCGCCGATCGCGGTGAGCGGGTTCCCGGCCGGGCTCGCGATCACCCCGGACGGGAAGACCGTGTACGTCATCGGGGACGGCGAGTTTTCTGGCACGGTGACGCCGATCGCGACCGCGACGGACACGGCGGGCACGGCGATCGCGCTCAGCGGGTACCCGAGCGCGATCGCGATCACCCCGAACGGGAAGACCGCGTACGTGGCGGGCACCGGGTCGGCGTCGGGCACGGTGACCCCGATCACGATCGCCACCGGTACGGCCGGCCCGGCCATCACCGTCGGCACCAATCCCTCGGCCATCGCGATCACCCCGGACGGGAGCACCGCCTACGTGCTCAGCAGCGGCGTGGCCTCGTGCTCAGGCCAGGTAACCCCGATCAAGACCGCGACCAGCACCGCGGAGAAGGCCATCCAGATCAGCGCCGAGCCGACCGCCATCGCGTTCACCCCGGACGGCAAGACCGCATACGTGACCGACGACTACTGCGACCTGACCCCAGGCACGGTGACGCCGATCAACACCGCGACCAACAAAGTCGGGGTCCCGGTGCCTGTTGGCATCTTCCCCCGCGCCATCGCCATCACCCCGTTAGCCCCATTAACCCCCTTAACCCTATTAATCCCACTAACTAGAACCCTCCCAGGAGCTTCCGCCTTATGCGAAAACACACCCTCCGCCAGGCAGGCGGCCTCTGTCACGCGGTCATCTCCTTCGCCAGGGCACGGCTGGCAGGACCGGCAGTCGCCGCGGTCATCGTGCTGCCCGCAATGGGCCAGGCGGCCTCGACTAGCAGCACGCCGACGATGCTGTACGGCACGCTGGACACTCAGGCAAGCACCGCGGCAACCGAGGCCGCGCGAGGCGTCGGAATGGCCATGTTCGAGTTCGACTGGGCCAGCTTCGAGCCGGAGCCCAGCACGTTCAGCTCCTCCTACCTGGCCAGCGTGAAAGCCGAACTGGATGCCTACCACGCCGCGGGGATGGACATCACGCTGGGCCTCGGACTGCAGGACGCCCCGTCCTGGGTGTTCAAGCTGGCCGACGCCACCTACGTGAACCAGGATGGCAACGTTTCCACCGAAGCCGACTTCGTGTTCAGCGCCGCCGTCCGCGCCGCCGCCACCACCTACCTGGACCAGATCGCCGCCAGCCTCCCGCTGTCGGACTTCTGGGCCATCCGGCTGACCTCCGGCGGCGACAGCGAGATGGTCTACCCGGGCGGCGGCACCTACTGGGCGTTCAACTCCTCCGCGCTGACCGGCAACGGCCTGCCCGCGGGCATGACGAAGAACCCGTACCCGTCCTGGATCCCGGGCACCCCGGGACTGACCCCGGGCCAGATCGGCCAGTGGGTGACCTGGTACGTCGGCGGCCTGGACAACGTCACCGACTGGCAGATGCAGACGCTGAACGGCCTCGGCTTCACCGGCTATTACGAGACCATCACCCCGGGCTCGGGCACCCGTCCCAATGTGCTGACCGCCGAGGAGCAGCAGAACATGCCGGACAGCACCACCGGCGTCGGCGCCGTCTGGAACCTGTACTACTCCGGGCTCTGGTACAAGAGCCGGGTGGTGGCCTACGTGTCCTCCGTCGCCGACGAGTCCGGCGACGACGACACCTGCCAGTCCTCCGACGACTCGCTGCCGCTTACTTCGCCGGTGATGAACACCTGGTCGGCCACCCGCTGGATCGCCCGCATCGCCAAGGAGTACGGCATGCTGGTCGGCGGGGAGAATCCCGGCTACGGCCTGCCCCCAAGCCTGGACTGGTTCTATACCGACGTCTCGGGCAGCGGGGAGATGGCCATCGCGCTGGCCCAGGCCCGGTCCTGCGGGTTCAGCGTCTTCTACTGGGCGCACGACACCAACTTGTGGATCGGCACCGTGCCGTTCGCGACCTACGTGGCGATGATCAAGTAGGTGCTTCGGGGGCTACGGGTCCGCGGCGCTGATCAGAGGGTAACCGCCGGGCTGAGGGCGGGAGCGGGGGTCGAGCCACTGCTCGTTCGGCATAAATGGAAGCGTTACGGGCCTTAGCCGGGCAGGAGCGGGACCGGGCGCGCGGTGCGGCAGCGGTCGAGCTGGTCGGCTATGTCGGGATCGGCGGGGTCGAGCTGGCGGGCGCGCTCCAGGTCGGCTAGGGCGCGGTCGGGCTGGCCGGCGGCGTGGCGGACCATGGCGCGGTTGAACAGGATCGCGGCGTCCTCGGAAAGCTCGAGCGCCCGGTCCAGGCTGGTCAGGGCGGCCTCGTGCCGGCCGGCCTCGAACAGGACCTCGGCCCGGCCGACCCAGGCGGCCTGCACCTCGGGGTCGGTCTCGACCGCCCGGTCGTAGGCCGCGAGCGCGGCCGGGGCGTCGCCCGCCGCCTCGTGCACCCGGCCGAGGATCGCGTGCAGGTAGGCGTTGCCCGGGTCGTGCTCGAGCCCGGCCAGGGCGTCCCGGCGGGCGGCCGCCACCTCGCCGTCGTCCAGGTACAGGCCGGCCCGGTTCACATAGGCGTCGACGAGCGCGGGATCCAGCTCGAGGACGTAGCCGAAGTCGGCGAGCGCGCCCGCCCGGTCGCCGAGGCTGAGCCGCAGGTCGGCGCGGTTGTAGTAGATCTCGGCGAACGGCGGCGACAACCCGATGGCGGTCTTGTAGTCCGCCGCGGCCTCGTCGTAGCGGCCCAGGCGGCGCAGGATGTTGCCGCGTTCCAGGTAGTGCTCGGCGTGGTTGGGGTCCTCGGCGATCGCCGCGGCGTAATCGGCAAGCGCCTCGTCGAGGTGGCCGAGGGCGGCGTGGACGCGCCCCCGGTTGTTCTTCAGGACCGAGCGGTGCAGGCGGTGCTCGTCGGGTTTCAGCTGGCGGTCGAGGCTCTCGATGCACTCGTTGACAAGGCGAAGCGCCACGGCGGGCTCGCCGAGGTTGACCTCTACCAGGGCCAGGCCGTTGCGGTAGAAGGCGCCGTGGAATGCCCGCTCGATCGGGTCGGCGATCAGCGAGGCGGTCGCGATGGCCGCGTTCAGCCACGCCTTGGCCTTGGCCTCGTCGCGTTCGGCCGGATCGTTGTGCCTTGTGTACACCATGGCGGTGGCGTAGGCGGCGGCCATGTGCACGTCCGGGTCGGTTGAATTCAGGCGGGCCTGGTCGTACAGGTCGAGGGCCTCGTGGGTTCTGGACAGCACGGACAGTCCCAGGCCGAGCGCGGCGGCCATGTCCCACCACACGCCGGGCTGCGTCGCCGGGTCGACCAGGGCAAGACCGCGAAAGCCGTGCTCGGCTCCGGCCTGGTAGAAGCCCATCCGGACGCAGTAATCCTGGGCCGCGTGCCGGGCGCGGGCGCCCGCGCCTGACGGGTCGGTGCCGTGCTCGCGGTGGTACGGGATCGCGCCGTTGCGCAGCGAGGGCTCGTCTCGCGCGGCTAGCTCGGCGGCGCGGCGGTCGTGCAGGCTCGCGCGGTCGGCCGGGGCGAGCGCCTGGTAGGCGGCGATCAGGGCCGGGTCGTCGGAGGTGCACTCGGCCTGGACGTAGGCCCAGGCCGCGGCTTGTTTGGCTTGGTTGGCTGCGGCGGCTTGGTTGGCTGGGGCGGTTTTCGCGGGGGTCGTGACCGGGATGTGGTCGGCTCGGTCGGCGAGGACCTTGCGGAGGGTGTCGTCGGGGACGTCGCTTGTCGCGGCGCAGACCACGAGGGTCAGCCTCGCCGGGTCGATGCGGCGCAGCGCGGCGGCGAGGAACTCCAGGTCGGTGAGGTCGGCTTCGTCGGCGTTCTGCACGATCAGCGACCGGGGGGCGGGCGGGAGCGCGCCGAGCAGGAATTCGACGAGGCCGTTGGCGATCCGCCTGGTCCGCAGCCGTGCGTAGTAACGGGTGCGCTCGGCGGGGATCGCCATCGTGGTGAGGGTCTGGCGGGAGTCGGGGATCGCGGCGGCGAGTTCGGGTGCCGCGGACAGCAACTCGATGTCGTAGCGTTGCACCAGGCCGGGATCGCGGTCCAGGACCTCGGGCACCAGCGCGCGGAGCAGCGAGCCCGCGGCGGTGTAGGGGCCGCGCAGGCGGCGGTGGGCGTCGGTGGCGGGCAGCAGCGGGGCGGGCAGGGGCAGGGCGGCGGCGGCGCGCTCGCGGTCCTCGCGGTGGCCGCCGGTGATCCAGTAGTGAGGCATCGAGATCGTCTCCTTTGTCGGATCGGGGTGTCGGCTGTGAGCTAGGCGGTGGCGGAGCGGTGCTTGCGGTGCAGGGCGCGCAGGGCCAGGGCGGCGGCCAGCATCGGCTCCCAGGAGTTGAGCGCCAGGAAGCCGAGCGCGTCGGCGGCCCGCAACACGGAGTGGGCGGTGATCAGCTCGCGGGCGGCCAGTTCGGTCAGCCTGACCGCCACCGGGACCGCGGTCGTGACCAGAATGGCGGCGAGGAACGCGTAGCCCGCCACCATCAGCCAGGAGTACCAGCGGGCCACGGCGAGCTCGCGGCCGGTCACGGTCCCCGCGGCCTGGCCGGCCGGGCGGCGCAGCAGGCGCCGGGCCCGGTCGGTGAGGACCTGCTTGGCGGCGGCCTGCAGGTCGTTGCAGCCGAGCAGCGTCGCGGCGAAGTAGTACAGGTCGGTGCGCAGGAAGAAATAGAACTGCCAGGTGAAGCGCAGCACGACACCGAACGCCATGGACAGCAGCAGGCGGTAACACAGCGCGCCTGCCCCGGTCGCGTCGTGCAGCGGGGCCGCGCCGAGGGTCAGCGCGGCGATGGCGAGCAGGTCGAGCAGCATCCCGGCGAGGAACGGCAGGTACCGCTGGCGGCGCGGCACCGTGACGAGCCCGTCCATCGAGGTCACGAACACCACGTAGTAGAACCGGCGGCCGACGCGGAGCGTGGAGTTCAGCCCGAGGCGGCGCCCGGCCAGGGCGTGGAAGGCCTCGTGCAGCATCAGCCAGGGCACCTGGCCGAGCACTATGCCGAGGGTGAGCAGGACCAGGGACGAGCGGGTGAAGAACAGGTGGTGGTAGTCGGGCAGCAGGTACGGCTCGCGGATCATGGCCGCGATGGCGGCCGCGACGAGGAGCGCGTAGCAGGCCCAGGCCGGGCGGGAGAAGACGGCCCGGCCGAGTCCTTGCCAGCGGACTTTGGCCGCCGGTTTGGTTGTTTCGCCCTCGCCGACGATCAGCCGGAGCTCGTCGAGGACCTCGAGGAACTCGGAGATGTCCACCCGTTCGCCGTACTGCTCGGTGTACCAGGCGGCGGCCTCGTTCGGCGGACTGCCAGCCGCCAGGCGGCGCAGCAGTGCCGCGCCGTCGGCAGGGAACATGCCGTAGGAGTCGATGTCGGCGCGGCCGGCGGTGACTTCGTCGCCCTCTTCGAGGAAGGTGAGCGGGTGCAAGTGCAGGGGCTGGTCGAGCGCGATCATCGTGAATCCTTTCCTGGCGCGCTTGCCTGGGTGCTTCTTCGGGCGCCTTGGGTGCTTCTTTGAGCGCTTTGGGCGCACCGGCCCGGTGCTGGCCCGGGCCGGTGCGCCTGGTAATGAGCGCCGCGTCGTGATTAGACGAGCACCGGGTGCGGCGGAGCAATACCGGTGCAGTAACAGGTCAGGCTGGCTGACGTGAGCCGGATCGTGCCCGCCTTGCGGACCGAGATCTTCTTCATGACTTTCCCCCTTTCGTGTGCTCGGACGTTTTGCTCACCGCGGTCGCGGAAAGCACGTTCAGATATCGGCCGGAATAGAAGACCAGGGGCGATCGCCCGGGGGTTACCTGATATCTCTCTAGGTGGCCGATTATGATCACGTGGTCGCCGCCGTGAATGTGCCGCAGGCGGCGGCAGACGAAAACGCCCAGCCCGTCGTCGAGCGTGGGCATGCCGTGCGGGCCGTGGTGCCAGCGCAGGCCGCGGAACCGGTCTTCGCCGCGGGCGGAGAACTGCCTGGCCACCCGCTCCTGGCCTGCGGCCAGCACGTTGACGGCGAAGTGATCCGCGGTGGTGAAGGTGGCCAGGCTCGCGCTGCTGCGCTGGAGGCACCACAGGATCAGCGGCGGATCCAGGGACAGCGAGCCGAATGAGTTGATCGTTATCCCGGCGGGGTGGCCATCGGATCCGGTCGTGGTGACCACGGCGACGCCGGTGGCGTAATGGCCGAGCGCGGTGCGCAGGGCGCTGTGGTCACAGGCGTCGGGTTCGGAGATTCGTGGTGCGATTTCGGTGACCATCGGACTCCCCCTCTGTGCGCCTTTCCCGGACACGTGTGAAGAGGGGGGATCTGGCGTGCAGATACACGCGCACGCAGAAATAATTGACGGGGCAAAACGGATAAAGGGTGTCTTACAGGCGTAACGCCGAGATCTTGCGGAGAAGTCGGCCCCGCGGCGGGCGCGAAATGTCCCTCAGGCCGCATTCACGTCAGAAGTAACGTATTTCCGTGGAAATTTTCAGCGGCCTCTGGTGAGCCTTCTGCGGTAGGCGATGCCGCCGAGGCCGACCACGACCGCGGCGGCGCCGAGGGCGAAGAGCAGGCCGTCCTGGAATCCGGCCGTGCCGCCACCGCCGGTAACCGGGGCCGCGCTGGGGTAACTGGGGGTCGGGGTTGGCGTCCGCACGACAGTCCTCGTCACCGTCGGGGTGGGCGTGGGGGTGGCGGTCGGCGTGGCCGTGGCGGTTGTCGTCGGCGTGGCTGTCGCGGTGGTCGTCGGCGTGGTCGTCGGCGTGGTCGTGGCGGGGGGGCTCGCGGTGGAGGTTGAGGTCGGTGAGCCGGATGCGGACAGGGTTACCGGGGGCGTCGAGGACCCCGACGTGCACGCGGAGATGGCCACGAGCGCGAACAGGGTCAGGGCGCCGTAACCGATAACGGCGAGCCTCGCCCGCAGCGCCGCCGCGATGGTGGTGCGCACCTTCATCGAGCCTCCTCATGCGCCCGGAGGGCATGGTGCCGGGAAACCGGCATCGGAAGGGGAAACACGCGGCCAGCCCGGTCCGGGCCGACCGAAGACAGGTCCAGAAATCGCCGGCGGACATAAAGGCAAGGCCCGTGTGCGGCACAGACATGCAATGGCCTGTTCATCACTGGAATATTAGGCTAGTAGCACACCCTCGGGAAGACACAGGTAGGGACAACGGCATTGGGGGATGGCGGGCACTGGCGGCGTATAGCCGGGTTTCGGGTGGTCGTTTCCTGGCCGCAGGCCGGCCTCGCTCCCCCGCCCCGGAGGCCGGTGAGCCTGCTGGCGAGGATGGCAGGGGCGTTCGGCGGCCTGCTGATCGTGGGCGGTGTCGCGGCGATGGGCGTCGCGCTCGCTTCCCAGGTGCACGCGCCTCAGCCTGCGCTGTCGGCCGCGGGCCGGATCGGCGGGGCACACGGGCCTTCGCTGCCGCGCTCGGTGCCGGTGGCCATGGATATCCCGGCCATCGGGGTGCACTCCACGCTGCTGCACCTCGGTGTCAACTCCGACGGGACGATGCAGGTCCCCTCGCTTAACACCAGTGCCGACGAGGCGGCGTGGTACAAGTACTCGGCCACGCCCGGCCAGATCGGCTCGTCGGTCATCGAGGGTCACGTGGACAGTTATAAGGGGCCCGCGGTCTTCTACAGGCTCGGCGCCCTGCGCCCCGGAGACACCGTTGACGTGACGCTCGCCGATGGTGTCACGGCAATTTTCCGCGTCACGGGCGTGCGTGAGTACCTGAAATCCGCTTTCCCGGCGAAAATCATTTACGGCTCGACCGGCTACGCCGCTCTGCGGCTGATAACGTGCGGCGGCGCTTTCGACTGGGCCACCGGTCATTACCTCAGTTCCACGGTGGTCTTCGCGTCCCTCAGCTCGTCCCGGCCGGCCACCCACGTCTGACCGCGATTTGACTGCGCCGTCCCCGCCGTGGCGCGCCGTCCCCGCCGTGGCGCGCCGTCCCCGCCGTGGCGCGCCGTCCCCGCCGTGGCGCGCCGTCCGCGGCTGTGTCATGCTGCCCGGCGAGGAGAGACCTCCCGGCGAGGCGGTATGGAGGAAGCTATGAAGACCACACAGGCCGCTGCGGGGCTGGCCGTCATCGAGATGGCCAGGCAGGGGCGGTTCGAGGAGATCCGGGAGAGGTTCGCACCGCAGCTGCAGCCGATGGTGCCCGCCGGGGCGCTGCAGGCCGCGTGGGAGGCCGAACTGGCCAGGAACGGCCAGGTCGCCTCGGTGGGCGAGGCGGTGGCCGAGCCGGCCGGGCCGGGTGCGGTGCTGGTGAAGGTCCCGGTCACCTTTACCGGCGGCACGCTGACGGTCGCGGTGGGCCTTGCCGGCGAGGAGAACTGGATCACCGGGATCCAGTTGCTGCCCGCCAGCGCCGCGGAACCGGCGGCGCCCTGGGAGCCGCCCGGGTACGCCGACCCTGAGGCGTTCACCGAGCAGGACGTCACCGTTGGCGACGGGCCGTTGGCCGTGGGCGGGACGCTGAGCCTGCCGCGCCGGGAGGGCGCGGTACCCGGGGTGGTGCTGCTCGCGGGCTCAGGGCCGCTGGACCGGGATGAGACCATCGGCAGGAACAAGCCGCTGAAGGACCTCGCCTGGGGGCTGGCCAGCGCCGGGGTGGCGGTGCTGCGCTTCGACAAGGTCACCTTCGTGCACCCGCGGCAGGTCGCCGAGAGCCGCGGTTTCACGCTGGCCGACGAGTACCTGCCGGACGCGCTCGCCGCGATCGGGGTGCTCGGCGGGCACCCGGCAGTCGACGCCGGGCGGGTCTTCGTGGCCGGGCACAGCCTGGGCGGCACCGTGGCGCCGCGGGTCGCGGCGGCCCAGTCTTCGGTGGCCCAGTCCTCGGCGGCCCAGTCCTCGGTGGCCCAGCCTCCGGTTGCCGGGCTTGTCATCCTGGCCGGCGGGGCGCAGCCGCTGCACTGGGCAGCGGAGCGGCAGTTCCGCTACCTCGCCTCCCTCGACCCTTCGAACGCTGCGGCGGCCCAGCCGGCCCTGGACGCGATCGACAGGCAGGCGCGGGCGGTGGACGACCCGAGCCTGTCGGAGGCGACGCCGGATAGCGAACTGCCGTTCGGCGTGCCCGCGGCGTACTGGCTTGACGTGCGTAGCTACGACCCGGCCGCGACGGCCGCCGGGCTGAGTCAGCCCATGCTCATCGTGCAGGGCGGCCGCGACTACCAGGCCACCGTCGCCGACGACCTGTCCAGGTGGCGGGCGGCCCTTGACGGCCGACCCGACGTCACCTTCCGCGTCTACGAGGCGGACAACCACCTGTTCTTCCCCGGCTCCGGGCCTTCCTCGCCGGCCGAATACGAGCCCGCCCAGCACGTCGACCCCGAGGTCGTCGCCGGGATCGCGGCCTGGCTCACCTCGGCGTTAGCCGCCTCCGGTTAGCGCTGGCGCTGCCTCAGCCTGCGGTCAGCGCTGGCGCTCCCTTAGTCTGCGGTTCTTGATCCGGTTACCGCAGGTGGCCATGTCGCACCAGGCGCCGACCCGGCTGTGGGAACGGTCGTAGAAGGCCCACTGGCAGTCCGGGTTGCCGCAGGCCTTGAGCCGCGGCCAGGTGCCGTCGCGCTGCGCATCGCGGATCACCAGCAGGATCTGGAGCAGGCTCGAGCCGATGGCGTCGGCGGGCTCTGCTCCGAGGCTGACCCGGCCGTCCGGTCCGACCTCGAGCACCGGCCTGGACGCCTGCGCGACGGCCTGCAGCGGCTGCAAGTCGTCAGGCACGAGCGGGGGGCCGCCGCCGTTGGCCACCAGCATGGCCCGGATGCCCTCGCGCACGCCGCGGGCCAGGTGCAGCTCGGCGGGTTCCGGCACGCGCTCGGCGCTCCGTAGCCCGGCCTCGGCCAGCCAGCCACGCGCAGCGGCGGGATCAAGCAGCAGGTCGGAGGCGTGGTCGGCGTCCCAGGTGTTGACGAACGACTGCACGAGCAGCAGCGGCATCGGGGCCGGCTTTGTCTCAACGTCCGGCACCCACGACGGCATGGTCATGCTCAACAGGCTACCACGTGTGACCGTCTAATCGGTTTGACCGGTCTCCTCATGACCTCTAAAATTATTTTAGTAGTCACTGACTTTTTACCGGCCGATCGATAGGAGGCACGTCATGGTGATCCTGCTCGGACTCGCGGCCGCCGTGCTCTACGGCTGCGGCGACTTCATCGGCGGGACCGCGAGCCGCAGGGTCTCGGTACTGACCGTGCTCATGCTGGCCGAATCGGCAGGATCGGTCGTCGCGCTCGTCGCCGCGGCTCTGTCGCCGGGCGCGGCCAGCCTGGCCGGGCTGGCCTGGGGAGCCGGCGCGGGCACGGCCGGCGGGCTCGGGCTGATCATGTTCTATACCGGCCTGGCGACCGGGCCGATGAGCGTCGTCGCGCCGGTGTCCGGGCTGGTGTCCACGATCCTCCCGGTCGCGGTAGCGCTGGCCGAGGGCGAGCGGCCCGGCGTCGGCGTGTACGCGGGCGCGATGCTGTGCTTCGTCGCGATCGTGCTGGCCAGTTCGGCAGGCGGGGCCGACGGGTCGCGGACGGGGGGCCGAAGGGGCCGAAGGGGCAGTGCGGGCCGTTCCGGCGGCGCGGGCCAGACGGTCCGGGCGCTGGCCTACGGCGTCGGGGCGGGTGGCCTGTTCGGCCTGTTCTTCCTGTTGATCCGCAACGCCGGACAGTCCGGGACCCTGTGGCCCGTGGCGTCCGCGCGGGTCGGCGAGCTGGCGAGCGTACTGGCCGCCGCGGGCGTGCTGCAGCTCGCGCTGAGGCGGCGCGCCAGGGGGCGGAGCAACGCCGGGGCGAGCGGAACCGGGGCGAGCGGAACCGGGGCGAGCGGAACCGGGGCGAGCGGGGCTTACGGCCGGCTGCTGATGGTAGCGGCGAGTGCGGGGGTCATCGACGTCATCGCGAACATCTGCTACGTGGCGGCGGCAAGGACCGGCATGTTTGGCCTGGCCGTCGTGCTCGCCTCGCTCTACCCGGGGGTCACCGTGCTGCTGGCCAGGGTGGTCCTCGGCGAACGGCTGCGCGGAGTGCAGCAGATCGGCCTCGGGCTCGCGGCGGTCGGCATCCTGCTCGTCGCGTCATGAGGCGCGGCCAGCCGCGGGCGCCGGTTCACCCGGTGGATCGAGGATTAAGGAGTACCGGTGATATCCAGCTGCACCGTAGAGGCCGTGCAGGTCAGCGTGGCATTGCTCGCGGCCGGGATATGCAGGGTCGCGGAGCCGGTCCACGACGTGGCGGTCCAAGTCTGGCCTTGCACCTTCGCCCCATGGACCTGGAGGCTGATCTGCAAGGTGTCCGTACCGTTGATCCTGGTGCCGTTCCCTGTACAGGCCCCGCCCAACGTCGTGTTCCCGGTGTACCCCGTGCCCGCGCGGGTGAGGGAGGTGGTGGCGAAGGTGGTCCCGTCGAATTTCCCGTTCAAGGCCACGTTGCACGAAGCGGCCGCGCAGCCCGGAGTGAAGGTCCAGGAGTCATTCCACGTTTGTCCTACTTTTGCGTTCGCGTTACTTGAGGCGGAGATGACCTTCCAGTGGACGGTCCACGCCTGTTCCAGGACACCCGCGGACACCGGCGGGGTAACGGTGGCCACGGTCAGCACGGCGGATCTTGGGGACTTCTTGTCACCGCGGACGGCGAATACCTGGAACCGGAAGGCGGTAGCCGGGGGAAGCCCTGTCTCACGGAAATAGGTGGTGGTGCCGGGGACCTCGCCGACCGGCTGGCCGTTGCGCAGGATCTTGTAGTCGGTCGGCTGCGGGCCCGTAGCCGGGGCGGACCAGCGTATCGCCACCGAGCTTGTGGTCGAGGCATCGAGCACCAGCCCGGCCGGCTTCAAGACCGGCGGGGGGCTCTTCCACGGAGCGATGACGACGAGCGCGACGGCCGCGGCGACCACGACCACGCCAGCGGTGGCCAGGCCCATCCGCAGACGCCTGAGGTGCCTCAGATGCTCAAGATGCCGGACATGCTCAAGATGCCGGACATGCTCCGATTCGGGAGATGCCTGGGACGGCGGGGCGCCCTGGGACGGCGGGGCGCCCTGGGACGGCGGGGCGCCCTGGGACGGCTGGCCGTAGTGGGGCGGCTGGACGTTGTGGGAGGGCTGACCGCTGCCGGACAGGCCCACGTGCTGCACGACGTGGCCGCCAACCGCAGGCGCCCCGCCCGACGGCCACAACGCCGCCAGCAGCAGCGCAGCCTCCGCCAGATGCGACCGGCCCCGGTTCTCCCAGTCCGGGCCGTACGCCCCCGCAGCCGCCGCGTTCAACCCGGCGACGAAGCTCGCCGCATCCGGCGGCCGGCCAGCGGGGTCCTTGGCCATCCCGGCGGCCACCATGGGCCGCAGCGGAACCGGCACCGGCTCCAGCGGCACCGGCTGCGACGTGTGCTGCCACAGCAGCGCCTCCGCCGTCGTCCCGGTAAACGGCGGATGCCCGATCAGGCACTCATAAAACGTCGCCGTCGCCGCGTACACATCGGTCGCCGGGGTCGCCGGGCCGCCCGCCAGCTGCTCCGGCGGCGCATACGCCAGCGTCCCGGCCGGGAACGGCCGGTCCCCCGCCCGCACCGCGATACCGAAATCGGTCAGCTTACTGACCCCGTCCGCGCCCACCAGCACGTTCTCCGGCTTGTAATCCCGGTGCACCACACCCCGCTGATGCGCCGCCGCCAGCCCGAGCAGCGAGCCCTGCAACACCACCAGCGCTGCCTCCGCCGAGGTCCTGCCCTGCCGGGACAGGATCTCCCGCAGCGACACCCCGTCCACAAGCTCCATCACGATCGCCGCACCGGCCGGCGTCTCGATGTACTCATACAGCCGGACCACGTTCCGGTCCTGCAGGGAGGCGAGCACCCTGGCCTCTGCGCGGAACATCTCGGTGAACACGGGGTCATCAAGCAGGCTGCGGCGCAGGTACTTGATCGCGACCTGGATGCCCGAGATGTCGTGCCTGGCCAGCACGACCTCACCGAACCCACCTGAGCCGAGAACCTTCAGCTCGGTGTAACCGGCAGCCGACCAATCCCGGCGGGGAAACTGGCCCTGGCCCGGGGGCGGGGCGACGGGAACAGCCGGACCGTAACTCTCGCCGCCGACCGGCGGCCCCGATTCGGTCGGCGGGTGCGGCGTGGGGGTGACCGGAGCAGACGGCCAGGGCTCGTCGACCGAGTAACGATCGCCGTAGTCCGGCGCCATCTCGTCCTGCCCTGCGCCAGCTTGCAGATCCGGACTCGGCTGCGGTGACTGCAGGTCCGCACTGGGCGGGGGTGACTGGAGGTCCGGCTCGGCGTCGGGCGGGACTGGGACACCGCCGGGTGGGCCGGCCATCAGTGATGCCGCCCGCACAGGCCAGGCGCGATGCCCCGGGCTGCATCTTCGCAGCAAATCAGCTCTCTGTCAGCGGCGACCAGCACCATCAAAATCCCCCACGTCGCGTGCGACCCTGAAATGGCATCCTGCCGAGGGAAGTCCCTAACCGGGACGTTTCACCCAGCCCATAACTAGGCGTGACGAAAGCCCCCCAACCTGACGATCAATCCCAAGATTGCGTTGCGCATGCGGCCTTGTCAATGCCCGGAATGCTGCAGTCAGGTAAAGGTATTTCCCGGCCCAACGGGGGCAGAGCCGTCGCCGGACCGGCCGCTCAGCGGCCGTCGGCTTGTGCTAGCTGATCCAGCCAGTCCGAGATGCTGCGGGCCAGGGTGGGCATCGGGAGCGATCCGTGGTCCAGGACGGCGGCGTGGAACGCGGGCAGGGAGAACTCCGTTCCGAGCCGCCTGCGAGCCTCCTCGCGGATCCGCAGGATCTCGAGCTTGCCGGTGAGGTAGGCCAGCGCCTGTCCGGGCATCACCACGTACCGGTCGATCTCGGCGGCCAGGATCTCCCGGGCCATGGGCACGTGTTCGACCAGGAACTCCAGTGCCCGCTCCCGGCTCCAGCCGAACGCGTGCAGGCCGGTGTCCACCACCAGCCGGGCGGCCCGCATCAGCGACGTGCTGAACGAGCCGAGCAGGGCGTGATCGCTGGTATAAAGGCCGGTTTCCTCGGCGAGCTGCTCGGCGTACAGGCCCCAACCCTCGGAGAACACCGCCAGGCTGCGCTGGCGTTGCAAGGCCGGGAGGTCGGTAAGCAGCTGCAGGCGGGAGAGCTGTAGATGGTGCCCGGGCACCGCCTCGTGGAATGCAACCACCTCGACGTCCCAGCCGGTACCCGGGGTGGGCCGTTCGGTGTTGAACCAGAACGTGCCCGGCCGGCCGCCGTCCAGGCGGGGCGGGGTGTAATGCGGCGCCGCGCCGCTCAGCGCCACGAACTCCGGCATGGGCGTCACGGCGCACGGCGGCGGGAGGGGCTGCGGGAAGAACTCCGGCGCCCGCGCCTCGGCCCGCTGCACCGCGACCAGCGCCTGGCCGATGGCCTGCTCCGGCGGGATCTTCCCGGCCGAGTCCCGCAGCGCATCGAATACCTCGTCGAGGCCGGAAAGCCCCAGCGCGGCGCCCAGCTCGACGGCCCGGGACTCCAGCGCGGCGAGGTGATCCAGGCCGGTCTTGTGCAGCTGTTCCGGCGAGAGCGGGAGCGTCGTGTAGATCCGGACCGCCCTTGCGTAGTCCTCTTCGCCGCCGGGCAAGTACACCAGCCCGGCTTGCTCCGACGGCCGGGCCTGCGGGAGCAGTTCGGAGATGGTGGCGACCCACCTCGCCAGGGCCGGCCTCACCACCTCCTCGCTGAGCGCCCGGCGTTCCTCCTCCCACGCCGCCGCCCCGGCCCAGTCCTGCGGCGGCTTGGGGGAAAGCACCGGCCCGATGCCCGGTGCGGCCAGCACGTCTTCGGCCCAGCCGGTGGCCTGCTCGACGAGCGGCGCCACCGGGAGCCGCCCGCGGCCCGCTCCGGCCCGCAGCCGGTCGCTGTTCTGGTCGATCCAGGCGCCGCTGCGGCGCAGCCTGGTCAGGTAGGCCTCGGCCGCGGCCGGGTCGAGGAGGACCGTCCGGGCGGCCACCGCAAGGAAGGCAGCAGGCCCCGCGTACGGCATGGAGGTGACCGTGTACTCCGCCCGGGCCATGTCGATGCCATCGAGCTCGTAGTTGGCCGCCTCCCTCGTGCAGTCGAGCGTGACGGCGTCGGCGGGGGTAAGCGGTCCCGATCCGATCTCGGCGACCTCGCCGAGGAACTGTTCTATCTCGGCCCGCCAGGCCTGCTGGCCCTCCTCGCTGTCGTCCGGGACAAGATCGTCGTACCCGGGGATGCCGTACATGGAGGCCGTGAACGGATTCTCCTCGAGCCAGCGCTTGTGGAAGCGGTCGGCCAGGTCGCGCGCCGAGGTCATTGATCTCCTTTGATCGGATGGGCTCTGGGGCAGAGCTTAAGCGGTAGCTCACGTTGCGGCGTCCCCGGCCGGGCCGACCGGGATCCGGCCGGATCGATGTGGCTCTGACACGGTTAGGACCGTATCGCTGTCACAACGTCCCGGCGTCGGACGGAGGGAGCTGCGACGCAGGGGGCGCGCGAGAGGCGCGGGACGTACGGGGCATGAGGGTGCTAGGCCTAGCAGGGCAGAGCGTCACTTCGGGAGGCACTAGTCGAGTTCGGCTGCCCAGTCGCGGGTTTGGAGGGCGTCGCGGACGTGGGCGAGGAAGCGGGATCCTGTTACGCCGTCCAAGGCCCGGTGGTCGTAGGAGAAGCCGAGGATCGTCATGTAGTGGACCGCGATCGCGTCGCCGACGGCGGTGGGGCGGCGGGACACCATGTTGGTGGAGAGGATCGCGACGTTCGGCTGGTTGATGATGGGCATCGAGGCGTAGTCGCCGAGCGGTCCTGGGTTGGTGATCGTGAACGTGGAGCCGCTCAGATCGTCGGCGGTGGCCTGGCCGGACCGGAGCTTGTCGGCTACGGCGCGGATGGCGCGGGCGAGTTCGCGCAGGCTGAGTTGGTCGGCGTCGCGGATCACCGGCACCGCCATGCCCTGCTCGTTGATGTCGACGGCGATACCGAGGTTGACGTAATGGTGCAGGGTGATGGTCTTGGCCTGCATGTCCACGGAGGAGTTGAGGACCGGGATCGCGCGCAGCGCGTCGCAGACGGCCCGGGCGACAAACGGGAGGTAGGTGAGCGACATGCCCTCCTCGGCGCGGAACCGTTCCTTATGGCGGCTGCGCACCTCCTCGACCGCCTGCAGGTCAACCTCGACCGAGGTCCAGACGTGCGGGGAGACCCGCAGCGACTCGGCCATCCGCTCGGCGATGGCGAACCGGATCCGGGACATCGGCTGCACCTCGTCCCGCGGGCTGAGGCTCGCCGCGGCGATAGCGGCCTCGACGTCCTCGCGCAGGATCCGCCCGCCCGGGCCCGAGCCCTTGAGGGTGGTCAGGTCGATGCCGTTATCGGCCGCGATTTTCCTGACCACCGGTGACAGCGGCGGCCTGCTATCGACCGTGGTCGACGATGCGGGTGCGGAGGCAGGGGCGGGTGCGGAGGCAGGGGCGGGTGCGGAGGCAGGGGCGGG
>Ga0209169_10000421_pt1 | contig 25722 bp, 29 predicted proteins | sample HubBroMetageWRM4_FD_188346 | JGI IMG/M metagenome (GOLD analysis project Ga0209169, IMG submission 188346) | Warmed soil microbial communities from the Hubbard Brook experimental Forest, New Hampshire - Hubbard Brook CCASE Soil Metagenome WRM 4... | ecosystem: Environmental > Terrestrial > Soil...
CCGCGCTCGCCGCTATGCGCAATCCGCCGGCGCAGGCGCGGCTGCCGTTTCTCACCATGCCGGCACATCACGACGTCCGCGCGGAAAACATCCATCTGCGGCGTCTACATGGCAATCTCGTTGCCGCCGCCGAGCGCGGGCCGGTCGATTTTGCCGAACTCTTGCTCACGCCCGGCGTCGGCGGCCGCACGGTGCAGGCGCTCGCGCTGGTCGCGGAGGTCGTGCACGGCGCGCCTTTCAGGTTCAGTGACCCGGCGCGCTTTTCGCTCGCGCATGGCGGCAAGGACCGGCATCCCTTCCCGGTGCCGATCAAGGTCTATGACGAGACCATTCGCGTGCTCAAATCGGCGGTGCACCAGGCCAAGCTTGGCCGCGACGACGAACTCGCCGCGCTGCAGAGGCTCGATCGCGAATCGCGAAAGTTGGAGAAGGCAGCGACCGGTCCGACCGTCGAGCAGGTCGTAGCCGAGGAGCGCGCGCAGTCGGCGCAATACGGCGGTCGCAGCGTGTTCGGGTGGGAGCGCGAAAGCGTTTAAGCCGGCCGTGAAGCTGCGCCGGTTCATAACTGCCGGAACCGTTGGCGGAAGCTACGGGCGAGGGGAAAAACGTGGCCGATGATGCGGACGTGATTGTTGTCGGCGCCGGCATCGCCGGCCTTGTCGCCGCCGCTGAACTCATCGACGCGCGGAAGAAGGTCATCGTCGTCGATCAGGAGGGGGAGCAATCGCTTGGCGGGCAGGCCTTCTGGTCGCTCGGTGGCCTGTTTTTGGTCGACTCCCCCGAACAGCGCCGGCTCGGCATTCGCGATTCGCGGGCGCTGGCGCTCGCGGATTGGCTCGGGACCGCGGCCTTCGATCGCGAGGAGGATTTTTGGCCGCAGCAATGGGCGGAGGCTTATGTCGACTTCGCCGCCGGCGAAAAACGCTCATGGTTGCGCCAGCGCGGCATCCGCTTCTTCCCTGTCGTCGGCTGGGCAGAGCGGGGCGGCGGCAACGCGAGCGGCCACGGCAATTCCGTGCCGCGCTTTCATCTCAGCTGGGGCACCGGACCGGGCGTGCTCGCGCCATTCGTGCGGCGCGCGCGGGAAGGCGAGAAAGAAGGCCTGCTGACTTTCAGATTTCGCCATCGCGTGAACGAGCTCGCGACATCGGCCTCCTCGGCCGCAATTATTCGCGGCGACGTGCTCGCTCCGAGCCACGGCGAACGCGGCGCAATGAGTTCGCGCGAGACGGTCGGGACGTTCGAGTTGAAAGCGGGCGCGGTGATTGTCGCCTCGGGCGGCATTGGCGCCAATCACGAGCTAGTACGCCAAAACTGGCCCCGGCGGCTTGGCCGGGCGCCGCGGCGAATGATCGCCGGCGTGCCGGATTACGTCGACGGCCGGATGCTGGCGATTACGGAAAGCGCCGGTGGCACGGTCATCAATCGCGACCGGATGTGGCATTACGTCGAGGGCATCAAGAACTACGCGTCCATTTGGAGCGATCACGGCATCCGTATTCTGCCGGGGCCGTCCTCGCTCTGGCTCGATGCGCGGGGTAGGCGCCTGCCGGCGCCGCTTTATCCGGGCTTCGATACGCTCGCCACGCTCAAACACATTATGGAGGCCGGCTACGATTATTCCTGGTTCATCCTAACGCGCGCCATCATCAAGAAAGAGTTCGCGCTGTCAGGCTCCGAACAAAATCCAGATTTCACCAGCAAGAGTTGGCGGCAGGTTTTGCGCCGCGTCATCAAAGGGATTCCCGGCCCGGTGCAGGCGTTCATGGACAAGGGCGTGGATTTCATTGTCGAGGACGACCTCGGCCGGCTGGTGGAGCGCATGAATGCGTTGACTGGCGAAGGGTTGCTCAGCCTTGCGCAAGTCGAGAGCGAAATCACGGCACGCGATCGGCAACTCGACAACGCGTTCGGAAAGGACGCGCAGATCGCCGCCATTCGCGCAGCGCGCGCTTATATCGGGGACAAGCTCACCCGTGTCGTGCGTCCGCACAAACTCCTCGATCCCGCCGCCGGACCGCTGATCGCTGTCCGCTTGCACATTCTGACCCGGAAAACGCTGGGCGGATTGCAAACCGATCTTGGGAGCCGCGTTATTGGTGCCGATGGCCGCCCCGTTCCGGGCTTGTACGCCGCGGGCGAGGTGGCGGGCTTCGGCGGCGGTGGCGTTCACGGCTATGCAGCGCTCGAAGGAACTTTTCTCGGCGGTTGCATTTTTTCGGGACGCGCGGCCGGTCGCGCAGCGGCGCGCGACGCCGGCTAGGCTTGGCTAGGCGGCGAGCGAAATCAGCGCAATGCCCGCCGCGACTGTGGCGGCGGCAAAGCCGGTCAGCGCTCCGGTGCCATCGACAAACCGGTCAGGAAAGGCGCGCAGCGCCAGCGGAGCAAAGAGGAGCGATAATCCGCCGGCGATAATCAACGCTGCCCAGGATGTCAGCCGCGATGCAGCAACGGTTCCGGCGACGAGAGCAAGAAAGGTTAAGCCAATCGAGCCGAACAATGTCATGCGTTCCGGCCGAGATTTTGCGCCTTCGCGTTGTAGGGGAAAGTGACCGCTCGCCGCCAGACCGTGCAAGGTTGCGGCGAAAATGAGCAGTACAAACAACAACAATGGGGTCACTTGGCCGAGTGGTGGCATAGCTTGCATTCCACGGCGCTTGACGGGTGAAAATCAAGGCTCCGTAATAGGAGCATTCTGGGTTTCCGCGGCTGTAGCGTTGTGTCGGTGTTTGAAATGAAAGTCTATCAAGGGCGGCGCACCATGGACGGCCTCGTCGTTACCGTCGACGGCGAGCCGCTGCCAGAACATTACGAAGTCAAGCAATTCACCAAACGTGGCTTCGAGTGGACCTACAATGGCACTAGCCCGCGGCAGCTGGCGCTGGCCATCCTGTTCGATTACCTGGGCGACAAAGAATGCGCCGCCGCCATGTCCGAACCGTTCATGAAAGACGTCATCGCCAACCTCGACAACGATTGGCAACTAACCAGCGATGAGGTCAACGATTACCTGCGCTACCGCGACGCCGATCAGTTGATCGCGGGACCGAAGGGCGAGGATGTGCTATAGGTTGGCAGCCGAAGTCATCCATGTCGCAGGCATGGGGGCGCGGCGAAAACGGGTGACGTTCGCGCCAGGGAGAAGCACATGATCAGCGAGCGGCAAATCGAATTTCGCCGGGAATATCGCTCCCGCATCCTCGGCTGGTATGACGGCTATATCCACGTGCTGATCATTTACGCGATGGGGGCCGCCGCCTTCTACATCTACGTCGAGCATATTCATGACGTGCGCTGGTTCGAGTGGATCACCGTGCCGTTTACCTTCGTCTTCACCAATCTGTTCGAGTGGGCGGTGCATAAATATGTGATGCACCGGCCGGTGAACGTCAAAGGCTTACGCGCGATCTACGAGCGGCACACCCTCAATCACCATCAGTTTTTCTCCGATGATGAGATGCGCTTTCGCGATCACAAGGACTGGCGCGTGACTCTGTTCCCGCCCTACGCGCTGGTGGTTTTCATCCTGATGTCGATTCCACTGGCCGCGATACTCGGCACGCTGTTCTCGGCCAATGTCGGCTGGCTGTTCATGTCGACGACCACCGGCATGTATCTGATTTATGAATTCATGCACTTTTGCTGCCACGTCGATGAAAACGCCTTCGTGCGTTATTGTCCGTTCGTCAACACGCTACGCCGGCACCATACCGCGCATCACAACGCGCGACTGATGATGGAGGTCAACATGAACTTGACCTTTCCCATGGCCGATTGGCTGTTCGGCACGTCGGATCTCGATCGCGGACTCGTTGGCACCCTGCTCAACGGTTACGAAACGCGCTTTTTGAAGAAAGACCTGCGCGGCAAGCCGCGATTGCCCGATGAGGCCGCCGCCGTGCCGGTCGGCGCCCACTAAAAATTTCCCGGTCCGCCGTGCCCAATGACGTAAAAGCGGCTCTCTCGGTGATTGTGCTGATTGTCGCCGGCGTGCTCGCTTTTTGGAGCGGTTCGCCGATCCGCCACGGTTTTTCGGCCTTCATCATAATTGTGGCGGTGCTGATGGTCGGGGCGATGTGGGTGTTCCCAGAGGCGGTCGGAAAGACGAAAAGCTGAGCGTCATGCCCCGGGCAGAAACGTCCAGCTCATGGCGGCTGGCGGCCGCCATGCGCTTGGATGACCGCGCCGGTAATGTAGCTCGCGCGCGGTGAAGCAAGAAAAGCGATGACTTCGGCGATCTCCTCGGGCTTGCCGAGCCGGCCGATGGGAATGTTTTTGCGCGCCGCCTCGATCTGCTCGGCCGTAAGGTCACCGCGCACCGCCGGCGTATCAGTCAGCCCTGGTGCGACGGTGTTGACGGTGACGCCCAGCGGCGCCGCTTCAAGCGCCGCAACCCGCACCAGATGGATGTTGGCCGCCTTCGCCGCAGAATAAGCGGGACCCGTCGGACTCTCCGGCACCACTCCGGACATTGACGCGACCGTGACAATGCGCCCATCGGCGACTGGCGTCTTGGTCCGGCGCTGGAGCATGGCGCGGATGCAGAGGAACGGACCGCGCGCATTCAGGGCTTCGGTCTTGATCCAGTTTTCCGTCGTCATGTTGACAATGCTGGGCTTGTGGCCGGGCGTCATGAACACGGCGCCGGCGACGCAGGCGAGCGTAGCCACCGGACCGAGCTTTTTTTCGGTCTCGTCGAACAGCGCCTCGACTGAGCGTTCCTCGGTGACATCGGTATGGACGGCGATATGACCGCTTCCCGGGAGCGATTGGGCGACACGCTGCGCCGCGGCAACATTGATGTCGGCGACGGCCACGCTGTGGCCATCGCGCGCGAGCGCCCGCGCCGTCGCCTCGCCAATGCCGCTGCCGCCGCCGGTAACAATCGCAACCCTGCTCACGCGTTGCTCCTATTTATTTCGGCGAGCATAACCGGATGCAGCGCATTGCTCCACTCGCGCCGGTTGCTCATTCCCGTTTATCGGCGCCAGCACAACAAACGTGATACATATCACGGTCCGCAAGCTTTCACTGCGCCATGTTCCAGTTAGTCTGGCTGCGATTGGGGCACACCATGAAGTCGGTTTCTGCGCGAGCGTTGACTTGCGCGAGCGTTATGTCGGCACCGCTATTTGGGCTTCTTCTTGCGCTTCTATTCACCGACCACGCCGGTGCTGCGCCACTACCGCCGGCGGCAAAAATGAATGCCTATGTCGAGTGCGTCAATCGTCTCTCCGAACGCGCCTACGATTCACGCAAGCGTTATTTCAGCTGGGCGGCTCAGAGCGGCCCGACCGGCCATGAACATATCATCTACGGCACCTACACCATCTACGACACTTCGGGGTGCCGCAAGAATGTCGGGATGGCCAACGCCATGGAGCCGCACGACGCCCCACTTGAGGCCGCTGCGACAGCTTATGTCGACGCGGTGAGCAAGCTCGAGCCGTTGCTCAAAGAGGCCGACGACTATTACACCGCGGAGAACTACAAAGACGACAAAATGGCGAAAGGCAAAGAGCTTCATCCGCGCCTCGTCGCCGCCTGGGATGCGTTCGCTGGCGCCGATCACAATCTGCGCGAGGCGGTCGAAGTCATCAACGACAGGCGCGCGCTGGAAAAGCTCGCGGCTATCGAGCAGAGCGAAGGCCGGAAGGTGCATTATTACGTCGAAGCGCTGATGATCCACGCCAAGCATGTGCTGCTCGCGGAAAAGGCGGCCACGCCCGATGTTGCCGCGATCACGCAAGGGCTGAACGACTACGAAGAAGCGATCAAGGGCGCCGAGCAGGCGTCAGGAGCCGGCGGCGACGCCAAGATCGGCTCGATATTTATGAGTAATGCCAAGTCCTATTTGGTTACGGGCAAGCAGTTGATGCGCCGCTTCCGCGATCGCGAGCCGTACAGCGCCGGCGATCGGGTGATTATGAACTCGGGCAGCGGCTGGATGGTTGAAGGATCGCCGCAGCGTTTGCTGCGCGACTACAATCAGCTGGTCGACGCCTACAATCGCGGTCCTGGAATTTAAGAAGCGAAATAAATCCAGGCGATCGGCGCCGTCTAGCTTCAGCCGCCGTTATTTAGGTTTGATCTGATCGGCGCTTTTCAGGACGATTTCGGGTTTGTCCTTGTAGAGCTTGATCGGGCCGGTGATGTCGACGGTCTTGCCCTTAAGCGCGGTCACGTTGGCAAATTTGCTCGTGTCTGCGGAGAAGATCACCGCCGCGAATGTGTTGTTCGGATAGTGACCGCCCATGTCGATATAGGTATTTCCTGCCGCGGTCGTGTGCACATTGTCGACCATCCCCTCCACGGTCACGGTCTTGCCGACTTGCGCCTTAGCGTCGGCCGGCGCAATCGCCTGCGCGAAAGCAGGCCCGGTGATGATGGCGAAGCCGAAAGCCAGTACCAGCGTTTTCATCATTCCCCCTCCGCTCTGGCCGGGGCTAAGCCGCGGCACGGATATCGCTAACTCGGTCTTGTTACGCGATGAAGGGCCTTGCGCAGGCACAAACGCGGGCGCTCAAAGCCCCCGAATCGGGTCAATCGTAGCGTGCGGCGGCGACGAAAGGAAACGATCCCTGCGGCTCCCAAAGCTTGCCGATTGAGGCTAGGCCAAGGTCGGGAGGCGTCGGAAGCCGGCTGGGAAGACCGCGCGTCGCTGCCGGCCGGCTAAACCCGGCGGAAGACCACGAGCCCCAGGATCAAAAGCACCAGGAAGATGACGAGGAAAATATAGAACAAGATACGGGCGATGTCGGCGGTCGCCGCCGAAAGCCCGGTAAAGCCGAACAGCGCTGCCACAAGCGAAATGAGAAAAAATATTAGAGCCCATTTCAGCAATGACATTGAAGGCCTCTTGTTCACCGATCCGGTGGTTCCGGGACCGGCGGTTCCGGGAGTGGTAAGCGCAGGAATTGCCTTTGGTTCCATTGACGCGCGCTAACGCCGCACGCCGGCAACCGCGGCTGACAGGCCAAATAAAAGCCCGGCACAAGGCCGGGCTTTTTCAGGGGCTTGAGATTATTTCTTGTTCTCCGGCACCCAGGTCGTGGTGTTGCTGTCGTATTTGAAGCCCGGCGCGTTCTTCAGGCTGTCCTTGGTCGCGTTCATGACCAGGTACATCTTGTTGTTGTCCTTCATGGTCGCGTGAACCGCGGTGAACGGAACAGCGACATCCTTTTCTCCAGCGCCGAGAAAACCGCCGACGCCGACGATCAACGTATTGATCTGGCCGGATTTGTCGACGAGCACATCCATGATCTCGCCGATCTTGGTGTCGCTCGGGTCGTAGACGTTCTGCTTATACCAATCCGTAACGGTAACCGCGCTCTGCGGTATGGCCGTCTGCATGGCGGCACTGGGTACGTCCTGAGCCGCATAAGCGGCTGCTGAAAACAGACCTGCCGCGACCACTACCGTAGCCATTTTTAACATGGTGCTTCCTCCTTTAAGGATATGTCGGGTTGGGGTGAGTACTGCCGCCTCGCCGCCGTCTGACAGCGGAGCTTGAGGCGAGCTGTCCTTATGCCAACGGGAAAAGCCCACGTTCGTTCCACGCCCCTTTGTTCGGTTTTTCGACAACCCACAGACGATGTTGCCCACGCGCAAATCTTCTTCCATGCTGCTCGGCTAACGGAGTTGTGAAATGGCGAAGTCAAACGCGAAAACCACGCTCGTCACCGGCTCGACCGATGGGGTCGGGCGGGAGGTGGCGCTACGGCTTGGCGGCGACGGCTGGCGCGTTTTGATACACGGTCGCGACCGCGAACGCGGTAAGGCGGTTGTTGCGGCAATTGAGAAAGCCGGCGGCACCGCGGAGTTCATCGCCGCGGACCTCTCCACACTCGCCGAGGTGCGGCGCCTCGCTGACGCAGTCCAGAAGACGACGCAGCGGCTCGATCTTCTGATCAACAATGCCGGTATCGGCAGCGGCGGACCACAGGGTGTGCGGCAGGAGAGTGCCGATGGTTATGAATTACGCTTCGCGGTGAATTACCTTTCCGGTTTTTTGCTCGCCCATTTGTTGCTGCCGCTTATCGAGAAAAGCACGCCGGCGCGCATTATCAACGTCTCGTCGCTCGGTCAGCAGGCGATCGATTTTGATGACGTGATGTTGACGCATGACTACAGCGGCATGCGCGCCTATCGCCAAAGCAAGCTGGCGCAGATTTTGTTCACTCTCGACCTCGCACACGATCTCAAGGGTACCGGAGTCACGGTCACTGCCTTGCATCCCGCGACCTTCATGAACACCGCCATGGTGCGCCAGTTCGGTACGCCAATGAGCACCGTCGAGGAAGGCGCCGATGCAATTATGCGGCTCGCGGTGTCAGGCGACGTGGACGGAATGACCGGCCTCTATTTCAACGGCCAGCGGGAAGCCAAGGCCGACCCGCAGGCCTATGACGCTGGGGCCCGGCAAAAGCTGAAAGCGTTAAGTCTCGAACTCTCCGGCCTCAAAAAAGCGAACGCCAAGTGATTTGCCAGTGATTTACCAAGTGATTTTGACGCGCCGTTTCGGTTGCGATATTCAGAGCCATGCCGCCGCGACGACGCGGCGGCCGGCGTCATACCAAGAGTCGCAGCGCATTTTCGCATGACCATCCGCCTGCATCGCGGCGATCTGCCGGACCTGTCGCGCTATACGGGGGCTGTAGCGATTGACACCGAGACCATGGGCCTCAATCTCGGCCGCGACCGGCTCTGTCTCATTCAGCTATCGCCCGGCGATGGCTCCGCGGACGTGGTGCAAATTCCCGAGCGGCCATCGTCCGGTTCGACGCCCAATCTCCTCAGGTTGTTCGCCGATCGCAGCGTCCTCAAGATCTTTCACTTCGCGCGTTTCGACGCAGCCGTGCTTTATGACGCCTTCGGCGTCATGCCCGAGCCAATCTACTGCACCAAGATCGCTTCGCGGTTGGCGCGGACCTATACCGATAAACACGGACTAAAGGATCTCGTGCGCGAGGTGCTGGGGCAAGACCTGTCCAAGCAACAACAATCGTCGGATTGGGGCGCCAGCGAGCTGACCGACGCGCAAATCTCCTACGCCGCCTCCGACGTCATTTATTTGCACGCGCTCAAGGAACGGCTGGACGCCATGCTGTCGCGCGAGGGGCGGGAGAAGTTGGCCGCGGCGTGTTTTCGCTTCCTGCCCGAGCGGGTGCGGCTCGACCTTGCCGGTTTCGCCGCCGAGGACATTTTTGCCCATTCTTAAGGCGAAAGGCGTCTGGCTGCGGGACATCGCGGATTCGGAAGGTTTTGCCTATATCCGGTGCGGCGATGCAGTGCGGTTCCCGCCCGGCATCAGCCATATTCGCAGGCGACAATCGGCGGCCGGACGGGGTAAAAGCTTACACGGGCAAAGCCAATCGAGGGGAAGAAGCTGACCACGGCCTTTCCTGAAGGCACCGCGCGGCGGGCCGGCTTCACGGTGTCCCGGCGCGATGCTGATCGTATTTATCGGGCCGCGCGGCGTCACAGCCGGCACGTTCGTTTGCTTCGCATCGGCCTGCCGGCGATCATAGCGGCGGCGCTGTTCGTGGTCGTCGCGGTTAATTATATGCCGACGCTTGGGACGTTCCGGCTGCCGGGGGAACTGGGCAGTCTGGTGATTAGAGGCACCAAGGTGACCATGCAGCAGCCCAAGCTCTCCGGCTTCACCGCGGATTCCCGTCCTTATCAATTCACTGCCAAAACGGCGGATCAGGACATCACCAAGCCAGATCTGATGGAGCTGCATCAGATCGAAGCGAACGTAAAGATGCAGGACGACAGCACCGTCAACGTCGTGTCGAACTCAGGTACGTATAACGTCAAGAGCCAGATGCTCACGCTTAACGAGGCTGTTCATCTCGTCTCCAGCGGCGGCTATGACGTGCGCCTGAACCAGGCCGTTATCGATGTCCAAAAAGGCAATGTCGTTTCGGACCAGCCGGTTTCGGTGAAATTGACCAACGGCGAGATTGACGCCAAACGGCTCGAGGTAACCGAGGGCGGCGCCGTCATCCGCTTCTCCGGAGGCGTGTCAACGACGTTTGTGCCGGTTCACGATTCCTCGCAGGCGAACGAAGAATGAGATACCGGTTTGCACTTGCGGCCTTGTTGCTATTGCTCGCGCCTGCATGGGCGGCGGCACAGGACCGTCATGCCGCCGCGGGTCCGGCGGCTGCGACCGCGCCGGTCGCCGACGCCGCTGCCGAAAATCAGGAGCAGCCGATTCAGATCGAGTCGGCGACGCTTGAAGTTCGCGACAAAGAGAAAATTGCGACATTCTCCGGCGACGTGCAGGTAGTTCAGGGCGACATGACCATAAAATGCCAGACGCTCGTCGTTTTCTACGGCGGCGGACGCAACGGCGGCCCCACCGTTGCCTCTGCGACGGCGGGAGGAGCGAATGGTTCGCATCCACCAGTGCAGCGGGCCAGCGTTATGCCGCAAGGCCAACAGGACATCCGCCGGATCGAAGCCCGCGGCGGTGTGACGGTCATTTCCAAGGACCAGAACGCCAGCGGCGATCTCGGCGTCTATGATCTGAAAAAGAAGACCATCACACTTACCGGCAACGTGGTCGTCAGTCAGGGAAAGAACGTCCTGCACGGCGATCGCGTCGTTGTCGATACGGTGACCGGAAACGCCCACCTCGATTCAGGGGTCGCGAGCCAAAATCGGGTCCGCGCTCTTATTCTGCCGAATAAGGGCGACAACGGCGCGCCGAGCTTCATGTCGATTGGCCCGAAAGCGAACTAAGGGGCGACGCTGAAGCATTCCGAGGAAAAAACCGCTAAAGTCGATTTGTTGACGCGATCGGCGTGTTGGCGCGGAACATTCCGCGATTCGAGCCCGATTTTGCGAGGACCGCGTGCTGGATTTCCTTTCCTACTTCCGCCGGCGCCGTAATCCGGCTTCGCGCCGCGACACCGCCGATGCGGGTGAGGTCATGGACCTCGGCAGCATGGGCGGCGCGATCAGCGTTAGCTACGTCGATATTGCGAGTTTGCCGGCGCCGGCCCGCGCGCCGCGTGACGCCCAGCGCGCGCGTCGGTCCCGCAAATCGCCGCCCGAATTGCGCGCGCCTGAGCCGGCACCGGCTGAGGTATGGGTGCCCGAACCAGCGCCGCAGACATGGGCTCTGGAACCTGCGCCCGAGCCGCCTCCACCGCAGGCGTGGGCGCCGGAACCGCTGCCGGCCGAATTGCGCCTCCCTGAACCGCCGCCACAGCGCCGCGCTCCAGCGGCGGAGCAGCAAATTGCCTTGCAGGAGCGGCCGCAGCCGGCTCATCCGCGCCGGCGCAGCGGCGGCAATCGAAATGCGCCCGCCGAGCGCAAGGGCGTGATCTCGGTTCACGGCGTCGAGAAGAGCTTTGTCGGCCGCAAGGTGGTCAAAGGCGTAAGCTTATATTTGCGTCGAGGTGAGGCGGTGGGCCTCCTTGGGCCGAACGGTGCCGGCAAGACCACGGTCTTCTACATGATGACCGGGCTGATCCCCGCCGACAAAGGGCGCATCGAACTTGACGGTTACGACGTGACGGCGCTGCCGATGTATCAGCGGGCCCGGCTTGGCATCGGCTATCTGCCGCAGGAGGCTTCGATCTTCCGCGGGCTGAGCGTCGAACAGAACATTCGCGCCGTGCTTGAAGTGGTGGAGCGCGACCCGAAGCGGCGGCAGCGCGATCTCGATGGCCTGCTGGAAGAGTTCAACATCACGCACTTGCGCAAAACGCCGGCCATCGCTCTCTCTGGCGGCGAGCGCCGCCGCTGCGAGATTGCCCGTTCGCTGGCCACCCGGCCCAATTACATGCTGCTCGATGAGCCATTTGCCGGCATCGATCCGATCGCGGTCGGCGACATTCAAGCGCTGGTGCGCCATCTGACCAACCGGGGCATCGGCGTGCTGATTACCGACCACAATGTCCGCGAAACGCTCGGGCTTACCGATCGCGCCTACATCATCTATTCCGGGGAGGTCCTGATGGAGGGCCGCACCAACGATATCGTCAACAACCCGGACGTGCGCCGCCTCTACCTTGGCGAGCAATTCGAGCTTTAATAATATTTGAAAACGGTTGACGACGCCGCGGGTAGCTTGCGGTACATCTTGCTACAAGCAAGAATTGGACCAATTCAAGCCCCGGGTATCCATGGCGCTTACACAAAGACTGCTGATCCGCCAGAGCCAGGCGTTGGTCATGACGCCGCAGCTCATGCAGGCGATCAAGCTTTTGCAGCTCTCGAACCTCGATCTCGTCGCCTACGTCGAAGGTGAACTCGAGCGCAACCCGCTGCTCGACCAAAGCGCGGACGACAATGAACCTTTAGCGGAACCCGAAGCGACGCCGCCTGCGGATGGCGATCGGTCGAACGGCCAAGAATGGGGTGAAAGCGAAAGCGCGTCGGTTGAGAACGGCGCCGAGCATCGCGCCGAAGCGAGCCTCGACGACGCTTTTCCCGATGAAGGGCATTCGGAAGGCATGCGCGTCGCCGAGGGGCCGGCCGCTTATTCGCAATGGGCTTCGGTCGGCGCCGGCCGTGCCGACGGCGACTACAATCTCGAGGCTTACGTTCCCGCCGAAACCACGCTCGCGGATTGGCTGCGGCAACAGCTTGTCATCGCCGTCACCCAGCCGTCGCGGCGCATGATCGGTCAATATCTGATCGATCTGGTCGATGAAGCCGGGTACCTCGGCGCCGATTTGGCGGCGGCGGCGGAAAAGCTCGGCACCAGCGTCAAGGAAGTCGAAGCTGTGCTCGGCATTCTGCAGACCTTCGATCCGACCGGAATATGCGCGCGCGACTTGGGCGAGTGCCTGGCTTTGCAGCTCAAGGAGCGCGACCGTTTCGATCCGGCGATGCAAGCTTTAATCCTTCGTCTCGACCTGGTGGCAAAGCGCGATTTCGCGGCGTTGAAAAAATTGTGCGGCGTCGGCGACGAGGATCTCACGGAAATGATCGCCGAGATCCGCCGTCTCAATCCCAAACCCGGACTCGGTTTTGGCTCGGCCGTGGTGCAGCCGATCGTGCCCGACGTATTCGTGCGGCCCGGCCCCGACGCTGGCTGGATTGTGGAACTAAACTCCGACACCTTGCCGAAAGTCCTGGTCAACCAAAGCTACTATGCAGAGGTCTCGGCGGTGGCGCGGCGCGATACCGAAAAAACCTATCTCGCCGAATGTCTACAAAACGCGACATGGCTGGTTCGCGCGCTCGATCAGCGCGCCCGCACTATCCTCAAAGTCGCGAACGAAATCGTACGCCAACAGGATGGATTTTTTGCGCACGGCGTCGAACATTTGCGGCCGCTTAATCTCAAGACGGTCGCCGAAGCCATCGGCATGCACGAATCGACGGTGTCGCGTGTCACCGCCAATAAATACATGGCGACCAGCCGCGGCATATTCGAGCTCAAATATTTCTTCACCTCAGCAATCGCGGCGGCGCATGGCGGCGAAGCGCATTCGGCCGAGGCGGTCCGCCATCGCATCCGGCAGTTAATCGACGCGGAAAACGCCGCGGAAGTTCTGTCCGACGATACCATTGTCGACAAGCTGCGCGTTGCCGGTATCGATATCGCCCGGCGCACGGTGGCGAAATACCGCGAAGCCATGCGCATCCCATCATCGGTGCAAAGGCGGCGTGAGAAGCAGGCCGCGGCGGCGGCGGGTTGAACGCCGCGTTGTTTCGGCGTCTCATTTTCCCGGGCGTTGACACCGCTCCGGGGCATGCCTAGCTCAAAGGGACGGGGCCCGTCTTGTCGCGGAGGCAGCCTTGTCGTTTCGCATCTCCGGGAAAAATCTCGATGTTGGCGAAGCATTGCGAGGGCGCATCGAGGCGCGCATCGCCGGCGCGCTGACCAAATATTTTGACGGCGGTTATTCCGGCCACGCGACGCTCGAACGCGAAGGTTCCGGCTTTCGCACCGAATGCGCGCTACATCTCGACTCCAGGGTCACGCTGCGTGCCGAAGGCAATGCACCGGATGCCTACGACAGCGCCGACCAAGCAGTGCTGCATGTGGAAAAAAAGCTGCGCCGTTATCACCGTCGTTTGAAGGATCATCGGCTGCACACGGTGCGGCCGCCGTCCGCTTGAGCGGATGGAATCGCGCCGGAGTTTGTGCTGCCGAAGCTGCGAGACGGAACTTTTAGTGGCCGGTCAAGGGAGATATAAATGCGTGGCCGGATGCCCATTGACGCAATTCCCGGCGCTCCCTATGGTCCGCCGCCTTTTACGCATGGTTCCGAAAAGCCGCCCCCGAACCTAAGGCCGGGAAAGCAGGCTGGTTTTCCGGAAAACATCATGCGCGACTTCAAAATAAGCCAGGCTTGACGCCTTTCCAGGTTCTCGCTGATGCCGCTCACCGATCTGGTCGCGCCGAACGCGATCATCCCTGCACTCAAAGTCAACAACAAGAAGCAGGTGCTGCAGGAGCTTGCCGCGCGCGCGGCGGCTCTGACCGGGCAGAACGAGAAGACGATTTTCGATACGCTGATGCAGCGCGAAAAGCTCGGCTCTACCGCCGTCGGCAACGGCATAGCCATTCCGCACGGCAAGATGGCCACGCTCAGCCGGTTGTTCGGATTGTTCGCGCGGCTCGATCGCCCGGTCGACTTCGAAGCACTCGATGGCCAACCGGTCGACCTGATATTTCTTCTGCTCGCGCCCGAAGGCGCCGGCGCGGACCACCTGAAGGCGCTGGCGCGCGTGGCGAGGCTGCTCCGGGATTCTGCGGTGGCGGATAAGCTGCGCGCCTCGGAAGACGCCGAAGCGTTGTACGCAGTGTTAGCGATGCCGCCGGCAACCGCCGCTTAGCTGCGCGGTTAGCGATCCCCCGATTACCGATCAGTGTACGCTGACGGTCTCCAGTTGCTGGCTGACGGCATTGGCGATCGCCGCTTCGCGGCTGTCGGTGAGCATGATCGGCGTCCCGTCGGCGGCGTGCAGGGCAAAGAGCTTCAGACCCGGTTCGATTTCCGGAACCTGCGGAAACAGCGCGCGGACGTCCTCGGACCGGATGGTTTTGACATACGCGATCTCCCCATCGCCGAGCAGCGCTAGCGCTTCGGGTGATATGGCGATCTGTTTCATTTCGGGACGTTCCGGCGACATGGCCGTCTCCTTCTTCTTGGTAACGCCGCTCAAGGCTATCGGGTTTCTCACTCCGATTCTTTGATTGATATAGACTTTATGACGCGTTCGGGCTGTGGGCGGACAAGGTCGATGGCGAGCAGACCGTTCTTCAAGTCGGCGCTGAGCACTTCCATTCCCTCGGCCAAGACAAAGCTGCGCTGGAACTGCCGGGCGGCAATGCCGCGATGCAGGTATTGGCGGGTTTTGTCGTCCTGCTGCCGGCCGCGAATAATGAGCTGGCTTTCCTCGAGCGTCACGTCGAGTTGATCTCGAGTAAAGCCGGCGACTGCGAGCGTGATGCGCAGGCGTTCCGGCCCGCTCGGGCCGCGCGCAATGCGCTCGATATTGTATGGCGGATAGCCGTCGGCGCCTTTGGCGACGCGATCCAGCACGCGCTCGATTTCATCAAAACCAAGCAAAAAGGGACTCGAAAACGATGAAATCCGCGACATGCCGTCAAAGCCCTTCGTTAAGCGACTTTGCGGGGCCCTTGCGGCGCCCCTTCAAGCTATATGGCGCCGGCGAATGGACGCCGCAAGACAAGCCACAGGCGAGGGGCAAGCATGGCCGCTTCACCTCGCCGCCTAAGGGAATCAACGTGGCTTCAGCGGCCCGGGCAGGGCGCGCTCGGCTTTGGCGGACAGCTCCGCCTCGTGGCGGCCGACGAAATGCGCGCCCAGCGCGATCACCACGACCGCGGCAATGCCGATGACAATGACCAGCGGGCCGGCGACCTTCTCGATCTGGCGGCCGAGCAAATAGGCGGCAAAGCCAAACGCACCGGCCCACAGCACCGCGCCGGCGATATTGGCGAGCATGAACTGCCGCCACGGCATGCGGTTGGCGCCGGCCAAAATGCCGGCGAGTGCCCGCAACAGGGGCACAAAGCGCGCGATGATAATGATCTTGCCGCCGTGTTCCAGGAACAGATACTCGCCGAGCTTGATGCGGCTTTCGGTGAGCCGCAAATACCGCCCGTAGCGCAGCAGCAACCGATAGCCGAACTCGCGGCCGATCAGGTAGCCGCCGACTTGCCCGATGATGGCCGCAACCGCCGCGGTCGCCACCACCTCGTAGATATTGAGATCGTGCTTGGTGCCGGCGAGGATCGCGGCAAGAATCAGCACCGACTCGCCAGGAAAAGGTAATCCGACGCTCTCAAAGCCGATGACTCCGGCCACCACGACCAGGCCGTAGACGTGAACGAGGTGGCCGAAGGAAACCATGAAGCTTGGGCAGTGAGACCTGAACTGAGGCGCCACGGCGGCGTGCGGGCGCCTCTTATAGGGGATTTTCAGCCGCTGGCCATCCCGATTGACGCCGCAATGGCGAGCAAGGCGATTTGGGGCTAAATCGCAGGCGCGGACGGGCGGCTTAAGGAGTGCGACAATTTTGACGAGGGCGATGGGCCGGGGATTAACAGGCGTGGTGCTCGGGCTGGTGCTGGTGCTTGGCGGTTGCGCGCACGGCTCGGGCTTTGGCGACTCCACGCCCGCGAATGACCCGGACATCAACGTCTTGCCGGCCAATTACAAGCCCGAAATTGTCGCCGCGATGCACGCCTATCTCAGCGACCCGACCGGCATCCGCGACGCCGGCATTGCCGAGCCGGCGTTGAAAACGGTGAGCGGCAATCTGCGCTACGTCGTGTGCCTGCGTTTCAATGCCAAGAAGCGCGGCACCGAGTATGCCGGGACGAAGGAGCTTTCCGCCGTATTCGTTGCCGGGCGCTTCGATCGTTTCGCCGAAATTCCGAAGGGTGAGCACGACGACGAGCGTGGTCGCTGTGCCGGCGCCGCCTACGCGGCGTTCCCGGAGCTGGAGAAGTTGACGCGGTGAGCTGATGCGGTGCGCCGGCGCCGCGGTAAGCGGAGGCCGGTAGCGAGCTGGTTTAAGATTTTTTGGCGTACGGATTGCTGCTGGGATTGGACTGGCTGTGCATGCCGGCGAACGGCGATGGCGTGTGAACCCCGCTTTTCTTCTTGTTTTTGTCTTGCTTCGGTTTCTTCTTTTCCTTGTTGCTTCGCATCTGACCCTTCGCCATGGCGGCCTCCTGCGTTTTTGGGTGGTCGATTCGTCTGCCCAGAACGCAACCTAGCCCCGGCGCCTGTCCAGTTCCAGACGCCTAGGGGGAGGGCGGTCGATAAAGCCGTTGTCTTGTCAAAAAGTCCTTCCGGCGCCGCGATAGGCGACGCCGGATTGGTCGTGTGCCGCCGAGCCTATTCCGCCGCCTGCGCTTGCTCGTTCACCATCGAATCGGCGAGGTCGGTGAGCGCGCCGTCGGTCTTCTTCTCCTCGTTCAGCGTCGCGTCGAGGAGCCGCATCGCGTCGTCGCGGCCCATTTGCTCGGCCCAGCGCTTCAGCGTGCCGTAGCGGGCGATCTCGTAGTGCTCGACCGCCTGCGCCGCTGAAATCAGGCCGGCATCGAGCGCCGCCGTGCCCTTGAATTCCTTCATGATCTCGGCGCCTTCCTCGATGATGCCTTCGATCGCCTCGCACTTCTTGCCCTTGGGCGCGACGTCGATCAGCTTGAACACCTTTTCCAGCCGGGAGACGTGACCTTCGGTTTCCCGCAGGTGCTTCTGGAACGCGGCTTTCAGCTCATCGGAATGCGCGGCCTTGGCCATTTTCGGCAGCGCCTTGAGAATTTTGTTTTCGGCGTAGAAGATGTCTTTGAGCGTGTCCTCGAACAGATCGTCCAAGGTCTTGTTTTTATTGCTCGCCATTGCGGTTTCTCCGGTTGTTTGACACCGCCTCAACTCAGCCTGCATGCCTTGGTTCCGCGCTGGCAAATAACATCGCCCCCCAACAAACCGTTTGTACGTCAATGATGACAAATGAGCAGAGAGCAAATCCACGTGCCCGCGTACAGAGTCGCAAAACGCAACGTCAGCGCCGGCGCGGCTTCCAGCCGCCGCGCATGCCGGGCCGGCCGAGCGTCGAACGCGGTCCGGACGGCGCGCCACGCTCTTCGCCGGACCCGCTTGATTTTTGTGTCGGTACCGACTCCACGCCCGGTCCCATCTCATCGAGATTAGGCCTGCGCGGGGCATTTCTTTTTGTCCCTGTCGCGCCTCCGGCGCTCCCCGGCTCTTGGCGGCTTTGGGGCCGGTGCGGGGCGACTTCGTGGTAAAGCGCAATGCCCATTTCATCGAGCGCAGGCTTATGCACTTTGCTGCGATCCGCCTCGCGGCCGCGGCCTCGCGATGCGCGGGGGGAAGGTGCGGGAAGAAATTTCGCCGTCGGATCGTCGATCACCGCAAGCTCGGTCGACCGCAGGCGCTTGATTTCGTCGCGCAGCCGCGCCGCTTCTTCGAAGTCGAGATCGGCGGCGGCAGTGCGCATACGCGTTTCCAGATCGCTGATCACTGCCTCGAAATTATGCCCGATGGTCGCGGCCTCGGCGAATTCGCCGGCGCCGTCGCCGGTCGAGACCAGCACGTGATCGCGCTCGTACACGCTCGACAAAATGTCGGCGATGCCTTTGCGTACGCTTTCCGGCGTGATGCCATTGGCGGTGTTATAGGCTTCCTGCTTTTCGCGCCGTCTGTTGGTTTCGGCGATAGCGCGCTCCATCGAACCGGTTACCGCGTCGGCATAGAGAATGACGCGGCCGTCGATATTGCGCGCGGCACGGCCGATGGTTTGCACCAGGCTGGTTTCGCTGCGCAGAAAACCTTCCTTGTCGGCGTCGAGAATGGCGACCAGCGCGCATTCGGGGATGTCGAGGCCTTCCCGCAGAAGGTTGATGCCGACCAGCGCGTCGAAGGCGCCCAGCCGTAAATCGCGGATGATTTCGATGCGCTCGATGGTGTCGATATCCGAGTGCATATAGCGCACGCGGATGCCCTGTTCGTGCAAATACTCGGTCAAATCCTCGGCCATGCGCTTGGTGAGGACGGTGATCAGCGCGCGGTAGCCGTTGCGCGCCACCTGCCGCACTTCGCCGACCAAGTCGTCGACCTGGGTGCGCGCCGGGCGGATATCGACCGGCGGATCAATCAGGCCGGTCGGCCGGATCACCTGCTCGGTGAACACGCCGCCGGATTCGTTGAGCTCCCAGGGGCCCGGCGTCGCGGATACGCACAGCGTCTGCGGCCGCATGGCGTCCCACTCCTCGAAGCGGAGCGGCCGGTTGTCCATACATGAGGGCAGGCGGAAGCCGTATTCGGCAAGCGTCGCCTTCCTGCGGAAGTCGCCGCGATACATGCCGCCGAGCTGCGGCACGGTGACGTGGCATTCGTCGACGAATACAAGTGCGTTGTCGGGCACATATTCGAACAAGGTCGGCGGCGGCTCGCCCGGTTTCCTTCCCGTGAGATAACGCGAATAATTCTCGATGCCGGCGCAAGCCCCGGTCGCTTCCATCATTTCCAGGTCATAGAGCGTCCGCTGCTCGAGCCGTTGCGCTTCCAGCAGCCTGCCAGCGGCGTTGAGCTGATCGAGCCGACCTTTAAGCTCGAATTTTATTCCGGAGATCGCCTGCAACAATGTCGGCCGCGGCGTCACATAGTGCGAATTGGCGTAGACTTTGACGAATTCGAGCTCGTCCGTTTTTTGTCCGGTGAGCGGATCGAATTCGTGAATCGATTCCACCTCGTCGCCGAATAGCGATACCCGCCAGGCCCGGTCCTCGTAGTGTGCCGGAAAAATCTCCACCGCGTCGCCGCGCACGCGGAACGAGCCGCGGTAGAAATCGCCGGCGGTGCGCTTGTATTGCAGCGCCACCAGATCGGCCAGCAATTGGCGCTGGTCGAGCCGCTCGCCGCGCTTGATGGAAAACGTCATCGCCGAGTAGGTTTCGACCGAGCCGATACCGTAGATGCACGATACCGAGGCGACGATGATCACGTCATCGCGCTCGAGCAGCGCTCGCGTTGCCGCATGGCGCATGCGGTCGATCTGTTCGTTGATTGAGGAATCCTTCTCGATATAGGTGTCGGTGCGCGGGATATAGGCTTCCGGCTGGTAATAGTCGTAATACGAAACGAAATACTCGACCGCGTTGTCGGGAAAGAACGACTTGAACTCGCCATAGAGCTGCGCCGCCAGCGTCTTGTTGGGCGCGAGGATCAGGGCAGGGCGCTGCGTTTCCTCGATCACCTTCGCCATGGTGAAAGTCTTGCCCGAGCCGGTGACGCCGAGCAGCACCTGGCTGCGGTCGTTGCGGCGCGCGCCTTCCACCAAGTCTTTGATCGCCTGCGGCTGGTCGCCCTTGGGCTCGAGCTCGGATTTGATGACGAGGGGCTGCCCGCCCTCGGATTTTTCCGGTCGCGGCGGCCGGTGCGGCGTCCACAATTGACCGTGAAATTCCGGGCGGCCTTCGCGCAGCAGTCTGTCGAGCGATTGTTGGCTGGCGAGGCCGGCGACGGTGGCGACTTCGCCACGGCCCGGCCGCCGCAGGCGCAAGTGTGCCGGTCCCATGTCGGGCGTGATCACATTGCGCGAATCTTCTTCGCTTTCGCGCTCGTCAATTCCGAGAGCGCGCGCGAGATCGGGGTCGAGCTCGCCGGGCGGCACCGGTGTTTTGCCGGTGTAACTTTGCTGCGGCGCTTCGCCGAAGCCGCGCGCCACCGAGGCGCGGGCGCGATGCGCATTGGCGAAATCCGCGCGGCGATCGAAGGAATTATCCGGTGCCGGCTGAATTCTTGGACCCTGTTGGTCTTCAACATTCTTTCCCGTTTCCCCGGCGGGGAGAGGTCGGGCCGAAGGGCCGGGCGAGGGGGGATTGCCCGGCGTTTGGATCCCAGTCACTCGGCTGCTTTCGCTGTCGCTCTCGCGGCCGATCTCTCCCCGCCGAGGAGAGGTGGGAGGAGATCGGGTCTCGCGCTCAATCCCTGTCTGCGACCCGACTCCCGCGCGGCCTTGGCCGATCGCAGGATTGAGCAAATCGGCCAGCGCCGGATCGAGCGGCGACGCATCCGGCCGTGCCGCTTTGGCGCGCGTCGGTTTCGCCGGGTCTTTTTTCGAATGCTTCGCTGGATCGCGCCCCTTCGGCGCGCCAGGTCGGTCGGGGCCTTTCGCCATGGTCGTAATATGGGCCGAGTCTGTGGCCGGGAAAAGGACAGTTCCCGCTGTGTCGCCCGCAATAACGATTGCTTCAGGAGCTCTTCAGCACTTGTGTGACGTGCTCGACCTGCGGCGGCGAGGCGAAACAATGGCCGACCAGTTTTCGCCACTCCTGAAAGTCGGACGAGCCGCGGAAGTCGACGGTGTGATTCTCCAGCGTCTCCCAGGAAACGAACAAGCGATACTGGTTCGGATTCTCGATTGAGCGGCTGAGTTCCACACCGCGGCAGCCCTTAGCGCGCTGAAACACCGGCAGCGCATTTTTCACGCCGGTCTCGAATGCCGACGCCATACCGGATTTGACTTCGATAGACGCAATTTCAGTGATCATGACGCCTCCCTGCAAACGGTAAGGAGTCTAGCATCATCTAGCAGGATAATAACGAGGTTGCAGTCATTCGCGCCGTGGAAGCGCGGCGCTCAGCCGACCGGCGCGCCGAGGATGCGAAAGATGACCGGGCCGGCGATCAAAAATGTCAGCAACGCCATGCGCCAGCGCGGCGCGCTGGTCGCCTCCACCAGCGATAAGCCGGCGAGCGGCACGATTGCGGCAAGCGGCAGGTAGTAGCGCGGATAAGCGCCGGCGAGCCAGCCGGTCGCCACGTAGTAGCTGTAGTTGTAGCCGACGAGGAAGGGGACAATCGTCGCTAAGCCAAGAGCGCCCGCAATCACGATGACATCGAGCTTGGTTTCCTCGTAGCGCCAGACGCGACGTACCGAAACAATCAGTCCGGCAGCGGCGCAGAGCAGGGCGGCGACCGGAATGGCGAGCATGGCGTATTGGAACGCGGTGCGTTGGGCGAGCGTAGGCATCCAGTTGGCGATGAACTCGCCGCTGAAATACATCAAATACCCGGTGAAGGATTTGCGCGGCAGATTGGCCCAGCCGAAATTACGCACACCCTCTTCGACAGTCGCGAGCAAAGCGTGGGTCGGCGGCACCGGACTGCCGTATTGAATCATGTAGATGAAATAAGGCGCGGCGGCGAGGAGGAAGGCGAACGCAGCTGCCGCAAGCCATGTCAGTGGCGCGCGTTTGCGCCAGATCATATAGGCGACGACGGCGCTTATCATCGGCGCGGTAAGCACCAGCCCGGTCAGCTTTGCCCAAGCCGCGACAATCACGCCGCCGAGCGCCACGGCGAGCCACCGGCGCCGTCCGGTCGCGACCGTTTGCCACGCGCCGAGCGTCGCGAGCGCGCCGCCGAGGAAAGCCATGTTGTCGTTGGTCACGGCGGCCGCGAGCTGCACCAGCACCGGAATGAATGCGAGCGGCACCGCGAGCGCCCAGAATTCCGGTCGGGAAAATTGCGTATCAAGGGCAATCATCAGCAGCGCCGCAAGCCCGATGGCGGCGAGCGAAACGTTGAGCATGCGATACGCGAACACGGCCTGCGGGTGCCCTTCGAGTGGCGGGCCGATGGCCGCGAGCAGCGCGTAATAGATCGGAGGGTGATCGAGAAAATTGGGAGTGGCGGTGAATTCAAAGGTCTTCGGATCGATCAGCCGCAGACTGTCCAACGGCGGCCACGGATTGCCGGTCGCCTTGATCTGCGCCGCGAAGGAAATGTGCTGCGGCTCGTCAAATCCCATGGTGATGCTCCGCCGCGCGGCGCTATCGGCGCAAGCGATGACGAAGACAGCCAGAATAGCCACGGCAACGAGCAGATTGCCGATCGCCGGAACGGTCCGGCGGGTCAAGACTGCAGGTGTGGCGGTGGTCGACACATGACTGAGATGCCGCTGGAGGGGTTAAATTTTCGCTAGAACATGCGTAGATACGACCATATTCACCAACCGCGGCAGGCTGATCATGATTGACGTGCATTACTGGACCACGCCCAACGGCCATAAAGTCACGATTTTCCTCGAAGAAGCCGGGCTCGAGTACAAGCTCTTTCCGATCAACATCGGCAAAGGCGAGCAATTCAAACCCGATTTTTTGGCGATTGCGCCGAACAACCGCATTCCGGCTATTGTCGACCAAAAGCCGGCCGACGGCGGCAAGCCCATTTCGATATTCGAATCTGGCGCGATCCTGCTCTATCTCGCCGACAAGACGGGCAAGTTCATCAGCCGCGATTTGCGCGGGCGCACCGAAGCGGTGCAGTGGCTGTTCTGGCAAATGGGCGGCCTCGGTCCAATGGCCGGCCAGTACAATCATTTCGGCAATTACGCGCCGGATAAAATTCCCTACGCCATTGACCGCTATCGTAACGAGGTCAACCGGCTCTACGGCGTCATGAACAAAAGACTCGCCGACCGCGATTATCTCGCGGGCGATTATTCCATCGCCGACATGGCGTCGTATCCGTGGGTCGTTCCTTGGGAGCGCCAGGGCCAGAACATCGCCGACTTCCCGCACCTCAAACGCTGGCTGGATGCGATCGCCGGCCGCGATGCGGTCAAGCGCGCGTATGCCAAAGCGAAAGAGATCAATCCCAATCCCGGCGGTATTCGCACCGCCGAGGAACGCGCCATCCTGTTCGGCCAGACCGCGCAGTCCGTCGAAAGCATGGCGCGGTAATTCCCGGCGGTGTTCGGGCGGCGCCTATTGGTTGGCGCCGCCGAAGAAGCCGGTGATCTTCCAGGCGCCGCCTTCTTTGACGTAGCACATCTGGTCGCCGCCGAGGCCGCCGATGGCCTCCATCGGGGCGAAGCCGGATTTACCTGACGGCAACGCGACATGCAGGAAGGCCGGCTGGTTCGGATCCTGTGGCGGCGCGCTGTCGGACAATATGCGCACCATGTTGAGGCCTAGCTTTTCAACGACCGGCGCGTTCGGCTGCGGCGCACCGCGGACTTCGATGCCGTCGCGCATCGGGTAGCCCCAGTCCATCGGCTGTGTCTTGGTCGCTTGGATGAGGGCCTCGAAGCCTTGCTGATCGAGAGCGGGGTCCGCCGGCCCGCAAACGACACCCGGATGATCGGGCAGGGCGACGGTTGTCGGGTCGTCGGCCATACTGGCGAGCGCCATCCAGCCGGAGCCGTCTTTGGCGTCGAGATTAAGGGCGCTGGCGAGATTAGCGAGCGGCGGCTTGTGTTTGTCGGCCATGTCCTTCTCTTGCATCCAGAAGAAACCTTGGCTCACCACCAGCTTGCCAAGCCCGTTGCGGTCCTTGTGCTGAGCGACTTCGCCAAGCTGCTTATGAAACGCAACGAAGCTCGGATCGTTGTTGGCCGTCGGTGGCGTTACGGCGAGCGGCTTGTAGGGTTTGATCGGAGCCGACGGCGGCGGCTTGAAGCCGCCGGGGGGCATCGGCACCTGCGAGGGATTTTGCGCGCGGCCCAAATCGGGGGTGAGCGCGACGGCGCTGATGAAGGCGATCACGAACGTCGTGGCGATGGAGAAATGGCGCATCGCTTGTCTCCGTTGGGCTTTTTCGGTGCAATAAACCTACAGAAAGACGTCAACGGTTACGGGCGAATTGCGACCGCCATGCGGCGATTTCCACTGATATTAACGCGGGCCGACCGCAGAATGCTCTGTCCGGACATTAACGGGCGAGGCCGTCCTGTCCGGAACCAACTTATTGGTTTCGCATTGATTGCCGAAGGCGCTTTCTTTGCTTTTTGCGGCGCTCGCCGATTTCGCCTCTCGGGACGCTATGAGGCGGCATTGGTGTCATGAACTCCTCGCTCGCCGCACTCAATGCGCTGAATTTCTTCATGGCCGACGTGCACGGCGGCTTAGGCCCGTTCCTCGGCGTATTTTTGCAAGCGCGTCAGTGGTCGCCGGCACAGATCGGCATTGTCATGACCATTGGCGGCATTGCCGGAATGGTGGTCACGACCCCCGCCGGAGCTTTGGTCGATCGCACCCGCCACAAGCGGACCATCGTCGTCGCCACCGCGGTCATCATAACCGTCGCGTCGCTGGCGATCCTGGTAAAGCCGGATTTTGTGGTGGTCAGCGGTGCACAAATCATTTCCGGGATCGCCGGCGCCGCGATCGGGCCGGCAATCGCCGCCATCACTCTGGGGCTGGTGCGTCAGACCGGATTTGCCCATCAGCTCGGGCGCAACGAAGCTTTCAACCACGGCGGCAACGTCGTTGCGGCGGCGTTGGCGGGAGGCATCGGCTATTTCGCCGGCCTCAGCGCTGTCTTTGTGATTCTCGCGGTCATGGCGCTTTTTTCCATCGTCGCGGCCTGTTTCATTGATCCGCACCAAATCGATCATCGCGCCGCGCGCGGTGCCGGACCAAACCAAGACGACGGCGTGGCGAGTTTCGCTGTCCTGTTGCGATCGAAGGAACTGATGGTGCTCGGCGCCACGCTGACTTTGTTTCATCTCGGCAACGCGGCGATGCTGCCGCTGCTTGGGCAGGCCGGCGTTGCGCATGACGGCAGCAATCCAAGCGCGTTCACCGCCGCCACGATCATTGTCGCGCAAACCGCCATGGTGCCGGTGGCGCTCTTGGCGGCCCGGCTCGCCCAATCGCAAGGCTACTGGATGGTGTTTCTGCTGGCGCTGATCGCGCTGCCGGTCCGCGGCCTCACCGCCTGTCTGGTTAGCGGACCT
>Ga0209169_10000422_pt1 | contig 25713 bp, 22 predicted proteins | sample HubBroMetageWRM4_FD_188346 | JGI IMG/M metagenome (GOLD analysis project Ga0209169, IMG submission 188346) | Warmed soil microbial communities from the Hubbard Brook experimental Forest, New Hampshire - Hubbard Brook CCASE Soil Metagenome WRM 4... | ecosystem: Environmental > Terrestrial > Soil...
CGCGGCTTATGAGTATCAGCAGGCCGTGGATCTTGGGGATGCGGTGGTGGTGGGAGTGAACCGGTTCGAGGTAGAAGAGGAGAAGGCGATTCCGATTCAGAAGATCGATCCGGCGCTGGAGCCGAAGCAGATCGAGCGGGTGCGGGCTCTGCGGGCGCGGCGGGATGCGGGACCTTGGAAGGCGGCGTTGACGGGCGTCGAGGATGCGGCGCGGTCGGGTGCTAATTTGATGCCACGGATTCTGGGCGCAGTTGAGGCTTACGCGACCGTAGGTGAGATTTCGGATGCGATGCGGGGGGTGTTTGGAGAGTACAAGGAAGCTGTTGTGATTTAGGTCCTAACCTGAGGTTTTGTAGTCGCAGGCGGTGCGGCAGGGTTCGCAGTACATGAGGCCGTCCTGGCAGATGCGGACTTCGAGTACGGTCTGGCAGAGGCAGCAGTATTTGTCGCACTCGCACTGGTCCTCGGCCATTTCGCACTGGGCGCAACGGCATTTGGCGGAACCGGTTCCGGTCGACATAGGAATAATGTAACTCTCAGCCGCGGGGCGGGGAACGTTCCGTTGGTAACCTCCGGTACTGAGGACCAACCGGAAGTCAAGGGCCCACCCCAGCGGCTAAAGCCGCAATAATTTCGTTGGACTCATGGCACGACTGAAGTCGTGCCCTTCCCATCTGTGCCCAATGCGGCGGTCCCTGTGCCATATAATTCTCGGCAATGACCTTCCAACAGGTGCTTTATGGAGCGGAAGTTCTCGCGCACAGCGGGGATCCGGATGTGAGTGGTGTGGAATATGACTCGCGGCGGGTGAAGCCAGGGTGCCTGTTCGTGGCCATGCATGGCGAGTCGAGCGACGGCAACCGCTTTATCGATCAGGCAATCTCGTCTGGGGCGGTTGCGGTGGTGACAGATTCGGCGACGGAGACGCCGCGTCCCGGAGTGGCCTGGGCAGTGGTGCCGAACGGGCGGCGAGCGTTGGCACGGGTTAGCGCGAACTTTTACAAGAAGCCGGCGGAGCGGATTGCGATCACGGGAATTACGGGGACGAACGGGAAAAGCACGACGGCGTTTCTGCTGGAAGCGATTCTGACGGCGGCGGGACGGAAAAGCGCGTTGATTGGGACGATCGAGTATCACGTGGCGGGGAAGGTTTTGCCAGCGCCGCATACTACACCGGAAGCTCTGGAACTGAATCGCATTTTCGGTGAGGCGTTGGGCAGTGGGGCGACTGATGCGGTGATGGAAGTTTCCTCGCATGCGCTGGCGCAAGAGCGCGTGTTTGGAGTGCCGTTTGATGTAGCAGTTTTTACCAATCTGACGCGCGATCATCTTGACTATCACAAAACTATGGAAGAGTACTTCGCGGCCAAGCAGGTACTGTTTGAGGGCTGCGGTACGGATCCTCCGCGAGCGGTGGTGAGCAATTTCGATGATGAGTACGGAGCGAAGCTGGCAGAGTTCAGCCGCAAACGCAGTTCGGTGGTGTTGAAATATGGATGGGGGAGCGGCGATCTGCACGTGGAGAAAGTGGAAATCACAACCCGGGGGACGCGATTCGATCTGATTACTCCAGAGGGAAAGATCGCTGTGTTCTCAGCGCTGATTGGGCGGGTGAATGTGTACAACATTCTGGCGGCGGCGGGGGCGGGCTACGCGCGCGGGTGTTCGGCGGCGGCGATTGCGGCGGGGATCGACAAGCTGGCTTGCGTTCCGGGAAGGTTTGAGCGGGTGGATTGCGGGCAGCCGTTCACGGTCGTGGTGGACTATGCGCATACCGACGATGCTCTGCGGAATCTGACGGCTTTGGCGCGAGAGTTGGTTTCTGCGGCGAAGACACGAGTGTTGACGGTGTTCGGATGCGGAGGAGATCGCGACCGGAAGAAGCGTCCGTTGATGGGCGAGGCTGCGGGGCGGGGAAGTGATTTCGTGGTGCTGACTTCGGATAATCCTCGCAGTGAGGATCCGGTGGCGATTATTAATGACGCGGTGGTGGGTCTGCAGAAAACCGGGGTGAAGTACAGCGTGGAGCCGGACCGGCGCAAGGCAATCGCGCTGGCGATTGGCGAGGCGCGGCCGGGAGACATCGTGCTGCTGGCGGGCAAAGGGCATGAGAAGGTGCAGGTCACGCGGGAGGGGCCTGTTCCATTTGACGATTTGGAAGTTGCGCGCGGGGCGCTGCAGGCAGCGGGGTTTGAATGCCAGGCTGCTCAGGCTGGAGCGAAGGCATGAAGCTGACGCTCGCCAGGATCGCCGAGTTTGTTTCCGCCGTGGGGGAGTTTTCGCCCGAAGAAGTGGTGCAGGAGTATTCGATTGACTCGCGGACGGTGGGGCCGGGCCAGCTTTTTTTTGCGGTGAAGGGTGAGCGGCTGGATGGGCACGACTTCGTTGAGCAGGCGCTCAGAAATGGTGCAATTGCGGCGGTTGTGCGCAAGGATCAACTGGGCCGCTATCCGCACGAGACGAGGTTGCTCGCTGTGGAAGATACGCTGGCGGCGTTGCAGACTCTGGCCACGGCGGTGCGGAAGCTTTGGGGCAAGCCGCTGGTCGCGGTGACGGGATCGGCGGGGAAGACGACCACGAAAGAAGCGATCGCTCATGTGCTGAGCGCACGGTTTCGGGTGCTGAAATCTGAAGGGAACTTCAATAATCATTTCGGCTTGCCGCTGATGCTGTTAAAGCTGGAGCCTGAGCACGACGTGGCCGTGATTGAGATGGGGATGTCGCACGCGGGGGAGATTCGGGCGCTGGCAAAGATCGCGCAGCCGGAGATCGGAGTTGTGACGAACGTCGCGCCGGTGCATCTGGAGTTTTTTGATTCCTTGGCGGGGATTGCGCGGGCGAAATATGAACTGGTGGAGTCGCTGCCCGCGAGTGGTGTGGCGGTGTTGAACGCCGATGACGAGTATGTTTCGCAGTTTGGACGCGACTTCAAGGGTAAAGTTGTGATGTATGGCACACGGGCAGGCGCGGACGTGCGTGCGAAGAATGTCCAGTCGAAGGGAACGGACGGCGCGGAGTTCGATGTGGTGATCGCAAGCGTTCGGGAACACGCGACGCTGCCGCTGGTCGGGGAGCACAACGTGCTGAATGCGCTGGCGGCGGTTGCGGTGGGGTTGGAGCGTGGGCTTAAGCCTGCAGAGGCGGTCGGAGCGCTGGCTACGTTGGCTCCGGCGGATAAGCGCGGGCAGGTTCTCCAAGTGGGTAACATCACGGTGATCAACGATTGCTACAATTCGAATCCGAAGGCGCTGGAAGCGATGGTGGACGCTCTGGCCACGATGACGGCCAAGCGGCGCATTGTGGTGGCGGGCGAGATGCTGGAGTTGGGGCCGGCGGGCGAAGAGATGCACCGCCAGGCTGGCGAGCATATCGCAGAGAAGAAGATCGATGTGCTGGTTGGAGTGAGGGGACTGGCGCAGGCGATGATCAATGGCGCGCGAAAGGCGGGAACTCCGGCGGAGTTCGTGGCGACGCCCGAGGAAGCTGGCGAATGGCTGGCGCGCGAGGCACGGGATGGAGACGTTGTCTTGTTGAAGGCTTCGCGCGGAGTGAAGCTGGAGAAGGCGCTGGAAGTGTTGAAGGCGCGCTGGGCTGGCGCAGTCTCACGAAGTTGAGATCACGGAGAGGGACGGAGGCTGATTGCTCTACTGGTTGTTGTTCCTGAAGCTGCAACATTATTTTGCGCCGTTCCGCATCTTCCGTTATCTGACGTTCCGCACCGCATTTGCCAGTCTTACTGCGTTGTTTACTGCTCTGATCGTGGGTCCGCTGGTGATCAACCGGCTGCGCGAATTCCAGATTGGACAATATATTCGTGAAGAAGGTCCGAAGGCTCATCAGAAAAAAGCTGGGACGCCGACGATGGGCGGGTTGCTGATTGCAATCGCCGTTGTGGTGCCTACGTTGCTGTGGGCGGATCTGAGCAACCGGTTCGTATGGATTGCGGTGTTTGCCACATGCGCGTTTGCGGCGATTGGATTCACCGACGATTACACGAAGGTGGCGCGCCGCCGGAATCTGGGGTTAACCGCGCGAGCCAAGTTGGGGTTGCAGATTGCGACCAGCGTGGTCATTGCGGTGATGCTGATCACCATGCAGACCTATGGGATGTATTCGACCAAGCTGATTGTTCCTTTCCTCAAACAGTTTCATCCCGATCTGGTGGTGGAGACTCTGGAGCGTAATCCGCACCTGTGGGGGCTGGCGTTCGTGCCCTTCATCGCATTCGTGGTGCTGGTGATTGTGGGTTCGAGCAACGCGGTGAATCTTACGGACGGGCTGGACGGGCTGGCGATTGGCTGTACGGTGATTGCCGCGGGCGCGCTTACCGTGCTCACTTACGTAAGCGGGCACGCAACTTTCGCCACCTACCTGGAAATCCCTCGCATGCCGCAGGTCGGCGAACTGACGATTTTCTGCGGGGCGATGGTCGGGTCATCGATTGGATTTCTCTGGTACAACGCACATCCCGCGGAAGTTTTCATGGGCGACGTGGGATCGCTAGCCCTGGGCGGGGCGATTGGGACGGTCGCCGTGATCATCAAGCAGGAACTGTTGCTCCCGTTTATTGGTGGAGTGTTTGTGATCGAGGCGATGTCGGTAATTCTGCAGGTGGGATCGTACAAGCTGCGCAAGAAGCGGATTTTCAAGATGGCGCCCCTGCATCATCATTTTGAGTTGATGGGATGGTCGGAATCGAAGATTATTGTGCGGTTCTGGATCGCGTCGCTGGTGTTTGCGCTGTTCGCGCTGACGACGCTGAAGCTGAGGTGATAAAACAGTGGCCAGTGATCAGTGATCAGTGGCCAGCGAAGCCTCGCAGATGGGATTCGTTCTTGGTTTTACTGGTCACTGGCCCCTGGCCACTTCTTTCTAATGGAGCTTAAAGACAAACGCGTACTGGTGGTGGGTCTCGGTAAGTCCGGCGTGGCTTCGGCTCTTTTTTTGAAGGCGCATGGGGCGCGGGTTACAGTTTCCGATACCAAGAGCGGAGATGAGCTGCGAAACGAGATTCCCGCGCTGCTCGACCATGGGATCACCGTCGAGACTGGCGGACACGGCGAGCGAACTTTTCGCGGTCAGGATTTGATTGTGGTGAGCCCCGGGATTCCGGTGGATTTGCCGATGCTGGTGCAGGCTCGCGCCATGGGCGAGGCGGTGATTGGAGAGGTTGAACTGGCGGCGCAATTTCTGCCGGGCCCGATTGTGGCGATTACCGGGTCTAACGGAAAGACTACGACCACGACATTGACCGGCGAGATTCTTACGGCGGGTGGAATCCCGACGTTGGTCGGCGGGAACATTGGTACTCCGGCGATTTCGCTTGCCGAGCGCGCGACGCGGGACACAGCGATCGTGCTGGAGGTTTCCAGTTTTCAGTTGGAGACGATTCAGACGTTCCATCCCAAGGTTGCGGTGGTGTTGAATGTTACTCCCGATCATCTCGACCGGCACCGGACGTTCGAAGCTTATGTGGACGCGAAGGCGCGAATTTTTGAAAACCAGCGGGGCGACGACTTTGCGGTGCTCAATGAGGATGACCCGACGTGCGCAATGATGGCGGCGCGGACGAAGGCGCAGGTGTTCTGGTTCAGCCGGCAGAAGGAAGTGAAGCTGGGCGCGTGGGTGCGCGAGGGGAATATTCTGTTCCGCGATGGCCGCGGACAGCGAGAGATTCTGCAGGTTTCCGAGATTCCGCTGAAGGGCGCGCACAACCTGGAGAATGTGCTGGCAGCGGTATGCGCAGGGGCGCTGATGGGATGTGCACCGGAGAAGATCCGGCAGGCGGTGCGCGACTTCAAGGCGGTCGAGCACCGGCTGGAGTTTGTGGCGACGATTCGCGGCGTGGATTACTACAACGATTCGAAGGCCACGAACGTGGATGCGACCATTAAGGCGCTGGAATCGTTTCCGGCGAACATCCACCTCATTCTTGGCGGCAAGGACAAGGGCAGCGACTACAGCGTGCTTAACGAGTTGCTGCGCCAGCGGGTAAAGCGTGTGTACACGATTGGGGCAGCGGCGGGGAAGATTGAGTCGCAAATCAAGGGAGTCGAGGTTGTGCACGCCGAAACGTTGGAGAGTGCATTACATAAGGCCAACGCGGCGGCTGAGCCGGGTGATGTGGTTCTGCTGGCTCCGGCCTGCGCCAGCTTCGATCAGTTCAAGAATTATGAGCAGCGCGGGCAGTTGTTCAAGGAGACCGTAAGGGGGCTGAGGTGAGGAGCATCTCCGGTTTTCGTTCTGGCAGTAGAGAGCACGACAACACTTCCATTGTTCGATTTCAGAAGCACCGTAATGGAGGCCCGGCAGCGGAAGGGCGCCAGCCTGCGACTGGGTGTACTCCACGCTCTTTTCAAAGCCACCGCCGTGAGCGGTCCGACAGGGCCTATACCGCTTCTGGGTGAGGGCAAGAAATTCGTGGGCAACATCGTTTTTTCGCAATCTATCAGCGAATCCTTACTCTGATCACCAAACTGGCCGCTGACCTGAAACAGTGAACCCCGCTGCGAGAACCTCTACACTGCAACCAAACCTGCCATGGTAACGTTGAATAGAAGTTTTCATCACGGAGATCTATCATGCCCCGCCCATCCTTCTCCAACGCACACGCACTGCGTCACCCGCGCCGTTTCTTCTGCAAAACGGCAGCTCTTATCCTCGCCTCAACCACGTGTCTTCTGGCGCAGCAGCCCGCAAACCCAACTTCCGCCACGAAGGCTGCGCCAGAAAAGGCGAAGCCCGCCCTTGACGAATCCGCCTCCGCAGCCACCCAGACCTTGGCGCAATTCAACGATGCCCTGGAAAACCTCGCCGCGAAAGTCTCTCCAGCGGTGGTCCAGATCCTCGTTACCGGCTATGGCCCGCTCCGCGAACAAAGCCGCTCGGAAACTTCTCTCATCGTTCGTCAGCACGCTGTCGGCTCGGGCGTCATCGTCGATCCCAACGGTTACATCATGACCAACGCCCACGTTGTCGAGGGCGCTCAGCGCATCCGCGTCGCTCTTCCGCTACCCACTGACGGCGGCCGCTCCGTAGCCGCCGGCAAACGCCACGTCCTCGAAGCCCGCCTCGTGGGTGTGCACAAGGAAACCGATCTCGCCCTCCTCAAGATCGACGAAAAAGATCTCCCGACGCTGGTCCTGCTCGCACAACAACGTCCCCGCGTCGGCCAGTTGGTATTCGCCATCGGCAGTCCCGAGGGCCTGCAAAACTCCGTCACCATGGGAGTGGTTAGCGCCGTGGCCCGCCAGGCCGATCCCGACAAGCCCATCACCTACCTTCAGACCGACGCTCCCATTAACCCCGGCAACAGCGGTGGACCACTCGTCGATATGAACGGAGCCGTCCTCGGCATCAACACTTTCATTCTTTCCGAAGGCGGAGGCAGCGAGGGCCTGGGCTTCGCTATTCCCGCGCGCATCGTCGATTTTGTCTATCGCAGCCTGCGCAAATATGGCCACGTTCATCGCACAGAGATCGGAGCGGTTGCTCAGGAAATCACGCCCACCCTGGCCGACGGCCTCAAGCTCGCCCAGCACTGGGGAGTCATCATCGCCGACGTCAAGCCCGACGGCCCCGCAGCCGCGTCCGGCCTGCAAGTTCAGGACATCGTTCTGACGGCCGACGATCGCCGCATTGAAACTCTTCCGCAGCTGTCTTCGGCGCTCTATCTGCACCGTCTCGATCAGGTGCTGAAGCTCGAAATCCTGCGGGGCGACCAGAAGAAAACCCTTTACGTCCCGGCCATCGAGCATCGCGATGAGATGGATCAACTCTTCGACGCTGCCGATCCCGAAAAGAATCTGATCTCCCGCCTCGGCATTCTAGCCACCGATCTAACCGATGACCTGCGCAGCAAAATCGGAACGCTGCGCATTCCCTCCGGCGTAGTCGTGCTCGGCCGCGCCGCCGACTTGATCCTGCCCGATACTGGCCTCCAAACCGGCGACATCATCCACTCCCTCGACACCACGCCTATCACCTCCATGGACGCGCTGCGCGCTACCCTCCTCACCCTGAAGACCGGTGACCCTGTGGTCCTCCAGGTCGAGCGGTCCGACGGTCTAACCTACCTGAGTTTTGAGATGGAGTAACAGCGTGGGTGCCCATTTCTCGCCTACTTTGCGAGAAGTGGGAATTCGTGAAGTATGCAGCGAAGGGTTTACGTCACCAGGCCGACTGCGAACTCAGCCTTCGTGACCAAATTTGCCGTAAAATACATCCACGCGCCCGTAGCTCAACTGGATAGAGCATCTGCCTTCGGAGCAGAGGGTTGGGAGTTCGAGTCTCTCCGGGCGCACCAGATTTTTTCAGCCCGGAGCAGCCGGTTTAGGACGCGATGCGTTCATTATTTGCGATGAGTTCCTTCCCGGTGAGGACGCCCAGCCGGGCCATGCCTTCCTGCAGAATGTGAATCTCAAGCGGCATCCGCTCACAGCCCGGTATGGCGTCAGAACTTCACCGCGACCGGTTCGCGATCGGCTTCGGTGGTCTCGAAGAACTGGCGCGGCGTGAAGCCGAACATGTTCGCCAGAATGCTATTCGGAAACGACTGGATCGTCGTGTTGAGGTCGCGCACCACCTGGTTGTAATAACTGCGCGAATTCTGGATCGCGTCTTCCGTCTGACTCAGCGATCCTTGCAGCTTGGTGAATTGTTCCGACGCCTTCAACTCAGGATAATTCTCAGCCACGGCGAATAGGCTCTTCAATGCTCCAGTGAGCTGATTCTCAGCCAGGGCCTTGCCCTCGGGCGTGGTCGCCTGCATCGCCTGAGAGCGGAACTTGGCAATGTTCTCAAACGTCCCTTTCTCGTGCGCGGCATAGCCTTTGACGGTCTCAACCAGGTTGGGGATGAGGTCATGCCGCCGCTTGAGTTGCACATCAATGTCAGACCAGGCAGAGTCGCAGCGCACCCGCATCTGCACCAGGCTGTTGTACATGCCGACGAGCATGACAGCGATGACCACCAGGATTACGAGAAAGGCGATGCCGAACATGCGCGTCTCCTTGGGAAGTTGTGGGATTGTCGGGGTCTTAATCCTTAAAACAATGGGACGTTAGCACAGCGACGGCGGGGGTGCAAACGAAGGTGAAGGACGAGGAAAATTTCTTGCGATCGCACACTGCGCTCGAGATGTTGCAGTATATGAATTCCGATTAGATGGCGGCTAGGGGAATAGGGGAAAGAGAAACTGACCGGACTTACGATACTGCGTTGGTGGCGCTATCAGCAGGATCTTCGTCGGGTGGAGGGGTGTCCATCTTGTCGAGAAACTGCTGCAACCGTTCCTGAACCTGAGTGTCCAGCGTGGTGAACTCGATGCCCATCCCGACCCCGGGATCACTCGCCCTGACTACTGCGGTGGTCTGCACTTTCTCGTCGTCCATCCAGAACGTGATGGTACCTTGCGTGCCGAGTGGCAGCGGAAGCAGGGTCTCAACATAACAGCCGCGACCGCCAATATCCGTTGCGTTCGTATTCATGCGCGCGCGTTGGGCGTCCGCCAAACCGATCTGGATGGGAAACTGGATTTTGTGCCGGACAAATCGCCTCTTGATTTTCCCTGGTGCGAACGTGAGTTCTTCTGGGCTTGCCATTTCCGGCCAGGGGCTCTGCTGGCCTTCCACAATCTGCACACCGGCTTCAATCTTTCGCAGCGTTCCGCCGTCGGTTACCCACGCCACTTTGAAGCGGGCCTTTTTTTCGCCGTGCTTTATACCGATGATGTCGCCGGTCTTCAGGGGATGGCTGATGCCCAATATCTGCGCACCTCCGCCGCTGAGGTTGCTGGCAACGGCGTTTTGAGAGAAGGGGTGAGCGTCCGCGTCCATACCCCACACGCGAACGTGTATCTGGGTTTCAGCCGGGATTTCCGGTCTATCTCCCATTGAATTACCTAACCTGAGAAAACTCTAACCATCATAGCCCTTGTCATAAATGCCCTGCGGTTACCAATGTAGGTGGTTGGGAGTTCTTGAAGTTCATGTACGTTCGGAGGCCGATTTTGGGGGAGGACAAAAACGCATCTCACCCTAGAGACACCCTTCGGCTGCCGCAGGCTCCGGCGCAGAGAGAGCAAAAGGAAAAGCAGAAACGATTAGAGATTTTCTCTGAGCCTCTGTGGTGAAGATTTTAGGCTTACTGCTGCGGGGCGAAATAACCCTTGCGGGCGCGGACTTGCAGGTCCTTCTTAAGCGCGGAGATTTCGATGGAGCGGAAGCGGCCGTCGGCGTCGAAGTCAGCGGGCTTGTAGCTAACGATGTACTGGCTGCGGAGTTCGTCCTCGATGGCGGCGAAGGAGCGGGTGATGTCCTTCATCTTGAAGGGGAAGAAAGCGCGGCCGCCGGTGGCGGATGCAAGCTGTTCGAGAACTTTATCGCCGCGCAGGATCAAGCCGCTGTCATCAGTGGAAATGGCGTAGATGATGACTTCGGCGCGCTGCGCCATCTCAATTGCTTGCGCGCGCGAGTATTCGCTTTGATTATCCTCACCATCGCTCACGATCACGATTGCCTTGCGCGCGGGATGATCGGGACGATCCTTCAAGAACTTGTCTTTGCACGCGCGGTAGATGGCGTCGTAGAGCGCCGTGCCGCCACCATCGTGCAGCTTGTGCACGCCGGTGGAAAGCAGTTGCACGTTATCGGTGAAGTCCTGCGTCATCTGACTCTGGGTATTGAAGCCGACCACGAAAGCTTTGTCGAAGCCAGCGCGGACCGAGTGCATCAGGAAGCTGGTGGCGGCGTCCTGCTCGAAATCGAAACGGCTGTTGACTGATCCGCTCACGTCGATGAGCAAGCCGAGGTGCAAAGGCAGATCGGTTTCGCGGCGAAAATTAAGAATGGACTGCGGCGGCTTGTTGTCGTCGAGGATGGTGAAGTCGCTCTGATTCAGGTCACGCACAAACTTGCCGTGCTTGTCCGTGGCAATGAACAGCACGTTCACTTCATCAACCCGCTTGCGGATGGTGAAGCCCGTCTGGGGATCGTCCCCCGGAGTCGAGGCGTCAGAGGTCGAAGCGCCGTCGTAAATGCTGAGACTTACAGGGCTGGTGGCTACGGCACTCGATTGGGCATGGCTCGAGGGCGCACCGATGAAAGCGCAGATTAATGCACAGACCGGGGCGAAAGCCGCCAATCGCGCCAGCAGGCGGCCAGTGGTGTGCGTGTACTTCGTTCCCAAAGAATCCAAAATTTTCACTCCACGCCGGTCCAGACGGACCCTCCAACTGATTAGATGCACGCCGCGTGCCGAACGGTGGGCGGCCATCCGCCTATGGTCTCACATGACTCTAGAGGCGCGTGAAGCAGGGTGCCAAGTTACAAAAGGAGCACGCGCATGGTCATGGACCGAAGAGCAACAGGAGCCTAGGGTTACGGGGAATGGAGGGGGTCGGTCTTCACAACTGGGCAATTACAATCCCCGAAAGGGTTTAAGATGGTGAGTCTTTTAACAGTAATGATTAAAGAGAGTTGGGGGGACTAACCAACATGAAGATATTCGAGAGGATGAAGACGCTTGCAGCCTGGGTTCTGACTCTCTGCCTGTGTGCAGCCCCGGCATTCTCCGCCAATGATGAGCGGGAAGAAGACCGGGTGAGGGACGCGGGAGAAGTCATGAAAGAGATCTTGAACATCCCGGACGACATTCCGCAAGACTTGCTGGATAAAGCAGAGTGCCTGGTTATTCTGCCTTCGGTGAAGAAAGGTGCGTTCGGAATAGGAGGCAGCTACGGTCGCGGCGTCATGATCTGCCGCAGCGGCGAGCACTACACCGGGCCGTGGGGACCTCCCGCTATGTATGCGCTGGAAGGGGTGAGCATCGGGTTCCAGTTGGGCGGCCAGGCTACGGATTTTGTTTTGCTGGTGATGAATCCCAGGGGAGCGCGCTCGCTGCTCTCGAGCAAGGTGAAATTGGGAGCGGATGCTTCAGCTGCCGCTGGTCCCAAGGGCCGTACTGCTGAGGGTGCTACCGACGTGGTGATGCAAGCGGAGATTCTTTCCTACTCGCGCAGTAGAGGCCTGTTTGCCGGGGTATCGCTCGAAGGCTCGACCCTGCGCTCCGACGGCAGCGCCAATGAAAATCTCTATGGCCAGAAGCTGGACGCCAAGGACATCATCGTCGATCACAAAGTCGCGATTCCTCCTTCTGCGAAAGATCTGGTGGCGCTGCTGAATGCGAAGTCACCGAAGAACAAATCGGATCCGAAGTCGCTGGAGTAGCTTGCTCCGGCACGTCGTTGTGAAACGGCGCGGCTTTGAGCCGCGCCGCATCTTGTTCCTCCAGAAGATTTCCGTTTCCAGTTTCCTATGGCCAGAAAGCATGAAGACAAGGTTCTGGTTCGCTGTGCCTGGGCGAGCAGCGAATTAATGATTCGCTATCACGATGAGGAATGGGGCGTGCCGGTGCACGATGACGGCAGGCTTTTCGAGTTCCTCATCCTCGAAGGCGCGCAGGCTGGACTGAGTTGGCAGACGATCCTCAACAAGCGAGGAAACTATCGCGCAGCATTCGATGGTTTCAATGCGCAACGCGTGGCGCGCTATGACCGCCGGAAAGTGGCGCAGCTGCTGAAAAATCCGGGCATCGTGCGCAACCGTCTGAAGATCGCGTCGACGGTGCGGAACGCTCAGGAGTTGTTGAAGGTGCGGGAAGAATTCGGCAGTTTCGACCGCTATATCTGGCAATTTGTGAACGGCCGGCCGCGGGTGAATTCGTTGAAGATGGGCGATCGAGTGCCGGCGCGCACTGCCGAATCCGATGCTATGAGCAAAGCCCTGAAGAAGCGAGGCTTCAGCTTCGTGGGATCGACCATTTGCTACGCGTTCATGCAGGCCGTGGGCATGGTGAACGATCATGTAGTGCAATGCTTCCGGCACGAAGAAGTCGACACTGCAAAGTAGATTTTCGGTACGTGGATTTCCAACCGCCGGCCCAGGATGACTGCGTCATCCGACCACAATCGACTCTTTTTACCTCGACGAATTTCTAGCGTTTCTGCGCTAGAGGATCATTAAAGGCAAGGTTCGGTACCGCTTGCCGGTCAGCCGTGCCAGGGCGTTGACCACAGCGGGCGAAATCACAGGAACAGGCGGCTCGCCGCATCCAGACGGTTTCTCGCTGCTGGGCACGATATGAACATCCACCGCGATTGGCGCGTCGACAATGTAGGGGGGAGTGTAGGCGTCGAAGTTGCTCTGCTCCACATATCCGTCCTTCAGCGTAATTGCCCCCTTTGCCATCAGTTGGGATACAGCAAAGCAGGCGCCTGCCTGGAACTGGCTCTCGACCGTCAGTGGATTCACTGCCACGCCGCAATCAACCGCAAGCGTTACGCGGTGGATCTTGGGTCGATTATCCACGATCGAGACATCCACGGCGCAGGCCACGCCGGTATCGAAGGATTCGTGACATGAGATGCCGACAGCGTGCCCGGCCGGCAGACTTGAGCGCCAGGCTGCGCTCTCTTTTTCCATCACAGCCAGCGTGCCCAGCAGCTTCTTGGCGTCAGGCTTGAGCAGCTTGCGGCGGTACGCAATCGGATCCATCTTTGCCCGAATCGCTAATTCATCAATCAACGTCTCCATAACGAAAGCTGTATGTGTGTGCCCAACCGAGCGAAACCACAGCACCGGCACGTTCACGGTGGGATGATGCGCCGTGACCAGGAAGTTCGGAATATCGTAGTGAGTATCCGCCACGCCCTCGACCGCAGTCTCGTCCACCCCGTTCTTCGTGGTGAACGCCGCAAACGGAGTACCGGCTGTTATGGATTGGCCCACAATCACGTGACGCCACGCAACCGGCATCCCATCGGCGCCGATTCCGATTTCGACGCGATGCGCATGCATCGGACGGTAATAACCACCTTGTACGTCGTCTTCGCGGGACCAGATCAGTTTCACTGGAGTTCCGGTAAAGCGCTTCGCAATGGCAGCCGCCTCACGCTGCACGTGAGAGTCGGGAACCGCTCGTCTCCCGAATCCTCCGCCGGCCATTTCCGTATGAAAAGTGACCTGAGGAGGTGTTAAACCCAGAACTTGGGCGATTGCCGCCTGGTCGACCGTCTGGAACTGAGATCCGGCCCACACTTCCGCGCGATCTCCGTCAAACCTGATGGTTGTATTCAACGGTTCCATCGGAGTGTGCGCCAGGTAGGGAAATTCGTACTCGGCAACGATGCGATTTCCAGACGCTATGCCATCCAGCGCATTTTCCTTGCCCCGAGCGACCGCGACGTTACCCGGAGTGCCCGCCAGTTCCTTATATTTTTCCTTCAACTGCGAACTGTCCGCACGCTCTATTCCAGAAAAGTCCCAATCAATCTGCAGCCGCTCGCGCGCCATCTTCGCCGTCCAGAACTTATCGGCAACTACGGCGACAGCGCGCCCTTTCCCGCTCGTGGGCATCTCGAAGACATCCACTACACCCGGAACGCTGCGTGCCGCCTTGTCGTTAAACGATTTCGGCGCCGCGCCGAAGATTGGTGGATGAGCAACCACGGCAACCTTCATTCCGGGCAGGTCGAGATCGAGCCCGAATTTTTGCGAGCCATCGCACTTGGGACGACTATCGAGCCGCCGAATTTTATGCCCCACCAGTCGGAACTCAGCCGAACTCTTGAGTGGCACGGCTTCGGGAACCGGCACATGCGCCGCTGCATCCGCCAGATCGCTGTACTTCGCTGAAACTCCGCCCGGACCGTAGACCACGCTGGCTTCGGTCCGGCACTGCTCCGGCCGAACTTTCCATTGTTGTGCGGCAGCCGCAACCAGCATGGCGCGCGTCCTCGCGCCCAGTTCCCGGTACTGCTGAAACGAGTGCGCGATCGATCCCGAACCACCGACCATCTGTATCCCAAAGACCGGATCTTTGTATTCGTCGGCGGCAGGCGCAAGTTCCGCCACCACCTGCGACCAATCGGCATCCATCTCGTCGGCCAAAATCATCGGCAGCGACGTTTGAACCCCTTGCCCGAACTCCAGGCGATTTACCTGAATAATGATTTTGCCGTCCGGCTTGATGTGAACAAAAGCGTCCGGCGGATAAACCTTGGCTCTGGGCTGACCTTCCTGCGCAGCCAGGGGAAAATCAAGATACAACGACACCACCAGGCCGCCTGCGGCCGTTGCTGAAACGCGCAGAAAGCTTCGTCGGCTAAGATTTGATTGTTTAGCAATGCTTGTCGTGGCTGCCATTGAGCCTCCTTACGTCAATTGCTGCGCAGCGCTCTTGATCGCCTCGCGAATCCGAACATACGTGCCGCAGCGGCAGATGTTCCCGCCCATGGATTCTTCGATGTTGGTGTCAGTCGGTTTCGGCGTGCGCTTGAGCAGAGCTACCGCGCTCATGATCTGCCCGCTCTGGCAGTAACCGCACTGGACAACATCCTGCGACACCCAGGCATTCTGAACTACCCGTCCAACCGGATCCTGACCGATACCTTCGATGGTCACGATTGGCCGGTCCCCCACCAGAGACACAGGAACAACGCACGAACGGGTCGCAATGCCTCCCAGATGCACCGTGCAGGCCCCGCAAGCGGAAATGCCGCAACCATATTTGGTGCCGGTCATCTTCAGATCCTCGCGCAGGGCCCACAGCAGCGGAGTGCCGGGATCAACCGTCACTTCTTTTGCTTGACCGTTTACAGTGAGCTTATAGGTTTCCAAGACGAACCTCCGAGTTCAGGGATTTTGAGGACACGGCGTTCCAGCTTCCACCCAGACCCGCGTCGCGGCCACGAATTCGTCGTGCGTGAGCGGCGGCAACGAGCGTGCGCTGCCGTCGCGATGCCGGCCCGGCTGGAAGGCCCAGAGTACGAGCGGCTCTTCTTCGTGATGCTTCAAAATGCCGGCCCCGTCGAGATTGTGATTCTTCGTCCGATTGGTAAGAGACTGACACACCTGCGCGCTCGACAGGATTCTGTCGTCGCGGCTCTGCCACTTCATAGACAAGGTTGCCAGATGCCAGTTGTGCGCACCGGGAACGCCCGTGCTGTCTGCATTCGCGCCCTGATGGCAAGTCGCACAATTCAGCGCCGGCACGCCCTTGTCTTCCGGCCCCCGGACCACGTTAAACAAATGGCGGTGCCGGTCGTCGCCTTGCTGCGGATAGTTCGTAGCGGTATGGCAGTTAATGCAACGGGGGTGCGTCAGCACGGAATAGACGCGCTCCCAAGCAGCAAGACCAGCTTCGCGGCCTCCCTGGACAGGCACTTCCTTCGTCGCAGTGTCTTGTCCCAGTGCACGGGGACCTGCGGCCGACCAGGCGGCGCACCCGACCAGAATGAGTATAAAAAACCGCCGAAGCATTGCCGTACTGCGGTGCACCATCCCAGGCCTCCTTTGCGGTTCAGCCGTCAAGTCTGCACACACATTCGAGTGATTTTACTCCTTGAAAGGACGAGAAGCTTGGAATTGAAAGTGCAAACCATCGATCTGCATGAGCCCGTCTAGCTCTACCTCACAGAACTACTTATTTCCCTCGAGAATGAGTTGTGTCCCAATGGTCGGCGAACCGGAAGCTAGCGGTACCGATGTTCGTGGCACGCTCAATGGTCCCGATGTTTACTGCGGCTGAGGCTCTGCGTTATCTCGTTGAAGGCCGCCCGTTCGGGAGGGTAGTTCTTACAGTCTGACGCCAATTGATCAGGAAAAAAATAACAGGGATCCCGCTCTGCAACCAGAGAGCATAAGGTCAAATCCTCAACTACGCTCGGACGAGCTCACTCAGAGAGAGGAATCAATGACAACAATAAAGGCGATTCGGCTGGCTTCGCTGGTCACGGCAATCAATGTGCTGATCGCGAGCGGCTTTTCCATCGCCGCGATTATCCGTCCGCAATACCTGGTCCCTCCAGAATCCGTTCCAACGGAGGCGTCGTTGCTATTGGCGATGTATGCGGCGGCACCCAGAATTGCTCTGGCTCTGTTCACACTGGGGGCGATCTATAAGCAGTCGATGCCTGCGTTGCTGCCGCTGGGTGCGCTCGCCGGCGCCATGCAGTTGCTGGATGCCGGAATCGGCCTGTTTGAGCATGATCCGGGAAAATGCGCTGGGCCACTCTTCATCGCCGCCCTCCAATTCTTCGTGGTGTACTTGCTTCACAGATCCGTGCGGATCGCGCCGCTCGCTCGGCAATAAGCTCACAGACGCCAAGTCGTCCGCGTCGCGTGAAATCAAACGCTAGCAGCGCTCAATGAAAATGGTAGAATTTTGTGCGGGTGCTTTCTTGTGACTTGGCAACGGACTCCTAGCTCGAGAATCGCCGGCAAGAACATTTTCGATGAAAAAGGGAACAGAGCCATAAGCAGGTCGTAAAATCAGGCACTTGCAAGTAGAGCCGGGATGGCGGAACTGGCAGACGCAGCGGACTCAAAAGCGGAGGGTAATCCATCGTAAGTTATAGTAGTTAAAGATGATTCAGGCGCATTGGCAGGCGCAGCGGATTTACAACGCCTAAGTCCTTGGGGAAATTGGCGCTGCAGAACTACACAGATTCGGGGAACATTGTTCTTGACCCTAGCCTCCGTTTAGCCCGTTATTCGGGGCGATTCCAGGCCGCAGGTGCATAGCGACCGCGGCGCGTCACTTCGGCGAGGCGCAGACTCTTTGGCAAGCTTGCATGGCGATCACGAGCGACCGCAGGATTCGCCTGGCCCGAGACCCAAAATGCAAAACACTTCTCCAACGCTGCCCACCCCTCCCAACAGTGGCAGTTTCGGCCCGTTCCAGCTTAAAGTAGTGTCCGAGGCGGCTTAAGGTCGGCGCTATGTCCTCGGCTTGGGATAGTATGTACCTCGACTTCTCGCAGAAACGGCGGAAGATCGTCAAGCTTCTCGCCGGCGCCGTCCCTTTTCCCGTCGTGTCGGTACCAAAACTCGGCTAGTTGAATCCAATTGGGGGCAGGAAGAACGCTTCATGGAGAGAGCAATACAGTTTCCTGCAAAAGTCCTGTCGCGGGACGCACAGTCGGAACACGCGTTGGGGCTATTTTCGACTGAGTCTGTCCTCAACCTTCAGAAATTGATTTTTGCGGGCTCTCCTCTGTCCGAGGTTCTAGCGAACATTGCTCAGTTGGTTGAATCGCAAGCCGAGGGCATGTCTTGCACGATTTGGCTTCCCGACGAAGACGGAAAGGAACTCCATTGTGCCGCTGCGCCTAGCCTTCCTGGATTCATCGCTCATGTAGGAGCCATGGCTGTTGGTCCGAAAGGCGGATCTTGCGGCACAGCCATTTATCGGAAGGAACCGGTTTACGTAACCGACATCCTGATCGATCCCATCTGGGAGCACTATCGCAGCCGCATGTTGCCTTATGGAGTTCGTTCCGTTTGGTCACGCCCCTTGTTCACGAGCGAAGGCAAAGCTCTCGGCACATTTTCTATCAACTATGGTGAGCCACGCAGGCCCAGTGCCAACGAACTCCAATTGATCGAGAATGCCAGCCATATCACGGGGATCGCGATTGAGCGCCACATGAACGAACAAGCGCTGAAGCGCGAGCGCGATCGGCTGCGATTGCTTCTGGAAATCACAAGCAGCGTCACGTCGAGGTTGGATCTCCGGCAAATGGTTGAGGCGCTTTCGACGAATCTATTCAGGGTGATGCAATGTGACGTGTCCGCGTTGCTGCTCCCCGACTCCGAGAGCGGCGCGTTCCGCGTCACTATCTTGCACAACCCTGACATGAGAGGACCCTACCGTGAGGGATCGTTGGTGCCGATGAATAGTTCGATTTCGGGGCAGGTATTGCGGAAAGGCAAGACCATACGGATCGATAGCTTCGAAGAGGTGCGCGAAGACCCCGAAATTTATGGAAACCCTGACGGCCAGCTCATCTATAAGCACGTAGTCAAAGAAGGCCTGAGGACGGGGTGTTATCTTCCGCTCATTGGCCGTGATCGCGTGGTTGGCGTTCTAATGCTCTGCAGGCGCTCGGATAATCATTTTGCCAAAGACGACGTCATCTTGCTCGAGCAGGTGGCCTGTCAGATCGCGATTGCCGTTGAGAACACATTGGAGTACGAACAGGCGACAAAGGATCGAGACAAGGAGACGAAACAAAGACGCTATCTGGAAGAGGAAATTCGCGCCGAGTTAGGAGAAATCGTCGGAGAGAGCCAGGCGTTGAAGACTGCGTTGAGCATGGTATCGGTGGTTGCGCCCACGGATTCCGGCGTGCTGATCCTGGGCGAGACGGGCACCGGCAAAGAACTGGTTGCGCGTGCAATCCATAAGCTGGGCCGTCGCAGCGAGAAGGCATTCGTGAAACTGAACTGTGCCGCGATTCCCCTCGGCCTTCTTGAGAGTGAGCTTTTCGGCCACGAAAAAGGGGCATTTACCGGCGCAATCGCCCAAAAAACTGGACGGTTCGAACTCGCCGACAAAGGCACTCTGTTTCTCGACGAGGTCGGAGATATCCCTCTCGAACTCCAAGCGAAACTGCTCCGCGTTCTACAAGAGCAGGAATTCGAAAGGCTTGGCAGCAACCGCACACATAAGGTCGACGTCCGCCTGATCGCGGCCACGCATAGGGACTTGCCCGCCATGGTCAAACAAGGGACGTTTCGCGAGGACCTTTACTATCGTCTGAAAGTATTTCCGATCCAGGTCCCAGCCCTTCGACAACGCACTGAGGATATTCCGAGATTGGTGCGGCATTTCACAGCGCTCTACTCTAAGCGCATGAACAAACGAATTGACGTAATCCCGCCGGAAACGATGGACGCGTTGGTGCGATACCAATGGCCGGGAAACGTCCGTGAATTGCAGAACTTTATTGAACGCGCGGTGATTCTCTCGCCACAGTCGGTATTACGCGCGCCAATTTTCGAACTGGAGCCGTTCCAGCCTAACAAGGAATCGAATGCCTCTATGAATGGTCTCGCGGAGGTAGAGCGCGATCATATCCTTCGTGCGCTGGAAGCGAGCAACTGGGTGATCAGTGGCGCGGCCGCGCGTTTAGGAATGAAGCGAACCTCGTTGGCCTACAGAATGAAGAAGCTTCGCATTCGCCGGCCTGCCGCGGTTTCACAGAAGGGAAGCGTCGGCGCGGTTCGCGACAACTGACTCTCCGAGCCGTTCAGCAAGCCTCCTACAAGTTGCCGTAGATCCGACGGAAATCCGTCAGCGGCGGACATCCGTCAGAGATTTGTCAGCTACGGTTTGAGATCCCCCGGGACTCCTTCCCGACGAACTTCAACTGCCAGAGTGATTTGCGCTGAATTTGTTCCTTCCATTGATCTTGCCTCTTTTGGTATCCCACCTGCGCTAAACACCATAGAAATGAAGAGAGGTTTCCATGAGTGATGCGACGCCACGAACCGCGACAAAACGCCAAATGCCCCGTCAGGACGATGCCCGATTCAACGTACCTACTACATCCATCCACAAGATCGAAGCCGACGGGGTGCAGGTGTTTTATCGCGAGGCCGGCGACGTAAATGCGCCCGTTGTTCTTTTGCTGCACGGATTCCCGTCCTCATCTTTCATGTTCCGCGAACTCATTGCGCGCCTGGCTCACGACTACCGCGTGGTTGCGCCAGACCTTCCTGGTTTCGGATTCACCGAGGTGCCGCCGGAACGCCAATATTCGTACACGTTCGATCGATTGGCGCTGACGATTGATGCCTTCACACAGGCGCTCAAGATCGACCGTTACGCAATCTACGTATTCGACTATGGCGCCCCCACCGGCTTCCGTTTGGCGATGGCACACCCTGAGCGCGTCACAGCCATCGTTTCGCAAAACGGGAACGCCTACGAAGAAGGCCTGGGCGATGCGTGGGGCCCGATCCGAAAATATTGGGCATCCCCCACAGCGGAGAACCGCGACATACTCCGCCAAAGTGTTTTGACCGCCGGAGGTACGCGCTGGCAGTATACCCACGGCGTGGCGAATCCGGAGGCCGTTCCGCCGGAGTCATACACGTTGGACACAGCTCTGCTCGAACGGCCGGGGAACAAAGAGATTCAACTCGATTTGTTTCTGGATTACGCGTCGAACATAAAGCTTTATCCCAAATTCCACGAATATTTCCGTAAATCGAAACCGCCTTTGCTGGCGATCTGGGGCAAGAACGATCCTTTCTTCGTCCCTGCGGGAGCAGAAGCGTTTCGAAAGGACCTGCCAAGTGCGGAGGTGCAATTCCTCGATACTGGGCACTTTGCGATTGAGACGCACGTGGTAGAAATCGCGGCCGCCATGAAAACCTTCTTCGCCGCGAATGGCGTCGCCTGGCTGAAAGCAGAACGAACGGCTTAACGACGAGTAGCGAGGAGAATATGGAACGTCGGAAATTTCTTGGTTCGCTCACGGCTGCATCTTTGGGTGTTGCTCTTGATGCCTCACTCATTAGACTTGCGCGAGCGCAAAACACCGAACAGGCTAGAGCGAACTCTCAGGCTCCCAAGACAAGTGGATTTCCTCCGAACTCAACAATAATTTTGGTGCACGGGGCTTGGGCCGACGGCTCGTGCTGGCGAAACGTCATTCTGCCTTTGGAACGGCGCGGTCTTCACGTCATCTGCGCGCCGATCCCGATGACGTCCCTAACTAACGACGCTACCGCTTTGAGTCAGGTGCTGGAGCGGACCAGCGGCCCTGTGGTCCTGGTCGGACACGCCTACTCTGGCGCCGTGATCGCCGCCGTACGGGAAGACCGGGTCAAGTCTCTGGTCTATATCGCGGCGCTCGCTCCCGACGAGGGTGAGACCGTAGCCAAGGTTTTCTATCTTGACCCAAAGCCTCCGGAATCGCCGAAGTTGGCTCCCGATCCTCACGGCTTTATATGGATTCCGGACGGTGGGTTTCGCCAAGCGGTTGCCCACAAGGCTTCCGCCGAGCAAACAAGCATTGCATCCGCTGTGCAACGGCCGATCGCGGTTCAGTGCATTCAAGAACCGGCCCCGACGCCGGCATGGAAAACAAAACCGTCTTGGTTCCTGATCGCCGAGGAGGATCGCATGATTAACCCGAAGACGCAGCATTTCATGGCCGATCGCATGCGGGCGAAGGTTCGTTCGCATCATGTGGACCACAGCCCGATGTACACGGAGCCAAATCTTGTGATCAACATAATCCTGGAAGCGGCGCGCGAGACCCTCTCGTCCTAGCTTCTTGCCGAAACGAACTCTCAATTGTTTATCGGAAGAGGCAGGGGCATGGGCAATACAAAATCGGTCGCCATCGTCACCGGCGCAAGTCAGGGCATAGGACGAGCCACAGCCATCCGGATCGCTCGCGATTTCTCGGCCATTGTGCTGGTGGCAAGGGATCGGGACAACCTCGAAACAACTACGGCTGAGGTCAGGTCTCTTGGGGCTGAAGCGATGGTCTTTGCTCTTGACCTGCGTCAACCACAATCCGCAAAGAGCATCACCGAAGGAGCGCTCGAACGTTTTGGCAGAATCGATGCGCTGCTCAATATTGCGGGCGCTGTGCCGCAAATCGATTTGTTCCAGATGACGGACGCGCAGTGGGACGACGGCATGGCGCTCAAGTTCCACGGCGCACGCCGCTTGACCATAGAGGCTTGGGACGCTTTGAAGGCCTCGAACGGATCTGTGGTGTTCATGTCCGGAAGCGCCGCTTTGAATCCCAAGCCCGGAAATGCGGCGGTGGGAGCGATCAATGCAGCCATTAACTCGCTCGCTAAGACATTCGCAGAAAAAGGAATTAAAGACGGCGTGCAGGTCAACAGCGTATCGCCTGGGGCGGTGATGACAGGGCGCCGACGGGCGTTCTTTGAAACCTGGGCGCCTGCGCACAATCTCACAGTAGAAGAGGCAATCAAGAAATTCCCGGAGCAGGCTGGCATCACGCGCTTGGGACTGCCCGAAGAGATTGCCGACCTGATGGGTTATCTCGTATCTCCGGCGGCGAAGTGGATGACTGGCTCTTCTGTGCGTATGGACGGCGGCGAGATCAAGGGCATATAGAGCCATGGACGGGGAGCAAGCAATGGAACGTCGTACGTTTCTTGGTGGCCTCACCGCCGCATCTTTCGGCGCCTTGCTGGAGAATTCCTTCGCTAAACCGGTACGACCATCTGACTCAAATAAAACTGGAGGAAGTATGGCTGGCCAGGATTCTTTCGAGTCGTCTCTTGTCGAAGTTTCAGGGAACAAGATTTTCATTCGTCGCTACGGAAGTGGGCCGCCAATTCTCCTGGTGCACGGCTTCCCCCGCACCAGCCTGATGTGGCGATTTCTCGCGCCCAAGCTTGCTGACAATCACACCGTAATTTGCGTAGACCTTCGCGCCTACGGCGGCAGCGGAATCCCTACTTCTTCCGACGATCACTTTCCTTATTCCAAGCGCGCAATGGCAAAGGAACTGGTAGAAGTGATGGACAAGCTCGGATTTCCGACCTTTATGCTAATCGGTCACGACCGCGGAGGACGCGTCAGCTACCGCATGGCCTTGGATCATCCGAAGAACGTGGAGCGACTCGCTGTGTTCGACGTGATTCCCATCCTCGAAGCATGGAGCCGGTCTAACGCGCGCTTCGCTCAGACCTATTGGCCATGGATTTTGCTCTCCCAGAAAGAGCCGCTACCGGAAAAATATCTTCTCGGAGCGCCCGAGGCCGTGTTCCATAATCCCTTCGGGCAAGGTTCGTTCGGCCCAGAGATTCTCGAAGAATACGTTTCAACCTATCATGACCCGGCTCGCGTTCACGGAATCTGCGAGGAGTATCGAGCGGCTGCAACGATTGATGTCGAACACGATCGTGCGGATAAGGAAGCGTCCAGGCGAATTGAATGTCCCATGCTGCATTTATGGGCGGAGGCCGGTCCGCTCGACACTTTCTATGCGAAAGACGGAGGCCCGCTGGGCATTTGGCGGCAATGGGCTCCGCACGCGCACGGACAGGCGATGAAGGGTGGTCATTTCTTCCCGGAAGAAAATCCTGACGACACCGCAGTTCTCCTCAAGCAGTTTCTTTCTGCTTGAGGCCCGCATCGCGAAAGGAGGAGGGAAACACATGGTGGCATGGGATCGCGTGACCCGTCGTGACGTGTTGCGGGCGATACACGAGTACGATCAGATGGGCCCAGAACAGTTCTTCTCTAAGCATGGTTTCGCCCCTACTACGACCTACGAGTTGGTCTTTGATAAACGCCGTTACCCGCCTAAGGCAGTCTTGGGCGCAGCTTATAAGTTCGCTACGGGGCAGCAGCTTGGCTCGGGTGACTTCGAGGGTGGGAAGACCGGCGCGGTAAGAGTGCTTGGCAAACTAGGATTCAGCATCGAAAAAAAGCTAAAGAAATAAAGGAGACGCGGAAAATGAAAAAGTGGAAACTTGTGATTCCTATCGCCGCGGTCGTGGCTTTTCTCGCTTGGTATGCATTCCGCCCCGAACGGCTTGTGGTTAATCGGCGTGTCGATGAAGCCATGCCAGCCGCACAAGGTAGCTCGTCGCCACAGCCTCTTGCCTCCGGGCAGTTCTACAGCATCTTGCACCCAACGGCAGGCACCGCAACCATCTACCGGATGGGGGATGGCAGTCGTGTTCTTCGCTTTACGAGCTTTAGCACATCAAACGGTCCTGATGTGCACGTCTACATGGTTGCCGCCGACGATGCAAAAGACAGCGCCAGCGTGCTGCGCGCGGGTTTCATCGACTTGGGGACTATCAAAGGCAATATGGGCGACCAAAACTATACTCTCGGTCCCGATGTGGACTTGTCGAAATATCGCGCGGTTTCGGTGTGGTGCAAACGGTTCAGCGTCAATTTTGGTGCTGCTCGATTGGTGCCCGACCAAGCGGTGTCGGAGAAGTAGCACATCGAAAAGATCTTTGGCCGGATGCATCTAATTTCAAATGGTCGAGTCACCATTCATGACCGACGAGTTGGTGGAGATCTCAGGAAAATCAGGTCCTCACGTTGTATGGAGACCCGGCACAAATGGGGAACCAGTCGTCGCTGCCCCGTGTGGGGGCCTTCCGTTCGAGGTCCCCTATCAAGATGTCAAGAGGTGGAAACCCGCAGCCGATGAGTTCCAGGAGTTCTCCCGAAGGGAACTTCGCGGCGTCACGAAATGACGACGGGGCGAGGCACATCCCATTCTGTATTTTCACGAATCCAGAACCGCAAGTTTCTCACCCGGAGCTAATGATGATTTCTTCCGCAGTCCGAGGTTCGAACCAGGCAAATTGTGTCAGGGTCGGTGGAACGGCTCGCCATTGAAAGAAGTCGAAACCCTAGAACTTATACGTCGTCCATACCCCGGTATAATTCACGTCCTTGCCTGGAGGTGATGCTTGAGCCAGAAATGAGCCGGCCAAAAAGTGTCCGTAGGCGGCGGATACCGAAAGGTGACGGGTTGTATTCCAGTACAATCCGACCGTCGGCTGATTGCGGATGAAGGTAAAACAGACGCTACCTGATGAACGTCTCGCCAGCCTTGGTCACCAAAGAAACATGGTCGCGAAGGTTTCATATTTCGTCGCTGCGATCGAAGCTGTTGCGGGAACGAAGTTGATTGCCACGGTCCCTCGACGATCTACATTGCTTCATACGAAGGATAAGCGTCTTAAGCTCTTGTCGCCGCCGAACATATTTCCGCCATTTAAGTACCTGATGATTTGGCATCCGGCGAGTCAACACGGATGCTGCCCATATCTGGCTAAGGCGCACCATGCAAAATCTCGGCACATTATTAGATACAAATGCCGATGTGAAATGACTCTTCCG
>Ga0209169_10000423_pt1 | contig 25692 bp, 19 predicted proteins | sample HubBroMetageWRM4_FD_188346 | JGI IMG/M metagenome (GOLD analysis project Ga0209169, IMG submission 188346) | Warmed soil microbial communities from the Hubbard Brook experimental Forest, New Hampshire - Hubbard Brook CCASE Soil Metagenome WRM 4... | ecosystem: Environmental > Terrestrial > Soil...
AGTGCATCAAGTGCGGCCGCCGCTTTACCACTTACGAGCGCATCGACGAAATTCCGTACATGGTCATCAAGAAAGATGGCCGCCGCGAGCGCTTCGAGCGGCAGAAAATTCTCCAGGGCTTGTTGCGATCGTGCGAGAAGCGGCCCCACGAATCCGAGGGAGCCGAATCAGCCCGGCCCGGATTTCCTTGCATACGGCCCGAGTTCGATTGCATACGGCCCGAGTTGAGCGAGCTTCGATCGGAACGCGCGCCCATCGTGTCGCCGCGACCTTGCAGACCGCGGTCTTGATTGAACCGCTGCCACGAACCCGACGGCGCGTTCGCATTGCGACCTGCGTCGACTCCTCCACGCGAGGTCGCACCCATCGAACCGTTGCGCGAACTCATCCCGCTGTCGCGCTGCGTCATCGCGTTACCACGCGTGATTGCGTTGCCGTGCTGCATCGAGTTGTCGCGACTGACCGGTGCGTTGCCGTGACCGGTCGCGTTTGCATGAATCGCCTGCGAGATGGCTCGCTGCTGCCGATCGAACGAGATATTTCCGGCCAGCGATCGGTTTGCCGATGCAAACCGCGGCGAATTAAACGCTCTCGACATCGTCACGGGCGCGTGCAGCGCTCCGCCGCCGAAGCCAAGATTGTTGCGGCCCGGCGTGACCGGAAGCGCTCCGTGAATCATACCGACGTGCGTGCCGATGTTGTGCTGGTTCACCCCGAAGGTGTGCCCCGAGATCGTTCCATGCTGCCAGTTGGCGATCGAAGTACCGTGCACGCCGCCGTGCCGGCTGATGTTCGTGATGTTGGTGATGTTCGTAACGTTCACGATGTTGGTGCCGAAGCCGCCGAAGCAGCAGCCGCCGCCGAATCCGCCCCAGCCCCAACCTAAGCCGGACCAAGCCCAGCCCGGCCACCAGGGATACCACGGCGTGAACGGCGCGATTGGATACCAGCCGATGTTCCCCCAGCCGCCACCCCAACCGCCGCCCCAGCCCGGTCCGCCGAAGCCGACCGAAGCGCCCCAGCCCGGTCCACCGAAGCTGGCGCCGAAGCCGAAGAAGCCGACGAGTGCGGGAGACCATGCCGGCGAAGATGCATACGCCGGCGGCAGCCATGCCCAGCCGGTGCCGTTGGCATAATACCAGTTACCATAGTGGTAGGGCGCCCAGCCCCACGGCTCCGAACCGACCCAAGTCCACCCGTAGCCGTCGCCCCACGTCCAGTTTCCGTTTCCGTAGGGCGACCAGTTCTGCGACTGATCGGGGACCCAAGATTGACCGTAGCCTGCGACATCCTGCCATTGGCCGTAGGCTCCGAGATCGTCGTAGCCCGCGATATCCGGATTGAGGTTCGGGCTTGCATTAATCGCGGCGATCATCGTTTGATCGCGCTTCACATTAAAGTCGTCGAACGAGTCATCGACGACTTCCGACGCAAAGGTAATTGATGGATTGGACGCCGAGCCCCGCGCCACGAGCGTTCGACCCGGTTCCACCACGTAGGTCTGGTGTGGTGTCACCACGTCCGCCCGGCCGCGCCGGGCGGTTACCCAGCTCGAGCCATCCTTACCGATCGTGACCCGGTAGTCGCCAACCTCGTGAGCGCGGACCGTAACCGATGGCGTATCAACCGAGACCGGATTGCCGTTTCGCACGATGCCCAACTCGACCGTACCGTCGGCAATCTGGAGCTGCCGGTCGTTCGGGTCGTTCGCCGTAATCCGGGCCTGAACGTTGCCCCCTAAGCGAACCGCAGCCGTGCCGTCGAGCTGTACTTCGGCGCGAGAGTCTGCCCCGGTCGAAATATAGTCGCCGGGAAGCAACGGCGCGTTAACGGTTGCGGTGACCTGTTTACCGCTGTCGCCGCGCTGCACGACCGCCTGGCCGTTGAGAACGCTGACGCGTGCGACGCCGGGCCCGTTTTTATCGGGCGCTTGCTCGGCCGCTGTTGCCGGCAACGCGCTCGTGAGCGTGAATGCCGTCAGGGCAGTCGCCGAGATCAGGCTAGTGAACCACTTGCTTGTCATAGTTTTCTTGTTATACCCCTCACCACTATTGAACCGAAAAGCACCGAGCAGCGCATCGCATCCCGATTAGCTTACCATTAAGCTACCGTGAGAGGGCCGCTCGCGTTCTCGGCCAAAGCTAGCACGAGGAGGTAGAAAACCACATGAAAGATTCGGCGAATGCAATGACGCGTCGCTCATTTATAGCCGGAACCATCGTGCTCCCTGCGCTGGCCGGGCTGCTCCTTGCCGAAACGACCACTGCCGAGGCGAAAGCCTCAAAGGCGCAGTTCAAGTATCAAGCCTCGCCCAAGAACGGACAGCAGTGTTCGAAGTGCTCGCTCTTCATTCCGGGTAGCTCGGCGACCGCGAACGGTACCTGTAAGCTCGTCGACGGTTCGATCAGTCCAAAGGGCTGGTGCACCGCCTTCGCCGCGAAGTCCTAGTTATTGGTCAGACGCTCGACCATCTCTCCGATCGAGTACCTCACCAAACCGCCGTGGTAGTTGAAGATCTGCCAATGGTCGTCACCGGGAGCGACGCTAATTTCGGCGTCGCTTCCTAACTTCTTCAGCGCGTCGCGCATGAGCATCACCGATCCCTCGAGGTGGAACGTGTCGCGATCGCCGACGAAGACGTGCAGCTTCCCCTTCAAAAGCGGACCTAGCGTGTCCCAGCGCGTCACCAGCAGCTGCGTCATGTCGTAGTGCGCTTCCCAATATGTCGCCACCGCGGGATCGATTGCGCCCGTCGTTCGATTGATTAGCGGCGCCGGTTTGCCGTTTGCCTGCGCGGGGCTAAAGACGTCGTCGTAGGTGTCCATCTGGCGTTGTCCCCACGGTTTCTCGCCGCCATGAGCCTGCTCGCCACGCGAACCGCAGCCGTACGGCCCGTTAACGAGTCGCTCGATCGTCGTCTCGTCGTGCCTGCCGAACTGGCAGATGCCGTATGCATTACCGGCTGCATCATGATAGAAGTTTTGGCCCGGCTTCGTCAGATCGGGACCGAAGAAGTCATGAAAGTCTACCGGATCCGGCGAGACCGCCCACGCGCCGTTGAACGTCGCTGGATAGTTGATCTGAAGCCAGAGCACCGCCCATGCACCCGACGAATGCCCGAACAGAAAGCGCGCATTGCCTGAAGCGATGGTACGAAAGTGCGCATCGGTTGCCGGAATGAACTCCTGCATCAGTGCCGCGCCCCACGGGCCGTTCGTCGCAGAGTCGGCAAACTCGGTGTGAACCTCCTCGCCGTCAATATTCATCATGCCCTGCAAAATGACGATGATGAACTCCGTTCGTACCGACTGCATCGGACGCTGCCATTCGAGCTCGGTATCTCGCGTCACGACGTCGGTGCCTTCGAATGCCGGCACGACGTAGATCACCGGATACCGCCGATTCGGCTCTTTGTAGTACGAGGGCGGCAACAGCACGCTCGCGCCGATATCGACGGGCTGTCTGAAAAACTGTGAGAGCTGCGAGCTCCGAAACGTTATGTCAAAAAGCTGTGGGCCGGCCGCAACCGGGCGCGCCAATGTCGCGAGGAGCAGGCCGAAAGCGGTGATGGCGGCGCGATAGGCGCTTCTTCTCACGCGATTTCGAAGAGTGCCGCTGCGCCGATGCCGCCCGCAACGCACATCGTTACGATAACGTACTTTACGCCCCGGCGTTTGCCTTCGATCAGCGCGTGCATCGTCATGCGCGCGCCGCTCATGCCGTAGGGATGGCCGATCGAGATCGCGCCACCGTCCACGTTGAAGCGATCGTTGGGGATGCGCAGCGTGTCGCGACAGTAGACCGTCTGCACGGCAAAGGCTTCGTTCAACTCCCAAAGTCCGATATCGTCGACGTTCAGCCCGTGCGCGTTCAGCAGTTTCGGGACGGCGTAAATCGGCCCGATCCCCATCTCACCGGGCTCGCAGCCGACGGCTGCGTACCCGCGATAGATTCCGAGCGGCGTGAGGTTGCGCCGCTGCGCGAAGCTCGCATCCACAATCGCGACGGCTGCTGCGCCGTCGGAGAGCTGCGATGAGTTGCCGGCGGTAATCGACGTGTCCGCGACCCCAGGGACGGCGCCCTTGAGTGCGGCCAAGCCTTCCAGCGTGGTGTCGGGACGATTGCCCTCGTCCTTTTTGAGTTCGACGTTCCGCTCGGTTACCGCGCCGGTCTCTCTGTTCTGTTCGTATTTCCAGGACGCCATCGGCACGATCTCAGCGTCGAACCGTCCCGCTGCTTGCGCCGCGGCGGTACGCTGCTGGCTCTGCAGGGCGTACTCGTCTTGGCGCTCGCGCGAGACGCTATAATTCTTCGCGACGAAATCGGCGGTGTAGAGCATCGGCGTGTAGAGGTCGGGCTCGTGGCGCAGGAGCCACTCTTCGGTGAGGAACTGCATGTGCAGATCGTTCTGCACCATGCTGATCGACTCGACGCCGCCCGCGACGATCGCGTTCGCGCCGTCCGCGATCACGCGTTTTGCTCCGGTCGCGATCGCATCGAGCCCCGACGCACAGAACCGGCTAATCGTTTGACCCGGGACCGTGATTGGACACCCCGCGCGCACCGCCGACGTCCGTCCGATGTTGTTCCCGGTCGCGCCCTCCGGCAGACCGCAACCGATGATCACGTCGTCAACTTCACCTGGATCGAGGGCAGTGCGCTCGATCGCGTGCTTCACGACATGTCCGGCCATCGTCGGGCCCGGCGTCTGATTGAACGCGCCCCGAAACGCGCGGCCGATCGGCGTGCGTGCCGCCGAAACGATCACCGCTTCACGCATGCGCCACCACTTCGTCTCCGCGAGCTTCGGTCGCTTCGCCCAGGATGACCGGCATTCCGGAGTGGTCGGCATACCACATCGGGCCGCCGTGATGCGGCGGAAATCCGTAGCCGTAAACGTAAGCGATATCGATGTCGCCAGGCCGCAGCGCAACGCCTTCCTCGAGCAAATGCTTCCCTCGCTCGACGAGCGCGCGAAGGAGCCGGTCGCGGATCTCGTCGTCGCTTACCTCGCGCGGTGCGATACCGGCTTTCTTGGCCTCCTCGGCGAAAATTCGCTCGACCTCGGGATCGGGAATCGGCTCGCGTCCCTTGCCAACCGCTTTATCGTATTTGAAATAGCCCGCCATCGTCTTCTGTCCGAGCCGCTTCATTTCGACGAGACGCTGGAGCACGTTGGTGCGCCCAAGCGCGGTAGCCCCGCTGCCTTGTTGAATCTGCCAACCGATGTCAAGACCCGAGAGGTCGGCCATCGCGAAGGGACCCATCGGAAAACCGAAACGCTTCATCACGGCATCGATGCGGGCCGGCGGAACGCCTTCTTCGGCCAGCGCAACCGCCTCTCCTAAGTAGTCGAAGATCATCCGGTTTCCGATAAATCCAAAGGCGTTTGCGGACAGCACACCTTTTTTCCGTAGTTGTTTGGCGAGTTTGAAGGCAGTCGCTAGCGTCTGCGGCGACGTCTTTGCTCCGCGCACGATCTCTAGCAGCGGAATGATGTTGGCCGGCACGAAAAAGTGCAATCCCACCACCGCTGCGGGCCGTTGTGTGGCTTCGGCAATCTTGTCCACGTCGAGCGTCGAGGTGTTCGTCGCGAGGATAGCGCCGGGCTTCGCAATGGCGTCGAGCTTGCGAAAGACGTCGCGCTTGACCTCAAGATTTTCAAAGACTGCTTCGATAATGAGATCCGCGTCGGCGAGGCGGCTCCAATCGTCGGTGAACTCGATCGACTGCGCGCGCTTCCACGCCTCTTCCTGCGTGAGCTTGCCCTGCTGCACGCGGTACATGAACATTCCCATCACCGTCTGTCGCGCCTTATCGACGGCTTCTTCGTTGGTGTCGACGACGACGACCGGAATGCCGGCCTGCGCGAAAGCAATCGCGATCCCGCTGCCCATGGTGCCCGCGCCCACCACACCAACCTTCTCGATTCTCCCGGCGTCATGCTGCGCTTTTCCCGTGTCATGCTGCGCTTTTCCCGTGTCATCCTGAGCGGAGTCGAAGGACGGAACTTTAGCAAGCTCTCGTTCGGCGAAGAAGAGATGGCGCAAGGCTTGCGACGGCTCCGAGCGCACGAGCTCTTCGAAGAGCCGCGCTTCGCGCGCGAGGCCGAACGGAAACGGCAGCTCGACCGAGGCTTGCACCGCGTCGATGAGCTTGTGCGCCGCGAGGCCGCCGCTCTCTTCCGGCGGCACCATCTTATGCGCTTGCGCAACCACGTACGCCGCCGCTTGCGTCGGAACGTCTTTGGCAATGATCGCTTCGCGCGCACTCACCCGCCGTTTGGGGCCTTTTGTCAGCGCAATCGCATGCTCGACGACACTGCCGGTCGCGATCTCGTCGACGATGCCGAGCTCGAGCGCACGCTTCGCCGGAATCGACGAGCCTTTGAGCATAAATTCGAGCGCCGGCCGCGCACCGATGAGGCGCGGCAGGCGTTGCGTGCCGCCGGCACCGGGTAAGAGGCCGAGCATGATCTCCGGCAGGCCGAATTTCGCGTCCGGCGTGGCGACGCGATAGTCGCACGCGAGCGCGAGTTCGAGCCCGCCGCCGAGGCAGTTGCCGTCGACGGCGGCGACGTGAACCTTGATGCTCGACTCGATGGCACCGACGACGTCGCGTATCGTGATCGGATGGTCGGGGGGCTCGTGTTGGAAATCGTTGACGTCGGCACCGGCACTGAAGAGGCCGTTGGCGCCGGTGATGACGACCGCCTCGACGGTATCATCGGCATGCGCGGCTTCGATTTCCGCAAAGAGTCTCGCGCAATACGCAAACGAAAGCGCATTGACCGGCGGATTGTCCAGCGTAATAACGTGAACGCGCGTCTCGCGCAGGACCGGAGCTTTGGGGATCATCGTTAGACTCCTACCGCCGCCTTGCGATCGAGGTCGAACTGCGTTTCGTTGAGCGCCATGACGTCGCCCGCGCCTTCGACGATCTGCCGCTTGAGCCACGCGGCTTGCGAGAGCACGTGCGTCGCGTAGAACGCCGCCGTCGCGAGCTTGGCCCGATAGAACTCGGCATCGGCATCGCCGGCCGCGATTTTGTCGGCGGAAATCAGTGCGGCGCGCGCCATCTGCCAGCCCCCGGCGACGGTGCCCCACAGCCGCAAATATGGTACGGAGCACGCAAAGGCTCGATTCAAATCGCCCATCGCGTTCATTCCGATCGCTTGCGAGGTCTCGTTGAGCGTCACGAGCGCCTGGCCGAGCGCTTCCCCGATGCGCTTGACGGTCGGATCGTCATGCGCCGCGCATTCCTTCGCGACTGCTTCCATCTGCCTGCCGACCTTCGTCGCGGTCGCGCCCATGTCACGCAGCAGTTTACGTCCAACGAGATCGAGCGCCTGAATTCCCGTCGTTCCTTCATAGATCGGGATGATGCGAACGTCGCGGTATTGCTGGGCGATGCCGGTCTCTTCGATGTAGCCCATTCCGCCGAAGACCTGTAGCGCGTTGGAACAAAGCTCGACCGCATTTTCGGTGCACCAGCCTTTGACGACCGGAATCATCAACTCGACGAAGGCTTTGTGTTCCTTACGCACGCGCTCGTCGGGAGAGCGCTGCGCGTAGTCGAGGGAGGCCGCGGTTACGTACGCTAGCGCCCGCATCGCCTCGATCGTTGCTTTCTGCCACATCAGCATACGCCGCACGTCGGGATGCTTGAAGATGGCTTCGGGCGCGCGCGAGCCCGGCTTGAGATCGCGTCCCTGCACGCGCTCCTTGGCATATTCGAGCGCGCTCTGGTACGCGCGGTCGGCCAGCGCGATGCCCTGCACGCCGACCGAAAAACGCGCCGCGTTCATCATGATGAACATGTACTCGAGCCCGCGATTCGCCTCGCCGACGAGGTAGCCGACGGCGCCGGTACCCTTCTCGCCGTAGTTGAGCGTGCAGGTTGGGTTGCCGTTGATCCCGAGCTTGTGCTCGATGCTCGCGCAGACCACGTCGTTGCGTTCGCCGATGCTTCCATCGGCATTGACGAGATACTTCGGCACGATGAAGAGCGAGATGCCTTTGGTGCCTTCCGGTGCGTCGGGCAGACGCGCTAGCACCAAATGAATGATGTTCTCAGCCATGTCGTGCTCGCCGAAAGTAATGAAAATCTTTGTGCCGGTGATGCGGTAGTGGTCGCCCTCGGGTACGGCGCGCGCACGCACCTGCGCGAGATCCGATCCTGCCTGAGGCTCGGTCAGGCACATCGTGCCGGTCCATTTGCCTGAGACGAGATTGGGGATGAAACGCTGTTTCTGCTCCTCGGAACCGACAAGCTCGATCGCCTCGATCGCGCCTTGGTTGAGCAAGGGCCCGTTGGCGAAGCCGATGTTGGCGGCATTCCACATCTCGAGCGTCGGACCGAGCAGCACTTGCGGAAGCGCTTGGCCCCCGTACTCTTCAGGAACCGGCAGCCCGATCCAGCCGGCCTCAGCGAACTTCTTATAGGCTTCCTTGAAGCCGGGCGGCGTCGTAACTTCCCCGTCTTTCCAGGTGCAGCCGGCCTTGTCGCCGGTGCGATTCAGCGGGTCGAGCACGCCGGCGGCAAAAGCCGCCGCCTCTTCGAGCACCGAATCGAGCACGTCGAGAGTGTCCGCGTTCCCGGGAAGGGCCGCGATCTCGTCGATGCCGGCCAGCTCGCGCAGCGCAAATTGCATGTCCCGCAGGGGGGCTCGATAGACGCTCATGGTGCCTCGCTTTCCTTTCCTATCGTACCGTCCGCGAGCACGTGGTGCGATAGTGATAGATCATACAATATTAAAAATAATATATCAATCTCCGGGTTGCGGGGTTGCGCATCCCGTCCCTATGCGTGAATTAAAACTTGTACAAAAGGCTCAGCCTGCTTGCCTGCAGCGGGGACGGCCCCGTTTATGCTACTTGTATACGCTCGAACACCGCCGCAAGGAGTTAGATCAAAAACCGATGTTCCTGTCTCTACTGTTATCCGCACTCACCCTTAATCCGGCGATGGCGCCGCAAACGAGCACCGGTCCCACCGAAGGTTTCATCTCGGCGCCGGCCATCTCTCCCGACAGCAGCTGCAAACCCGGGAATATCTGCGCCTCCTCTTCCAAGTTCAACCGAAACGGCTGCTTCTTCAACAATTTCTATAACGGCAGCGTCGGCGGGACCCCGCTTACCATTAACATCACCCAAACCGGCGCCAATGGCAGCAAGGTCTTCATCTATTGGGTAAACGCCACGAACCAGACGATCGGCATCAAAGGTAACGCGCAAGCCAAGTTTTACTGCCCGAAGTTCTGACCCGCCGACCTTTCATCCATCGTCAAAGCGAACCGGCGCGCCTTCGGAAAGGAAAGGCGCGCCGTTTTCTTATGGCCACGTCGGCTTGCACGGCGCCAACCCCGCGAGTTCGCGAAAATCGTGGCGCGGCGGCGCCCAGGTTTCGATGACGATCGCGCCGTGAGGTCCTGCGGTGGCGTCGTGCGGCGCGTTTGCGGGAATTACCCAGCCCTCGCCCGCGACCACGGTGCGATGCTCGTCACCGATATTGAACGTCAGCTCGCCGCGTACGAGCAGACCCACCTGCTCGTTGCGATGGCTGTGCGAGGGCAGCGGTGCGTTCGGCTCGACTTCCAGCACCGCAAACGTGATCTCGTCGCCGTGATAGATTCGCGCCCGGTAACCGGCGCAGACATCCTGGGGCGCAAGCGATTCCAATGAGTAGAACATTCGGGCGTGCTTTGATGCTTTCTTTACATCCACCCGCCGCGATGAGGCACCGCGATCCATCAGCGACTGCCTGAACAATATCGATCTTGACTCGTGGGTCACGCTTGTAGCGGCGATCCTTCTGTACCGTTGAAGCCCTAGCAGGTTAGGACTACTCCGTCACCTTCAATGTGGTGCCGGCGCTGCGCCCGAACTGCTCCGGCGCGTCTTGCAGGTAGGCTCGCGCGCCGGGCCACGTAAAGGTTCCCGGCGTCACCGATCGCACGAGATAGTGCAGATCGTAGACGCCGGGATTCAAATGCGCTGCGAAGGCGACAACGCGGTCGCGATAGATCTGGCTCGTGTCGATTTGCCAGCTGTTGCTCTGCGGCACGATTGCCTGCAGCGCCGTTCGGAACGTGGTGTCGACCGCTTCGAAACCAGCGGGCAACGGATCGTCGATGACGAGCCGGTCGACGGGATGATCGACGATCGCGCGCACGGCGACGTCGAAGACGCGTCCCGCCGCAACTTGCACCGCCGGCAGCGTTTCCAGGTCCATCGTCGCGAGCGGCGATGCGGCGCTTGACGAACCGGCGACGCTCGGATCGCTGAGCATCCGAACCACGCGAAACGCCGCAAGCTCACCCGGCGCATTCGGCGGCACGGGGTAGGTGTACAGAACGAGGTAGTGAGCGCGTCCGCCGTTGGAAACGATGACGATGGCGTTACCGTGCAGCGAGGCGGCCCGCACGCTGAATGTTTGCGAAGACGCGGCCGAGCCGAAGCGCGCCGTCCCGATCGTCGCGTTGCCGACGGTTGCCGTCGCGGTTCCAGCGGCAAGGCGTTCCGTCGCGGCGTAGGCCGACAGCGCGGTGACGGCCGAAGCGGTATCGTCGGTCGTCGGCCAACCGCAGCGGCACTGCTGCGCCACGAGCGCGCGAACGGCCCCGTCGAGCTGCTCGGCCGGCGCGTGGCGTTCGAGCAGGAGCTGCAGCATCTGCGACTGCCCGTCGACCGTCGAGCCAAGCCAACTCCAGCGCGACGAAACGTTGGCAACCGCGTAGCGACCCGTCACGTAGAGCGTTTGCTGCAGGCGTGTCGCCATCGCAGCGCCCTCTCCTTGCCAGCCTGGCGCGCGCAAGAGATACCGCGCGAGACGAATCTGCGTCGCGCTATCGAACTTCGATGACTGCCCGACGATGTCGGCGAGAAAGTCGGTGCGTGGCGCGGCGCCGCCGGCGGCGAGCGCCCAAAGCGCTTCGAAGCGCAGCTGTGCCTTGCAGAGCGCATCGCTCGCACACCACTTGAAAATACCCGGGTTAGCGAGTGCGCGGGTCACGAAGGCGGTCGCTCTCGCGGCCGCGGACGAGTCAACGCTTACGCCGTGCGCGCGCGAGAAGGATAGCGCCTCGAGTGCAGCCGTCGTCGCAAACGGATCGCTTTCGTCGGCGTTGGCAAACGCGCCGAAGCCGCCGTCGCCCCGCTGAAACGAGAGCAGCGATTGAAGGTTAGCTCCAATCGCGGCGTTCGGATCGAACGCAAGCTGCAATCCGTACGGAACGCGAAGCTGCCGCAGTGCGCTTGCGATAACCAGACGCGACGCCGACTCGTCGGCAAGCGGTAAGCCATCCTCGGTCATCACCCGCTCCGACGGCGTGACGAACTGCGGAACGACCGAGTTCGCAAGCGTGATCTGCAGCGTCCCGCCCGCGTTGAGCGCGATTGGTGCCGACGCCTTGGCGTTGGTGGCGCCGCTCTCGATGACCGAATCGGTGACGGCGCGGTCACTCGCCGCAAACGGCACGGTAAACGCGTCCCGGTGCGTGCCGAGACTCGCTTGAACTTTGACCGTCGTAGGCACGGGCGTCCCCACACTAACCGGAAAGCGAAACGCCTGCATTCCGGTTGCCGTCTGTTCGGCGACGTTCTGCCGGTGCGGATCGTCTCGCGCAAAGGCCAGCGCGCCGCTCAACTCCAGGACGAAATCGAGGGCGCCGCCGGCGCCGGTTTGATTGGCGACGGAGACGCCAAGATCAAAAACGTCGCCGGGACGCGCGAACTGCGGCAGGAGCGGATTGGCGATCAGCGGCTGATTCGAAACGAACGTCGCGTCGCCAGTCGCAAAACGCGCCGCATCGTGGGCGAGTGCAACCGCCATTACGCGCCACGTCGTTAGGTCGTCGGGCATGCTGAAATCGGCACCCGCCTTGCCGGCAGCGTCGGTTTTTAGGACGCCGTAATAGGCCAAGGGCCGAAAGTTCGCGCGCACCCGAGTGCTTGCGGCGCCGGCGAGATAGCCGCCGCCGTATCCGAAGCCTTTCTCGAGCGGCGGCTTCTGCGTCGTCAGCGTGACGTTCTCGCGATTGTCGGCGAAGGTCGTTGCGATCGGCTGCAACGCAAAAACGGTCTGCACCAAGTCCGGCAAGCGGTAACCGGAGAGCTGCAAGATCGCGTCGTTGACCACCATCGCGACGACCTCGCTTTGCGCCGGCGCGCCGCTGCGATTGGTCACGGCGAAATCAACGTGTTGGGCGCTTCCGGGCGTTACCGTCGCGTTGCGCGGCCGAATGCCGAGGTTCAAATAGCGCTCGCTCAGGTCGACGTTGAAACCGGTCATGCCGGTGAGCGCAAGGGTTTTCGCGGAGCCGGCGCGACGGACGACGACGGCTTGCAGCGCGGCGTTGGGCAACATCTGCGGCGTGACTTTGAAGTTGACGTGTACCGCGCCGGTGACGCCGCGCAGCGTGGTGCGGTAGATCACGTCGTTGCGAACGACGGCCAGGTAAACGTCGGCCCTCGCATACGGCGAAGCGACCAGCGCGCTCGCCGTCTCGCCGATCGCGTACTCTTTCCGGTCGAGCTTCACCGCAACCGCAGTTGGATCGCTGATCCCCCAATCGGCCGCACCCGTTCCGAAGGCAAAGACCTGAATCTCGCTCGCGCTCGCATCGCTGCGCGCATCGCCAAAGTTCGCAAAAATGCGGTAGGGGCCCGCGTCATTCGGCGTGAGCTTCGCGCTGACGGGTTGATCGCCGGAGGTCACGTCGGCCGTCGCAACGGTGTCGTATTTCACGGCTTGCTGCGCGCTCTCGCCCCCCTCGACTGCCTGCGTCGCCGAAACATAGGTCATCTTCTGCAACTGGAGGTGAATGATGCGCCCCGCCAGCGGCTTCCCATCGGGGCCGGTGACGATCGTGCGCAGCGTCATCGGGGCCCCGGCTCTTCCGAGTGAATCCGACGCCAAACCAATCACCGCATCGGCCGGCGTTGCGAGGAAGCTCTGCGAATCGGAGACCGAAAGATTTGAAACGTCGCTCGTCTCCATATCGACGCGATAGGTCATCGGGAACGGTAGATCGCGCGGCACGGCGACGTCGAGCGACGTCTTGCCCTGCGTATCGAGCGCGAGATCGCGCTGGAGCACGTCGGTGTCGAACGACGGCGTCTGCTCGGGCCAGAACCACTGCGGTCCGAACCAAAAGCCGTCCCAACCCTTGGGTGCAACGGTCGCGACGTCGCGCGTAACGTATGCGTGCGCGGTCCCACCCTGCAACGGCGCCCCAAAGAGATAGGCGGCGGCTACGTTCGCGCGTACACTCGAGGGCGCCGTCGCGAAGTTCGAGCCAAGGGTCAACGTGAGCTTAAAGTTGGGCGGCTTGAACTGCGCGACGCGCAACGATCCGGTGATATCGTTGCCGTTAGACCCTTTGGCATCCACCGTGTAGTATCCCAATGCCTGTTGCTTCGAAAACGTAATCGGCATCGAGAAGATACCGAGGGCATCGGTCCGCGCGCTTCCCAACAACGTTTCGTTGTTGCTGGGATCGACGAGTTTCACACGGTAGCTGGCATTCGCGTCAGCGACGACGGCCGCGCCCTTCACGTAATAGGCGACGCCCGTAAGTTCGCCGTGTTCGCCGGGCTGATACATTTGACGATCGGTGAAGATCGTTCCGCGCGAGAGCGGCGCACCGCTCGTCCAGCCGCCGTTCACGTCGAAGCGACCGATGCCGCTCCAGTTCCACACGGTGACCGTCGCCAGGTCGGCGCCTTGCGTGACGACGACGCCGAGATTCGGCGCCTGATTTGCCGGCGCGGTCGCCGAACAGCGCTCGACGTCAACGCCGGAAATATCCAGCTCGCCGGAGGCATCGGTGCTGCCGGACGCGCACGGCTGCGGCGCAAGCTTGTTCTCTTCGTCGATGCGGTAGAACGTTACCCGCGCCGCCTTCACCGGGGCGCCGTCGCTGAGATGCTGCACGAGCACCATGCCGTGCGCTGGGAACCACTGCGCGAAGACACCGAGATTCGTGAGCTGCGCGATGCCGGTGAGCCCCGGCGTCGCGTTGGGTTCGTCGAGCGCCGTGCGGAAACCATAGGCGAGTGCGCCGTAGGGACCACCAAGCTCTTGCTGCAGCGGAACGCGCACGACGCTCTGCACGTTGCGGTGCGCGCCGGCCAGCGTTCGCGCAGGCCAGCTCCCCAGCGGCGGCAGCGCCGAAAGCGGAGCGGACGATCCCAGCAGCTGCGCCGGCTTCATCCGCGCGTATGCCGCTTGATAGGCGTTGTTCGGAAGGTTCGTCGCGTAGAAGTTCAGCGCGACCGGCGTGCCGGCAGGAATGACGCTCGTCGCACCGCTCGGGGCCCACGCGCCGGGTGCGAAGCCCGAGGTGCGAATCGTCACGTGCCGTTGGTTGCCGAGCGTCTGACCGAAAATGTCCTTGACGTTTCCGCCGATGGTTGCCGTATACGTGCGATCCGGGTCGAGCGCGTATGGATCGATCGCGATCGTGTTCGCGGCGTACTCCGGAACGCCGGCCAGCGTCTTTGTGGCCGATGGCGCCGGCGAAATCGTCACTGCGCCGGCGATCGATTTTGGATCGAGCGGATTCGAAAACGCCACGACCGGATCGCCGTCGGCGAAGCGGCTTCCACTATTGGGGCTGGGCTCCGGCGTCGGGAGGATCGCGAGTGCCGCGTAGGTGCGGATTGCGCCGTTGAACGCGTCGCTGCTCGCGCGGTTACCATAGAGCGGCTCGACTCCCGGATCGATGCGCAATGCGTACGTCGTCCCGCGGTGGAGTACGCGGCTGGGCTGCAAGTCGTAAACCCAGGTGTCGAGCGCCGGATTGAAGAGCGCCTCAGCGCCGGTTCCCGGGTACGGTGTGGGCTGCGCTTCGAGCGTAGCGCTCACGCCGACGCGATCGTTGCCGCCGGTAAGCGACGCATGCGCGCTCAACGATGCCGAATCCACCGCCGCGTTTGCCGTCACTTGAAGCTTCGGCGCAAGGCTGCTTGGGGCGGGCGTCGCTTCATCCTCGGCGCCTTGGACCTGCGGGAGGTTCGTGAACTTCAATGGGTCCGTTTCGAACGTCCAAGCGAGATCGTCATCGAGTTTATCGCCGTTGAGGTCCTGCAGCCCCGCGGTGAGCGTGATTCGCACGCGCGTTCCGACCGGCAGCGCTTGATCGGCGACGAACCCGATCATGCGCGGCGTAAGCACGGTAAAGTGCCCGCGCAACTGCGGCGCAATGCTCACGTGGCGGAGAACCTCGCCGGAGCCGGCAGCTGAGAGCGCCTGCACGGCAATCACCGGCTTGGCGAAGATCACGCGGATCTGCGCCAAGCTGTCGGCCTTCCCGGTTGGCGAGATCGATGCGATCCACGGCGGCAGCGAAGGCACCGCGAGCGCTTCGACCGGCGCGAGCCGCGCCGCGTTGCGCTCAGGCGGGGCGCACGAAGCGATCGCCGCCGCTACTACGGCCGCGCAACTAAGCCCGAAAGCCCGCAATGGCAATCTCCTCGACGGCAGCAACTCAAGCCCCTTCCGTCGTAGATTCCATCTGCCGGCAATGAAACTCTTTGCGCTTACGCTATCCGGTTGTGTGCTCGCGGCGACGATCGCGCTATATTTCACCGGCATCGACGTTGCCAAGCTCGCGCCGTCAGAAGGTTCGGTCACCTACACCGATCGGAATGGAAGCGTGCTCGGAACCGTGCTCGGCGCGGATTCCACGCAGGCCGCCATAGTGCCCCTGGCATCGATCTCGCCGGCCTTTCTCGACGCGATCGTCGCTGCCGAGGACGCGCGTTTCTGGCACCACGGCGCCGTCGACGTTCCGGCGCTCATCCGCGCGACGCGCGATTACGCGATCTTCGGCGAAGCACGCAGCGGCGGCTCGACGATCGAAATGCAACTGGCGAGGTTGATCTCGCCGCCGCCCTACGACTCCGCTCAGGCGGACGGCGTTGGTCAACTCGAGCGAAAGTTGGCGCAGGTCGCAACGGCCGAGCGAATTGCCATTGCTTCGAGCAAAACGGCGATTCTCGAGGCGTACGTCAATCGCGTGCCGATGGGTGGAAATTTGTACGGCGTTGAAGCCGCGGCTCGCACGTACTTCGGCGAGCCGGCCGGCGATCTCGATCTGGCACAAGCCGCGCTGCTGGCGGCAATTCCCAACGATCCCGCGCGGCTCGTGCAAGCCGAGAACTGGCCCGCGCTGCGTGCGCGCCAGGGCTTCGTGCTGCGGCGAATGGTTGCGCTCGGCATGGTCACGCAAGCGCACGGCGATTGTGCCTCTGCCGAAACGTTCCGCATGCGCCGCCACGAGGTCGGAATCGCCGATGCCGCGCACGCGCTCTTCTTTCTCGATCGGCCGCGCGAGCGAAGAGGCCGAGTACGAACAACGATCGACGAAAGTCTCCAGCGTTTCGTCCAGGCGCAAACGCAAGACGTGGTCGCGGCGCTGCAGGCCTATCACGTCAGCGACGGCGCCGCGCTCGTCGTCGAGAACGCGACGGGAAACGTTCTCGCCTACGTCGGCTCACCCGACTACTTCTCAACCGAGGTCTTGGGACGCAACGATGGGGTGCAGGCATTACGCCAGCCGGGCTCCTCGCTCAAGCCGTTTACGTACGAGCTCGCGCTCGAGCGGGGCGCGATCCGGTCCACGACGATTCTCGCGGACGTTCCGGCAAGTTACGCGCTTCCCGGCGGCCGGCTCTATCAGCCCGACGACTACAGCGGGCGCTTCAGCGGACCGGTGCGAGTCCGTTACGCCTTGGCGAACTCGTTGAACGTTCCGGCCGTGGAAGTGCTCTCGAAACTCGGCGTCGGCATGCTGCTCGGGCGTTTGCGCGAGCTTGGCTTCGCGCATCTCGGACATCGGGCATCGTACTACGGCCTCGGTTTGACGCTCGGCAGCGGGGAAGTGAGTCTCTGGGAGCTCGTGCAAGCCTACGCGACGGTCGCGCGCAACGGCGACTTTGTGCCGATTCACCTTACGGCGGATGCGCCGGTCCTCACTCGCGCGGTTGGCGATCGCGCCTACTGGGCTTTGATCGCCGATATGCTGGCAGACCCCCACGCCCGCGCGAAGTCGTTCGGCGTTGGCTCGGTTTTGCAGATGCCGTTTCCCGCCGCCGTAAAAACCGGCACCTCCTCGGATTTTCGGGACACGTGGACGATCGGCTTCACGCGCGACTACACGGTGGGCACGTGGGTCGGCAACTTCGACGGCAGCCCAATGCGCGGCGTCTCCGGCGTCACCGGCGCCGGTCCTCTTTGGAACCGCATCATGCTGCACTTGTACGACCGCCGCGACGATCCGCCGGCATTCCCGCCGCCGATCGGCTTCAGGCGCACTTCTATCTGCGCAACGACCGGGCACGCGCCCTCTCGCGGCGACCACTGCGCGGTCGTCAAGGAGTGGGTTGCAGGCGGTGACGTCGTCGCGATTCGCCCGGTCAACGCGGCATCGCCGCTGCGGATCATTTTTCCGCACGACGGCGACGTCTTCGTGCGCAGCGTTCCGGCAAACGCGCTGCAAGTGCAAGAGGAGCAACTTGCGCTGCGTGCCGTCGACGCCGGCCGGCCGGTTCGCTGGAGCATCGGCGGCTCGTCGCTCCGGCTCGATGCCGGCGGCAATGCGTTTTGGTCGCTACGCCTCGGCACATGGCATATCGACGCAAGCGATGGCTCGCAGCACGATCGCGTTACGATTCGCGTCGTGCCGGCACCGCGCGCGGCGCGGCCCGGCTTTACTCGCACTCAGTAGAAGAACTGCTGCAGTTGACTGAAACCCGGTCCGAACGTCCAGCCCATGCGTTTGCTGGGATTGATGACCGGGGCCGGTTCGCCGATGGCGAATTTGAAGCCGGTAATCGTCTCGACGAGATTTCCGGTTTCGTCATAGACGACGATCGCGCTGCCCTGGCTGCCGTCGCAATAGTTCTGTTCGGTAACGAGGAAGAGCCCGTTGGTCGGATCGTTGGCGATGCCCGAGCCGCTTAATAGTTGCGAGGTGCTGCCGGTGCAGGGAAGCTGGACAAAGGTCCCGGTCTCTTTGGCGATATTGTAGAACTCGACTTGGGCATTGAGCTCGGTGTCGGTGGCGAAGATGCCCGTCGTTGAGTCGACCGCTATGCCGTTGACGAAGCCTGCGTGGAAGTAGCCGTTGTTAAAGCCGTTCCACTGCTTCTGCTTGCCGGTCCGCAGATCAACGACCACATTGATCGGTGCTGCGCCGCCGACTTCCCCGCCGTCCGGCGAGGTCGCGATGACGGCCTGGTTCGTCGCGGCATCTTGGCCGATTTGGGGCGTGTCGCCAAGCGAAAACGCACTCGGGTCGAGGTGAAAGACTTTGCCGAACGTATTCTTGGTAACGTTCGACTCAAAAAGGTCGGGGATGTCTTGGTTTTGTAGCTCGATCGCGAAGACGGCCGCCATGCCGCTCGTCTGATTCGGCCCAAGGGCTTCGACCTGAATGTCCTTGACCGGCGGAGTCCATTTTCCGGTGAACTTCGCCTTCGTCGGACTCATCAGGTTGTAGAAGCGCTTGGCAAAGAGCGAGCCCTTCGGCTGAACGTAACGCGTCACCAAACCGACGTCGCCGGTCACGATCGCGTTGAAGCTATAGGTCGTTCCGCTCTGCGGGGATTTCGGAAACGACTTGATGATGGTGCCGGTGTCCTGATCGAAGGTCTCGACGTTCGAAGCGGTTGCAAGTGCGCCGTCGTTACCGTTCTGATCGATGTCAAAACCGAAGATCTGGCCGCCCTTGCTATTGAGAACCTTTCCGAGGCCGACCGCGTGATGCGCCAATGGGGATCCGGCAATACCCGAGGTACCGAGCGGCGGCGACACCGAAGTGCCGCCGCCGCAACCCGCTACGATCAGCGCAGCCGCGCAGATGCAGAGTGACTTCAAAGCTTTATCGCTCCAAGACTTGCAGATTGTTATCGTTGTCGTCGTTGAAGTAGACTTTAGTGTCACTAGCGCTCATTCCCGTCGCGACGATGCCGAAGAGTGCACCTGATGCGCCTTTGTCGACGTTGCGCACGTCCATCAGTTTGCCGGTGGCCGAGAGCTCTACCATGAGATTTTGCCCGCTCGGATTGCCGGTGTTCCCGACAACGACGTTGCCGTTGGGCAATAGCGCCGCGCTGATGGGACCGCTGAGCGGGCTCCCGGCGAAGACGAGACGCGCATCCTTTGCAGACGGCCCGGAGAAGGTTTTCCCGCCCTTGCCAACTTTGATGCCGCCCTGCGGAATGGCCGACACGTTCGAGAAGGCGACGACGGTGTTGTTCGTACCGTCGACGATATAGAGCTGGTCGCCGTTTGGATCGTACGTCAAACCGGAGGGACCCAAAATGCCGCCCGGCTTACCGTGATTCACCGCAAATCCCGTCGCGATCACGTCGTAGGTAAACTTCGATCCGAGATTGATTCGGATGATTTCCCCGTTGCCGGCATTGCTCGCGTAAAACGCTGGGTTTCCCGACGTCGGCTGGGCAAACGCCTGACCGAACGGGCGATCGAAAGGCTTGCCCTTGATGTTGACCTCGAGCTTGCCGGTAGCGGAGATCACCGGATTATCGTTGGCAGAGAAGGCCGCAGCCCAAATGTCGTCGGCGGGCCCTAAAGCCAGCGCATCGCATCCGGTGAGCGTCTTACTGTCCGAAACGAGCAGCGGCTTGGAGCCGGGCTTTGGATGCAGCGCGACGATCGTGAAGCCGGTGCCTTGGACGTTGTTCTTGGCGTTGAAATTGCAGACGACGAGATCGCCTTTGGCGAAGTCGCCGGTCGTTGAGGGCGCGACGGTGAGCCCGTAAGGGTTCAGCTGCCCGAACTTCGGATCGATTGTCGATCCGATCACCACTTGCTTCTTGAGCATCTTGAGAATCGAGAACTCTTTGGCCGCAGCCAAACGCGAGAGCGGCATCGTCGAGCCGCCGGTGGATTGGGCCGGCGGCACTGCGCCGCTCGCGCATCCCGCCACCAAGGAAAGCAAGATTGCGGCGGCGAGCCGCCGCTTGGATAGAGTAAGCATACTAACCTCCGGATGATGAGACTGGTCCCCTCAAACCTAGACCGGAGCCGTGAAAAAACTCTGAAACGTCCGCGCCACGGAGCGGCAAGTTTCGTGCGCGACGATGGCGCCGATGCAGAAGGATGCGCTCGTCGCCGTACGACGGCTCTTCGATGGCGATCGGCGCCGCCCCGCAGAAACCGAGGTCATCGAAACGCTGCTTCGCTTCGGTCGCGGCGCGCTGCTCTACGCCGCGCGCAGCCGTATTCGCGTGCTGTTGCTGCGCGCCGGCGAGCTTTATCGCGAAGCCTCCCAAGCGCTGACTCGCTTGGGTATAGACGTCGATGCATGGCCGGCACCTCCGGCCGGTCTCTTCGTCGTGGAAGAGCGCGCGCTGTATTTACGTTCGCGCAGTCCGATGACCGTTGCGCACGAGTTCGGTCATGCGCTCGATTGCGCGTTAGGCGGCGGCGTTTATCGCAGCGGAATCGATCCGCAGGTCCGCGCCCTCTTCCTAAATGCGGTGAGCTTCATTACGCCGTACGCAGCAACCGGCGTCGACGAATACTTCGCCGAATCCCTGCGCGCTTACGTCGAAGCGAACGATCCCGCGTCACCCTGGCCGCGAGCGACGCGCGCGCGACTTCGCCACGGCGATCCCGGCATGCACGAGTTCATCGATCGGCTTTTCGAGCACGAGTTCGGCGACCGTCTCGAAAGCACCGACGTCGTTTCTATTTAAGTTTGATTGTCCGCGAGCCAATCAGGTTTACACCGGCGTAGGTTATTTTACCGACTGCACGTCGGAGATGCTGACGCCGGAGGCTTGATTCTTCCACGAACTGCGGATGTAGGTGATGACGTCGGCGAGCTGCTCGTCGGAGAGCAGTCCACGCCAGCCCGGCATGATTCCGCTGTACGCCTGGCCATTGACCACGAGCCTCCCTTCGAGACCATTCTTGACAATCGCGATGACGGCGACCGGATTCCCGGTGACGACCGGATTGCCGGCAAGCGGCGGGAACGCGCCGGGAACACCCTTGCCGTCGGTCTGATGGCAACTCGAGCAGTTCGCGATGTAAATGGCGCCGCCGTCGCTGGCCGATGCCGGATTCTGTGCAATCGCCGCGGAGGCCGAGGCCGCGGCCGTCGCATGGCCGCCCTTCGCGCAACCCGCAATCGCTAAACCGAATGCGAGCACAGCGTACGCCTTCATGCCGGTTTACGAGGCCGCGAGCTCATCGCCCACACGAGCGCGACCAGTAGAAAGTTTGCGACGAGCGAACTTCCGCCGTACGACATGAATGGCAGCGTGATGCCGGTAAGCGGCAAGAGACCGATCACGCCACCCACGATAATGATGACTTGAAAACCCAGCGTCGCGCCCAGGCCGGTCGCGAGAAGCTTCGTATAGAGATCTGGTTGCTCGAGGCCAGTCACAAAGATCCGCCGGACGAGGTCGAGAAAGATCGCCAGCAGCACGACCGCGCCGATCAAGCCGAACTCCTCCGAGAAAGCGGCATAAACATAATCGGTTGCAACGTCCGGAATGAATTCGGGATGGCCGAGCCGGTATCCGCTGCCCAACAAACCGCCGGCCGCGAGCGAGTAATACGCCTGTGAGGATTGATAGCCGGCGCCGAGCGGATCCGAGAACGGATTACGCCAGACCGCGATCCGCGTCTGCACGTACGGGTAGTGGTGCACCGCCCAGAACGCGCCCAGTATAAAAAATAGCGCCCCAAAAACCACGATGTCGGCGCGGCGAGTCGCTACGAAGAGCATCGTTGCGAACGTTGCCAACAGGAGGGTCGCCATGCCGAGGTCGCGCTGCACGACCAAGATTGCCATCGACGCACCCCAACCGATAAAGAGCGGGCCGAGATACTTCAGGTTCGCGCGCAACGACCAAGGCGGCGCGCTCCCGATCACGTCGGCCGTTTCCGCGAGATACGCCGCTAAAAAGAAGACGATGAAGAGCTTGATGAGCTCGATCGGCTCGTACTGGATCGGGCCGAAGCGGATCCACAGCCGTGCGCCGTTGACTTCTTCGCCGAACGCCAGCAGCAGCGCGAAGAGCACGAGTGACGCGATGACCCACAGGTACTTATATGCGGCAAAACGTCGAAAGTGTGTGAACGCGGGCCCCGCCGCAATGCATAGGACCAATGAAAAAAGGACCCACAACTGCTGGCGTTGGGCCAACGGCGGTGAGAGACGCGCGACCATCGCCAACCCGAGCGCAGCGAGCACGACGGCCAGCGCCGGCAGCGCGTCGTCGCGCACGGTGGTTTGCGGTTGCCAGAGCACCCACACGATGGCGAGCGCCGCAAGCAGCGCGAGCATCCATGGGGGCCCGACGGCTTGGCGTGGTGCAAATGAAAGAATGAGCGCGGCGACGGCCAGCGCTCCGATCGTCGGGGCCAGCCGGCGAAGCGTTACGGCCAATCAGCGGCCGCGGACCGCGGCGAAGAAGGACGCGATTGCCGCCGCGACGCGCGCAAGCCGCGACCGTTCGCCGGCCTGGCGCGGCCCGCTGGAATCCGATTGTGCCGACTCGTCTTGCTCGAAGCGCGCGATCAAGACATGCTCGCCGGGATCGAGCGCTTCCAGCTGTGCGAGCAGCACGCTGCGCTCGGCTTCGTCGCGCGCACGCCGGCCGAGCAAGACAATGGCGTCGCCCGGAGCGAGCGCAGCGCTCGAAATCGTCACATCAAGCGCGGGCGACACGCCGAGTGCGCGGAAGAGCAGCATGCCGTTGCGCTCATCGAAAACGTCATCCGCCGAGAGCGCCACGACCTCGCCTTCGTGGGCTAAATACGCTGCGGTCGATCCCGCCTGGATCGCGTAGACGCGCGCATGAACGATCAGCACGGCCGTCAACGAGGCGGCCGCCGTTACGTAATCTTCGTGGCTGGCGGTGTACGCGTAGAGGTCGCAGTTGACTCGCGTCAAGACTGCGAGCATCGCTGTAGCCGCTCCGGCAGGGTGGTCGATTGCTCGGCGGAAACGCGTGCTTCGCGCTCGCCGTTCGCACTCGGCTCGCAGCCGCGCGAGCAATGCCGCCTCCGTCGTCAGGCCGCCGATGCGCCCAAAGCCGCTCGCGATGGCGAGCAGCCAGGTACGTTGCCCCAACTGCAGGCTCAGACTCGACGCGCGGTCGCCGCGAATTGCAAGCGTCATCCCGCGCGCACTCCCGTCACGACGAGACGCGTGGTGCCCACGTCGATTTCATCGCCGCTGCGAATCTCGATCGCTTCGGCGACTCGCCGGCCGTTGAGGAAGGTGCCATTACGGCTCTTTAGATCGTTAACGTAGACGACGCCCTGCTGGCTCTCAAAATGCGCGTGCCGGCGGCTTACCTCGGGATCTCGCAGAACGAGCTCCGCGGCTTTGTCGCGTCCCACTTCGAACGGCGGCCGCAGCCGGAGCGTACGGTGGTCGCCACGCTCGAAAACGTCGAAGTCGACCTGCATCGGCGAGAGCGCTCCAATCTCGCTGGCCGCGCGAACCCGCGGGCGGGCGGCCAACACGGCGACGATCGCAAGCGCAGCGGTCATTTCGAGCGAACCGACCCGCATCTGGCGCGCAAACTCCGCCGTCGCGGCGAGCGTGACCGTCACAGCGCCTCAAACCTCATCCGCGTATTGCCGAACCGAAGCTCGTCACCGTCACACAGCGACTCAGCTTTAATCCGGCGCCCGTTGAGGAACGTGCCGTTCGTCGAGCTGAGATCGCGCACGAAGGCGCCGCCTCGGTCGATCTCAACCACGGCGTGAGCGCGCGATACGCTCGGGTCGACAAGAACGATTTCACCTTCCTCGCTGCGCCCGATTCGGGCCTTCCCCTCGATAGAGTATACCCCGTCCGGCGGCACGCCTTCGACGGTACGCAGGCGAAAGCTTCGGGCGTTTGGCGCTTTCCCGAGAAGTTCGACGACGATCGCGCCCAGCGGCACTCTCTCCCGTGCCGCCATCGTGACGGTCACCTTGCCTTCCTCGAACTCCGCGCCGACTTTGGCGGCGAGATCGCGCAAGAGCTGCGCCCAGGCTCGTTCGAGGTACTCTCGATGCTGGTTGAGACGCTCGAAATCGAGCGGGCTCACATAGACCGCGTAGGCGCCTGGCGCCTGGAGGCGGCCTTCGTCGCTGCCTGTCCGGGCTTCCATCGTGGAAACGAGCTTGCGCGCAATTTGCGCGGGCTCTAAGTCGCTGGGAAAGGTTTTGGCAAACGCGCGCTCGATAAGCCCGGCGCAGAACTGCTCGAGCTTTGCGAGCAGACTCACGCCCGGCGCTCGACCCGCGCGATGTAAAACCCGTCCCGGCCGCCGATGCCGGGCGCGACGAGCACGTCGCCGGCATTGGTCTGCAGCGGGCCGTATGTGGCGGGTATTAACCCGCGGTCGAAGTTCTCCCGAGCCAAAAACCAATCGATCACTTCGGTCGTTTCGCGAGGATCGGTCGAACAGACCGCGTACACGAGCGTACCGCCCGGGTAAACGTGACGAGCCGCTTGCTCGAGCAGGGCTCGCTGGGTCAAGGCAAGGCGTTCGCCGTCTGTGCCAAGCTTCTTCCAGCGCGCTTCCGGATGCCGCCCGACGACGCCGGTTCCCGAACATGGCGCGTCGAGCAATACGCGGTCGAAGCGCAACTCCGGACCGAGCAGTTCGGTCGCCGCGTCGCCGACGACGACCGACGCGATCATGTCCGCCGCCTGCAGCCGCGCTCCGAGCGTTGTCGCTTTGCGCGCATCCTGCTCGATACAAAGCAACGAGCCTTGCTGGGCGAGGCGCGCACCGATTTGAAGCGCCTTGTTACCCCGTCCGCTGCAAACGTCGAGGACCGACTCGCCCGGCTGCGGTCCCATGACGTCGACAGCCATTGCAGAACTCTCCGATTGCGTCCACCAAGCGCCGTCACCAGTTACCTGCCATATCGGGCCGCTCCGCACGAGCAGCGTTTCAGGCGCGAACGGCGAGGCTTCGGTTTCAACCCCCAGCGCCGCAAGACGCGCGGCGGCTTCGGCGACGGACCCCTTGAGCGCGTTCACGACGATTGCCGTCCGCGGCGGTTCGTCGACTGCGGCGCAGACCGCTTCAGCCTCGTCACCGAAGGTCTCATGCCATTGCCGCACCAGCCAGCCGGGTAACGAGTAACGCGTTCCGAGGTACTCGTCCAAGTTCCCGAACAGCTCCGGCTGCGGTTGCGCTGCCCCAGCTCGGAGTAGCGACCGAAGCACGGCATTAACCAGATTGGCCAACCCGCGATGGCTCCAGCGCTTGGCGAGATTAACAAACTCAAAGACCGTAGCGTGCGGGTCGGGCCGTGTGTAGATGAGCTCGTACGTTGCCAAACGCAGGATCTCGCGCACGACGGCTGGGAGTGCGTGCGCTCGTTCGCCGATAAAGGGCTCAAGGTGCCAGTCGAGCGCGCGGCGCATCTTGATCGCGCCATACGCGAGCTCCGCGGCAAACGCGCGATCGCGTTCGCTGAGTTGCGCGCGTCGCGCGCGGTAATCGAACGAGCCCTGCGCGGAGCGTTCGATCGCGCGCGAGGCCGGCGGGGGAAAGACATCGCGCACGACCGCCAGCGCGAGTTCGCGCGCACTCATCCCGAGCGTAGAGATCGGCTGCGCCGATACTCGTCTCCGGTCATTTTTCCCCGATTCGGAGCGATCAAGTCGTCGAGCACGAGCGTGCCATCGCC
>Ga0209169_10000426_pt1 | contig 25660 bp, 19 predicted proteins | sample HubBroMetageWRM4_FD_188346 | JGI IMG/M metagenome (GOLD analysis project Ga0209169, IMG submission 188346) | Warmed soil microbial communities from the Hubbard Brook experimental Forest, New Hampshire - Hubbard Brook CCASE Soil Metagenome WRM 4... | ecosystem: Environmental > Terrestrial > Soil...
TGGAACAGCCTCTCGCTCCCACCAACGTGATATCGCAGCCCTGCCTTATGGCAGGAGAAAAATACGACATCTCGTACGCGCTCATCGAGCCTGCTGCTGATAGCATAGGCATCCACGCAGGCGAAGCATTTGCGCAGTGTGATCTTGTCAGGAATTCTTATGAAATTGTCGTTTAAGCCACTAACCACTTTAGCTGTATTGATTCTTTTCGCTGGTGTGATCTCGCCAAAAGCATCCGCCCAGCCCCAGGCAATCGTCTCGCGCATGTCGCAAGTGGACGGTATCAAACTTCACTACCTGACGGCTGGTCATGGCCCCGCCGTCATCCTGCTGCACGGCTATACGCAAACCTCCCGCATGTGGAGACCGATTATTCCCCTTCTTGCCGCGAAATTCACTGTGATTGCGCCCGACCTGCCCGGAATCGGCGATTCTGACATCCCCGCGGATGGTTTGGATATGAAGACTGCTGCCATCCGCATTCACGCGCTCGCCAAGTCACTGGGCGTCGAGAAGGCGAGAGTGGTCGGTCACGACATCGGATTGATGGTCGCCTACGCTTACGCTGCGCAATTTCCGTCGGAAACGGAGAAGCTGATAGTGCTAGACGCGTTTCTCCCGGGCGTAGCGGGATGGGAGGGCGTATATAACAATCCGGGGATTTGGCATTTTCGCTTCAATGGTCCGACGCCAGAAGCATTGGTTCGCGGACGAGAGCGCATATACTTCGATTATTTCTGGAACGATTTTGCCGCTGATAAGACACATTCGATTCCAGAAGCCGACCGCGCAGCGTATGCGACTGCTTATGCTCGTCCGGGACGAATGCATGCGGGATGGGCGTACTTCGTTTCGTTCCAGCAGGCAGCCAAGGATTTCGCGCAACTTTCTCAGGCCAAGCTCACGATGCCTGTTTTGGCAATCGGTGGCGAGAAGGCGAACGGACAGGTGCTTGGCGAGCAAATGAAACTTGTCGCGACGAATGCAACGATGATTGTGCTGAAAGACTGTGGCCACTGGGTACTCGAGGAAAAGCCAAAAGAAACGACTGACGCGCTAATGAAATTCATGTAAGCATGTAAAACTTGTGTTCCATAATCAGCGATTCGTCAATTCGCGTTCAGAACTCAACGAACAAATTATGAAAACGGAGTGGGGCAATGAACGAGTCCATTGACTGGCCACCGAGAAACTGGCCACCAAAACATACGGAGCGGCCTCGCCATCGCCGCCGCTTCCTTCTCATTCTCGTCGTCATTGCTGTCATCTTCTTCGGCGGCCGGATCGCGCTGTCATATTATGTGGACTCGCTCTGGTTTGGGTCGCTCGGCTACGGAGACGTGTTCTGGAAAACACAAAGCCTTCAGTGGGGAATCTTCACGGCTTTTGCAGCGGCCACATTTCTGATCTTATTTGGATCGTTCCTGGCTCTGAAGCGCGCGCATCTTCCCGACCTGCCGAGTGGCCATACGATTTACATCGGTGGCCAGCCGTTGAAGCTGCCGGTCGAGCCTGTCCTGCGCCTCATCGCGCTCGGCATTTCTCTCGTTATCGCGGCTGCCACCGGCGCCGGCATGATGGTGGAGTGGCCGACACTCGCACTCTTTTGGCACTCGCCCCGCGCCACTGGCAGCGTCATAGATCCGATCTTTGGCAAGCCGCTGAACTTCTTTTTGTTCAGCCTGCCGGCGTGGCAACTCATTGCAGGATGGCTGTTAACGCTAGCCGTGATTACCTGCTTACTCGCTGTTTTCTTCATCCTTATTACCGGTGGAACCCGGGCACTCTCCGGACGTCTCAGCCGTTACGTCGCATTACCCTGGCGGGGACTTTCCATCACCTTCGCGTTCCTGTTGTTGGTCCTCGCTGTGCGTGTCTATATAAGTCGCTTCGAGTTATTGCTCGATAATCATACGATCTTCGGCGGTGTAACTTACACGGATGCGCACATCACACTCGCAGGACTGCTCGTGGTTTGTGTGGCGCTCATTATCGGAGCTGTAATCGCCATCATCAATGCCGTGCGGGAGCCACAAGGACGCTGGCTGATCGCCGCGATTCTACCAGCTGCCGTCTGTTATGTCGTTCTCCAAGGGGTCGCCTGGTATGTCGGCAGCTTTATCGTCAAACCCAATGAACTGGTTCGCGAGCAGCCCTATATTGCCCACAACATCGAACTGACGCGACAGGCCTACGGATTGAACCGGGTCGCGCAGCGCGAGTTCCCCGCCGAAACGACCATCGAATCGGCCGATCCGGCCAACAATCAGGCTACGCTGCAGAACATTAGGCTGTGGGACTGGCACGCACTCCAGGACACGCTGCGGCAGATTCAGGAAATCCGCACTTACTACGACTTTCCCGACATCGATATTGACCGATACAATATTGAGGGCACGACTCGCGAGGTCATGCTCGCCCCGCGCGAACTGAACGTCGATAAGCTGCCGGAGAGCAGCCGCAACTGGATTAACGACAAGCTGATCTATACCCACGGTTACGGCATCACTATGAACCCAGTCAACGGGTTCACGCCTGAAGGACTGCCCACGCTGATGCTGAGTAACATGCCAGTCCAGAGTACCGTCCGCGGTCTGACTGTAACTCGCCCAGAGATCTATTTCGGCGAGTTAACCGATACCGATGTCTACGTGAAGACACGGCAAAAGGAATTCAATTACCCGCAAGGCGCAAGTAACAGCCTGACGTCCTACGAGGGCAAAGGCGGCATCGTGCTCGACGGTTTCCTGCGCCGCATCATTATCGCGCTTGACCGCGACGACCTCGCCAAGATTCCCTTCAGCGACGATGTAAATGACGATAGCCGCCTGCTAATGCGGCGCAACATTCGCGATCGCGTATCGGTATTGGCGCCATTTCTCACCTACGATCCGGATCCGTACATGGTGCTGGGTGACAATGGCCGGCTGTCGTGGATCATGGATGCCTTCACAGTTTCAGACAGCTATCCGTACTCGACCCCTTACCGTCTCGATAACAATCTTATTAATTACATGCGGAACAGCGTAAAGGTGGTGATCGACGCCTACGATGGTACGACCACATTTTATGTTTTTGATAAAGATGATCCGATCATCGAGGCTTACCGCCGCATCTTTCCGACTCTGTTCAAAGATGCAGACGTGATGCCAGCGGACCTGCGCCAGCACGTGCGTTACCCCGAGTCTTTGCTCAAGTTGCAGGCGGAAGTATACGGCTTGTATCACATGACGGACCCAGAAGCTTTCTACAACCGCGACGATCTCTGGACAGTCGCCACCGAAGTCGGCATGAGCGAGGGAGGCCAGCAAGTAACGCAGGCGATGCAGCCGAATTTCGTATTGATGAAACTGCCCGGCGAAACGAGCGAAGAGTTTGTGGAAATTCTGCCCTTCACGCCGGCCAATCGCAATAACATGATTGGCTGGATCGCCGGACGCAGTGACGGAGTACAGTACGGAACTTCGGTGGTCTACAACTTCCCCAAAACGAAGCTGGTCGACGGACCGCTGCAAATCGAGGCGCGAATCGATCAGAATGCGCAGCTATCCGGCCAATTGACGCTTTGGAACCAGCAAGGCTCCCACGTGCGGCGCGGAGCCCTGCTGGTGATTCCGACCGGGCGCGCGCTGTTGTATGCGGAACCGATTTACCTGCAGGCCGAGCGGAGTCCGATGCCGGAGTTGCGTCTGGTCGTACTCGCGCTGCAAGATCGGCTGGCCTATGGGCCGACGTTCGAATCGGCGATGGCGGCCCTTTTTGGCGGGGCAGCCTCATCCATGACTGCTTCGCCGACAAGTGCCGCGGCAGTCCCTGCGGAGTCGGCGCGAATCACCACGGCATCTGCCGGGTCTCCCGCGACCGATCTCAACACAATCATCGCGGAGGCCGCCAAAGACCTTGCCGACTACCAGCGCCTGACGGCTGAAGGCAAGCTCGGCGAGGCTGGACAGAAGCTCGAAGAGCTAAAGCGTGCACTCGATAAGCTGAACGCGCGTCAAAAATAGGTGTCGCGCTTATGTTGAAGGCCCAGACTCGCAGTTCTGCGACTAGTTCTGCGATTTATTCTTTGGAGACTTCTCATCATCTGGCGAAAAACGGCCTGGCCTTATCTCCTAATATCTCAAAACCAGCATACCGACCCGACCTGACCCGATTGCTCAACCTCGCAGTCCAAGCTACAGTAAACGGCGTGGGTGCTCCTCGATGCAACACACACGTCCTATGACAGACCGGGGCAAAGCTGAGAATATGTTTTTGGCGCCGATAATCGGCGGCGCCGTGTTTCAAGGCTTCTGCAAGATGTTTTTTCGCCGTTATTGTCGCCTGGCGGTTGCGGGATCTCATCACCTTCCAACTCCTCCATTCATCATCTGCAGCAATCATACGAGCCACGTCGATAGTGCAGTTTTGATGACAGCTTCCGGCCTTCCCTTTTCTACCTTCGCACTGCTCGGCGCGAGCGATTATTTCTTTGAATCTTGGACGACGCGGTTTCTAGTCTCTCGATTTATGAATGTCATACCGATCGATCGCCAGGCACAACATAAATCGCTGCGACGGAGTTTAGCAATGTGTAAGGAGTTTCTGCAGCGGAGGCACGGCAATCTGATTCTCTATCCGGAAGGTACGCGTTCATGTGATGGCAAGATCCAGACATTTAAAAAAGGTGCTGGATTTTTTGCCGCCGACCTCGGAGTACCAGTCGTGCCCGCGTATATCGACGGCGCTCATAGCATTCTGGCCAAAGGAAAATTCATTCCCCGGCCGCGAACTGTCACCGTCCGCTTCGGAGAACCGATGATGTTCGAATCGAACCAGTTCGACACTCCGTTGGGGCGTGGCCCTCGGAGGGCTGCTGTTGAATTGCTTGAACAGCGCATCCGCAGCTTAAGCCAGAGGCCTCCCACGGGAGAGGTGATCAGCCTGCCAGCAGAGCCCGGCCAGAAAGATCAGGCGACAATTTCCTTGCGCGTCGGCACACGCCGGTCCAACCTATAGATCCGAATATCCCGAGAGGGCGAAGCAAAATGTACACAGCCAAACGCATGAAATGGTGGGGATGGGGACATGAAGAAGTCGGATTCGACTCGCATGCTCATCCCGGTCTGTGGCCGTATGCCAGAGCGGTACTCGGAGTGGATGAAGAGATATCCACGCGGCCCGTGCCGATCGAAGCTGCGCAGTTGCATGAGGCAATTCGTCACGATCGCTTCCTTGCCGAGCTTCGCCTGGGGATGCGCGCCGATCAGATCTGCGATAGTCGGGACGAGCGCCTGATCCACGCCTACGGCAAAGGCCTTCGAGACTTGTTTCGTATGCGGCGCGGCATGGCTGAGGGAGCTCCTGACTTAGTGCTCTATCCCGAAAATGAGCAAGACGTACTCATGGCAATACGGGCAGCCTCAAACCATAATGTCGCAATCATCCCATTCGGCGGTGGTTCGAATATCGCCGGTTGCCTGGAGCGCACGGACGTCCACCGCATGGCGGTGTCGCTCGATATGCGACGCATGCGCCGTGTCTTGGCGGTAGATACGGAGTCGCTGACAGCGCGCATCGAGGCCGGTGCATTTGGTCCTGATCTGGAAGAGCAATTAAACGGCTACGGCCTGACGCTCGGCCACTTTCCAGACTCCTTCTTACACTCCACGCTCGGCGGATGGATCGCCACACGGTCGGCTGGAATGCAGAGCGACAAGTACGGCAAGATCGAGGACATGGTAATTGCGTTGCGCATGGTCACACCCGAAGGCGTACTGGCAACGCGAACCGTACCCAAATCCTCCAATGGCATCGACGTCAATCATCTGTGCATCGGCAGTGAGGGAACTCTGGGAGTCATCACCGAAGCAACCATGCAGGTCCATCCTCTGTCCGGATCGCGTCGCACTCACGGCTACCTGTTTCGCGACTTCGAAGCGGGCATCGAGGCCATGCACGAATGCGTGCGAAAAGAGTGCGTAGCCTCAATGATGCGCCTCAACGACCCTGACAAGACTGCCTTGTCGCTGGCATTCAAACCGCCATCGTCGCAACTCTCGCAGGCAGTAAGCAAAGTCATGAAGGGTTATCTAAGAGTGAAGGGTTTCGATTTCGCGCGAACTTGTCTCATGCTCACCACCTTCGAAGGCAGCAAAGCCGGTATCGCCCGCCAACACAGTCAAGTGAACGAAATCTACCGTCGCTTCGGCGCGGTGGACTTGGGCCCCAGTTCAGGGAAGTCGTTCGAATCGACCAAATACGATTTTCCCCACATACGTGATTTTCTTCTGGACCGCGGCATCACCTCTGACGTGAGCGAAACCTCCAGCGTCTGGAGCAATCTCGTTCCTTTGTATGGCGAGACGACGACAGCTCTACGCGACGCCATCCAAAGTAGCGGAGTACAACCCTGGGTCGGATGTCACATCAGCCACACCTATCACTCCGGGGCAAGCCTCTATTTAACCTTCGCCTGCCGGCAGCAGGATGGCCGAGAAATGCAACAGTATCTTCAAGCGAAGCGAGCCGTCCAACAATCATTCATGGATCACGGAGCCACTCTATCTCATCACCACGCAGTCGGTACCGAACACCTGCCGTGGCTCGCCGACGACATTTCACCTGTGGGGGTAATGGCCATAGCCGCCATCAAAGGAGCGCTCGACCCGCGCAATGTCATGAACCCAGGACGATTGCGGCCATCCACAGCACCTTTTGAGGATTGGTCGAAAATCGCTAGCGATGACCTTAGCTTACCGAGCCAGGCTACGACGCTTCATGGGATCAAATACACATGATCAGTTTGCGGATTCCTTCATGAATCTGCCGTGCATCCGTGCCGCCATATCCGAGAATCAATCCGCCTCGCACAGGTGGTTTCGCATAGCATGAGGACAAAGGCATAGCCGAGATTCCCATTTCGGTGGCTCTTTTCGAAATCGCCACATCATCGATACTCGGCGGCAGCAGCCCCACTAGATGCATCCCCGCTTCGGCGCCAATCACCTCAAACTTGTCACCCATCCGTTTGTGAATCGCGCCGGCCAGCGCTGTTCGTCGCTCCATATAGAGCATGCGCATTCTGCGAATGTGCCGCGCGAAATGTCCCTCGCGGATGAAATCCGTCATCGCAGCCTGATACAAAGTAGATGAGAATTGATCCGTGGCATCTCGCGCGGTGGAGAATGCCTCCACCAAATCCTTGGGAACAACCACATAACCGAGGCGCAGCGCCGGAAACATCACTTTGCTGAATGTACCGACGTAAATCACTCGTGCATCCGTGTCTAAACCTTGCAGCGATGCAATCGGACGGCCTTCCAACCTATACTCGCTGTCGTAATCGTCCTCAATAATCCAAGCGCCGCTTCGCATTGCCCAATTGAGCAACTGCATTCGTCGCGTAGCCGTCATGGTCACACCCAGCGGATATTGATGCGATGGTGTGATATAGACAGCATGCGCGCTCGGAGCACGGCGAATTCCTTCGGCAACATTTATCCCCTCATGATCTACCGGCACCGAGACCAGCTGTGCCCCAGCCATCATCAGCGCTTGACGCGCTCCAGGATATCCAGGCTCTTCGATCCACACCCGGTCATTGGCATCCAACAAGACTTGCGCGGAAAGTTGTAAGCCCTGCTGCGATCCAGTCGTCACCAGAACCTGCGACGGCTCGCATCGCACCGCACGCACTGCACCCAAATATTCGGCAATAGCTTCACGGAGCGGCAAATATCCTTTTGCATCTCCATAAGCCATCAACTGTCTTGTCGATTTTCGCAAATGGCGATTAACCAGCTTGGACCATACCTTGGTAGGAAAATGCTCCAGTGCCGGCAAGCTCACTCGGAATGCAACCAGTTTGTTTGACCAGGTTTGTTCCGGCAGGCGCATCAACGCCATTCGGCGCGAAACCTTGCGCAGAGCCGGGCTTTTGGAAACCTTCGACCCGTCCGGTATTTTCCCAATCGCTGGCTTTAATGCGTCATCCGGGATCGACCTTGCCACACACGTGCCAGCTCCCACAAATGTTTCAAGGTAACCCTCCGCATGCAATTGTTCGTACGCACTCGAAACCGGTATGCGCGATACCTTCAATTCTGCCGCGAGGTTTCTCGTCGATGGTATTCGTTGTCCCGGCCGCAATTGCCCCGCGAGAATCGCTCGGCGAAACCATTCGTACAGCTGGCGGTACATCGAAATCCTTCTGCTGAAATCCAGTGCAATCGGTGGCAGAAAGCTGGCGGGAATTCGCTTCATCGAGGCCCTTCGAAGTGGCTATATCGTATCAGATTAAAGTGGCTATTGTGATATGCCACCCCAGAAGATAGTTTTCCCCAATGATCACTGATCACTGACCAGCGATCAGGGTGATTCAACTCACTTGGAGAAAACGATCCTAATGACTCCCACGAAAACTTGGATACTCTACACATTCTGCGCCGTAGGCTTATTCTTCGGCACCAGCCAAATCTACGCGCAGCCGAACTCGAACAACACTCTCAACCAACCTCAAAATCCGAACGCACAGGGACAAAAGACGGCCGTCGAGCAAAACCTAAGCGATAACAATAAAGACAATAGCGGCCAAAACGATTTTGACTTCGAGGTAGGCTCTTGGAAAATTCACCTTAAGCGGCGTCTGCATCCTTTAACTGGATCCAATACATGGGTCGAATTTGATGGCAGCTCCGTCACGCGAAAGGTTTGGGATGGCCGCTCTCAACTGGAGGAATTCGAAACTGATAGCCCTACATCGGGTCACATCGAAGGTCTGACGCTGCGTCTGTTCAATCCTCAGTCTCACCAGTGGAGCCTCTATTGGGCCAACAGCAAGGACGGCACCCTGGTCCCACCCCAGATTGGCGAATTCAAGAATGGACGCGGTGAGTTTTACGCCCAGGACACATTGAATGGCAAATCTATCTTCATTCGATTTGTTTGGACGAACACCACGACGAATATGCCCCACTTTGAACAATCATTCTCAGACGATGGAGGCAAAACCTGGGAAGTGAACTGGATTACGGACCAGACGAGGGTAAGCGATGAAGCCGACAAAGCGCCTGCACCCCAGAATTCAGAGGCGCTGCAAACGGGCTCGCAATCGGCTATTCGGGACGGCCAGCATGATTTTGATTTCTATTTCGGAACTTGGAAAACTCATTTATCGCGCCTCGTCCATCCACTCACCGGCTCAACGAACTGGGTAGAATTTGACGGAACAATTGCCACCCAAAAAGTTTGGAACGGGCGCGCCAATCTAAGCGAGTTCGAGGCCGAAGGCCCAACCGGCCACATCGAAGGCCTGACCCTTCGCCTATACAATCCCCAAACTCGCCAGTGGAGTCTCTACTGGGCCAGCAGCAAGGCCGGCATCATGGGCGGCCCACCACAGATCGGCGAATTCAAAGATGGATACGGCGAATTTATCTGCCAGGACACATTTAAGGACAGAGCGATCCTCATTCGATATGTCTGGTCAGAGATCACCCCTGATTCCGCACACTTTGAACAGTCCTACTCCGACGATGGAGGCAAAACTTGGGAAGCAAATTGGATCTCGCCAGTGACGCGCGTGAAATATTTCTGAGGGATCGAGCGGCAGGAACACACTTAAATTGGCTCGGACTACGTTGGGAGGTTGGCATGAGCGACGGGATTGTTGATGCAATAAGTCTCGAAACAATGAATGCGGAGGCAAAGCAATTTGATTTTCTCGAAGGCGAGTGGAACGCCATCTGCCACTTTCCTCTGCCCGGTGGATCTTGGGGCGAGGGCCCCGGCTCACTAAAGGCAAGTAAGGTGCTCGATGGCTGCGCCTCCTTGGAATTTTTCGAGGGACCCTATCGGGGATCGACCATCAAAGGCCTCGGCCTCCGCGCCTTCAATCCGAAAACTTCTGAATGGGAGCACACGTGGACGGACACTTCCGCACCCGGTGGCTTTCTGGTCTGGCATGGAAGATTCGAAGGCAACGCCATCGATCTACACGGCCAGTGGCAGGATGAGACCGGGAAGCAAGTTCTTTCGCGGCTAACCTGGTCTCGGATCACCGAGCGTTCTGCGCATTGGGAAAGCCATCGCTCCATGGATGGCGGCAGGACCTGGACCAAACACTGGATGATTGATTTCACGAGGAAGCAGAAATAGACAGGGGCATTCAGAAATTAAAGGAGACAGTGATGAATATCAAACACGTTCGGGCTTATCTGATGGCGTGCGGCTTGATTCTAGCTTTGCTGCCCCGACTGGGGTTCGCGCAGCAGAATCCCGGCGCGTCGACAACGAGCGACGAGCAAATTTCCACGGAACGGAATGGGCAGCACGATTTTGACCCCCTGATTGGGACATGGAAATTTCACCTGAAGCGCCGCCTGCATCCCCTGACAGGCTCGAATACCTGGGTCGAATCTGAAGGTACCGGCGTCTGCTTCAAGATTTGGGATGGCCGCGCTGAGATGGACACGGTCGAGATAGATGATCCAGTAAACCACATCGAAGGTCTGACCGTGCGTACCTATAACCCTCAATCCCACCAGTGGAGGCTCTATTGGGCCAATAGCAAGACTGGCATCATGGACCCACCCCAGGTCGGCGGATTCAAGAATGGACGCGGCGAGTTTTTTGCTCAAGATACGATTAATGGCAGGACCATCCTTATTCGATATGCCTGGACGGACATGACCACGAATTCGCCGCACTTCGAGCAGTCATTCTCGGACAATGGTGGCAAGACCTGGGAAGTTAATTTTATTACCGATCAAACACGGGTGAAAGATGAACCTGACAAGGCGCACTGAACTTCGCCGTCTACCCGATAGAGGATCGCGCGACCGAGACACGATTAACCAAATTTTGGACGCCGGCTTTCTCGCTCACGTCGGATTTTGTGTCGATGGCCAGCCGTTTGTCATTCCGACGCTGTATGGCCGCGATGGCGAAACGCTCTATTTGCATGGTTCAGCCGCCAGCCGCATGCTGCGGGAACTTGAAACTGGCATCTCGGCCTGCGTAACCGTAACTGTCGTCGACGGATTGGTCTTAGCGCGATCTGCCTTCGACCATTCCATGAACTACCGTTCCGTAGTTGCGTTTGGAACAGCGCGGAAAATCGCGGACCCGGAACTGAAGATCAAGTCCTTGCGCGCGATCTCCGAGCATCTCATCGCCGGCCGATGGGCTGAAGTTCGGGGGCCGAGCGACAAGGAATTAAAAGCAACAACGGTGCTGGAATTTTCAATCGAAGAAGCTTCATCGAAGGTACGGAATGGACCGCCATTGGACGACGGGAGTGATCTTGCGTTGCCAGTCTGGGCTGGGGTTTTACCACTCCAGATTAAATCTCAGCCGCCAATTCCAGACGACAAATTAGTCGCAGGTATCTCCGTTCCGGACTATGTCCAGAATTATGACGTTCGGCTGAATGGTCCTAGGAATTAATAGAGCAAACTTATTCCTAGACTTTCACCGAGTCCCTGCGCTCGGCAGGAACATACTTGACCGCTGCTGTCCGATCGAGTTTGTCCCACGCGAATGGACGCCCTTGGATGGCACGCTTCAAAGTACGGAACAGGACCAGAGAGAATACCTGGCGATAGGCAAAGCGCTGCAACCAGACTTGGCTGAGCAGCCATGCGTCCTCGCGAGCTTCCGGCTGGCGACGCTCCAGTGCAAAAGCCAAGGTCGAAGCGAGGAAATCAATGACCAGGAACGCTCCGAAGAAAATCAGCAGTCGATGGAAGCTGGTCGGATCGTTCGATTCAGGGTGAAAGTATTTCTGTATGAAATACCAGGCCACGCCGACCATGAACATCAAATCAATAAACGGCGACACCAGGGGAAGCAAAATCTGGAAGATCAGAATGTTGGGCAGTGCAACCAGCCCCAATGTGCCTTTGCGCGCAAAAACACCCTTATGCTTGAAGACGGCCTGCAGAATTCCAAACGACCATCGGAAGCGTTGCCGCATCAGCGCATTCGCACTGGTCGGAGCTTCAGTAAAAGCGAGCGCCTGATCTTCGTACTCCACGCGATAGCCGTTGCGCAGAAGCGCCATCGTTAAATCGGCATCTTCCGCAACTGTGTCCACATGGTAGCCTCCGGCTTCGCGAACTGCCTCCACGCGCCACGCTCCGATCGCTCCTGGCACCACGCTAACCGCACCCATGGTATTGAGCGCTCGCCGCTCAAAATTCTGGCTGGTGATGTATTCAAGAGCCTGCCAACGCGTCCAAAGATTAACGCGGTTTCCGACCTTCGCATTCCCGGCGATCGCCCCAACCTTCGGATTGAGAAAATGTGGCACCATCCGCACGATCGCATCCGGCGCAATGATGGTATCGGCGTCGATGCCAACAAAGATTTCCGCATCGCCGATATGCTCCAGCCCAAAGTTCAGCGCTTCGGCCTTGCCGCCATTGGCCTTGGTAAGGATCACCACCTTGCCGGCAGTTTCTTCCGCAGCAAAAGTACGCCGCACAATCTCCAAAGTTCGGTCTTTAGAACCATCATCAATAACAATCACGCGCACATTCGGATAGTCGGAATCAAGCGCGCCTTGCACCGTGCGCTCGATAACTTTTTCCTCGTTATACGCCGGAATAAGTACAGCAACTCGTGGCCTGTAAGCAGCGATCTGCTCCGGCGTTCCGTGGACATGCGAAAAAATACGATCGTACACGGCAAGCACGCCCACGGAAATCAGCCGCCCAGTCATCAGAATGTCACCGAGAAAAAAGATGACCGTGATGGCTGTCATCGTCGCGCTGAAGAGCCAGAAACCAATCCAATTCAGCCGCGCCGACCAATATTCGTTCCGCGGAAGCGGCGGCATAACATCCGCTTTCGTTTTGCCCATCAATTGATATACGGGGACGAAGGTAAATCCGCGAGCGCGAGCCCCATCGATAATCAGCGGAAGCGCCAGCACGGTTCTCTCACGATTGCCTCCGCCATCATGCATAAGAATGATGTTGCCGCAGGCTTGGTCGTTCGGCTGGCAAGGGGGCAAATGGTTCAGCACTGAAGCCGCAATCTGTTGCGGAGTCAGCGGCGGATCGTCATTCCAATCTTTAGTATCAAGTTTGTTGCCGATCGTGATGTAGCCCATGCTCTGCGTGAGTTCAAGCGGCTTCACCTCGTCTTCTGTATCCGGCTCGGCATCGACGGAGTATGGCGGCCGGAACATCATGGCGCGAATGCCCAAGCGACTAGCGAACAAGCGCTCGGTAAGATTCATCTCAATCCGCATGTAGCCGGAACCAATCGAGCTGATATCGGGATGCGTAAAAGTATGGTTTCCGATCTCGTGACCTTCGCGATAAATGCGCTGGGCTAAACCACTGAATTTCTCCACCTGGATTCCAATAAGAAAAAATGTCCCGGGCACATGCTCACTCTTGAGCACATCGAGAATTTTCGGAGTCCATTCAGGATCCGGACCGTCATCAAAAGTAATGGAGAGTTCGTTCTTGCTCGCGCCATAACGCGCCACACGATAGGGCTGAGGCAGACTTTTGAAACTTTCCCCGTCGATGAGTCCAGAGGGCTGGTCGATGGTCAGTTCACGCTCACCATCAGTCGGCCGCGCCTCGATGTGCAGAATTTCGCCTTCGCCTTCCATGTCCACGTCTTGGCCGGGAGGCACATCTTTCAGTCGTTCGTACGCATTGGCTTCTCCCGGCATATCCCATACACGCCAGAGGGAGCGGTCTTCCGAGCCCAACCTCCATAGAGCAAAAGTCTGGATGCCAAGGGTCTGGGCCGCGCGCATTTCGTTCAAAGCGGTCACGCCATCAAGAAACCAGACATCGTGGCGAAAGTGATCATCGTCCTCATAGCTGAAGTGCGGGTTGAGCGCGTCGTCATCAAAATCAACGTCTTCTTCCGAATCACGCGCCCCGATCCACGCTTCCTGCACCGAAACACTTTTGTCGGCCTCACTTGGCGGCAGTTTGCCTTTTTTGGGTTTCTCAGGCCAGTCATATCCGTAGTTGCCGATGGCGCAGATGAGCTTCTCTTTCGGAATAACTTTCACTGCGGACTCTAGGTTCGCCGTGAACCATTCCTGCGAAGCAACAGGGCCAGGAGTTCCGCCGGGAAAATGTTCGTCATAATTCATAATGACGACGCCATCCACCGCAGCTGAAATAGCCTTGTAATCAAAATCCTCGTTGCGCACCTGCACGCTTACATAAAGCTTCATACCCCTAGAGTGCAAGTCGGATGCAAGTTCGTTCAGCAGCGCAACGTACCCGGCCTGGCCTCTTTTCGGGAACGATTCGAAATCGACCATCAAGCCGCGATAGTGATCGGAAGCGAGAAAAAGCGCGATCTCGTGGCGAAAATTGGCGCGCGCCTCCGGATTGTTCAGAAAATCGGCGATGCCCGGAACAAAGTCTGTGCCGTCAAAATTCTGCACCACCGGAAACACTTCCATGTCCGTGTCTTCCGATTTCAGAAATGGCATCACCTTGCTATCGACGCTGCGGACTCTTTGCCCCTGATCTTTTTGCCTCTGAATCACGTCAAACAGATTGTTTGTTTCCTCATCCACGGCTTGCAAATGTCCATCTGGACTGAGAACTTGCAGCCATGTTGGGAAGAGCAAGTCGACCTGGCGCGCATACTCGCGCAAGGAAGAGAAGCTCGCCGAGTCCCAGGGAACGTAGTACGCGGCTCGCACTCCTTGCGCCGAGTTCAGCGTGAGTTGAGAAGGATGTTTGCTGGGCTGTCGACGGTGGCCGGCGCGCGCGAGCGTAGCGAGGCGCCGTTTCTCGCGCGCTTTGTCTTTTTCATTTTCTTTCAGAGCATGGTAAGGCTTCTTTTGTGTGAGCCAGGAAAGATCAGGCAAAGGCTCGCTGCGCAGGGCGCTGTAGATAAAAAAAATTACCAGCAACGAAAAGGCGAGAGCGGCCGCGTCGACAAAGCGGCGAATTCGCCGCCAGCGCGCTTGCAAAGGATCGTAGAAGATCTGTTTCGCCATCTCGTTGTGGTTCTTTCATCCTAAGGTGCGAGCAGCAGGGGGTCAAACGCACATCGCCGAATATGCCGCCAAGCAAGCCGCTGAGGAAAATCGCACGATTCACGGTATATTCCCAACGTGCTCAATCTGGTCCGTGAACATCGCAGGTTCTTTCTAGGAACTACGCTTGCCGCCCTGGTGTTGCGACTATTTTTCTTAATCCATTTTCCAGCGGTCACGGATGACTCGCGCGTTTACGCCGACATTGCCACCAACTGGTTGCAGCATAGCATCTACGGCCAGACTCAGAGCGGACACCCCGAAAAACCAATCTTGCCGGTCGATACCCGCTTGCCAGGATATCCCGCATTCCTGGCTGCGATCTTCTGGCTGTTCGGAGTCGGCAACTTCAAAGCGGTAATGCTGGCGCAGATACTGGTGGACGTGGCGACCTGCTTCATCGTTGCCGACCTTGCTCGGCGGACGGTTTCGAATCGTGCGGCGCGAATCGCATTTGTGCTGACCGCGATGTGTCCATTCCTCGCAAACTATGCCTCCGTTGCGCTCACCGAAACTTTAGAGGTTTTCTTTACAGCGCTCGCGCTCGATTGCGCTAGCGCAGCGCTCGATCGCATGCGAGACGGTCGCGCGGGGAACGGTGCACTAAATCTATCGTCGAAACTTTGGGCCGCGACGGGTGCGGCTATTGCCGGTTGCATCTTGTTGCGTCCGGATGGTGGCATCGTGTTGGCAGCGGTCGTTTTCTATCTGGCCTTTACTACGACACGAACGTCTTTTCGCAGCGCTCTAGCCGCCGCAATCATCGTCGTGATATTTGCGCTGGCCCCGCTCGTTCCGTGGACTATTCGTAATTTCCATACTATGCATCGTTTTCAACCGCTGGCTCCGCGTTACGCCAATGACGCCGACGAACTCGTCCCTCGAGGTTTCAACCGTTGGACCAAAACTTGGATCGTCGATTACACATCCGTGGAAGAAATCTACTGGAATGTTCCTGGCGACAAGATTGACGCGCAAAAACTGCCAGCGCGCGCCATGGACAATCAGCCCGAACGCGAAGCAACGCTCGCCACCATTGCGGACTACAACGATTCGCAGGATATGACACCAGAAATCGATGCCCGCTTTGGCCAACTCGCCGCGGATCGTATTCATGCCCACCCTGTTCGCTACTATGTTGTGCTTCCGGTGCTGCGCGTCACGGACATGTGGTTGCGTCCGCGAACCGAACTCCTGCCACCCGACCCAAGATGGTGGGAATTCAATGACGACGTGAAGCACTCCATAATAGCGATAGGATTCGGGTTGCTAAACTTGGCCTACGTGGCGGCAGGGATCTTAGCGTTGCTATCGCTCACTCGCAGGCCATCAGAAATTCGCTGGGCAGGATTGCTCGTCGCCTTCTTACTCCTGCGCTCAACATTTCTCGGAACCGTGGAAAGCCCGGAACCGCGATATACGCTGGAATGCTATCCCGTCATCATCGTGCTCGCAGCTTCCTTCGTGGCGGGGTCATTTCCGGAAAGAGACCGGCAGCAATAGCAACGCAAGCTGAAGAGCGTGCTTAATTGATGCGAGCCTTAACTGAGCGGCGAGTCGGTCATGCGAAAACGAGTGCGGACGTGTTCAGACAGTAGCTCGATGGCTTCGCGATTGGCCACTCGATCGGCTTTCGCCAGATAGCTGATTGCTTCTACCAGCATCTTCTGGCCATCCACATAACGGGGATCGGAGGTCCGTTCCCGCTTTCTGCGAGACAAATCGGGAGGAACGGTAATGGTAAAAACTTTAGCCATGCAAGCTCATCTTTCGACTTCTTCTGAGGGGTTCTTTTGCAGTATATAGCCCGAGACGGCCTTTTTCAGCATGTTTCTCTTGGTTCAGATTTTGCAGGAAATTAGCGCGTAAATCTACCCTTGAGGCGCAAGAAACTCGGTCTTCCCAGTCGTCTTCAGCTTGAAAACACTGTCGGAAATCTTCTGATCCATTTGAATATCGGAATACTTCACCAGGCGGTAATTCGCGCGGCTGTAATCGCCGTTTGCAGTAGGCTCAAAGAACTGCTGCTGCACCGAAACACCGCGGGCTGGGTCGATCCACAGTAAGATTCGCGCGATATTGTTTTTCAATCGCGCCGATTTCGGAATCAATTCCAGCTTCTGCGTCGCAATCCCACCAATCGTCTCCGATCCCAGAAACTTCAAATCGAAAGACTTTTGCAAATCATGCCCGCTACCGCCGAAGCCGAGTACGACAAAACTATCGAACTCGCTCCGATTCTTCCCCGCGCTATACTCGGTCACCTGGTCCCTTTTTGGCAGATACACCTGAAGCTTGCCGCCAGAATAGATGACGTCCTTTTTGTCAGGTTCTAGGAAATTCGCAGCCATCTGTACTTCGCTGCCTTCCCGCCGAAAATAAATCTTGCCCTTCTCCGTGTCAGTTTGTTTGATCACCTGATCGTATTGGTCCTGAACAACGTTCGCCTCGGCGCTCTTGAAGTTTCGCGCAGCTGCATCCATCTGGATGAGAACATGCTCGAGCCCGGCGGATTCCCCGGCATTCTGCGCCCAAGTGACTGGCGAATAAAGCCAGCCGAGCGCCAGGGTCGAGAGTACAAACCTTTTGAGTACAGCTCTCATTTTAGGAACCAACTATGAACTGACGTTTTGAACCCAGCTCTATTCCTTTTCAACCCACACTTTGTAACTCTGCGTGTGTCCAAAGGCATCCTCAACTGTCTCGTACCTTGTAATGCTGACCGCTCCGGAAATCGGTTCGATGATCTGCTCCAGTTGCCTGCGAACATCCTTACCCTCCGCCGCATTTACCGCCGAGGCCTGTATCTGATAGATAAACCCGCCCTTGTCAGCGGGAATCACTATCACGCCGGTAAGATGCGGATTGCGTTCGACTGGTTTGTCCTTGTAGTTGAGGAGATGTGGAGAAACAAAAACAAAGAGAAGAATCAGCGTGACCATGATGTCGTAATGCAGGCTTCCCCGCTCATACGACCAAAGAATATATCCGCGGATTGTGCGCCAGATCGCGCCCATTGGGGAAACGGCACTTTCAAGCGCCGTCGAGGCCGCTTCAGATCGTTGCCAGTGTATTTGGGAATTCATATGGTGGCAAATCAAGCCAACCGCACCGATCATACCGCGATTGGCGCAAGTTTACATGCTCCTTAATATTCAGACCTTTCGTATCAGGGTATCGCTTCAGCGATACCACAAAGCTCTTCGAACTAATGCCCTTTAGGGGCTGCGCGGTGAGATGCGAGCCGGGATGCAATCCGTGCCCATATAAGATTGCAGCGCCTCCGGAATGCGCACGCTACCGTCTGCTTGCTGATAGTTTTCCAGAATCGCAACCCACGTGCGCCCCACTGCTAAGGCGCTGCCATTCAAAGTGTGCAGAAATTCAGTCTTATTCTTGCCCTCAGGACGGTACCGTATATTAGCCCGCCGCGCCTGAAAACTTTCAAAATTCGAGCACGAAGAAATCTCGCGAAACAGATTCTGTCCCGGCAGCCAGACTTCAATGTCATAAGTCTTGGCGGAAGAGAATCCCATGTCGCCTGTAGATAAGGAGACGACGCGATAGTGCAGCCCGAGTTTCTGCAAAACCGTCTCGGCGTTATGAGTCAGCTTCTCTAGTTCCTCGTATGAAGTCTCCGGGCGTGCGAATTTCACCAGTTCTACTTTTTGAAACTGATGCTGCCGGATAATTCCGCGAACATCCTTCCCGTACGAGCCGGCTTCACTGCGAAAACATGGAGTGTATGCGGTAAGCGAGATCGGCAACTTCGCCGCGTCCAATACTTCGTCGCGATAGAGATTCGTAACCGGAACCTCGGCCGTCGGGATCAGCCAGAGATCCTTCTCGCCGTGCGGCACGCGAAATAAGTCGTGCGCAAACTTCGGAAGTTGCCCAGTACCATACATCGATTCTGAATTCACCAGATACGGCGGAAGCACTTCTGTGTATCCATGCTCCCGAGTATGCAGATCGAGCATGAAGTTAGCGAGCGCCCGCTCCAATCTTGCACCCAGCGCCCAGTACACAGCGAAGCGAGCGCCCGACAGCTTGGCGGCACGCTCCAGGTCAAGCACTCCGAGTTCTTCGCCAAGTTCCCAATGCGGCTTGGGTGTGAAATCAAACTTCGGCGGCGCACCCCAACGGCGCGCTTCTACGTTATCGGCTTCACTCTTCCCGACGGGCACACTGTCGCTAGGCAGATTTGGAATAGCCGCTAAAAGCTCGCGCAAGCGCGCTTCCTGCTCAGCCGCCTTTTTCTCCGACTCCTGAATCTGCTCGCGAAGCTCCTTGGTTTCGGTGATCTGCGCTGTAGCGTCCTGTCCGCTCTTTTTGAGCTTGGCAATCTCCTCCGAGGCTCGGTTGCGGCGAGCTTGCAAAGTTTCAGCCGCCGTAATGGCCTGCCGGCGCTCGGCATCAATGGCGACGAAATCTTTCAACACTTCCGCCGGATTCATTCCGCGCTGCCGCAGTTTTTCCTCCACCAGCGCCAGGTTGTCACGAACAAAATTCAGATCAAGCATTCTTCCTTAACTTTAGCCGAAAAACGCGATTCCGTGCATATGAACAGCGTTCTCTGCGGTTAAAATCCTTTCTCCTGTAAACTAACTCGCAATGAGACTTCCCCGTGCCCTGTGCGTCGCGCTGTTCCTGTTAAGCGTGATTCCTGGCGGATTCGCATCTGCATACAACGCCCGCCCCAGGCTCATTGTCATAGTCGTGATTGACCAGTTCCGCGGAGACTACCTGGAACGCTACCGCGACCAGTTCGGCGAAGGCGGGTTCCGCCTATTTCTGGATCACGGCGCAAATTTCGCCAACTGCAACTACGACTACGCCAATACCCGCACCGCTCCCGGACATGCCACCCTGTTCACCGGAAGCTATACCAGCGAACACGGCATCATGGCCAACGAATGGTGGGATCCGCAAAAGAAAAAGATGGTAACTTCAGTGGAAGACGACGCCACAAAGCTCGTCGGCATAAGCCAATCCGGCCCAGGCGCATCGCCCCACAATCTCATGAGCGATACTCTTGGAGACGAATTAAAACTGGCCACCGGCGGCAAAGCCCGAGTATTCGCCGTGTCGCTGAAAGATCGCGCCGCGATATTGCCCGCCGGGTTTTCTGGAGACGCTGCTTACTGGATCGATCCTAAAAGCGGTGACTGGATCACCTCCACCTACTATCGTCCCGACCTTCCCGAATGGGTGCGCAATTTCAACGACAACCATCGCGCGCAGAAATTTATGAACCGCGAATGGAAAGATAGCGACGGCACCCTCCTCGGCTCAACCGCTCCCCGCAATGGTAAAGATGGCAAGCCCGCAGGTTTCTACGAGATCGCCGGCTCCACTCCATTCGCCAACGATTACGAACTGCAATTCGCCAAGGAACTCGCGATCTACGAGCAGCTAGGCGCGGGCTCAGCAACCGATTTGCTGGTCATCAGCCTCTCAGCCAACGATATTCTCGGACACCAGCTTGGCCCCGACTCCCCACAAATGCACAGCATGGCGCTCGAACTCGATCACAGCTTAGCTGAATTCTTCACCTTCCTCGGTCACCAGATTGGAATGGCGAACATATGGCTAGCGCTTTCCGCCGACCACGGCATCGCACCTCTGCCGGAGTTCGCAAAAACGCTTCGTCTGCCCGCCGCCAATCTTGACGCGAAGGCATTACGCGAACAGATCAATTCCCTGCTCTCGAAAAAATACCGCCAAAGTGGTGACTATGTGATCGATCTCGACTATCCGCTCGCCTGGCTAAATGAAGGCGCATTCAGTGGGGTCCTCACCGGACACACTGCCGAACAAAAAGAATCCGAGGCCGAAGCCGACGTAGGCGAGGCCATGAAGCAAGCGGGGTTCACTGCATATTTTACAAAGTCGCAACTGGCGCGGGGAGAAACGCCGAACACCGAACTCGGCCGTCGCTACGCCCATAGTTACTCGCCCGCGGGCGGATGGTATGTAATGGGAATGCCCGGTCTATTTCAGGTTGGAATCACAAAGGGTACCGATCACGCCTCGCCTTTCTCGTACGATACTCATGTGCCGCTCGCTTTTTACGGTTTAGCCTTTCAGCCCGGAACCTACCGGACGCATGCCGAGCCAGTCGACCTCGCAGTCACTCTCGCTTCGTTATTAGGAATCAATGCTCCCGCGAAAGCCACAGGAAGAGTGCTGACCGAAGCATTGCAACCGCCCTATCATCTCGCACCACCGCCGCCTGCGGCGCAGCCAGCCAAGCAGCCCGTTGGAAGCCCCCAATGACGCCAATCGCCAATCCCGATTTGAGCGTCAGTTTTGCTGGCATCGATCTGAAAAATCCGATCATCGCCGCCTCTGGAACATTTGGTTACGGGATCGAATTCGAAGACATCGTGCATCTCGACCGGCTTGGCGGCTTCGTCGCCAAAGGTCTCTCCAAAGAACCGATGACCGGAAATCCCCCGCCGCGCCTCTTTGAAACTGCCGCAGGGATGCTGAATGCAATCGGCCTGCAGAATATCGGAGCGGCAGCGTTTCTAACCGAAAAGCTCCAAGCGCTGCGCGAGAAGAAAAACGTAGTCGTGTTCGCCAACGTCTTCGGCTACACCCGCGCCGACTATGAGCAGACCATCGAGATTCTCAATCAAGGCGAAGGCATCGCAGCCTACGAAATCAACGTGTCCTGCCCAAACACCGCCCACGGAGGCATTCAATTCGGCAGCGATCCACATCTGCTCGACGAAGTAGTCCGAACCGCAAAGCGCACGGCCGCGCGGCCGATCATAGTAAAACTCTCACCCAACGTAACCTCGATTGCTCAGATGGCATATGTCGCCCAGGAAGCCGGAGCCGACGCCATCTCGCTGGTAAACACATTTGTAGCCATGGCCATCGACGCGGAAACCCGCCGCCCAAGAATTGCAAATGTAACCGCCGGCCTCTCTGGTCCCGCCATCAAGCCCATAGCGCTGCGCATGGTCTACGACGCCGCTCACGCCGTGAAAATTCCCGTGATCGGTATCGGCGGTATCACCACTCCCGCGGATGTCGTCGAATTTATGCTGGCAGGAGCCAGCGCCGTCCAGGTAGGAACCGCGAGTTACTTCGACCCCGTAGCCACTGAAACGTTAGTCGAGGAACTTACAACTTACTGCCGCGATCACCGCATCGAGCGCCTCGGCGACCTGATAGGTGGGTTGCTGACAGACTAAGCGGACGTAAAAAACTCTGAATGAAGTCACCTGTGGTCCTCTGTGAACCCCCTGTGCCCTTTGTGGTCCAAGCTTTCCTCGAATCAACGTACCCTTCAACACTTTCATCGCGACAAGAAATGCGGTAGCGTATCATCGTGTCGAGTAACCGGATTCGTCTCCTCCCCCTCGAACTGACCTTTGTTGCGCACCTCGGGGCGAACCCTCACGGGATTGCTCCCCTTAGGTGTGCACCCTTATGGGAGAAGCTTGGTGTCTAACCAAAACGCCACGCTGTCCGCGGGAGATCTCGTCGGCAATTACAAAATACTCGGCATGGCCGGGGCCGGAGGCATGGGCGTCGTCTATCGCGCGCTCGATGTGAAATTAGAGCGCACCGTCGCCCTCAAATTCCTTCCCGAACACGTCGCCTCCAGCAGCGACGACCGCGAGCGCTTCCTTCGCGAAGCCCGCACCGCCTGTTCGCTCGACCATCCCAACATCGGAGTCATCCACGGCCTCGAAGAAACCGCCAACGGTCGCTCCTTCATCGTGATGGCCTATTACACCGGAGAAACGCTGGCCCACAAAATCTATCGCGGTCCTCTCTCAATCACCGACGCCGTCGACACCGCCATCCAGATCGGCGAAGGCCTAACCGCTGCTCATGCGGGAACCGTCGTCCATCGCGACCTCAAGCCTTCAAACGTAATGCTCACCCAGAACGGCGTGGCAAAGATCGTGGACTTCGGCCTGGCGCGCCTCGCCTCATCCACCGGCAGCACGCAAAGTCTCAGCACCGTCGGCACCATCGGCTACATGTCTCCCGAACAAACCATCGGCAAACTGGTCGACCAGCGTACCGATATCTGGTCGCTGGGAATTGTGCTAGCCGAGATGATCACGGGAAAAAATCCATTCCAACGCGATACCCCCGCAGCCACAATCTTCGCCATCATCAACGAACCGCCGCGCCCCATGGACGAGATTCCCATCGATCTATTGCGCGTAATCTATCGCGCCCTGTCGAAGGAGCCCGCCACGCGTTACCAGAGCTGCCGCGAGGTCGTAGCCGACCTGAAAGAAGTTCGCAGCCATCTTGATCCCGAGACAGCCGCGCAGACTGTCGCCGGATCTTCATCTGGATCGCGCTCCGCATCTTCCCGCTCCGCCGCGTCAACCTCAGAGCTAAGAAAGCAAATCGAGCAAGCCTCCCGTCCAATATGGGGAATAAACTCCGGCTCCCACGCCGCTCCAGCCCATAAGTGGACCTGGTGGTTAGCAGGCGCGGCCCTGCTAGCCGTAATCCTGGCCATATTGTCGTTTCTGCCTCCCGTACGCGACCGCGTTAGCGCATGGTTCGGCCGCACCGAAGATCACATAGCCGTCTTGCCCTTTGAAAATGTGGGCAACGGCAACGGCAACGGCGACGATAAAGGTAACGATAACGCCGCCGCCAACGAAGAAGTCTCCGCCGGACTAATGGAGAGTCTCTCCAGCCGCCTCACCAATCTCGAAGCAGGCAAGCAGACACTCTGGGTTGTGCCCGCCAGCGAGGTTCGCCGCCGCAAGATTACCGATCCCGCCTCCGCCCTCCGGGAGCTGGGAGCAACCATCGCCGTAGAAGGCACCCTCCGCCGCGAAGGCCAGATGATTCACCTGACCGTCAATCTGGTAAACACGAAAAATCTCCGCCAGATCGGCTCCGTAACCCTCGAAGATCAAGCCGGAGACTTCTCCTCACTGGAAGACGAAGCCGTAGCCCATCTAGCCAAGATGATGCATATCGAAGTCACTCCCGAGATGCTGCGAGCAACCGGCGGAGTCACCGGCGGAGCCTACGAGTTATACCTGAAGGCGTTAGGCTACACCCAGCGCTACGACAAGCCCGGTAACCTGGATCAGGCCATCGCAGCATTAGACGAAGCAGTGAAAGCCGATCCAAAATTTGCCCTGGGATTCGCCCAGCTTGGCGAAGCCTACCGCCTGAAATACCAGCTAGACAAAGATACGAAGTGGATCGATAAAGCTCTGGAAAACTGCCAGAAAGCGCAACAACTCAATGATCGCTTGCCTGCGGTCTATGTAACATTGGGGCACATTCATCGCAACACCGGAAAGTACGATCTTGCCTTGCAGGAGTACCAGCGAGCACTACAACTTGACCCGCGCAACGCAGACGCGGTCATCGGTCTGGCCACATCTTATGACAGTGCAGGGCGGACGACCGATGCCGAGGCTGCCTATAAGAAGGCGATTGCTCTTCGCCCCGATTATTGGGACGGCTACAACAACTTCGGCATTTTTTTGGATGATCACCAACGCTATGACGAAGCCATTGTGCAGCTTCGTCATGCCATTGCGCTCACTCCTGACAATGCTTCGGCCTATCTCAACTTAGGTGCAGTCTATACCGATATGGGTGAGAAGCACTATTCCGAGGCGGAACAGATGCTTTTGAAATCCATCGCTCTTGAGCCCAGTTATCCCGCCTATACCAATCTTGGATATGTCTACATTCAGCAACATAAGTACGCCGAGGCAGCCGACGCGGAAGAGAAAGCCATTCAACTGAACGACAAAGATTACCTGGTGTGGGGCAACTTGGCGATGGCATATGAAGGCCTCAAAAACAAAGAAAAAGAAGGCAAGGCCTGGGACCGTGAAATCACCTTGCTTGAACAGGTCGTGCGGGACACCCCGCGCGATGCCACTGCGCAGTCCAATCTTGGACTGCTCTATGCTAAGAAAAAGCTGCGCGAAAAGACCATTTCTCGCATACAATCGGCACTCGCGCTTGCGCCCGACGATCCGAATGTTCTGGAAAACGTCGGCCAAGCTTATGAAGACTTGGGAGATCGCGCCCAGGCCTTGGAGTACATCGAAAAGAGCCTGCAAAAAGGATATTCCCTCGGGGATTTAAAGAACGTTCCGGACCTCCAGGGCTTACTGTCGGACCCCGGTTTTCGGCCCAGCGGAAAGTAGAGCTAGTTTCATAAATAGGTTTTGGGCAGGGCACGGCTTCACAGCTTGCGGAACAATTCCGATTTCGCGTCGCTTGGGGAAGGGCACGAGTTCACTCGTGCCGATAAGTTCTTAAAAATGCGTCGCGCTTTAGCCCCTGAGGGATGTGCCTTCCGCATTGCAAGGCATTTTGTGAAACCGCTCTAAGTAAGTAAATTCGATTCGAAAAGGAGCCAGCCATGGCCGCACGCGTCATTCCGTTTGAAGATAGTGATACCGCACAGAACATCAGCCTCACCGATACCGACGCAACTCCCGAGGGTTGCATCCTCACGGCGGTACAGAATAGCGTGACCTTTACCAACAATGCCAGCTCGCCAGTCAGCATCGCGTTTAATCCCACCGGCATTCTCACCAACATCAGCAATCTCGCCGTCGGCAGTACCAGTGCAGCGCAGACAATGCCCACGTCCGCGAGCGTCAACTATTACGTAAC
>Ga0209169_10000427_pt1 | contig 25646 bp, 21 predicted proteins | sample HubBroMetageWRM4_FD_188346 | JGI IMG/M metagenome (GOLD analysis project Ga0209169, IMG submission 188346) | Warmed soil microbial communities from the Hubbard Brook experimental Forest, New Hampshire - Hubbard Brook CCASE Soil Metagenome WRM 4... | ecosystem: Environmental > Terrestrial > Soil...
GATACGCGGCGCGGCACGTCGTTCACATGTAAACGACGTGCCGCGTTCCCAGTATGCCGTAGCGAACCACAGGTAGAATCTCAACTTCCGTGTTAGCCGACGATACTTCCATAACTCTGGCCAAGCCCCGTTCAGGTCGTCTTGGCTTGTCAGTTCGTTCAACTCCGGCTACGCGAGCACCAGCTCATTTCTGGGCCAATAGCGAGCGTGTGTCTTGAAGTTCGGGTCGGTCTCCATCGGATGCTGGATGGCCAGGAGCTTGGCATAGTATGTTTTCGCCTTCTCTTGATCGCCCGAAAGCTTGGCCGCACGCGCCGCGCCGGCGATTCCACTCTCATCGGAGTGTCCACCGGACCTTCGGATGGTTGCACGGCTGATTCAGGTATCGACGATGAGTCAGTACGCGACGAACTTGGCACGGGAGATATGCCTTGTTTCTTGTCGAGAATCTTCTTGCGTTCTGCGCGGGCTTCTTCGTCCTGGCGCTTCATTAGTTCGATCGTGTCAAGATGCTCGCGAATGTCTTCGTACTCGCTAATTTCCACTTCTCCGTTCGACTGGTGGACGGTGCGCCGAAAATCCTCCTGAAAAAGCGCATCGATTCGCAAGATTGTGTTTTTCTCGCCTTGCGGCATAATCACATAGCGAACGACGAGGGTGCCCACATCCCCGCCGTCTTTAAAATTTCGGGGATCGATGGCCTGGGTGCGGATTTTGTAAAAAACTTTGCCACCTTCAGTCCATGCGGGAAAAACAGCGGAGGATTCGGCCGCAGAGACGGCAATCCCACCTAACTTTTCGATTGTTCTGAGTTAATTCAATGATTTCAATGGGTTCGACAGCAGGATGGGTACAGTAAAAATCCCAGCCTTTGCGCTGGGATGGGGGATACTACCCTTACAATGCCGCTCGCCTGACGTTCCGATTAATTATGACGCATAGTTTTTAGCTACCGTGAGAACGTTAGGCGAAATATCGGATTGCGAAGATTTTTGAGAATATGAGAAACATGCCACGCATGTGTCATTTCACCGTGTCATCGTCTTGCTTATGACGCTCATTATGTAGCAGCCTTCATGCACCGCTTTGCCATCAACGCCGATCTTCGTATCGTTTTCTTTTATCGGATCGTTGCAGAGTGGGCAAATCGGAACGGGGGTCTGGGGCGTGGGCATCGAGGAATCCTCCTCTGAAACGGGGGAAGGCTGTTAGGGTGAGTAATTTCAAATGCCGATATCGCTGCCCAAGCGTAGGATCACACCATCTTAAACTACTATCGACGAATTGCAAGCCCCTGTTGCCACGGTACGTCGCCACCCCAGTGAACCAGGATTAAAACTGGGGGCAGGCTGGACGAAGCTGCCCCATGGCGGGAATGAAGCTTGAGAGTCGATCAGGACGTAGGTTTGGCAGCTTTCTTAGCGGCTTTTTTCGTTTGGGCCCATCGCTTACGTTGCGCCGCGGAGATCCTCTCTCTAGCTTCGACCGATAGCGTGCGCCGTTTTCCGGTTGGCTTTCCTCCCGTGTAGACGCCCGCGAAAGCCGAGATGGCGGCATTCAATCCTGACAACTGTCTTTGTACGACATCACGTTCTTTCCGCAGATGCTTTAACACTTGGGTCATCTTCATTTGCTTCAGGCTCCTCCTATTGCCAAGAATAGCAGGTTAGTGCTACTCCTCGTGACGAGCTACCTTTCCTCGCAGACGAAGGCCTAGGAAAGAGCGAACGCAACACCCACAAAGCTGGAATCCGCGGCCATCGGTCGCCGACCGGAAAGCTAACCCGAGCGGTACAGGGTTCGGACGGCCATGTAGTTTTCGCAGTTTTTCTTCGTGCAATCCCACAACTTGGGCCCTGTCTGCGCGTGGCATCATTCTGCGTTCACGCCGAAGTGTGCCTGAATGCGGAATCGCGACGGCAGACGGTGCCGTGGAGGGAAAGGAAGGAGAAGAGCAATGAAGACATGCCAAATCGAAATCACACCGGCAGAAATCGAAACCTTATTCCAACCCAATATGCTCGAAGAGCGAGACGCCTACGGCAATGGAATCATGGTGAGCGCTGGCGAACGTTTCTATTACGCCAGTGAAGGCAAAGCTCGAAAGGGCAGCTGCCCGGACCGTGTGTACGTGTCAGAGAGAGGGTCGCAGTTAATTTTCCGTGGCCCAGATTACAAGCACTGGACTATATACCGGCTATGTAACCGCATGTCGGTAAAATCAGCGATGTTTAAGGAGGTGCTTCGGAGCTTTCGGGAAACTGACAACTTTCCTTGGACCGGCCTGATTGAGCCGACGCAGGAAATGACGGATGAGCAAATATGCGACCTTTGGAAGCGAACGGCCGCAATCCGTCGCAATTTGGCCCGCACCGTCGTGCTGGAAAGGAGACGACGAAGTAACGGCTCAAACTAAACAGCAGAGCGCCGGCGGGCTTTGGGAACCTGCCGGCGTTATGCAACCTCAAAACACGATGTTTGCCAACAAAGGCGCTTGAGGCGGGAATCTTATTTACAAAACCTGAGCTTGGTTGTGCCCAGGCGTTTTAAACGTAATGTCGCACCTCCGGGAAAGTCAACCGTGATATTGGAGTCCATGATCTTTAATACCGGTACTTACGACTGCGGCGTGGGCAAGGAAAAATAACTTTAGATTTCACAAAAATAACGGTTGGCATTTGAGGTCGAGGGCTTTACACGTATTGTTATGCCAACAATGGTCGCGCCTCTAATAGCACCCGACGATACCTTTGCTAGCACCAGCTTCTCATGGTAGTCCTGATCTGAGGTAATTGCTGTGTTGTACCCAAGGTAGTAGCTATGTGTCGAAATAAGGATTAATAACAAGATACTACTACAGCACAGATCACGTTATGCCTACATTGGATGAATGTCGGAAGCTTATCGGTTGTCAGATCAAGGAACGTCTTGTAAGTACATATCCCAATGCTATCTGCCAATGGCTAACGGATAACGATGTTCAGTTCCAGTCCATGGTTTCGATCATGTATTCCTACAAGACAACGCAGTCACATTACCGATCTATTGTTCGACAATTCATGCATGTGTTATCTGTATTTCGTCCATTGGCTGAGTTTAGCTATTTCGTGGCCTATTAAAAGCTGTTACCGAGTTGCAGAAGTCACCACCACATAAGGACCAAGTTGATGGCTATCCCGGAATCTCAATTACAAACGTGGCCGAGCCATGGTCTGTTATGCAGTCAAGTAACACCTATGCAACAATCAAGCGAGTTCGTGAAGCCAGAGACGCGAAATACGTAAGCAGAAAGTTTAAGGTGGTTCTTCAAGGATCCCATTGCAATAACACGACCATCTATTCTGAGAGTAACGTGGATGTTGTGATCCGCTTCGATCAGACATTTCATTTTGACGCGTCCGGAGTGGACCCTGCGGACTTAGTGACAATTAATGTAGCGCCCGCGTCCGCGGCGCCTGTACGATGATTTTAAGAGTGGTGTAATTTCAGCGCTTGAAAAGAGCTTTGCCGTCGCGAATATAAGCGCTGGCGCCAAGGAATAAAGATTAAAGCTAATGAAAAGAGATGTTCCACCGAAGTAATCGTTGCGGTGCAGTTAGGCTCTGCTATCCGACTCCGATCGGTCCGAAGTACCATGAAGGGATTTGCTTTTGGGATTCTGCTGGCAATTGAGGGATTTCTCTACAATGTCCCCGATGAAAAGTTCGGTAAGACTTACGAATATACAATTGCTGAATCGATAACTTGGCTAGCCGAAACAGATCGAAGCAAACTGATATGCGCTAATGAGACGTGTAATCTGGTCAGAAGCGCGGAATATAATTCATGGCCGATTGCAAACTGCGAGGAGTTTCTAGGTAAAGTAGTTACGCTCTACCAGGGACCGCATTTGTTCTTCTGAAGGTACCATTAACCCATTTTCCCATCGGGATTGTCCAGCGTGCTAAAGTCTCTTACAAGACAGATACCCAAATAATCGTTGTAGCCGCTTGCATGAGCACCTCGTAGTCTTTCGGGGCGGCCACGTAAAACGGTACGGTTCCGTAAGATCACGAAATGATACCCGATGTGGTACATACGAGCTAAATAACATACTCCGCCTCCTCGGTCTCTATGTAATCGATCCAGATCACTAAAGCTGAGATTTGGGACAATCTCAGGCGGAAAGCACTCTTACCGCGCCGGTCTTCCCACGCTCGAAGTCACTGGAGCGAAGCTGTTGCCCCGTGGCGAACCCATAAGCTGCCCCCAAGATTGCCTTAGGTGGGTAACGTGGGTCACCCTGGACCAGTTCATAAGTTGTTGTGGGAGGGAAACCATGTTTGGAGAAGAACTGTTCTGGGCCCAGCTTGTCGTATTCGTGTATCGCGCACGACCCGTCACGACCCGTCACACGATCCCATGCCACAATATTTTTCCTCACAGGGTTTTTTAGCCAAACACTCCGGCTGATCCACGCCTAGACGACTCGATCCTTTAGCAGTGCTACTAGCGATTCTGCGTTGTCTCCGTCGGTCGCAGCGCCGCTGCTCCAAAATTCACATTGAATCGTTTGCACCAAATGGAAATGGCGCGGTACTTAGCCAAGTCCAAGTCGGTACCGAGTGTGTAGTTTTGGTCGCCGACATTGCCTTTAATGACTCCCAGATCGATGAAACCAGCGCGTTCCACCGCCGCAGCGTCCTTGGCATCGTCGGCGGCAACCATGTAGACGTGGACATCTGGGCCGTTTGAGGTGCTAAAACCCGTAAAGCGAAGAACGCGACTGCCATCTCCCATCCGGTAGATGGTCGCGGTACCTGCCGTTGGGTGCAAAATGCTGTAGAACTGTCCGGAGGCAATAGGCTGCTGCGACGAACTCCCTTGCGCGGCTGGCATGGCTTCATCGACACGCCGGTTAACCACCAGCCGCTCTGGCCGAAATGCATACCAAGCAACGAATATCGCGATCGCAGCAATCGGAATTGCAAGTTTCCACTTTTTCATTTCCACATCTCCTTTACTTCAGAGAGTTTTCCTTCTCAAAACGGGCAGCGCCAAGCAATAGGATTGATCTCTTCTCCTAAGCGGAGAGGAACTGCTTGACTAGAACTGCGGTGTCGTCAGGATTCTCTTCCGGGAAGAAGTGGCCGCCCTTCATTGCCTGTCCGTGCGCGGGCGGAGCCCATTGCCGCCAGATGCCCAGCGGACCTCCGTCTTTCGCGTAGAAAGTGTCAAGCGGCCCGCCTTTAGCCCACAGATGTAACATCGGACACTCGATTCGCCTGGAGGCTTCTTTATCCGCACGATCGTGTTCGACATCAATCGTCGCTGCCGCTCGATACTCCTCGCAGATTCCGTGAACACGGGCCGGGTCGCGATAAGTTGAGACGTATTCTTCGAGAATCTCTGGGCCGAATGAACCTTGCCCGAAGGGATTATGGAAGACGGCTTCGGGCGCTCCGAGAAGATACTTCTCTGGAAGCGGCTCCTTCTGCGACAGCAAAATCCAAGGCCAATAAGTCTGGGCGAAGCGCGCATCGGATCGGCTCCATGCTTCGAGGATGGGAATCACGTCGAACACAGCGAGTCGTTCCACGTTCTTCGGATGATCCAAAGCCAACCGATAGGAGACGCGTCCTCCGCGATCGTGGCCCATCAGCGTGAAAGTGGGAAAGCCGAGCTTGTCCATCACTTCGACCAATTCCTTCGCCATTGCCCGCTTGGAATAAGGAGAGTGATCGTCGGTAGAAGCAGGGCTTCCGCTGCCGCCGTAGGCGCGCAGGTCTACGCAAATCACGGTGTGATTGTCAGCAAGCTTCGGTGCAAGGAATCGCCACATCAGGCTGGTGCGCGGGAAGCCATGCACCATGAGAATGGGCGGTCCTTTTCCGTAGCGGCGCACGAAAATCGTGTTTCCTGACACTTCTACAACAGACGACTCGAAAGAATCCTGGCAAGCCATACTTCCTCCGGTTTTATTTAAGTTCGGTGGTGGTACCGGTTTGGCGAAAGAATTCGCTAGCAGAACACCGAAAGATACGGCCGTGAGGCCACCAAGAAAACTACGACGCTCCATTGTTTCCTCCTCACTCTCGCCCTAGATAGTCTTGATTTCGCCGCCGTCCATTCGGATGGAAGAGCCCGTCATCCACTTCGCTGCCGGGGATACCAAGTAAGCCATTAGATGGGCAATCTCCTCCGGCTTTCCCAAGCGGGAGATACCAGCTTGCTCCGGGAATTTCTTGATCGCTTCTTCGACTGTGAGATTGTGCGCAGGCGCCCATTTTTCAAAGAAGGATTGCCGGCGTCTCGTCATAACCGCTCCAGGCGATACGCTGTTGACCTGCACGCCGTCCTGGATTCCTTGCTCAGCGAATGCCTTGGCCAGAACGTTAATGGCTGCATTGATCGTCGCGACGGCCGCATATCCGGGCTTGGGATCGAATGCGGCGCTTCCGGAGATAAACACGACCGATCCATTCGAGGCCTTCAAAGCGTTCCAAGCTTGTATCGTTAAGCGACGCGCGCCGTGGAGCTTGAGCGCCATGCCGTCGTCCCACTGTGCGTCCGTCATCTGGAACAAATCGATTTGCGGCACGGCACCGGCAATGTTGAGCAGCGCATCGATTCTTCCAAAGCGTTCGAGGATTCCCTCGATGATGCTTTTTGCAGATTCTAGTTGACGCAAGTCGAGAGCAAAGGCCATCGCTTCAGCCCCAAGAGACCTAACCTCGGCCGCAATTGTTTCCAGATTGTCCTTGTCCCTTGCCACCAGCACAATCGCCGAGAAATCGCGTGCAAGGCGGAGCGCCGTGGCTCGGCCTATGCCCTGACTTGCGCCGGTGATGATGGCGACAGATTTTGTAATGTTCATGTCCCTGTCTCTTCCAATAAGAAATTGAGTGTTCGTTTCGACAAGAATCTAGGACGACAGGGTTTCCTGCGCCGCTTCCAGGATTATGTCGATCACAAGCTTTGGCTCCGTGTACATCGGGCTGTGGTCCACATGATGCGAATGAACCTTGGCCCGCATCCGATCGGCCATGAAATGCTGCGTCTTCGGATTGATCATGCGATCCTCTTCGGCGATCAGGAACCACGACGGTCTTGTTTTCCAAGTCGGCGTTGGGACTGGTTCTTGAATGCACTGAACCGCGATCGGTCGTTGCACGGCAGTAGCAAGGCTCGTCTGTTCGGCAGAAGCCCTGTGGGCAACCGCGCGCTGAAAGCCACCGTCCGGGATCCAAATAAGACCATGGGCATCGGGAGTCAACTTCGGCGATTCCGGAGGCTTTGGGTCAAGATAGAAAACCTTGGCTACGGTCTCACCCTCGTCGGGCGCGAGCGCCGCGATATAGACCAAAGACTTGACTCGGTCTTCGCGCACGGCAGCGATCACGGCGCCAGAGTAGGCATGTCCGACCAGGACCACCGGACCGCTCGTCCGATCCAGTGCCTGACTCAAAGCGGTAGCATCGTTGGTTAAGGACGTCATCGGGATCGGTGCGCAGATGACGTGCAGACCGCGCCGCTCTAAAGGCAGAATGACGTTGCGCCAACACGAGCCATCGGCCCACGCCCCATGTACCAAAATTATTGCTGAGTTCGGAGGAAATCCACTTGTCTTGGAAGCCTGCGAGGCTGAGGCAGTCTGTGTGCTGTTTTGCCCGGGGGTAAATTGAGTGAGAGAGGCATCGAGAGCCATACCTAGAGATGCAGCTGTGAGCGTACCAAGAAATCTTCGACGTTCCATATTCTCCTCGTCCCAATTACCTTCTGTCAGGAAATGAGCAAGAACTATTTGTCGTTAGGCTGTTCGTTCTGCTTTCAGCCGTCCGACGCCATTCGCGGTGAAGAAGGTTTTCATCGCGACGGCAATTTCTACAACATGTGTCTCAAGCGCGAAGTGTCCGGTATCGAGGAATTGGACCTCCGCATTCGGCAGGTCCCTTTGAAAGGCCTTTGCTCCCGCGGGAATGAAGAAGGGATCATTTTTGCCCCAGATCGCAAGAAAAGGCGGTTTGGACCTGCGGAAATATTCCTGGAATTTCGGATACAGCTCCACATTCGACGCATAATCCAGAAACAAATCGAGCTGGATCTCTTTGTTGCGTGGCCGTTCGAGCAGAGCCGTATCCAACGTGTAGGACTCAGGCGGAACAGCCTCTGGATTCGTCACGCCGTGGGTATACTGCCAGCGCGTTCCTCCCGCTGTCAGAACTGTTTGGCGAAGTATGTCCCTGTTTTCTGCTGTCGGCTCGGCCCAATACTTCCGAATCGGACCCCAGGCATCGCCAAGGCCTTCTTCGTAGGCGTTCCCGTTTTGCGAAACGATGGCTGTGACGCGCTCAGGGTGTGCCATCGCCAAACGGAAACCGGTGGGAGCGCCATAGTCGAACACGTAGATCACGTAGCGGTCGATTTTGAGTGCCTGCGTGAAGGCATCGATCGTGAACGCCAATCGGTCGAAGGTGTACGAATATTGCCGTTTAGATGGAACCTCAGTGAATCCAAAACCTGGAAGGTCTGGTGCGATCAGGCGGTACTCATCAGCCAGGCGCGGTATGAGTTCGCGGAACATGAACGACGAGGATGGGAACCCGTGCAGTAAAAGAGCAACGGGCGCGGTCATGTCGCCAGCCTCGCGATAAAACACCTGAACGCCATCGGCTTCAACCCTATGGATGGACGTAGTAGGCACGTTAAATCGAGCATCCTCCGGACGCGGCATTGAGCGGCTTGTCGCGGTTCGTGACGTCGCATCACTCATAGAATCCTCTCCTCACTTTCTGTGGTGTTTAGCGCAGGTGGGATACCAAAAGAGGCACAGCTCAGTCGAAGAGAGCACATTCAGCGCAAATCATTCTGGTAGTTGAAGTTCGTAAGGAAGGAGATCGACGGATCTCAAACCGTAGCTGACAAATCTCTGACGGATGTCCGCCGCTGACGGATTTCCGTCATACACGGGGGCGCTGACAGGTGGTTGCTGGACCGGCTAAGAAAGTGAATTGTCGCGAGCTGCGCCGCTGCTGTTGCGTTTCTATGAGACCGCGGCAGGCCGGCGAATGCGAAGCTTCTTCATCCTATAGGCCAACGATGTTCGCTTCATTCCCAACCGGGCTGCCGCGCCACTGATCACCCAGTTGCTCGCTTCTAGCGCACGAAGGATATGATCGCGCTCGACCTCCGCGAGACCATTCATAGAGATGACATTGGATCCTTTATTGGCCTGCAATGGCTCCAGCTCGGAGGTTGGCGCGCGTAATATCGATTGTGGCGAGAGAATTACCGCGCGTTCAATAAAGTTCTGCAATTCACGGACGTTTCCCGGCCATTGGTATCGCACCAATGCATCCATCGTATCCGGTGGGATTATGTCAATTCGTTTGTTCATGCGTTGAGAGTAGAGTCTCGTGAAGTGCCGCACCAATCTCGGAATATCTCCCGTGCGTTGTCGAAGGGCTGGGACCTGGATTGGGAATACTTTCAGACGATAGTAGAGGTCCTCGCGAAACGTCCCTTGTTTGACCATCGCCGGCAAATCCCGATGCGTGGCTGCGATCAGGCGAACGTCAACCTTATGCGTACGGTTGCTGCCAAGCCTCTCGAATTCCTGCTCCTGCAGAACGCGGAGCAGCTTCGCCTGGAGTTCGAGAGGGATATCGCCCACCTCGTCGAGAAACAGCGTGCCTTTATCGGCGAGTTCGAAGCGCCCGGTTTTTTGGGCGATAGCGCCAGTAAATGCTCCTTTTTCATGGCCGAACAGCTCACTTTCGAGAAGGCCGAGGGGAATCGCGGCACAGTTCAGTTTCACGAATGCCTTTTCAGTGCGAGTGCCCAGCTTATGTATTGCACGCGCAACCAGTTCTTTACCGGTGCCCGTCTCTCCCAGGATCAGCACGCCCGAATCCGTAGGAGCAACGACCGATACCATGCTCAGCGCGGTCTTCAATGCCGGGCTCTCTCCGACGATTTCTCCTAACGCGGCGCGAATTTCTTCCTCTAGATAGCGTCTTTGTTTCGTCTCCTTGTCTCGATCTTTTGTCGCCTGTTCGTACTCCAATGTGTTCTCAACGGCAATCGCCACCTGACAGGCCACCTGCTCAAGCAAGATGACATCATCTTTAGCAAAAGTATTGTCCGAACGCCTGCAGAGCATCAGAACTCCAACCACACGATCACGGCCGACGAGCGGAAGATAGCAGCCTGTCCTCAGGCCTTCCTCCATCACGTGTTTATAAAGAATCTCGCCAGAAGGACTCCCGTAGAGTTCAGGATCCTCGCGCACGTCTTCGAAGCTATCGATCCGGATGCTCCTGCCTTTCCGCAATACCTGACCCGAGATCGAACTATTCATCGGCACCAACGATCCCTCGCGGTAGGGTCCCCTCATGTCGGGATTGTGCAAGAGAGTGACACGTAACGCGCCACTCTCGAAATCGGGGAGCAGTAAGGCGGATATGTCACATTGCATTATCCTGAATAGATTCGTCGAAAGCGCCTCAACCATTTGCCGGAGACCCAACCTCGACGTGACGCTGCTTGTGATTTCCAGAAGCAATCGCAGCCGATCGCGCTCGCGCTGTAGTGCTTGTTCGTTCATGTGGCGCTCAATCGCGATCCCAGTGATGTGGCTGGCATTCTCTATCAACTGGAGCTCGTTGGCACTGGGCCGCCGTGGTTCATGATAGTTGATAGAAAATGTGCCGAGAGCTTTGCCTTCGCTCGTGAACAACGGGCGTGACCAAACGGAACGAATTCCATAAGGCAAAATGCGGTTCCGGTAATGCTCCCAGATGGGATCAGTCAGGATGTCGATTACATACACCGGTTCCTTTCGATAAATGGCTGTACCGCAAGATCCGCCTTTCGGACCAACAGCCATGGTTCCTACGTTAGCGATGAATCCTGGAAGGCTGGGCGCAGCGGCACAATGGAGTTCCTTTCCGTCTTCGTCGGGAAGCCAAATCGTGCAAGACATGCCCTCGGCTTGCGATTCAACCAGCTGAGCAATGTTCGCCAGCACATCGGACAGAGGAGAGCCCGCAAAAATCAATTTTTGCAAGTTGAGGACAGACTCAGTCGAAAATAGCCCCAACTCGTGTTCCGACTGTGCCTCCCGCGATAGGACTCTTGCGGGAAACTGAATTGCTCTCTCCATGAATTGTCCTTCCCGGCCTATTAGATCGGAGAAGTCGAGGTATGTCCTATCGCAGGCCGTCTTCATGGCCCCGACTCCGAGTCGCGTTAGACAACTACTTTAAGCCGGAAAGAGGCGAAACTGCCACTGTTTAGGTAACGACAAACGCGCTTCTCGTCATCCGGAAAAGACCATTCTTGAACAGCCTAAATGAGTCACTCGCGAATAGGAGCACGTTCAATAACTCTGGTCCATTAACAGTCTACGAACTGTTTCCGAGGGTCATTAAAACGTTTCTGTAGCGCCATCCATGCCGCGTGTTTTCAGTTAGTTACGGTTGAAGAAAAGGGTCGCATCGCTGCGCAGAGCCTGCCTGCTGGAAGCTTCGCGTGGCTGTTTTATCCGTCTTTTGCGACCGTTTACACGCGCGATGCGACAAACGTCGATGGCGTATCGATCCAGCCAGGTACCGGATTTCTCGTTGATGTCAATGCGAGCCTTGTGCGGGCGATCGCTGGCGAAAACGTCTCGCCTCTCGACGGGTTCACGGTACCCTCACCGTCACGGGCGTGTTGTCCAAGTGAAGCCAACCCGCTTTTTCGGTGAGAACCAAAAGCGTATCCGCGTCGGGATGGTCTACCTTGGGCTCACCGAGCTTTTCACGCACCTCGTTTATCGTGTACACGCCTGTCCGGACGTAAATCCTCAGAGCCCGGATTTCCTTTTTCTTGTGTGTCATTTCCAATGTTGTTTCATCCTTCACTTTCGTCCCGATTTCCGTAGCACCCAAATGGCCCCCATTCTAGGCCAGGGATTCTCTTATCGGCTCCAGAATGATGCTGGCAATTTCAGCGACTCCGATCCGGCGCTCGTCTAAGACGTAGAAGGTTGAATAATTCTCCACGTCAATCGCGATGATTTCCGTTTCTTCTTTCCCGGCAATCTCATCCTTGGACTCTTGCCGGCTGATTTCCACCACGATGCTATCCCCGTTAAGGCTCATCGCCGCGCGCACGATTGCCGCCGGGAAGATCGGCTTTCGGATGAGGAGCGTCCGCGAAGGTATGTCATGCAATTCCACCAGCAAAGGAAACCCCGACTTGATCGCCTCGAATTCAGAAATCACAGTTGCCTTGACTTCATCCCAGTTCGCGATCCTGCGGTCCCGCTGAACCTGTTCTCGTTCGATTGTGGCGCTGTCCATCTTCCGATTGTACCGCTCGCCGAGTCGCCAGGCTCCCGCGAAAACCGTGATTGCCATCACCTCGCGCTTGTGTGCCGTGCGAAAATCATCACATGCCCCGCCCTACTCTGCCTCACGGTGCCCGCGGTATCGAGGGCGAGAATTTCGCCCTTCAGTTTCTTGCGGACAAGCTCTTGTTCGTGCCAAGGTGCGGCGCCGAAGGTGAGCACTATACTTTTCATGCCGGGCCGGTCTCTGGCATTCTCGATGTTCATAAGACTCAAATGTCCTCGGGGCGCAGCGAACATCACCGCACAGTCTTCGCCATACGGCGCGACGACCTACCGGCAGTGCTCAATGCGATGAAACCTCTATTGTCGGAATTGCTGGCCCTGCTACGCCCGCTGCAACTCGCATGGCTGGAAGACCATGACATTGGCATCGCGCGTGGCATCGACCTCATCACTGACGAAGACATCGCCGTCTCTACGCGCAAACGAAAAGGCCGTGTTGCCGTCGATCCGGAACTCTATCAGCGCAACATTTTCGTTCCGGAGTTTCTGGATCAGGTCTATGATTTTCCGGACGGGAACTTCGCATTGTTCCGGCGCCGTCGCAGGATCGGCATCGGCTTCAAGGCCACCGAGGCCAGTGGCGATGTGCGACTCGCCTGGATCAAGCTTATCGACCTCATGCGTTTGGCCCGCAGGTGGGAGCCGAAGGTGATTAACGCACTCTCAAGCTTTGCCATTCCGCCGGAGCGCTACGCAGAGTTTCCGCCTCTTCAGCGCTAGTCATATTCAGAAGGCGCGTTTCCCGCTGTTGGCTTCTCCTTGTTGCAGGTTTTCAATTCATGACGCGACCGTAGGCGGGCGCGCCGCCCCGGCAACGGCCTGCCCGCTCCGCGAGTCCGTGTTGGCCGTCGCTTGCGGTTGACCGTACGGCTCATTCACCCGGCCCTATTCGCCGCGCTCGAAAAACCACTAGAAACGAAAAGGAGAACTTCATGACTGATACCACCTCGATACCTCTGAACAGACTCGTCGCATGGGACGGCAATGTCCGCAAGACTGCAGGAGCCGACACGGCACTGGCCGAGCCTGCCGCCAGCATCGGCGCGCATGGCCTTCTCACAACCTGATTGTCCGCAAGGACTGCAAGGGCAAACACGCCGTCATCACCGAAGGCCGCCGACTCGCGGTCCTGCGGCTTCTGGCCGACGAAGGACGGATCGCCAAGGATCATCCTGTGCCGTGCCAGTTGCACGAAGACAATCGCGACCACTCGGAACTCCGCCTCGTGGAAAATACGCTGCGCGAGGCTTACGAATACCATCTTGGCACTTCCTTGCTCGGTCGCTCGGCCAGTGAAAAGGTTCTTTGTGATATCGCATTGATGAACGCCAGCGCCGGAGCGTCAAGTCGTGGCAGCCACAAAACTGGACAACCGAATCGAACATGCGGGCCTCTGCCTTGCAGCTGCAGCGGCCAGATTGAGTGTGCCAGGGGATCATTGAAGGGCGATCAAGGGTTAAGCCAAGCTCATCCTTGATATGTAGTTCTACGTATCCAGTTTCAAACTTCTCGGCGCTGGCCCGAACGGGACACTGGCCGTGAGTCCGATATCCACTCTTGACCGATATGTTCGTTTCTCATGAGAGCGCTTTCCATGGCTCCGCCGATCCGATATTTTGCAACGTCGGGTTTTTCGGCGTGATATTTTTGATCAAATGAAAGCACCGAAGGAGGGAGAGAGCACTGTTGTTTGCCGCTCATGCCTCGCGTTCTGATGCGACGTTCATGATGCAAATGGACTTCACACACTTCCCGGCTACCCCGATTGCATTGAGAATGGCAGTTGCTGTTGGTGTCGGAATGCTCGTGGGGATGGAACGGGAATGGTCCAATAAAGACGTCGGAGTGCGGAGTTTCGCGATTGTTGCGCTCTTGGGGATGCTGGCGTCGGTCATCAGCACAAGTGTCGCCATTGCTGCTCTGGTTGGCGTTCTCCTCCTAATTGCAGCCATGAACACGCGCAGCATTCTCAGTGATCATTCTTTGGAGATCACAACCTCCGCGGCACTTCTCGTGAATTACTTGCTGGGCATTTTGGTGGGGCTCGGCCACATATTCACTCCGGTCGCAGGTGCCATCGTAATGACGATGCTTCTGGCGTGGAAAACGGAACTGAGCCGTTTTGCTGGTGGTTTGCTGCCGTCCGAAATCAGAAGCGCCGTGCTCCTGGGCCTGATCGGATTCGTAATTTACCCGGTTCTCCCCAAGCGTTATATCGATGCTTGGCAGTTGTTCAATCCCAGTGATGCCTGGATCAGCGTCATTGCAATCGCTGGAATTGGATTTGTGAACTATGTGTTTCTGAAAATTTACAGCACACGCGGTCTCTATCTGAGCGCGTTGTTCGGCGGACTGGTCAATAGCAGTGCCACCATCGCCGAGCTAGCTGACCGCGCGGTGGAAACTGGCATGATTGCGCGGACTACGACCCTTTGTCTTCTGACAACGATCGCCATGTTCGCTCGAAACCTTATCCTTGCCACTCTTTTCTCGCCGAAGTCGCTCAGTGCCACGCTCGTGCCACTTTTGGCGATGACTTTGGTCGCGGGAGTGTGGATGTGGCGTGACCGCGTCATCGAACAGACCGTCCCAGGGACGTTGAAGCTGGCATCTCCCATCTCGCTTAGAAAAGTGTTATGGTTCGGCACGCTCTTCATTGCAATACAAATTGCCGGCACTCTACTCACCAGACGATTCGGTAGTTATGGCATGCTTGCGACTGGGGTATTCGGAGGCCTTGTGAGCAGCGCCAGTACAACTGCAGCCGCGGCTACGATGGCAATGCACGGACAAATTAGTGCGGCTCTGGCGGGAAGCACGACGGTTCTTGCTTCCTTGGCAAGCGCCGTGGTCAATCTGCCTATTGTGTGGCGCGCCGCCAAAGATAAGGCGGTAATACGAAGACTGAGCGTTGAAGTGTTCACGGTAGTCGCGATAGGTATCGCTGCAGTGGTGGTAGATCGTATTTTCCAGTTTTCTGAAATGGTGCTGAGAAAATGAGTGATCGACTCGCCGCGACATGGCCGATTGTTATGCTGCGGCGCAGACCCAATTAACGTAGGAGTGCGAACCGCATTTTCGCCGCCAGACCGACGACCGCTATGAGAAAGACCCACCTGAGCCAGACGCCGGGGAGTCGCAACGCCACTTGTGCTACACGACGAATACAGCAGTCAGCAGAGTCACTAAGCTAGATCAAATTGTGGCTTGAAACCAAACGCTCAAAAGCCGCCCGCAGCTATAGTGCGCTGCGACGGGCGGCTTACCCCCTCAACTTGCTCCGATATTGTAACGGGCGTTAACGGACCTTTCGCTGGCTTAGACATCCTGGAAAACGCCTATCCTCTCAGCCTTCGACAAGTACGAAGTTGTGGCCATGCCGCAGGCCCACGGGATGCAGGACCTGAACGATTTCATTCTTTCGCTGATCTGCCAGAACAGAGTTGATTTGTGCTCTCAAAATGCGTACAATTGCTCTCAATATGAGAGCTGAGTCTGGGGCATTGGCGCGGATGCTATTCGGGAAGGGCCGAGGGGCCCTGCTAGCCCTTTTGTTTGGCCATCCCGATCAATCATTCTTCTACCGGCAAATCACGCGTCAACTTGGAAATATTAGCCCAGGCACGCTGCAACGCGAACTGGAGACTCTCTCCCGTTTGGGTCTTGTCGAACGCACGACGGTAGGTAAACAGGTGTTTTATCGCGCCAATCAGAATCATCCAGTTTTCTCTGAACTGCGTGCCTTGGTTGCGAAGACGGTCGGCGCGATTCAGGTGCTTCGCGAGGCCTTGGCCTCCATTGCCGACAGTGTGTCCATCGCCTTTATCTACGGTTCGATGGCGCAGCACAAGGAAAAGGCGGAAAGCGATATTGATCTACTGATCGTCGGAAACGTAACTCTAGACGATGTGATCGGGTGCTTCAGCCATGTTGAATTATCGCTGGGGCGTCCCGTCAATCCGACCGTGTATTCTTTGGCAGAATTTAAGGCCAAGCTCGCCAGCGGAAACCACTTCCTGAATTCCGTCGTGCGGGGTGAAAAGATCTTCCTGATCGGAGATGAAAATGAGCTTAGAGAAGTGGGCGGAATACGGATGGCTAAAGCCGGAGCCAACGAGTCCCGATGAAATCAGGAGCTTGTTGACGATTGTCGATCGGGACCTAAAGGATGCGAATGTGGTTGGTCTTTCCGAGGATCGACGCTTCTAGGCTGCATTCAGCGCAGCGCGTACATCCGCCAACATTGCGTTGCGGGCATCAGGCTATCGGACAACGGTCCAGGCGGGCCTCAGGGAGCCATCCGTGCCCTTTGCTTTCAATTGGTTACGGACCCTGAGATCCCTGTCACGGCAGAGGCCGCGGGTTCGAGTTCCGTCGACCCCGCCATTTCCTTTCAAGCACTTACAAGGAAATGGCTTCCCGCTTACGTTAAAGCTCCAACCACAATTCAGCCCACAAATTCACTGGATTGCTCCGATTTCATTCCCAAAGCGGCCAGGAACTTGCCCGGTGCAGCGTGTGTCTCATCTCCGTCTTCCTGCGTATAGAGCCCGAGCTTCCTGCGTATAGAGCCCGAGCGTTGTCTTGATCTGCGCGTGGCGTAAAAGCGACTGCACAGTTTTGGCTTGCACTTTCGCTTGTTCACCAGAATGTCGTCGGAGGAACGGTGCTTCGGGTTCATCCTGCGTCACAACCGCAATCTTCGTACCTTTGCGAACCGACTAAGAAGCGCTTTAGCAATGGACACTTCATGAACATGCCACAACACATTTTCTTCCAGGCGGACAGTGAATCAGTCGAAAACCCGTGTTTTGCTGGACTTTGGGCATTCCGGTGTGCCGGTGGTGTGTCAGACTCTGGAGAAACTTCGTTAACAAGAATAGGTTTGCCTGCGCTTCGTCACATCCGATTCAGCGCGTGGCCCGGATCTCCACAACACCAGCGAACTTGTAAGGTAGAGAAAATAAAAACGTCGCCCCGGGGCCATCGTTGTTTGTAGCCCACAGGCGCCCACCATGTGCCTCAATGATTGACCGGCTGATGCGAAGCCCCATGCCGGTGCCATGAGGTTTCGTTGTAAAGAATGGGTCGAAAATCTGTTCCGCAAGTTGCGGCGGGATGCCTATGCCGGTGTCACTGATCGAAACAAGAATCTTCTCATTCTCGGCTCGCTGAGACCGGATGATCATCTCTCGTATTCCATCAACCTCTTTCATCGCTTCGATGCCGTTGACGATTAGATTCATCATGACCTGCTGCAATTGCACGCAATCTCCGACGATCCGAGGTAGATTGGTCGCCAGTTCTGTACGAAGCGATATGTTGTATCGCACCGCCTGGTCACGCAGGAGGGCAATCGTTTCGGGAATGAGGTCGTTCACATCAAGCGTCTGTTGTTTTGGGGCGCCCTTTTGAAACTGTGAGCGGATCCTGCCGATAATCTCTGTAGCACGTTGTGCGTCTCTCACGATTCTGGCAAAAACTCCGCGCACCTCATCGAGATTGGGATTGTCCCTCCCGAGCGTTCGGAGTCCGACGTTGGCGTTGGTCATAACACCACTGATCGGTTGACTGAGTTCATGACCTAGAGACGCTGCCAACTCCCCCATAGTGGTTACGCGGTTGATGCGTGCGAGGTCGCCTTGCGCTTCGCGCAAAGCCTCTTCGGTGCGCTTCTGGTCGTCGATGTCGGTCGTCGTGCCGACGAATTTGAGGACTTTTCCTTCGGCATCGCGCAAGGCCACGGCTTGCTGGAGGTGCCAGCGATAGGTTCCGTCCTGAGAGCGGAGAGACCTGGTTTCGAACGCAAAACCCTGCCCCCCATGCACGCCCTCCCAAAAGCTCTTGGCTGCCATCTCTCGATCCTCGGGGTGGACTGCGGTCATCCAGGCCTCGGGACGCGACCGGACGAATTCAACCGTCTGACCTGAGAATTCAATCCAAACTTGATTCACGAAATCTGGTGTCCCATCAGGCTTGAGCGTCCAAGCGGATACTGGAAGAAGCTGCAGCAGCCCAACTTGTAGTTGTAGATCGCTATAGAGGGCGGCATTCTCCAGTGAGATAGCGGCTTGCGAAGCCAGCAATTCCAGCACCGTAACCCGGTCCGGCGTGAAGACGCCCGGGGCCAGGCTGTTCTCCAGATAAAGTGCGCCGACAAGCTTCGCTTGCTTGAGGATCGGCAGGCACAGGATGGACCTGGAGTGCTTCTGCCGCACATATTCGTCCTTTGAATACACGTTATCGGCCGAGGCATCATCGAGGAGTACGCCCGCCTGTGTCCAGATCACATAATGCACCGCGGAAAGGGGAAGATCAGAAGGCGCCACAGTTGTCTTTCGAACGGCAACTTGGACCCCGCCGGGGCGCGTGATAGCCTCCGCTTCGATCAGCAAATCGCCGCCTCGAAGTAGGATGAGCAAGGCCCGCTCGGCCCCGGCATTCTCCACGGCGATTCGCATGAGCTTTTCGATCAGCTTAGGAACGACCATCTCACTCGAAAGTGCCTGGGACGCCTTCACGATAGTCTCGACTTCCAGCTGACCGGCCACTGGCGCAATCGAGGACGGGAACATGGGAGTTCGTTTCTCGCGCAGCCGCGGATAGCGCTCGTCGAGTTGCTTTACCTTACCGTGGGCGCCCCAACGGTGATAGCAGTTGCGCGCGGAGCTTAAGTAGGCGTAGCCTGCCGTTTCGAGATTGCGCGCCAGGCAGTACTGCGCCGCCAGTTCGTTAGCCACACCCTCGTTCTGAACGAAGCCGTTTTCACGCGCCAAACGGATAGCCTCCTCGTACAGACGCAGGGCATCGGCATCACGCTTTTCGATGCGGGCAATCTCCGCCAATACCAGCGCGTGCTTATCGCCGAAAGTCGGTGGGTTGTTTTCGGCCCACTCGCGTAGTTGTTCCCGATGCGCTTCCAGGAGTTCCCGCCACGCTTGTTGGTCATCGCCCGACGCCGTGTCATAAAGGGCCGATACCGTCAGCGCGGCATAGTAAAAGTAGTCCAACACTGAAACCTGGCCGACTGAAGCCACGAGCAACTGCTTCGCCTTACCGGCCGCTTCCAGTGCCTCGGCGTAGTCGTTCGACAGAAACCGCGCTTTCAATTTTAGGATCCAATACCAGTCGACCATCATGGGAGCGCGGTCCGCTGTGAGCCGGGCCTCGAACGCGGCCTCGTCGAACTCGGCATCGCTGAACGTAGAGAAGGTCGTGGTGCGGCCCTGCATCGTCCGGATAAAGCGTTGCTTGCTTACGATGACGTCCGCCCAATCGGGGTGCTTGACGACTGTTCGGGCGAAGTCCAGGGCAATCTCCGACTCGCGCCACACTGCGTCGAGTGGGTCATTCCGAAGGAGAAGGCTTGCGCTCAAAGTAGACATACCGACACAAGCGTTGAACAGACTTCCCGTCTCAATCGCGGTACGAATGCCGGTCCGGGAGAAATCAATCGCGGTCCCGAGCGGCTGAGTCCAGGGGGCGACCACTGAAAACCCGAGGTAAACCAAGGCCCGGTTTGCGACGAAGGCGTGTTTGTCGACCACGTCGCACGCAAGCCTGCTGAAACGATAGCCTTCGCTGTGACGCCGAAAGACGGAACCCAGCAGGGATCCCCAATAGGCAAAGGCGGCAACGGAATCTCCGCTCGTCCCGTGCTGTACGCTAAGCGTCACTGCGCGGCATGCCAGGAGGCAGCACAAACGGAAGTCGGCATAGTGAGCGGCGCTCAAAAGGACTGAGAACACCGTCATGGCTGCCCGTAGTTCCGGATCGGTCATCAGCGGTAAATCGATCAAACTTTCGATCGGACGACCATTAAGAGTCTGCCGAAGAGTGTCCCGTTCAAACTGGACCTGCTCCTCGGTCGGATGCGCAGGTATGTCGATGCCAAACTCACGCAAGCAGGTGAGTGCGCAATCTACGGCCTGCTGGTATTCCGCCCTTATGACATGCAACTGGACCTGCAGGTTGCAAACCTCGGCTGCGTCAATTCTTGTCGCCGCGCGCGGCAAGAGCTCCGCAATCAGTTGCAAGGTTTTCTCCGCGTTGCCACACGCAAGTTCGGATTCCGCACATTCCAAACCCAGCCTGAACTGCAACTCGTACTCACTACTCCAGTCTTGCTCGTCCAACTGCGCCATGCCGGCTGCAAAATAGGCCAGCGCCGATGCATTTGCCGCAGAAGCTGTGGCCTTACGTCCCGCTCCGAGGTCAATTGCAGCTACCCGCACTTTCTCGCTGTGATCGACCAGCAGAGCCGCGCCCCGATTAAGCTGGTTGGCGACCACGAACAGATGTTCCTCCAGACCGTCCGCTGTCAGGGTCGCCAATAATGACCGGCCAATCCGAAGGTGTACTTCGGAGCGCGCCTTTTCCGGGATGAGTTCGTACGCCGCCTCCTGAATCCGGTCGTGGAGGAACGCGTAAGATCCCTCTAGGCGAAGAATCAACCCGGTGCGAACGGCATCCCACAACAGCGCGTGAATCTCCTCTTCGGCTTGCCCAAAAACCTGACTGAGTAGCCCGATGTCGGCTACGCTCCCGAGACTGGCGAGTTGCTGCAGTGCGATCTGCGTTTGGTGCGGCAATCGTCGCAGCTTCTCCAGCATGAGATCCACCACGTTGTCGGAGTAGCGCTTGGCGTGAATCCGGGTCAACTCCGAGATCCAGGCCTTGGAATTCCGGTCGAACCGAAGCAACCCTTCTTCGGCCAGCGCCATGAGGAACTGCATTGCGAAGAACGGATTGCCGCCGGTCTTCTCGTAGACCATCAGCGCTAGGGGACCAGCGGAGCTCGGCCCGCAGCATAGGGCCTCGGCGACAAGCCGTTCAACGTCGTTGAGCCCGAGGGGCGCTAGCACGATTTCCTGCACCTTCGCTCCGTCGCTGCGAATTGCGGCCAGCGTCCGCATTAGCGGATGCGCCGAACTAACTTCGTTGTCGCGGTAGGCTCCGATCAGCAGCACGTGCCGCACGTCCGGATCGGTAACCATGCGCTCCAGCAGTTCCAGAGTTGCCGTGTCCAGCCATTGCAGATCGTCGAGGAACAACGCCAGTGGGTGTTCCGGGCGGGCGAAGGCGCCGAGGAAGCGCCGGAACACTAACTGGAAACGGTTACGCGCTTCCTGAGGCGGCAGACCTGCCACGGGTGGTTGTTTGCCAATGATGAATTCGACTTCGGGGATCAGGTTGACAATCAGTTGGCCATTCGGCCCCAACGCCTCCAGAAGGGCGCGCCGCCAATGGTCCATCTCGGCTTCGCTCTTGACCAGGATTTGACGCACCAGCATCTGGAATGCCTGTGCGAGCGTCGCGTACGGTACGTCGCGCTTGTATTGGTCAAACTTGCCTGCAGCGAAAAGACCACGCGGCGGAACAAGCACCTTGTGCAGTTCGTTCACCACGGAAGACTTGCCGACACCGGAGTACCCGGACACCAGTACGAGTTCGGCAGTGCCCCGCGCCACCACCCGGTCGAATGCCGCAACTAGAGCACCGACTTCTCGCTCCCTCCCGTAAAGCTTCTCGGGTAGTAGAAATCGGTCTGACGAGTCGCTCATGCCCAGAGCGAACGGATCGATGCGACCATGCGACTGCCATTCCGACAGGCACCGCCGAAGATCAGCTTCCAGACCAGCGGCGGTCTGATAACGTTCCTCGGCATTTTTGGCGAGGAGCCTCATGATGATCGCTGATAGCGGTTCCGGCACAGCGCGGCAATCCGCGGGCGCTACCGGCTGACGTGCGATGTGGCAGTGCACCCACTCCAGAGGGTCGGCGGCAGCAAACGGAAGCGTCCCCGTAAGCAGCTCGTATAACGTGACTCCCAAAGAATAGAGATCGCTGCGGGTATCTACGGATCTATTCATGCGCCCGGTCTGTTCCGGGGACATGTAGGCTAGGGTGCCAGCAATGATTTCAGGCGGCGCTGGCGCCTGGCGCTCTCGCGGCAGTCGGGACGCGATGCCAAAGCCGGCGAGCCATACATGGTCGGTGTCGTCGACGAGGACGTTCTCCGGCTTGACGTCTTTGTGGATCAGACCCCGCTGGTGGGCAAAGCCGAGCGCTGTGGCCAGGTTAATGGCAAGGCGTAGAAGACGCGCCAGATCAAGCGGCTGCTTCCTGTCCCGCTCGAGAACGCGGTCAAGAGGCTCACCACCCGGGTCGGCGAGAACAAGGATTGTCCGTCCTTCGTGACGCGTAAGCGCCAGAGGCTTGGCCGCCCACGCGGGCTCAAGCTGGGCTGCGAGTGAATATTCGTGCTCCAGCCTCCGCAGAGTCTGCGGCGGCGGAGGCTCTGCGGAAGGAGCGACCACCAGAAGGGGCATTGAATTTCCGCGCTGCCGAGCCCGGTAAAGGGTGAATTCCACTCTATCGCGGATTGGCTCCAACACGTACTCAGCAGCTGCTGCCATTGGTTTCCGGTTCCCCTCAGAACGAAACGCGGACGGCCAGTTGAATCTGGCGCGCGGTGCCGGCGGTGGTGAGGATTTGACCTGTGTTAGCGGCGAAATTCCCCGCCGCATCCTTGAAGACGGCATCCCCGTTGCCTCCCAAGGAAAGCGGACTTTGTGTATTACTTGGGACTCCAAAATTCGGGCGGTTGAAGAGGTTATAAGCCTCTACTCCAACCGTAATCGTTCGTCGGTCAGCGATCGCGAAATTTTTGTGCAGCGCTGCATCAAATTGCGCGAATGCCAGGCCCCGAAGCATATTTCGTCCGGCACTGCCAAACTCACCGGGAGGCGGTACGGCAAATGCACTGGGATTAAACCAGCATGACGGAGTACCGACCTTGGCCCCGTTCGGACAGAAACCCGCGTAAGGGTTGCCAACCAGGTCAGGACGCTCCGGGATAAGCAGCGATTGGATTTCGGCGTTGTCGAAGTCGAGCACTGGGGTAAACGGGACGCCACTATGAACGCCGGCAACCGCCGAGACTTGCCAGCCCCCCAGGAGACGTCCGCGTCCCGGCAGATCGTAGGCGACGTTTGCCACGAAATTATGCCGAATATCAAAATCTGACGGGCCACGGCTTCCCTTGCGATCGAAAATGTTCTGAGACCCCGGAGGGTCATTCACAGATTCCGAGAAAAAATCCACCGAAGCATCATCCACGGAATGGGCGAATGTATACGACACCTGCCAGGAAAGGTTATGGGCATAGCGCTTCGAAACCGACGCCTGAAACGAATTATAGAAGGATTGCGCGTCCGTCAATATCGTTTGGAGAGGTGACGGCAAGTTCGGATTGTAACGATGGCCTAACGCCGGCTCAAAGGGGTTCTCCTCGGCTTCGCGGGTGAGGTGATTGCCGCGCGTGCCGAAGTATCCCACGCTGAGGATCATGCCCTGTGCGAGTTCCCGGTCCACATTGAGGTTGTACTCAAGCGCGTATGGGAACTTCGGGTAGTAAGTTGTCGCGAAGGCGTCGATCGGCAGCGTCATAAGCGCATTTTGTGGGTTTAGAAACTGAGGGAAAACGAATTCCTCCGGGCCGAAAAAAGGCGGGAGCGCCCGGTCGACACCGAACAGGAATGCTGGAAACTGATCGCGATAGATACCGAATCCGCTCCGCACCACTGTTTTGCCGTCGCCGAGGACGTTCCATGCTACGCCTGCCTGGGGTGAAAATAAATCGAGCGGTGTCGAGGCAAATAGCTTGCCGACGATTGGCGCGGAATCCGTTGCCGGGTTTGGAAAAGCTGATTCGCGGCCGGATACCTCGGTCGGATTGGAGTAAAAATCGTAGCGCAATCCGACGTTTACCCTTAGGCGGCTGTTCACGCGTACGAAGTCCTGGGCAAAACCGGACGCCATATTCTCACGGTATCCGCGGTCAGAATTGGCGTTGGAGGGATTGACCCCTACGTAGGACAGGGGTGTACCTTCAAGGAAGAATTCGAGGGCAGGGTTATTGCTGAATGCCGGCAGTCCGAAGGAAGTCAGGTCCTGGAAGCTATACAATCCGTTGACAGCGAAATCCAGGGGCCCATTATATTGCAGTCTTCGAAATTCCACGCCGAATTTCAGGTTGTGACGGCCAGTAGTACGTGACACCTGGTCCTGAACCTGATAAACGGTCGAAAAGTCGCCGATAGGAAACTGCGGAGTGTTGCCGATCAGGCTCATACCGGTGACATCAATCATTCCGAACGGCCGGTCAGGAAGTAAAGAAATGGACAGACTCGGATGCGTATTATCGATCAAAGAAGATGCGGTCGTTCGATTGATACCGAAGCGTAACTCATTGATCCATTCCGATCCGACTGTCACGCGGTCCTGAATAGTCGCATACTGATTCCGCGCCGGGTGAAAGGCGGGGAATCCAGGCACATCTGTGCCGGGTGGCGTCCCCACGTAAGGAACGAGAGCAGAACTGTCGTCGATGGTATAGCGCACGAACAGGGAATGAGTGTTGGAAAAATTGTGATCGATGCGCGCCATGCCGTGGTCCTCACGGGTGTTGCCTTTGTCCGCGCTGATCAGTTCGCCGGTTCCATCGCCATTGTCTGGGCCATTCGAAGGAGGCAGCAAATTGAGAAATGGTTGTATCTGAGGATTCATCGGAATGGCGACGCATCCGCTGGGAGTAGCGTAGGTGCAAGCGGGCGAATTTCCAGCGGAGGGCAGCAGCCCTTGATGGGCAAGGGCATCGGGCACCGTGGCGATTGCGGTCGTCGCCTGCACTTGCCGAAATCCCTCATAGTCGACAAAGAAGAAGGTGTGATCATGCTTCAGTGGCCCTCCGATTCCAGCGCCGAACTGATTACGGACGAATGGCGGGATCGGATTGGGGGCCAAATCGAAGTAGTTCTTGGCATCGAGGGACGCATCCCGATGCAATTCCCACAACGACCCGTGAAATTGGTTATTGCCCGATTTGGTTGTCATGTCGATGACGGCGCCACCATGCCCGGCGTACTCCGCGTTGAAGGTCTGGGTCAGAACACTAACCTCCTCCAACTCATTCAGACCGAGGAAAAACCCGGAGGCGCCTGCGGGCGAATAGCCGAAAACAGGATCGGTCGCATCCATGCCATCGATCAGAACGTTCGTCATACTCGGACGTATACCACTAATAGCCACTTGCCCGGCCTTACCGTTCGAAAGTAACGAAGGAGCACTGCTGGGGTCAGGAACGACACCAGGCTCCAGCGCAACCGCACTAAACAGATCCTGATTATTGAGAGGCAGTTTCGTCAGACTCGGCTCTGCCACGAGTCCGCTGACAGTTGACGTCGTACTGTCGATGCTGCTGGCG